>Ga0315268_10007762_pt1 | contig 11264 bp, 1 predicted proteins | sample C1_top_MG_FD_204535 | JGI IMG/M metagenome (GOLD analysis project Ga0315268, IMG submission 204535) | Sediment microbial communities from Yellowstone Lake, YNP, Wyoming, USA - C1_top | ecosystem: Environmental > Aquatic > Freshwater > Lake > Sediment | place: USA: Wyoming | collected 2017-08-01 | reverse complement strand
ATCATTGGTTTCTATTACATCAACCAGATCTATACTGGTGAAGGTCATCTGAGCTGGGCCTTACTTCAGGCGGCGTTCCTATGGCTTTTGCTGCTTTTCATGATAATAAACACAGATAGCAACGAGTCCATTAAGGAGGAACTCAAGGAAGTCATCCAGCGGCACATCGAAGAGACAAAAGTGCTGCGTGAGATAAGCAAGGAGCAGCTGGCAGAGCTTAAGATCATAAAGTCAGCATTGCAGAAAGGAAGAAAGTAATTCTATCAATTTTTCATTATTATTGATTTAGCAGCGCCGCCGATTTTGCGTCCGTTGGATATAACCCGCGGTAACCGGGCACTTCGCTGTTTGTATTTTGTTCGGCGTAAGCCGCTTAAGATAAAGAATCAACTATTTCCCGGCAAATTGGTGTAGCAGCGCCGCGCTGCTAAAATGTCAAGTTCAATAGTCATTTTATGCCCTTTTTCACTTAGCTTTTTCGACCCTTTTTTTGGCCCAAAATCCCCTCGAAAAAAGCAAAACCTTTTTAAATAAGTAATCCGTAAGAGACACCTAACTGCAGTTATGGATATATAAGCTTAAAGACCGCGCTAAACAGGTTTTTAGGCGTTAGTAAAAGTGGTGGATTGATGGCTAAAAAGAGGTATTTGTTAGCGATTCTTATAGTTGCCATTCTGTTGATTACATCTTCTCAAGTTTTTGCTGGTTGCTGCAAAGGTATCATAGGTTGTTCCAGGGCATTTTTTGAGTCTGAATGTTCAGGGCTTGCCACATTTGATTCAAGCGAGTGTGAGGAGATTAATGATTGTGATATTGTCGCATGCTGCCATAACATAACAGGCATCCCGAGAGCCACTTATCGTGCCACTTGCTTTAGCATGAATCCACTCCCCACCATGCATGATATCAAGCCTTTCACCACAAACCCTTCTTCAGAGATTGCTTATGCTAATTCCTTGTGTGCAGGAGGTAAGCCTTCTTGCACGTATGTTAATTGTGAGAATGCGAATGTTGTTGATTGCATGTGCGGCTCTACCCTTACTAAGGCAGGGTCTTTGTATTGCTGCGGTCGAGACAGTTCTGTCTTCTCTTCTTTAGGCCTCTGCTCTGTGAGCCCTAGCTGCAAGGTGGGGAATTTCTATAATATTCATGGTAAGGTCATTACGCCAGAGGGTATTGGGATTGCAGGCGCAGATGTCCGCGCAGGTGGCAAGCAGGTACTGACTGATGATAAGGGAAATTATACGATTGAGCTTTTGCCTGACAAGTCATCAGGTACAGTGGTGGCGATTAAGAACTCGACGATAAACTCTACTCAATATTCTATTTCAGGTGCAGAGGTATTTGGCCTTGACATAGTCCTCAAGGTCTCAGCCCTTCCAGGTACTTTTGAGGATTGCACCAATATGTATGATGATAACGGAAATCAAGGTCGTTGGAATTCTACCCCGACAGACGCGGCAGACAGGTGTGATGTTGAATGCAACGGAAAAATGGATCGTCCGAATCTGAAGAAGACTGTGACAAAGACTTACTATAATTCCCTGGGTGAATATTACAAGGACGGCGTGACAGGAAAGGTCCATGATTTATGCTCTGATGGTTATGATAATGACTGCAATGGCTATGCTGATTGCGAGGATACAAACTGCAAAGACAGTCCTGCCTGCAGGAACACAACATGTGGTGATGGTTTTATCGCGTTTCCTAATTCCAAAGGCCAGTATGAGCAGTGCGATAAGAACTACACATCCGGTGTCGGCAATGATTCTCTCTGTCCTGGCAAATGTGTAGAGAAAGGTAAGCCGGGCGAATGCACATGCAAGTATGAGGCAGCGTGCGGCAATACAGTCATTGACGAACCTCTCGAGGATTGTGATGGTACATTCATAGCATCGAGGAATGAGTGGGCTGGTGACCTTAAGATTTCAGCTTCTTTCAAGGGTTCTTGTGATGCTTCCTCTTGTGGTAAGCCAGGTTCTGTAAGGCCTTGCCAGTGCCCGCCTCCACAGATATGTGGGAATGGTGAAGTAGAGAAGCCTGAGGAATGTGATTTGAATGAATGCGGTTCAGGTATTGCTTGCAATCCAGACTGTACTTGTCCTGCTAAGGTTGCTGTCTGCGGCAACAACCTTATCGAATACAGGGAGGATTGTGATGGTGTGTTGAAAACTGGTGGGCTAGCTTGGGAATCTTTCAAGACCAGGAAATATGGATGCAATCCTGCATTCTGTGCAGTGCCTAAGCTTCCTGAGATAACTTCAGGCCATCCGACCTATAAGGCTCCAGGGAATGTGTCGACAACCAGTTATGCTCAATATACCAAGGATTATGATTATTATCTGGACATTCTCAATGTCGATTCGTCTTGCAAGTGCCCGACGAGCTGCAAGGTGGATCCTCCGGGTCCGGATGTTACATCAGTCAAGCCTACGAGGTTTGAGAGGAAGATCAATATCACTTGGAAGGATGAGTGCATGAATGAGAATGCAAAGGCATACAATGTTCTAAGGTGCGAGGCGTCAGGTCCTGATGGTGAAGGATGCACAGATGAAAACAGCAGGTATACTGTAATCAATTCTGCACCTCTTGGTGTGGCAAAGGAATTCATGGATACTACTTTTGAAGGCAGCACGCCTACGCTTGACAGGTATTACTGCTACTATGCCCAGGGCATCTATAACAAGATGGTAGGTCCTAATGCTGTGGTGCCTGACAATTTTGAGAATTTCTTGTATAGGAAAGGTGAGCTGGATACAAACATCAGCTGCATCAAGGCAGGCATGGAGCAATGCTTTACATTCAAGGAAACTCATCTCTGGGCAGACGAATTCTGCTCACAGTTGAATGAAAACGTGAGGTCCACTTGTGACGAGAATAACTCAATAGTGACTGTGACGCCGACATCAGGCGATGACAAGGTTGATTGTAACGAGCGTGAGCAGGGCGTTGGTGAAAGCTATACTGATTTTGTGTGCATAGGCCCTTATGCAGAAGATTTCACTGACCTGAACAAGAGAGGCAAGACAGAGTGCGTCCCTAAGTCATTATGCGACTACTGTAATGATCCTTTGGGTATGTTCGGCTTTTCCGGAGTCAATGGTGAGAGCTGGAACCAGATTAGCTATAGTGCTTCGGGGGCATACGGAAAGGCGCCAACATCAGAGCCGACTTCTTTATTCGAGAAGGAGAACAGGGTGGGTTATTTGCCATGCAATACCCTTGATATCTGCTATATGGATTATTCGGCGACAAGCGTCAACAAGTTCTATTCCGCTTCTCAGGAATCTACATGCTATGATTTCAAGTCCGAGCATGCCTGTGAGAAGTTCAACGAGACAGATGGGAACTGCGAATGGGTATGGCATCCTGTATACAGGGAGCTTGGCATCGGTGTCTGCCGTTCGAAGATTGCCGATCAGCAGCTGTGCGAGCGTTGCCATGACCCTGAGAATGAGGTATTCAATCATTGTGACATAAACTCGTGTGCCCTGTATGGCAGATGTTATTATGATAAGGCGAATCTGGTCGGAGAGACGAATACATTCCAGTCCCTTGCCAAGCTTTCGCCTGCAAATCCTGTAAAGCTTGCCCAGAGGGAAGGCAACATTCAGGGCGGTGATTACTACAGGTGCACTCCTGAGCGCGACATTGCTTGTGAGAACTATGATACAATGCAGGACTGCATCGGTTCTCCCAGCCCTTACTCGATTAATAGCACCGATGTAATAAGGACAGATGTTATTGTGGATGTTAATGGTACTACCAGGTCAGACTCGAAGTTCATAAAGAAATCAGGTACAAACATTGTTGTTAACGTGAGCGATGACTTCTTCGGTTTCGGGAAGTGCCAGTGGGTCCGTCCTTATTTTATCAATACATCGTATTACGAAAACGATGTGATGATAAGGAATGATACTGATGGCAAAAAGTACATTTGTGTGAAGAATTCTGATAATTCGCCCGGGAAAGTCAAGGATGTCATAACTAACGGTGCTGATGGAAAGAAGGCGAAAGAAGATTATTTTTATCAGCAGGACAGCGACTGCGGCGGTACTGGTTATTATTTCCGACCTCCTCTTTCAGTCCCAGCATCAAGAATCAAGGATTGCTGGAAGGACTTTACCTCTCCTGCGACGACGCTTCCGCTTTATGATGACCTTACGAATCCGATGAGGATTAAGGGCGTGTTTGAAATACCTGCGGTTGTGCAGGATGAATCTTTGATTTATTCTACAGCTTACTCGACGACATTTGCATGTGTCGCCAGTAGCGGTCTTACCTGTTATCCTAACGGCACTGCTGATTTTGTCGGGATGGAAGCAGGCAACCTGATTACTCACCACAACGTCGGCTATAATGTCTCTTATAATTTCAGCGAGAAGGGTTTCCAGACAGGCAGGCATGTGTTGTGGTATTTCTCAGAGGATGTGAGCCATAATCTTGAGCTTGTCAAGAACTATACTGTGTTTATCGACGCTGATGCTCCTAATATCACTCTTGAGTTCAGGAACATATCATACGAGACGCATGAGGATGTCTGGCGCACAAACTTGACTTTGACAGTCCGGGTCTCACCCCAGAAAGCAGGTGATGATGTATATGCGTTCTGCAGCGCGAAGATGTATATCGGTAATATCTCAATATATCCTTTGCAGGACATATTCCAGGAGTATAACAATTCCTGGACAAGGAATTACACCGAGATGTATGATGATGTATATACATTCCAGTATTCATGTGAGGATGATGTAGGCAACAAGGCAGAGAAGAATGTGACTTTCAGGATAGAAGGCGACAAGTCTGTGACAAATCCCTTGCCTGTCGGCACATTGAACAGCGCTGATGTTGTTATTAGTGTTGAGACAGGGACCAATTCAGAATGTAGGTATCTGTTGTCTGTTGTAGACAATCCGGCATATAATCCTAATGCGACATTAGACCAGTCTTTCTTCGACACAATGACGAGATTCGAGGTCACAGGCAATGATGCTGATCCAAGGACCATTCATAGTTCGAGGGTTGTTGCTGTCCAGGGCTACAATCGTTACTATGTGAAGTGCAGGTCGATTCTTGACGGTAAGATCCGCGGCAACAATGCTGACCAGATAAGGTTTGCTATCGACATGGTTCCTCCTGTTTCAGGCCACTCGACAGATTCTGTTCCATATAATGGATGGTATAACAAGGATGTGATGGTTTCATTGCTCTGCGGCGACCCGCCGATACTAGGCGAGGGTCTTGACTGGAGCTTTGGATGCATGTATAGTCAGTACTGCATTGGCCTTGACTGTTCTGACCGTGGTGATGTGAAATTCCAGGATTATACAGGAGAGTTCCTGCTTAATGATACGCAGTATGTGACATATTACTCTGTTGATGAAGGGGATAACCAGGAGGAGTATGTGAAGAACGTGCTTTTCCAGATTGACAAGACCCCTGTGAACGTGACCATAGATTTCTATGAAGGGGATGTGTTAGCGACGGTCATTATCCCTAATATTGTCTATAAGATTGTTGTCAATTCATCAAAGCCTTTGATAAGCCCTGCAGTATCTGTGCCGACGATGACATATTCTTCTCAGCCAGGCAAGTTTGCTGGTGATATAGAATTGTTCCCGACAAATGATCCAAGTATCTGGGAAGGTGTTTTCTTCCTTGAGAACATTAACGCAAATCGTGGTTTCGAGGGTGATGGGATATTTTCAGTATCTGGTGATGATTATCACAAGGTTCCGTTCTCCGCGACTAAAGTGATAAGTATCGACACGAAACCGCCTGCTCAGCCGGTTGTCGAGCCTAGCCTCGAGTTGCCTTCTAGGGAGGAGTCTGATTACCAGTCTATGGGTTATCCTGTGAACTACTATGACGGCATTTACTATACTAACCAGTCGCCTCTTTTCATAACAGGCTCTACAAGCGAGCTTCTTGATATTATTGCAGTCACGACAGTCGATGATGTTGATACCCAGAAGACTTTCACGCAGACACCGACGCTTGTGAAGTACAATGACACCGTCTTGTCAGGTTTTGTCGGCCAGCATGAGCTTAAAGTAGCAGGTGATATTACTAGGCGCATCAATGACAGCCTTTTCATAGGGTTTGATGATCTGCAGGAGTCCATCGGTCCCAAGACCAGCTATGGGAATTATGGTATGTTCTATGACATCAACAGTGTGAAATTTGTAGGTGGAGACAGCCAGTACACATCAGTCATAGTCTATCCTGTATTGGAGGAGTCATTGAAGCTTGATAGGAAGTTGTTCTTCTATTATAAGGAGAATCCGTCTTATTGGTTTGGTTTTGACTTGCCTCTTGCGCAGTTCAAGAACACGTCGTTCTATCTGAAGGCGTATGATCCGGCGACGAATATGGTGAGGTATCCTGATATAAGCATTATCCCGCCGTATCTTGTTTTCTTCTACGATCCGATTTCACCCCAGGTCTTGAGCCACTATCCGCTTGACGGGACCACTTCAAAGACCACATTGGATGTTATTGTGAGGGTGAAGGAAGGAAGGCTCGAGTCAGGCCTTTTCAACAGCTCGATAAATTTCACGCTGAATGGTAAGGCGGTTCCTTTCAGGATGGTGCATCTGGGTGAGCTTGAGGATGCTGATCCAGGAAATTATTACTATTCTATAATCTACAGTGCTTCAAATCTGAAGGATGGCAATTATACAGTAGCCGTGACTGGCTCTGACCTTGCCATGAACAGGCTTGATGAGTCTCAGGCATCTTCTCACTGGACATTCATTGTCGACAGGAAAGCGCCCCAAGAGCCAGTTGTCACATTCATTGATGGTTTTGCAGGTCCGCCAGGAGATACCCGTTGGTACATCGACCACAGCCCTGAATTCATTGTGAATTTCAGTGCAGAGCGCGATCCCGTCACTCTTGTTGATACATATATGGAGGATTCTCCGACAGAAGGTGGAGCTGCGAATTGCACAAACATCTCACGTAACATTTTCAGGTGTGCATTCACGACCCCTAAGACATCGACAGGCGTTCCTTGGGGTGATTATGGTGTGATCATAGTCGCATACAAGACACTCGCTGATAAGACAAGGTCGAATGACGCAGTGTATGGTCCGTTCAGTTTCACTGTCGACGATACTGCGCCAGAATTTGTCCCTGCTTTCCAGACAAGGTTCATGGATAGCATAAACCTTACCATAGCAGCGGTCGTGTCAAACGAGCGCCACCCGATATTTGCTGACCTTGAGTTCTTGGGAGAGCATTTCACTCCGCTCTATTCAAGGAACAATGGAAGTTTCTACTATTTCACTTGGTCAATACCTAAGTATGACAAGTCAAAAGAAGGTAACACCACAATGCAGGTCACCTTGTCAGACTTTGCGCGCAACAAGAGGTCTGTATCTGTCCCTGTATATCTTGACCTTACAGCGCCAAGGATAGAGAATATCACGATTGATGTGTCTAATACAGTGAAGATTGGTAAAGAACGCTTCACAGCCCAGCCTACAGTCACTGTCTCGGGCATTTTCATCGACGATGATATCAAGCAGGTGTGGACAGAGCCTGGCGACTATAATGCTACTACAGGAAAGACAGAGCCGCGCGCTTACGGCACGATAAAATATGAAGGCGGAGCATCGAAATCATTCACATTGAGCGTGAAGCTGGTCGATCCTAATGCAGGCAAGATTGAGCAGGTGCCTTTCTTGTATAATGAGATGCTTATCAATCAGATTAACAATCTCAAGCTCTTTGCAGTTGATATTGCAGGTCATAAGAAGAGCATAGACCTGAGGGTCATAAGGGACGTGACAGCTCCAAATGCCCCGACATTCTGTCTCGGAGCAGAGTGGTACAAGTGCATTCCGCTTCCAGTTGCAGCGCAGATTTGATTTTTGAAAATGGAAAAAAGAGGTGTTTTGTTAATACTTGCACTAGTTTTGCTAGTCTCTGCTTTCCAGGTTTCTGCTGTTGATTCTATCGACAATGTCAAGCCGCAGGTCACTGCAGTCTTCGGTGAGAATGTCATCCTTATACCTCCGTTTGCGATAAAGAACTCTGACACAGAAGAGGTGTTCATGCTGGACAATGTTTTTCAGAAGGACAACAGGACATTCACTTTTGTGCCTCAGAAATCCCTTTCGAACGGCAAATATGAGTTCATGCTTTATGCTTCAGACCTTGTAGGAAATATGAAATCATATCTGTACGAGTTTGAGGTATTTGTTCCAGGCACAAGGATTCTTCTTGTTCAGCCCAACAGCATAGGTGTTGCGAACCAAAGCACATTCACTGTTCAGGTATACACATCTTATCCTTCTGTCTGTAAATATACCGGTGTAAAGATTGCATCGTTCGACGACATAAAGCTCAAGTTCTTTGATGCTACAGGCAATCTTTCCTTGCAGCAGGATTCATGGGATGTCAATGATCATTTCATAAATTCATATTCTGTGGAGCCGGATTTTCCGAAGAAGTTTTTTGTGTCCTGCAAGGATTATCTTGGGCGTGAGAACTTTGCTGATTTCACATTATATTCAGACCTCATTCCCCCGACGCTGAAAAGCGTATTTTTCAATCCTTCCCCAGTCGTAGAATACCCTCCAGAAGGGGATCTTTATTCAGTATTGAACGTAGTCGCTACAGAGCCAGTCATTTGCAAGTACTCTAATGATTCTAACGCGAGCTATGATGAGATGACGCCATTCAGCGGCTATGACAAGGATGATTTCGACGCGTACAAGGAGACTAATACAGAGACAATATTTTTCCCGTCTGATGTTACCAAGCAGTCATTCACGTATTATGTGCAGTGCGAGGACCGGGCAAGGCATCTTTCCTATAAAGTGACCGAGGCGATAACTGTAGACCTTGGTACGGGCCTGCTGATACGTGTCGTCTCTCCGCCAGCATTCTCGAAGAACACAACTGTTTTCCTTAATTTCACGACGAACAGGAGGGCTTATTGTGTGTTCAAGTCAGCACAGTCAGGTTTTCCTGTTTCATACACAGATCCTGCAGCAGCGCTCTCAAGTTCATATGAGAATCTTGCGACTGTTCATTATAAGCCTCTGGGCACGAAGTCTTCAGGCTCTTATACAATCACGATGAGGTGTGATGTCCCTGAGGGTGTAGGCCTCACTGCTCTCAGCGGAGAGACCAGCTACACTTTTGTAATTGACACAATTCCTCCATCTGTACCGAAGGTTAATGCGACTACTCCTGTTTGCACCAGTACGCTTTCAGCTAGCTTTGTAGCGAATGATACTCAGTCAGGAATTTCCGAATATAGGTGGTCTGTGGGTTCTGCAGGGGCAGTCATGGCGAATGGAACAGTTAAAGAGGGAAAGGTTTCTGTCTCAAAGAATAATAATGGCAGCGCATTTGTGTTGAGTGACTTGCAGAGCTATGTGTTCAGCGTGATTGCTGTCGATGGTGCAGGCAATGTGGGCACAGCAGGAGCATCTAATGAAATCAAGTATGATTCTACTGGAATTACCTGTGACAAGGTTCCGCCTGTTGTGACCGTCTTGAAATCAGCGACAGGTGATTCTGCTTCCATACTATGTACAGACAACCAGAGCGGTTGCAGCGCGCTTGGCTCTTACTATGGCAGTTCGTATTCCCAGCCGTGTAATGCTACTCAGTATTTCCTTGAGCCGGTTGTCGTGCCACTTTTCAGGTCGACGATTATATGCTGGAATATAAAGGACAACGCAGGCAATGTTAATCAGGGATCGCAGATTGTGGACCTGAACACCACAGCGCTGAATATGACCCCAGGCATTAGTGCGTCGTGTGTTGGTGGTATTGACGGTGATGGTGATGGTTATGGTGAGCGCTGCCTTATGGGTCCTGACTGTGATGATACTAATCCTAACATAAGTGTGGGTTGTGCTAATGGCTGTGTCCAGGATCTGGATGGCGACGGGTACGGTACAGGCTGCTTGAAGGGCAATGACTGCAACGGTCGTGACGCTGCATTGACTACTTCCTGCCCGAACAACTGCATCTCTGATAATGATGGTGATAGTTTCGGCTTGATGTGCGACAACGGCCCTGACTGTAAAGGGGATGACTCGACACTTACGACCAACTGCCCTAACGGGTGCGTTGATGATAATGATGGTGATGGTTATGGCTTGAGCTGCCCTGCAGGTTTTGACTGCAACGGCGAGAACGCATTAGAGATGATTAGCTGTGAGGACCAGTGCGTTCAGGATACAGATGCTGATAAGTATGGTGTTGCATGTCTCCTAGGTCTTGACTGCAATGGCAGGAATCCATCATCTCAATCAGCATGCGATAATGCCTGTAATTTTGATGAGGATGGCGACGGATATGGTTTTGGATGCACTCTTGGCCTGGATTGCAATGGCATGCATCCTCTTGTGTTCATGGACTGCGCGAACGCGTGCACGTCTGACAATGATGGCGATAGCTATGGCAAAGGTTGCGCAGCAGGCCCTGACTGCAATGATACAGACCCGAGGATAACCCGTGATTGTACATATACAAGCAAGTGCATCGAGGATTCTGACGGAGACGGGTATGGTCTTGGCTGTGCTGTTGGTGCTGATTGCAATGATTATGATCTAAGCATATCTGACTCTTCATGCACGACCAACTGCACTGATGATGATGACTGCAATCGCCTGCCGAATGACTGGCAGATGCAGTATTTCAACAATACTGTCTGCAATGATACTAATTGGTGCGGCATTGATGCTGATCCTGATGGTGATGGCTTCACAAATATTGAGGAATACCGCCAGGGAACAAATCCTCTGGTCAAGGAGGAAGTCAATCTTCCGCAGGAGAGGCCTTCAGAAGAGTTTGACAAGGATGGCGACGGTATGCCTGATGCCTGCGAGAAGATGTATGGTCTCAGTCCAGATGACCCGTTTGATGCTGACAAGGATCCTGATAAGGATACCCTGAACAACAAGTTTGAATGCACATACAAGGTAGGTGCGTGTGTCAATTGGTTGAATCCGAATAATCCTGACACAGATAATGATGGTTATACAGATAATGTTGAGATTGATGCAGGCACAGACCCGTGTGACCCTAACTCTTATCCTTCATCATGGATACCGTTGATAGTTGTCCTGCTTGGCGTTCTTTCGATTATTGGTAGCACTGCTTATTTGATATACAAGAATTATTACATTCCTCTTGTGTCACCACCACAGAAAACCAGCATGGCTGCAGTTACTGGCGCTGTTGCAGGTGCCAGGCCGTCAGGAGCTCCTCTGCCTGGGGTGCCGCAAGGACCCAGG
>Ga0315268_10007761_pt1 | contig 11265 bp, 7 predicted proteins | sample C1_top_MG_FD_204535 | JGI IMG/M metagenome (GOLD analysis project Ga0315268, IMG submission 204535) | Sediment microbial communities from Yellowstone Lake, YNP, Wyoming, USA - C1_top | ecosystem: Environmental > Aquatic > Freshwater > Lake > Sediment | place: USA: Wyoming | collected 2017-08-01 | reverse complement strand
GAACGCGAAAACCCCGACCTCGCCATCGTCTTCTGCAAAACCAAGCACGGCGCGCAGAAGCTCACCAAGAAGCTCGAAACCGACGGCGTCATGTGCCGCGAGATCCACGGCAACCTCGCCCAGAACAAACGCGACCGCGTCATGAAAGGCTTCCGCGGCGGCAAGTTCGACGTCCTCGTCGCCACCGACCTCGCCAGCCGCGGCATCGACGTCGCCGACATCAGCCACATCATCAACTTCGATATCCCCGAAGACCCCGAAGTCTACGTCCACCGCGTCGGCCGGACCGCCCGCATGGGCGCCTCCGGCAAGGCCTTCACCTTCGTCACCCGCGAGCAGGGCGAGGAACTGACCCGCATCGAAGCCCTGATCAACATGATGATCCCCCAGGCCACCATCGAAGGCTTCGAGCCGCGCCCCACGCCCCCCGGCTGGACCGAGCTGCCTCCCGGCGCCCAGCCCCCCGCCCCGACGCCTTCCCGCCCCGCCGTCCCCCTCCCGGCGCGCCCCCTGACCCTCGGCAGCAAGATCCCCCTCTCCCGCCGCCACCGCCGCCGGCGATAGCTCCGCTTCCCATCGCCCCGGCCTTCCTCGGCCCCTTCCCCTGCTGCTCCGATCGTAAGCCGCTCAAGTCCGCCGATGACGAAACTCGCTGAAAAGCGAAAATCTTCCTGATGCTCGACGGCCGCAGTTCAGGTACACTGGAAGCATGATCGACGCGCATGGCCGGAAACAGCTCGAAGAGCTGCAGAAGCAGGTGGCATGCGAGAAGAAATTCGCTTGCGTCGATTCCGCTCTCGCAGACCTCTGTAAAGGCATATACCACACCGAGCTGGATATCTTCGAGTGCTCGAACGACACCGAGACTCCCTGCAGCTTCTGCCGACCTTTCGGTGGCACGTTCGTATGCACCTGTCCGCTGCGACGATTGATCGCCAGAAATTTCGATCGCTGGAGTGCCGAAAGCACCGGCGTGTTGCTGAAGCCAACGGATAAATCTCCGGCTGAATCGTAACCCCGCCTTTTCACCAGGGCACCGACGTAGGCTGTCCTTCAGCACACCGCTTTCCTCTACCCAGCGGCCCCAATGCCCCTCCGCCTTCGACACAGCAACCCCGCCGTCAGCATCATCACCAGCGCTCCCCCCGGCTCCGGCGCCGGCAGCGCATTCGCATCCACCTTCGTCGCCCACTCCGGCACCGCCCGGCCCGTCAGGTCCATCGCCATGCCCCCGCGCGGATAAATCCCGCTGATCAGCCCCTCAACTCCCGTCCCGTCCAGGTCCGCCCACCGGATCACCCCCCGCCGCGAATTGTTCCAGTACATCTTCCCCGCCTCCACATCCAGGCACAGGTCCACCCCGTTGTCCGCTATGTCCAGCTCCGCCGGCCCCACCAGCGTCTCAAGCCCCGTCCCGTCCAGGTTCGCCCGCTGAATCAACCCCGCGTCGTCCATGTCCGAGCCACCCGCCCAGTAGATCTTCCGATGGCTCAAATCCAGCACAATGTCCGGCCGCGGAAAAAACGCCGCCGTCGTCGCGATCTCCCGCAGCTCCCCGCCCCCCAGCCGCACGATCCTCCCCACCGCCTCCCCGCCGTCCCCCACATCGCTCAGGTACGAGTACACGTAGCCCCGATCGTCCATCGCCGAACCCTGCAATAACTCGGCCGCCACAACCGGCGGCAGCCAGCCCGCCCGTCCAATCCCCCCGCCGTCCAGATTCATCTGCATCACCGTGATCTGCGGCGGCGTCACGATGCCGCCGCTGTACTTCCACGGCCCGATGTCGGTCCAGTAAATCTTGTCCCCAAAAACCGCCACGCCCCAGACCGTGCTCGAATCGCCGATCCGCAGCTCGGATACGATCTCGCGCGCATTCTGCCCGTCCGCCCCCGCCCGCCACAGGCTGATATTCGGATGCGCCGGCCGGCTCGATTCGATCCGGAAGATGTCCCCGCCCCGCGCCAGCGCCGAAAACCCAACCACCGCACCCACAAAAATCCACGCCCGCGTCATAAAACCACCTCTACAACATGCCCGCGCCAAACCCCCACCCCGCCTCTCCGCATCACCCCGGGAAGCGACTCCATAGACACAGACTACCCCCCCACCCCCTCCACCACAACAAGAATCTGCTGCCCATATCGTGGCACGGGCGGCTCGCCCATGATCGTGGCACGAACACTCCTGCCCATCGCTCCGGCCCCATCGTGGCATGGGCACCCCTGCCCATGAGCCTGCAGCGTGGCCTTGGGCGGCTCGCCCAGGTGTTGTGGCATCGGCATCCCTGCCCACGCCCCCGCCCCGAGCCCGTCCAACCTACCCAGCATGTAGCGTGTTCGGTGTGCTCCAGCACACCTTCTTCGCGCCGGACCAAAGCCCCGCACGATACCCCTTCTTCTTCGCACTGCCCCCGGTCGCTGCTCATGTTCTCGGTATGGCGACGTGAGCTAACCGGCGCGTTCCCTGAAATCCAGAAAGGCAACGTGTGCGATTCGACGTCGGCTGATAAGATGGCACTCGCATTCTCTCACTGAGGGACGCATGCCCGATGATGCCCCAAATATTCTCCGGTTTCTTCGTACCACAGACCGCCAACAGAGGGAACACGTGGAATGCGACATGCGATTCTTTTGCAGCGGGCTCATTGTCCGGAAGGACTGCAGCGACAAAAGCTCCGGGGCGAGGGTCTTGCTGGAAGAACCGATTCGCCTGATCGCGGTCACTGGCGATTTCTGGGGTTCTCCCAGACCGTTGTATCCACAGGAGATCTCGTGTGTCGCAGCCATTCCGATCATACACCAGACGAGAGGCAATTTGCATTCCACGCATCGCCTTATGCCACGTCGTTCGTGCTCGCGTCACGATTGGATGCGACAGCGATGAGTCTGTTATATGAGCGCTCAGATTTGGCCTATCTCCTGCTGACAGAAGCGGTGGAAGCTGTCGCTACCCAGATCATCGACGCGACTGCAGCGGCCAAAGCGATCGCTCCGAGCCCTCCCGGGGATTATCAGCGACGCGCCGCAGAGTTGGGAGTCACGGCTGAGCACGCAAGAGAACTGTACTTTTTCGGGGAGGCGAAGAAACGTGGCCCGACGTATCAATTTCGGGCGTTTCTGCAGAAGTTCACGCCGCAGCGGTTCTGGCGCGACGAGGACGACGTCTTCCATTTCCATCGCTACAGGGGGATGCAGCCAAAGGCGGAGAAATTCGATAAGACGGTCAGGCTTACTTACAGCGCGAGGTCGGACTTCGTTCATGCCGGCACGCCGTACCCCGGTGCGATCCGTATGGGCCTCGGAAACATGGTAGACGCCCGGGCAGCCGATGACGCCTTGGCTCAGGCGCTCGAGGGCGGTACCCGCATGCCACCGTTTGTGTGGTTCGAAAGATTGGCGCAAAGCGCGATTCTCGAGAGTTTACGGCAAACGGCCCAGAACGCTTCACCCGCTGCCGGAATCAGCGGCAAGGAAGGCCAGTAGCGGTATGCGGTCGTCATGCCTCGCCCCCCTCCGGGCCCCATACACGGGCCTTGAGGTGGGCTGGGTTGAACGTGCACGCTCTTAAAAAAAATCCCTCCAAATTTTCAAAGCTTCGTCTGCATCACAAATCTTCTTCAAAGCTCCCCAGGCCCCACGGGATATGACAACTCCGCCCAATTCTGCTCGTTGGCTCTTGCGGTTCGTAAAAAGTTCGGTACACTGCAAAAAATTGCGCTGGCCCCGCCCGCATCCCCAGATGCCCGCGCCCGGCCGCCCGATGCCAAAAAGGAGGGGACCTCATGCTTTTCGCCCCTGTCCGCTCGTCCGCGCCGCCGCGCCACCGCGCCACCGCCATTCCCTTGCATCTTCCCCATCAAAACCCCTTATCCTGCCCAGATTTTCCATCTTTAGGTCCAACGCTACAAACTGCTATCAGTTGCTACACGCACACATCGCCACAACCATGCCCCCCGCGCACCGCACCCTCGCCCGCCCATCCCCCACCCTTCTTGGCAGAACGAACCCATTCACAATCGATAACCATCGCAAATGCAGTGCCTTACAGTTCCAGCCCGCCCACGACAAACGCACTCACACCCCACCCAAACGCTCTCTCCCCCTGCTCTTGAATCCGCCCCCGCCATCAGGCACAATACTCAACCGATATCCCCCGGCCGGCGGCCGGGCCGATACACAAATACGGCACAACAGCCACAGGCCAGCTTATGCTGACTCGCAAGACCACCAAGACGATGCCCGGCCGGTAAGCACGCACGCTCGTGCTTATCCCGGCCGCGTCTCGTCCCGCTTGCGTGCGGCACGCTCGTCTGTGGCTCGTCCTTTTTGGGAGTCGATCATGTCCGTCAACGTCGCCATCGCCGGTGTCACCGGCGCCGTCGGTCAGGAGTTCCTCACCGTCCTCGCCCAGCGCCGCTTCCCCATCAAAAACCTCAAGCTCCTCGCCAGCGCCCGCAGCGCCGGCAAAAAAATCGACTTCCTCGGCAAGACCTACACCGTCGAGCAGCTCACCCCGGACAGCTTCAAAGGCGTCGAAATCGCCTTTTTCTCGGCCGGCGGCTCCGTCTCCAGACAGTTCGCCCCCGCCGCCGTCTCCGCCGGCGCGGTCGTCGTCGACAACACCAGCGCCTTCCGCATGAAAGACGGCGTTCCCCTGGTCGTCCCCGAGGTCAACCCCCAGCAGATCAAGAAGCACAATGGCCTCATCGCCAACCCCAACTGCTCAACCATCATCATGAACGTCCCCGTCTGGCCCCTCTACAAGGCCAATCGCATCCGGCGCATCATCGTCAGCACCTACCAGGCTGTCAGCGGCGCCGGCGCCTGGGGCCTCTGGGAGCTCGACGAGCAGATCAAGGCCTATGCCGCCGGCCAGCCGATCGTCAAGAAGAAATTCCCCCACCAGATCGTCAACAATCTCTTCTCGCACAACAGCGCCGTCGGCCCCAACGGCTACAACGAGGAAGAAATGAAGATGCTCAACGAGACGCGCAAGATTTTCGGCGATCCGAACATCATGGTCAGCGCCACCTGCGTTCGCGTCCCCGTTCCGCGCGCCCACAGCGAGTCGATCAACCTCGAATTCGAAAAACCCATCACCCCCGCGCAGGTCAAGGAGATCCTCGCCATCGCCCCGGGCGTGACCATCGTCGATGATCCCGCCAACAACCATTTCCCCATGCCCCTGGAGGCCAGCAACCAGGACAACGTCCTCGTCGGCCGCATCCGCCAGGACATGAGCCGCGACGACGGCCGGGGAATCGACCTGTTTGTCAGCGGCGACCAGGTCCGCAAGGGCGCGGCCACCAACGCCGTCCAGATCGCCGAGCGGATGATCTGACGGTGCAAATGCCCCTGAAAACGCAGTTGCCCGGCTGAGGCTGTCCAGCCGGGCAACGTCTCTGGTCGGCGAATCCCCTATTGCAGTCCCCTTTTTCGAGGGCGTTGCAGCGATCGTCAGTCCTGCTCCCGCGCCATCCGCCTGCGGATGCGCCAGGCGCCCACCGCGCCCATCAGGCCCAGCCCGGCCCACGCCGCCGAGGGCAGCGGCGCCGGTATCAACTGGTCCTGGTATCGGTCGCTGGCCATGGCGGCAACCGATGCCGTGCCGGTGAGCAGACCGTTGTGCAGCTCGTCCAGCCAGGTGTTGGCCAGGGTCCGCGATTCGGGGATCGACAGCGAGGGGATGTCGATGCGGAACTTGCCCGTATCGATGGTCCAGTCCTGGTCATAGACGATGTTCCAGAGGACAAGCTGGAACGCGGCGGCCGTAGCGTTGCTGTGGACCAGCGGAAACTTGGCCTCGTACAGCCCGGTGATCAGCTTCGCACGATCGCTGCCCATCCCGCCGGCCAGGTCGGAGTTGATCCCGCTGCCCGCGCCGTTGGCGATCGGCGCCGTCTCGAGGGGACGATGGTCGTACGTGTAGGTCTGCCCGAAGCTGATCGTGTCCTTGATGTCGATGCAGAAGCTGGAGAACGTCCCCTGCAGGGCGTGGGGATTGCTGGCCACGCCGTGCCACTGGAACAGGCCCGCATACGTATACTCGGTCCGGCTGGCCTCGCTGCTCTCGACGTGGATTCGCACCGTCGCCCTGTAGGGCATCCCGTCCAGCGTCGCCCGCACAAGCGCTGCTGATGCCCGCAACCCAAAGACGCTCACAATAACGGCCGACAATCCGGCCCAGCGGAGTCTTGAACTCATGTTGCCTCCGGTTTTCCGATGTTTCGGTCGGCGACGCCTTCTCCCGATAGCCCCACTCTAGCCCGTCCCTTGAAAGAGGCCCGAAATCCAGGCCGAATATCCACCCGGATCGCCGCGGAATTCCCTTCGGTATGCGGGCCGCGCCGATCCTGACGCCCGTCCGGTCTATTCGTGCGCGCCAGGATGGTTTTTAGCGTCCACAAGCAGTCTTCGGACATTATTCGTCATCCCAGGGCGCCGGCATCGCCCGGCCAGCGCCCTTTGCGGAACGTCCGCGCGGGCGGGTTATCGGAGCTTGGGCGACTGTCCTGCCCAACCAGCTCTCACGGTCGTCAAGCCCGCCAATCTCCCCTGCCCTCGCCCATTTATCCTCTCTCAGTTCACTTGCCCGGGTTGCGGTTCATATTGGACTGTACTCGATGGCCGCCGTTGAGCGGCGATCGAGGTGAAACTCAAATGACCACCGAGCTGATTACCGCGCCGTTCAGGGCCAGGCTTCTGACCGACCGCGACGAGGCCGTGGCGATGATCACGTCGCAGATGCGGAAGGGCATGGCCCTCAAGGACGTGCGCATCCGCTCGCAGCAGGAGCTGGAGAAGGCCCGCCAGATGAAATCGGAATGGACGCAGTATACCGGCGCGATGCTGGCGCAGATGTTCGATTCCGAGGAGGTCTTCGACGAGTTCAATCGCTGGGTCGGGCGGATCCTGCCCGAGTTCTCCGATCTCTCCTGCTTCGTCGAGCTCTACTGCGAGGAGATCGACTACCGCCTGGCCACGCTCAACGGAATCTACCAGTGGCTCCATGCCGCCGGCGAACTCGTGAACAACGAGGAGCAGCCGGCGCCGCAGGCCAAGCTGGCCGAGCCGGCACAAACGTCGCCGGCAGCCGTGGCTCAACCCGCGCCGCCGCAGACCCCTGTGTCACCGGCCCCGGCGCCGCAGGCGCCGCGCGCGGTCCCCAGCGCCATGCCGCCTCTTCGCCCGCCCTCCGCGCAGGCCAAACGTTCGGGCGCGTTGATCGTCCACGCGCGCAACCAGGCCATCCAGGATTCGGTCAGCAAGTTCATCTCGATGCTCGGCTATGAGCTGATCAGCATCTGCGATGAGGGCAGCCCCTCCGCCGCCGTGATCGACAAGCTGACAAAGCATCCCGGCGTGGTGTTTGCGATCGTGCTGGCCGGAGACGACGAGATCGCCGCCGCCAGCGCGTCGCCGCCCGATTCGGCGCCCCAGCCATCGCGGCGCTCGGCCTTCGAGCTGGGCTTCTGCGCCGGCAGGCTGGGGGCGCATCGCACCTGCGTCCTGCACACCGCCGCCGCCGGGCTGTTCCGAGACGCCTATGACATTCTCTACATCCCGGTGGACCCGGCCGAAGGCTGGCAGTTGCAGTTGGCGCGTCAGCTCAAACAGGCCGGCATCGAGGTGGATTTGAACCGGCTGTGCTGATCGCCGCACCAGCAGCGCCTAGTGGCCTCCCATAGGTTCTTCAACGCGAGGCTTTGTTGCCTGCTGTAAGTCATTGAGCGCGTTGGGACTTGAACCCAAGACCTACGGATTAAAAGTCCGTTGCTCTACCAACTGAGCTACGCGCTCTGAAACGGTGCGAGATTTGTGACTATAGGGGATTTTTGCTTCGGCCTCAACAGCGGGGGAAATCGGCCTAAAATCGGCACAGGCGGCGGGCGGCTTGAATGCGCCGGGACATCGGGGAATAATGCCCGGCCTCTTTGGACGCAAAGCCATGACATCCCGAGAAATACGCCAGCAGTTCGTCGACTATTTCGTCCGCCAGCGCGGGCACACCTTCGTGCCTAGCTCGCCCGTCGTGCCGCTGGACGACCCGACCCTGCTGTTCGCCAACGCCGGGATGAACCAGTTCAAGCCCATCTTCCTGGGCGCCGAGCGACGGGCTTACGTTCGGGCGGCCAACAGTCAGAAGTGCATCCGCGCCGGCGGCAAGCACAACGACCTCGACGACGTCGGCAAAGACACCTACCACCACACCTTCTTCGAGATGCTGGGCAACTGGAGCTTCGGCGACTATTTCAAGAAAGAAGCCATTTCGTGGGCCTGGGAGCTGCTCACCGGCATCTGGAAGCTCGACAAGTCGCGACTGCACGTAACCGTGTTTATGGGCGATGCGGCCGAAGGGCTCGAAGCCGACCGCGAGGCGGCCGAGCTGTGGAAGAGCGTCACCGACATCGACCCCCACCACGTCCACCTGGGCAACAAGAAGGACAACTTCTGGGAGATGGGCGACACCGGCCCCTGCGGGCCGTGCAGCGAGATTCATTATGATCGAACGCCCGACCGCTCGGGAGCGCGGCTCGTCAATGCCGGCGATCCACGGGTGATCGAGATCTGGAATCTCGTGTTCATTCAGTTCAACCGCGGCACCGACCGGCGGCTGACGCCGCTGCCGGCCAAACACGTCGACACCGGGATGGGCTTTGAGCGCGTCACGGCCGTGCTCAATGGCAAGGAAAGCAACTACGACACGGACGTTTTCGCGCCGCTGATGTCGGCCATTGGCGATCTGGCGCATGCGCAATACGAGGGGCGGCCGGAGGATGCGCGCGACACCGCGTTCCGCGTGATCGCCGATCATGCGCGAATGAGCACGTTCGCGATCACGGACGGCGCCGTTCCGAGCAACAAGAAGCGCGGGGCAGTGCTGCGGAGCGTGATTCGGCGGGCGGTGCGTTTTGGATACCAGGTGCTCAAGCTCCAGGAGCCGTTCTTGTACAAGCTGGTTCCCCTCATCGTCGATCAGATGGGCGAGGCTTTTCCGGAGCTGCGGCGAAATCCGCAGCAGGTGCAGCGGACCATTCAGGCCGAGGAGAACGAGTTTCTCAAGACCGTCGAACGCGGCCTGCACGTGTTCGAGGATGCGGCGAAGAAAGCCGCCGGCGAAAAAGGCGTCATTCCCGGCGCCGACATTTTCAACCTACACGCGACGCTTGGTTTCCCGGCCGACTTGACCCGGCAGCTCGCTGTCGAGCGCGGGCTATCCGTGGACATGCACGAATACATCCGCCTCTGGGAGGAGCATGTGAAGATCAGCGGCGCCGGCCGCAAGCAGCACACGCAGGTTGCTGTGGACCTCGGCTCGTTCCACAAGACCGACGACTCGCTGAAGTACCAGGGCCTGACCACCGAGGCGACGGTGCTCGGATGGATCACCGAGCAGGACGTCGTCAAGAGCGGCCGGTTGGAGGAGGATGCGGCGGCCGGGCTTCTGCTGGATCGGACGACGTTTTATGCGGAGCAAGGGGGACAGGTTGGCGATGTCGGGACGATCCGGACGGCGACGGGGCGATTCGACGCGTCCAGCACCATGCGGTTGGGCGATCACGTGATCCACTGGGGCGTTGTCGGCGAGGGGCACATCGAGCCGGGTCAGCAGGCGGCCGTCAGCGTGGATGTGCGGCGGAGCGACACGATGCGCAACCACACGGCGACGCACCTGTTGAACTGGGCCTTGCGCAAGGTGCTGGGGGAGCAGGTCGATCAGAAGGGCTCACTGGTGGATGCCGAGAAGCTGCGCTTCGACTTCCCGCACCCGCAGGCGATGACGGCGGGGGAGATTGCCCATACCGAACGGCTGGTGAACGAGAAGATTTACGCCGACCTGCCGGTGGGGGCGACGGTGATGCCGCTTGAGCAGGCGAAGAGGATTCCCGGCGTGCGCGCGATTTTCGGCGAGAAATACCCGGACCCGGTGCGTGTGATCTCGATCGGCACCCTCGACCCGCTGGGCGAGCGTAACGTCGAGCACAGCATTGAGTTCTGCGGCGGCACACATCTTTCCCGCACGGGCGAGGCCGGCTTCTTCAAGATCATCGCCGAGGAGGCGGTGAGCAAGGGCGTGCGGCGGATCACCGCGGTGACCGGCCGCGCCGCGGTCGAGCATGTGCAGCGGATGGAGGCATCGCTGCGGGGCGTTTCGCAGGCGCTCAGCGCCCCGCCCGAAGAGGCGCCGAGGCGCATCGCGGCCATGCAGGAGGAAATCAAGCAGCTCAGGAAGAAGCTCGCATCCGGCGCCGGCGCCAAGGTCGATCCGCTGGCGGTCGCGCACAAGCTGCTGGACGATGCGCCGGCGCTGGGGCCGGGAAAACTCATTGTCGGCGAGATTCCCGGCGCCAGCGACGAGCAGCTTCGCACGGCGATGGATTCGCTGAAGAAGAAGGCCGGCAGCTACGGCATCCTGCTGGCGTCGGCCGACGACAGCAAGGTGAACTTCGTGGCGGCGGTGAGCGACGACCTGATCGCCAAGGGCCTGAAGGCCGGCGACTGGATCCGCGAGGCGGCAAAGGTGGCTGGCGGAGGCGGAGGCGGCCGCCCGCAGATGGCGCAGGCCGGCGGGACGGAACCTGCGAAGATCGGCGAGGCGCTGAAGGTCGGGCGGGAATGGGCGATCGCGAAGGTGGGGTGAATGCCATTTGTCACTTGTCATTGGTCGGTGGAAGACTAAGTGAGCGGCATTACGCGGGCGGTATCGCGCTGTACGCCCGGAGGAACCGGCCCCGGAGATGGTTTGTCTGGCGGGCGGCGGGCCACTCTTGACTGAGCGGCGGGGCGTGCGGATGATGCGGGCTGCCGTGGGATTGTGAACATTTCTTAACACGAAGGATGATGCGATGACTGCGAAAAACGTCAAACAGTTGAAGACTGTCGAATCCAACGTGCGCAAGAGCGTCGAGGGCGCGCTGGACGCGGGCGGCGGGTTGCTGCGCCTGGCGCCCAACTGGGTGCCCCGCTCGTTCCTCCATCCGGGCCTGCGCCTCAAGCTCGACCCCCGCGACACCTACGCCTATGGCCTCAGCCGCGGCGGCATCGACGAGCGGTGGTTTGCATCGACCACACCGGCCGCCAACGAAGGCCGCGTGCCCGACGAGGGGCTCAGCTACATCCTCACCAACGGCAGCCGCTGCACGTTTCAGAACGCCGTGGCCGAGCTGGGCGCGGAGATCGTCGGCGAGGCGATCTGGAAGACGTACAAGCGCTGGCCGGTCTACTCGAAGTTCTTCGACAACATGGGCCCGATTCCGCACCA
>Ga0315268_10007760_pt1 | contig 11265 bp, 12 predicted proteins | sample C1_top_MG_FD_204535 | JGI IMG/M metagenome (GOLD analysis project Ga0315268, IMG submission 204535) | Sediment microbial communities from Yellowstone Lake, YNP, Wyoming, USA - C1_top | ecosystem: Environmental > Aquatic > Freshwater > Lake > Sediment | place: USA: Wyoming | collected 2017-08-01 | reverse complement strand
GATAGCCCACCAACATCAGCATCACGACCAGCACCCAAAAAAAACTGTGCAAAAGATTCGCCACATTTGCCAGCTCGACAACTGCGGCAAACAATACGACGTAGGCCGCATAGGCCAATGTCATCAAGCGGGGAGAATTTTTGAATCTGGAGTAGGCGAAAAGAAGAGCGTATAACGCTCCGAATATGATGACTGACGCGGCCGAAAAGAAAGTCACAAGAAAATCAGTTATTTTTACGGGTTCGATCATTAAATCCTCATATTCTAATATAATGATTTTAAAGTACTAATACTTAAAATCGACTTTTTATCCCTGTTCACACTCCTTGTCAACGTCCAATGGAAATTTTTCCTTCATTCTTGTTCACATTTACTGCTGACTCCTTTACTGTATATCAGGGGCGGATCTGCCCGAAAGGCGGCGCAAGCTGTCCAATAAACAGATTTATGCAGGGATGACGGAACAGTAATGACCCGCATTGAGGAGAATATTCGCTTAATGCTCTCGTGTGTCTTAGGCCGCTTACCACCTTCAAACAGATGCCTGACTTGTAGTTTGTTTATCACGCTACAGACCGGATGCACGTCAGACTAGATAGTATTATGGTTCCACTGCAGAATCGAGCTTGCAGTCCACGATGTATCCCGGCGTCCCGCGATTGTGTTGACCGTGTTGGTTATTTCCGCAAGCTGCTTTATCTTGACCAACTAGCGCTGCACTGTCTGATTAGTCCGGTGCTAGGCCAATTCCGTTCTCTGGCCGAGTAACTCGATCACACCCTGTAGCGCGATGCTAACCGCCTGCTCGCGAATTTCCGCGCGATTGCCGCTGAGGTGATACAGCCTGGCTACACCCACGCGATCCTTGATGCCCCACGCAAACCACACCGTACCCACCGGTTTCTCCGGCGTACCGCCACCCGGCCCGGCGATGCCGCTGACCGCCAGCGCAACCTGCGCCTGGCTGCGGCGCAAAGCGCCTTCCACCATCTCGCGTACCGTGGCTTCGCTCACCGCACCGAAGCGTTGCAGCGTGTCAGCCGACACGCCCAGCATGTCAGTCTTGGCCTGGTTGGAATAGGTAACAAAGCCACGATCGAACCATGCCGAGCTGCCTGCAATTTCGGTTGCTGCGGTGGCAGCGCCGCCACCGGTGCAAGACTCGGCAGTCGCCAGCATCATGCCGTGTGAACTTAATGCAGCGCCAAGCTGTGCAGACAGTTTGTCCATTACAGCCCCCGCGCCAAATCAGCCTGAATATCGCTCACTGCTTCCAGCCCCACGCCCAGGCGTATCACGCCGTCGCTGATGCCTGCGGCAGCACGCGCCTCCGGCGTAATGCGCGCATGAGTAGTGCTGGCCGGATGCGTAATGGTGGTTCGCGTATCTCCCAGATTGGCGGTAATGGACAGCATTTGGGTGTTGTCGATTACCCGCCAGGCGGCTTCCTTGCCGCCCTTGACCTCAAACGCAACAATACCGCCGCCGGTTTTCTGCTGCTGCATCGCCAGTTGATGCTGCGGATGCGACGGCAGTCCGGGATAAAACACGCGCGCCACATTCGGCTGCTTCTCCAGCCACTGGGCAAGCTGCAGCGCATTGGCACTGTGCGCATCCATGCGGATCTTGAGTGTCTCCAAACCTTTCAGGAATATCCACGCATTGAAGGCGCTCATGGTGGGGCCGGCGATGCGCAGGAACTGAAACACGCTTTCCATATTTTTCTTGCTGCCCAACACTGCGCCGCCCAGCACACGACCCTGCCCGTCCAGATACTTGGTGGCGGAATGAATCACGATGTTCGCGCCGAACTCCAGCGGACGTTGCAGTATCGGCGTACAGAAACAGTTATCCACCACCAGCAACGCGCCGCAGCTTTTGGCCACCGCAGCAATCGCAGCCATATCGGCCACCTCGGTAAGGGGATTGGATGGCGTTTCCAGAAACAGCATTCTGGTGTTGGGCTTTACCGCTGCCTGCCATTCCGCAGGATTGGTTGCAGAAACATAAGTCGTCTCAACCCCGAATTTTTTGATGATGTTGTTGAACAGATTTATGATCGAGCCGAACACGCTTTGCGATGCGATGATGTGATCGCCAGCCTTGAGGTGGCCCATTACGCAGGACAGCACCGCCGACATGCCGGATGAAGTCGCGACACACTGCTCGGCACCTTCCAGTGCAGCCAGTCGCTCTTCGAACATGGTGACGGTCGGGTTGGTAAAACGTGAATAGGTATAGCCCGGCTCCTGCCCGATAAAACGCGCCGCAGCCTGTGCCGCGCTGTCGAAGACAAAACTTGAGGTCAAAAAAACTGCCTCGCTGTGCTCGTTGAATTCAGTGCGCATGGTGCCGGCACGTATCGCCAGCGTTTCAAGTTCGTATGAATTTTGCTGATCCGGATTTTTTGGCATGCTTTACCCCTCTCCTGAATATTTGCCCATCTGCTCCGCGACTCGATTGCTCTGCGCATCTGCCTGGCCTGCCAGCTGCGCAATGACGCGCTTGCGGTCTTGTGGCGGGCGATTCTGGCTTAACTTGAACTTTCCTTCTATGCGGCTCAGCACAATTTCAAAGCCAACGATTGCACCCAGCATTTTCTCGCGCATTTCCTGTGTCAGCTCCAGCTGCCAAGGTTGCTCGTAGGCACTTTCATATTCACCCACCAGCTGGCGCAAGGCGTCCACCAGCTCCTCTTGCGGCAGAATACGCGCCTTGCCATACGCGTGCACCGCCATGTAATTCCATGTCGGCACCACCATCGATTTTGCCGCGTACCAGGACGGGGAAACATAGGCATGCGGGCCATGAAACATTACCAGCACTTCTGCGCCGTCCAGCATGTCATGCCATTGCGGGTTGGCACTTGCCATATGTGCGAGCAAGGCGCCATGCTTTCCGGCATTTTTTTCCAGAAATACAGGCAAATGGCTGGCGCAAGGTTTGCCCTCATGCGTTGTAACCACGGTGGCAAAACTGTATGCCCGCATAAAATCATGCAGTGTTGCCAATTCGGTTTCACTAAAAAGTGCTGGTACGTACACGCTGCGCTCCGATAAAAAACCCGGCAAGCTCGCGCTAAACCGGGTTTCCCACGCTTTAGCTGTATTTATTATGCGCCCGCAAGCTGCTTCTCAAATCGGCGCAGACGAAAATTACTCCCGGCTTACGGTCTTGTCAACTGTCTCCTGCATCCAGGTCCAGATCCATCTGGCTGATATCACTGCTCTTGTTGGCTTTGCCGTTTTCCCGTGCCAGCTCGACCATATCAAGGTACTCCGGCGTCACATCGCCGGTGATATATTTGCCGTCGAAACAGGAAGCATCGAAATTTTTAATTGCAGGATTGGCCTTGCGGACCGCGGACTTAAGGTCATCCAGATCCTGGTAGATCAGCCGGTCAGCGCCAATTTCATGGCAAATTTCATCGTCGGTTCGCCCGGTTGCAATCAGTTCCTTGCGTGACGGCATATCGATACCGTACACGTTGGGGAACTTCACCGGAGGCGCTGCCGAAGCAAAATATACCTTGCGTGCGCCGGCATCGCGTGCCATTTGCACAATCTCGCGGCTGGTGGTGCCGCGCACGATGGAGTCGTCCACCAGCAGCACATTTTTACCCTGGAATTCGACACTGATGGCGTTAAGTTTCTGGCGCACCGATTTTTTGCGCATTGCCTGCCCCGGCATGATGAAGGTGCGGCCTATATAACGGTTTTTTACAAAGCCTTCGCGGAACGGGATGCCCAAATGATTGGCCAGCTGCAATGCGCTTGGGCGACTGGAATCCGGAATGGGTATCACCACGTCGATATCGTGTCCCTTCCACTCGCGCGTGAGCTTGTCGGCCAGATACTCGCCCATATACAAACGCGTTTCATACACCGAGATGCCGTCCATTACCGAATCGGGACGGGCAAAATAAACATACTCGAAGATACAGGGGTTAAGTGTAGGCTTGTGCGCACATTGATGGCTGTGGAAATTGCCTTCAAAGTCAATAAACACTGCCTCGCCCGGCGCAATGTCGCGCAGGTATTTAAAACCCAGTGTGTCCAGTGCCACGCTTTCCGAAGATACCAGATACTCTGTGCCGTTCTCAGTCTGATGCGCGCCCACTACCAGCGGGCGAATGCCATGAGCATCGCGAAACGCCAGCAAGCCGTAGCCCGCTATCATCGCCACCACCGAATAAGCACCGCGACAGCGTCTATGCACGCCGGCCACCGCTGCAAAAATGCTCTTGAGATCCAGCCGGTATTGTTTGGCTTCTACCTGGAGTTCATGTGCCAGTACATTAAGCAAAACTTCCGAATCGGAGTTGGTGTTGACGTGGCGGCGGTCTTCGAGAAACAATTCTTTTTGCAGCTGCGCGGTATTGGTCAGGTTGCCGTTATGGCCCAGCGTGATGCCAAACGGTGAATTCACATAGAAAGGCTGCGCTTCATTGTGGTCGACTGCCGATCCGGCCGTAGGGTAGCGCACATGGGCAATGCCGGCATTACCCAACAGCACACGCATATTGCGCGTGCGAAACACGTCCCGCACCAGGCCATTGCCCTTGTGCATGTGGAAGGTATTGCCGTCAAGGGTTGCTATCCCTGCCGCGTCCTGGCCACGATGTTGCAACACCTGCAGGCCGTCATACAACAGCTGATTTACCGGGCCCCGCGCTACTGCACCTAAAATGCCACACATATTGCCGTGTCCTTAAAAATAAATTTAGTGAATAGCATTAATAACTTACACGTTTTGCCATATCCTTTGGCAACATTTTCTTGAACACCCATGCGACATTTTGCAGGGGTTTGCTCAGTAATGCGTCACGCCAAAATGGTGTTTGCGGCAACTTGGTTAGCCCCGCCATCAACACCAGCAAAAGCACCAGCATCAGGCCACGAAAAAAACCGAAAAGCGCCCCCATTACTCCGTCCGTGCGCCAGTCCAGCCCGAAAGATTTAATCAGTTTGTTCAACGCCCATGCTGCAATGCCGCATAGAATCAAAGTCGCTATAAACACTGCAGTAAACGCAGCAACACTTCTTAATGTTTCATTCTCCAGCACAGCAGGCATATAGGGGGTAAGGTCGGTTGCCCACGCTACAGCAACAAAGTAGGATGTAATCCAGCTCAACAGCGACAATACTTCATACACCAATCCACGCCACCATCCCAACAACACAGACAGAATTACAATCAACAGGATAATGTAATCAAATTGCGTCATGCTTAATTCAGGTTAACCACATCCGGTTTCATGCCCTGTATTTCCAGCTTGCGGCGCACTTTGTCTGCCTCTGCATGAGAGGCGTAGCCGCCCACACGCACGCGAATTTTATCGCCGCTTTTTTCGGTATAGCTGGGGTAGCCCTGTTTTTGCAATTTGTCGTGCAGCTTTTTCGCGGCATCGGCATTGGCGAATGCACCAACCTGTACGACAAAACCGGAGTGCGGCCTGGATGCCGCTTTGGCTACCGGCCTGGCTTCTGCCTTGGGTTTAACATCGGACTTTTGAGCTTTTTCTTCCACCTTGGGCTTGGCTTCAACGACAGGCTTGGCTTCAATTTTGGGCTGCACGGCCCCGCTGGCAGGCTTAACGTCCAGCAGAGGTGCTATCACAGGGGCTGATGCCGGTTGCGAAGCAGCTTCATTCGCGCTCAATGGCGGCAAAACCATTTTGGGAACGAATTCACCGACCTTGTCTTTATCCGGTATTTGCAGCTCGATGTCTTGCGAAGGTGCTGGCGGCTCTCCGTCCAGCACCATAGGCAGCAACACCACCACCAGTATGGTCAACGCTATCGCGCCCAGCAAGCGGCGCCGTGCCTGTCGTTTAAGGTTTGACTCTTCGTCGGTAATTATTTGTTTTACCATAGTCATCACTGCAGAAACTCACCGCTACGCAGATTTTGCGCGCATCGCTTCCGCCACCGTATAGAAAGAACCGAAGGCTACGATTCTATCATTTTCGTCCGCCTCTTTACAGGCATGATGCAAGGCCTCCGTAACCGTGGCAAAGCTCAATATTTCGCCTTCAACCAGTTCCTGCTGCACCACCCGGGCCAACTCGATCGCTGTCGCACCACGCGGCGCGGCTATGCCGGCCACCAGCCAGACATCCACCTGCCACATCAGTTCACGCACCACCCCCGCCATGTCCTTATCCTTGAGCATCGCGCACACCGCATAGGTCTTCGGGCAAGGTGGCATGCTGTTCAGCGTCCGTGCCAATGAACGCGCAGCATGCGGGTTATGCGCCACATCCAGGATCACAACGGGTGTTCCCGGCACAACCTGAAAACGTCCCTGCAAATCGACTTCCGTCAGTCCCCGCCGCACCGCCGCCATGCTCACAGGCAAACGTCCCTTCAAGGCGTCCAGCACCGCCAGCACGGTGCTGGCATTGTTCAGCTGAAATGCGCCGCGCAACGCGGGGAAAGGCAGGCTGCTGCGTTTGATTGCGCCCCGATACTGCCATTGCAACTCATCTGCTTGAAAGTTAAACTGATTTCCCAGGCGCCATAACTGCGCGCCAATTTTTCGCGCTTGTGCAGCAATGGCATCCGGCATATCGGTATCGCCAAACACGGCCACTTTGCCGGCCCGAAAAATCCCTGCTTTTTCAAACCCAATTTTCTCGCGGGTATCGCCCAGATAATCGGTGTGATCAATATCTATACTGGTCACCACGGCGCATTCGCTGTCGAACACGTTAACCGCGTCCAGCCTGCCGCCCAGACCTACTTCGAGTATTGCAACTTCAACATCGTGTGAAATAAAACACTGCATCGCCGCCAGCGTGCCAAACTCGAAATATGTCAGCGGGATGTCGCCCCTCGCCCGTTCAATCTGTTCAAAGGACGCACATAGCTCGGCATCGCTGGCTTGCTGCTTGCCGACACGCACGCGTTCGTTATAAGCCAGCAGATGCGGCGAGGTGTAGCAGCCGACGCGATAGCCGGCCGCATGCAGCATGGCCTCAAGCATGGCGCACACCGAACCTTTGCCATTGGTGCCGCCTACCACGATGACGGGGAATAGAGGGTCAAGCTGAAGTCGTTGTTTTACTTCGGCAACGCGCTCAAGACCGAGCGCGATGGTTTTGGGGTGCAGCGTTTCGAGATGCGACAACCATTCATGCAACAACTCTGGCATCTGTTGAGCTAGCTACTTGTTTGGCAATTATTGCTCGGCAACTAGGCTGCCAGCGGAATGGCCGCAGGCTGTTTGCTTAGCAGGGTAATGAGCGTGGTGAGCTGATCGCGCATCTCGCGGCGATCCACGATCATGTCGATAGCGCCGTGTTCGAGCAGGAATTCAGCACGCTGAAATCCTTCCGGCAAGGTCTCGCGCACGGTTTGCTGGATCACCCTTGCACCGGCAAAGCCGATCAGCGCGTTAGGCTCGGCCACCACCACGTCGCCCATAAAGGCAAAGCTGGCGGATACGCCGCCCATGGTTGGGTCAGTCAGCACCGAAATAAACGGCAGTCTCGCTTCGCTCAACTGCGTCAATGCGGCGCAGGTTTTTGCCATCTGCATCAGCGACAACAGACCCTCCTGCATGCGCGCGCCGCCGCTGGCGGCAAAACAGATAAACGGCAGTTTTTGCTCGATTGCCAGCTGCACGCCGCGCACGAAACGCTCGCCTACTACCGAGCCCATCGAGCCGCCCATGAAACTGAATTCGAACGCGGCCGCGATCAATGGCACAGCATGGATACTGCCTTGCATTACCACCAGCGCATCGTCCTCGTTGGTGTCGCGCTTCGCGGCTGTCAGGCGCTCGCTGTATTTGCGGCTGTCCTTGAACTTGAGCGTATCCACCGGCAATACTTCCGCACCGATTTCAAACCGGCCTTCGCTATCCAGCAACCAGTCCAGGCGATTGCGCGCGGTGATGCGATGATGGTGGCTGCACTTGGGGCAGACGCTTAGATTTTTCTCCAGATCGGCGTGATAAAGCACAGCTTGGCAGGACGGGCATTTATGCCACAAGCCATCGGGAACGCTCTTCTTGATATCCGCAGTTTCCCTGCGTTTAATCTTTGGCGGTAGTAGTTTCTGGAACCAGCTCATGTCATTTTCTCCTCAGTCAGACTTTATCAATTGCTTTGCGCAATTCTTTTACCAGCCTGGAAACATTCTCCAGAACCTGATTTTTTTTCGAATTTTCAATTTCCTGCACGATGCGGCTGCCCACCACCACGCCATCGCACAATGTAGACACAGCACAGGCCGTTTCCGCATCGCGTATGCCAAATCCCACACCGATGGGAATGGAAATGTGCTTGCGCAACTGCGGAATTTTCTGCGCGATAGCGCTTAGATCGAGGTGTCCTGCACCGGTCACCCCTTTCAGCGAAACATAATATACATAACCGCGCGCCAGTCGGGCGACCAGCTCGATGCGCGCTTCGTTGGTGGTGGGAGCAATCAGAAAAATGGGATCGATGCCGTGTGCCTGCAGATGTTCAAAGGCTTCATGGCTTTCTTCCGGCGGAAAATCCACCGTCAACACGCCATCCACGCCGACTTCGGCGCAGCGCCGTGAAAAATTTTCCCAGCCCATCGCCTCGACTGGATTGCCATAACCCATCAGCACCACCGGCGTTTCATTATCCTTGCCGCGGAAATCAGCCACCATCTGCAATACGTTGCGCAGACCTACATGGTGTTTTAATGCCCTCTCCGACGCGCGTTGTATCACCGGGCCATCCGCCATCGGGTCGGAAAACGGCACGCCCAGCTCAATCACATCCGCGCCAGCTTGCACCAGCGCATGCATCAATGGCACGGTGATTTCCGGATCAGGATCGCCTGCGGTAACAAACGGGATCAGCGCCTTGCGACCCTGTTTTTTAAGCGATTCAAATTTGTTTTGGATGCGTGACATGTTTTGATTTAAAGAGTGAGGCCGGACAAACGTGCCACGGTGTTGATATCCTTGTCGCCGCGACCGGACAGATTCACCAGCAATACCTTGTCTTTGCTCATGGAAGGCGCAATTTTTGCCGCATGAGCCAGGGCGTGGCTGGATTCCAGCGCGGGGATAATCCCTTCAAACCGGCACAGATCATGAAACGCCTTGAGCGCCTCATCATCGGTAATGGCCACGTATTCGGCGCGCCCCGTGTCCTTCAGCCAGCAATGCTCGGGGCCTACCCCGGGGTAATCCAGCCCGGCGGAAATTGAGTGCGTTTCGATAATCTGGCCATTTTCGTCCTGCATCAGGTAAACACGATTGCCGTGCAGCACGCCGACCTTGCTGTTGGATGTCAGCGGTGCGGCGTGCTGGCCGGTACTCAGGCCATGGCCACCGGCTTCTACCCCGATCATTCTGACATTTTTTTCTTCGATATAAGGATAGAACAAGCCAATGGCGTTGGAGCCGCCGCCGACACAGGCAATCACGGCATCCGGCTGGCGTCCGATCATTTCCGGCATCTGCACTTTGGCTTCATTGCCGATCACGCACTGGAAGTCGCGCACCATCATCGGATAGGGATGCGGCCCAGCGGCCGTGCCAAAGATATAAAAGGTAGTCTCGACATTGGTGACCCAGTCGCGTATCGCCTCGTTACAGGCATCCTTGAGTGTCCTTGAACCGCTCTCCACCGGCACTACCGTGGCACCCAGCAGTTTCATGCGATAAACATTGGGCGACTGGCGCTGTATGTCTTCCGCGCCCATATACACGATGCATTCCATGCCAAAACGTGCAGCAACTGTGGCCGTTGCCACGCCGTGCATGCCGGCGCCGGTTTCGGCGATGACGCGCTTCTTGCCCATGCGCCTGGCCAGCAGCGCCTGGCCGATGGCGTTGTTGATCTTGTGCGCGCCGGTATGGTTAAGGTCTTCGCGCTTTAAATAGATTTGCGCGCCGCCGAGCCGCTCGGACCAGTTTTTCGCATGATAAATCGGGCTGGGACGGCCCACATAGTGTTTGAGTTCATATGCAAATTCTGCCTTGAATGCCGGATCATCACGGAAATGCAGATACTGCTGACGCAACTCTTCCACCGCCGGTATCAGCGTTTCCGCCATAAAGATACCGCCGTATGGGCCAAAATGGCCGGTACTATCAGGATAGTTGTAACTCAATCTTGTTAACCTCTTTTGCCAGCGATTGTCGCCGCATCTTTAATTCTGCTCTCTTCCAGCCGCGGCAGATATTCACTGCGCACGGCCGCACTTGCATCAGAAATCAGCGCACAGTCATACGCTGGCCGCGCAATATTTCCCCCGGACGCAGCGTCAATTGCAAGTCTATCTTGTTGACCTCTTTAATAAATGCAGCAATTTTCGCCGCATCTTTAATGCCCTCGCTTGCTTCCACTCCGCTGGAAACATCCACCGCATAGGGGCGCACTTTTCTGATGGCATCAGCCACATTGCCGGCATTCAGGCCGCCGGACAGAATTACCGGCAGCGGCAAATCGTTGGGAATCAACGTCCAGTCGAACGATGCACCGGTACCGCCGTGCAAACCGTCGACAAAGGCATCCAGCAGCAACCCCTGTGCCCCGGCAAAATCAGCCGCGTATTGTACCAAATCCATCCCCGGCTTGACCCGCAGCGCCTTCAAGTAAGGCCGGCCAAACTGGGCACAGAATTCAGGTTCCTCCTCACCGTGAAATTGCAGCACATCCAGAGGCACTACCTGCAATACCTCATGCACGGCTTCCGCAGTGGCATTCACAAACAAGCCTACCAGGGTCACAAAAGGGAAAACAACTTCTGTTAGCTGCACCGCCTGCTGCACGCTCACATAGCGCGGGCTTTTGTCGTAGAACACCAGCCCCAGCGCATCAGCGCCGTTGTGAACGGCGTCCATCACGTCGTCCATTCGCGTGATACCGCATATTTTGATTCTTGTCATTGGAGGAGATCGTAAACTGAATTATTAATTTGACTTAATTTAACCTAGAAACCGCAGTTGAACAGGGCAAGTGGTGCGTTTATTTTTCTGTCCAGCAAGGCGCGACGAAGCAGAATAGTCATTCTATTCAATGAGGAGCAACGCAGATGGGCAGGAAAATAAATGTGCCAATTGTCCTGTAGCGACCTCACCCAAAAGGTGCGCGTGGATATTGTGTATTTTTCTTTTATAAACATATTGATGCGGTCTCCAGGGAGCGGTCAACTGGGCGCGGTAGAAATGCTGGTTGCCCAACACCCCCCGCACAGATCCCTGCGAGCGGAATTACCGCACAAGGCTCCTGCCTCGGGTTAGTGACGTAAAACGTTCAGGCGGGTAAGGATG
>Ga0315268_10007759_pt1 | contig 11266 bp, 9 predicted proteins | sample C1_top_MG_FD_204535 | JGI IMG/M metagenome (GOLD analysis project Ga0315268, IMG submission 204535) | Sediment microbial communities from Yellowstone Lake, YNP, Wyoming, USA - C1_top | ecosystem: Environmental > Aquatic > Freshwater > Lake > Sediment | place: USA: Wyoming | collected 2017-08-01 | reverse complement strand
ACTTCGGGGATATTTTCACTACTTTCATACAACAATCCTCCATCGATGCAACTTTTGTAGTACGGTAGGCCTATCGATATGGCATGTCAACAGGAAATTCTGGGTGGAAGGGGGACCTTTATCCCCGAGTCTCTGGGTTTTTTCCACTTCTTGCCGTCCGAGTCGCCGCAGCCACTGCCGCCCTGCGTTAACTCAACACGCTTGGAGCTCCTTTCAAATGCCTTGTCAGCTCACCCTTTCCGGGATATTATCCTGGGACGAGCGCTCGTATGGTGAAGCGCAGAGACTTGCCGGGAAGACCAATTCAGAAGTCGAGGTAAGATACATGGCGTCCCTATACGACCCTCAGGTTTACTCGAGGTTTGTCGAGAATCTGAGATCCATTCTCTCTGCTACGCCATCTTCCACCCCGAACATCCGACCCGTCACTCTGAGTGAATTGAAGCCCCTCGCGCTGCAGACGGGTTTCAGGACGAAGGACGGTTCTTACTGCTGGCGTTCGGCAGTGTCGAGCAGAATGGCCGGAAGAACAGTCTTTCTCGGAAGTCCGGAAGTGTGGGTTCCGAAGCCGACCGACGTCCAGCGTCAGATAGCCGAGGCCGCGCCCGAGGAGCTTCACAAGGTGCTTCATCTGATGCGTACACTTCCTTTCGTACGGCTGGAGAGAAGGCTGTGCGACAACAGCGGCTTCAATCCCACCTGCACACTTTACATGTCTGTGGCCGACCCGAAGAATCATCGGACCGCGTATATGTGGGGGAACACCCTCGCCGACGTGGACAGGAGAAAGCCCGGGCCCAATTTCACGATGATTCACATTCCCGACGAGCATTCCTTGAGGATGCAGATTCTTTCCCTGCCGGAATACGACCTCAATATTGCGCTCGGGACCGATTACACGGGCGAGGACAAGAAGGGTTTTTTGAGGCAGGGAATGTTCCGGGCGGATCAGCGCGGGATGCTCGGCCTTCATTCAGGCACAAAACTCGTTACAGTCAAGGATGCAAAAGACGGCATGCTCAAGACCTACGGCGTATTCATGTTCGGTCTCACCGCGACAGGCAAATCCACCTGGTCGTGTCATCAGCTTGGCCTGAATCAGAAGGCCGGAGAAGGGACGAAGGTGGTCCAGGACGACATCGTCTTCCTCCGCTCCGACGGGAGTGCGCTGGGAACGGAAGTCGGCTTCTACGTAAAGACCGACGTCGACAAGGTGGAGCAAGAAGCCATGTACAACGCTCTCAGCGATAAGACCGCCCTGCTCGAGAACGTGATGGTCGACGCAGATGGGAACGTTGATTTTCTCGACGAGCGCCTGGGGGAGAACGGACGCGGCGTGATAAGGCGAGACAGATTAAAAGTAAAGATCGGCCGGAAGATGCAGGGCATCAGTTACAAAAGCATAGACCTTCCGCCGCTGGAAGAGCTCGACGGCCTGGTCTTTGCATTCATTACACGGCGAAACACCATTCTACCTGCAGCGCAGGAGCTGACTCCGGAGCAGGCCGTGCTTGCATATTTGTGGGGTGAGTCAACGCACAGCTTTGCGACCGTACCTGCAAAAGCGGGAGAGAGCGCAAGAATTGTGGGGACCGACGATTTCATTGTCGGAGCCCAGGGAAGAAAGGTGAATCGATTTCACGAAATGATAATGACCCTCGTGAATCGCTATCCGGGAAAGATTCGCTTCTTCCAGTACAACACCGGTGGCTTCGGGGAAATCATCGAGACCAGAACGGAAGGCGGGCATACGAAGAAATGCCTCGTCAGAAAAGCGGTTCGTGTTCCCATTCCTCTCATGGCGGCGATCCAGAGAGGGGATTTGCGCGGAACAAACAAGTACGAGACAGGGAGGCTTGGTACGGGCGAGATCGTTGCGTGCGCGGAGGGCGATCTTTCTCCATACAACGCCTCAAAGTTCTATTCTGCTGACGAGATCGAACGCTACGCCTCGGAGCTGCTGGAGGGAAGGAAGAAGTTCACAGAGGAGATAGCCAAGCAGGGGCTCAGGCCCGAAATAGTGAGGCTCGCCGAAGAATCCTTCGGATTTGTGAGCCGGGAAGCACGGAAGGAAGCCGCGAGGGCGAGTGCGACCGGTGCAGAAAAGAAGGAGAAACCGAAAGAGGTTCCCCTTCCGAGCCTTTCGGAGCTCGGATCTTCAATTGCTTCTTCTCCGTGGATAACGCCGTGGTCTTTGAGATCGCGGCCGCCGCGCCAGGGTGGGACGAGGAAAAGATAGAGCGACATTGGCAATAAAGTGAGAGGGCTTCCCCCAAAAAGGAAGCCCTCTTTTTTCTTTGCCCTGCCTTGGTCAGTTCGGGCTCGACTGTGTGCGGGCCTACGCCGCGCATCGATTTTGCCGGCCGTGCCTAGTAGTTCGACCCGAAATCCGTCTCGAAAGCCTTTGCCAGTTTGGCGCCCCAATTGTCGAGCGGCTCCAGGCGACCAAAGAAGAATCTCAAGACCTTCGGCTCCTGTACGAACTTCAGACCCTTTATCAGCTCGCGATGCTTGTAAAGCCAGGTCAGCCGGTCCACCACGTACTCTATGTGTGACATCGTGTACACGCGGCGAGGCACGGCGAGACGCGCCAGTTCGAGATCGGCGTACACCTCGTTGCCGTTCGGATCCCTGTCGTTGGAAATGGTTCCTCTTTCCATGCTCCTCACGCCCGATGCAATGTAGATGGCAGCGGCCAGAGCGCCGGCAGGATACTGCGACTGCGGTATGTGAGACACGAAGCGCATCGCGTCGACGTGGCACGCCAGACCGCCTGCGGGCGTGACCACCGGAACGCCCGACTCGATCAATCTCGAGGCGAAGTATTCGATGAACTCCGGAGTGGCACCGGCTACGTTAAAAGCGGTCATCTCTCGCAGACCCACTGCCATGGCTTCCACCTCTTTGGTAGACATGCCGCCGTAGGTCGCGAATCCCTCGTACACCGGAAGCCAATCCAGTATCTTCTGATAGTATTCCTTGTTGTTCGTTGCCATCATGCCGCCGCGCACGCAGGTGCTCTTACGGCCGGAGAGATAGAAGAGGTCGACGTAGCTCATCAGTTCCTGAATTATCTCCGTGATTGATTTGTCGGCGTATTCCTTCTCGCGCGTCTTGATGAAGTACGCGTTTTCGGAGATAAGACTGCCGTCGAATACCAGCGGTATACCGTTTGCAGAAGCCACCTTCTTCACTTCGCGAAGATTGCTTAGAGAGAACGGCTGACCTCCAACGAGGTTCGTAGTCGCCTCCATCCTTACGAAAGGAATCTTCGCGGCGCCGTACTTGTTTATCGCGTCCTGGAACTTCTTTATGTCGAGGTTGCCCTTGAAAGGATTGGTGCTCTGCGTCTTGAAAGTTTCGTCACTGCAGAGCTCGAGGACTGTTGCACCGGCCAGAACGAAGTGGGCCTTGGTCGTTGTGAAGTGATAATTCATTATCACATAATCACCGGGCTTAACGAAGACCTTGGCAAGAAGATGCTCGGCCGCCCGGCCCTGGTGCACGGGTATGGTGTACTCAAAGCCGAGAACGTCCTTCACCGAACTTGCGAGCCTGTAGAAGCTCTCGCAGCCCGCGTAGGCATCGTCAGCAACCATCATGGCGGCGAGCTGATTGTCGCTCATCGCGTTGGTTCCGCTGTCCGTGAGCATGTCCAGAAAGAGGTCTCTCGTTCGAAGCAAGAAAGTGTTGTAGCCGGCTTCGCCGATGGCTTTGAGCCGCTGGGCAACCGGAGGCAAGGACGTCTCCTGAATAATCCTCACCTTGTGCATCTCCATTGGGATTACTTTACCGTTAGCCAGCTTGATCTTCATCGAAGTTCTCCTCCAGAATTGAGGCCGAAGTTGACACGCTGCTCCACTCAAACCCGCCAATTATACAACAAGGCCGGTGTCGGAGCAAAGGTAAGTATTGATCGTGTAAGTATCAATCGGAATTCCTCCGGCCGCGTTTGCCGGGTCCCGCCGGGAGGTGTCTTTTGTGCCGCCTCTTGTCGGGCCCGGTTCTCGCTTGACAGCGTCGGGCTACCATCCTAGAGTTTTTGCGCCGCGCAGAAACTTATGCGCGGCTGCTAAGGGCTCTGCGCTTCGGATTTTTTCTCGGTGTTGTTTTACTACCAGGAGGCACTTATGAAAGCGGCTTGCAGTGCATTGTTGGCGGTGATCTTGCTCGCCGTCGCTGGTGCTCAAGCGATTGCGGCGGAGGCTGACGTTTCCCCTCTGGCCTTGAGCAAGGGTGCTCAGGCATTGCAGTTCCAGGTCGGCTATAACTTTAACTTAAGCGCGTTTGAAGGCGGGACCTTGTCCTACGAACGTTTCCTCCGGGATAGGTTCTCGCTTCGACTCGGCATCGGGGCAAACACGGACTATGAAAATGGGCACCGGACAATTCAAGTCGAAGGTGACAGGCAGGGCCGGTTGGGAGTCGACATGGACAATTGGCACAATCAGTATTCGCTCTCTTGCCAACTGATCTCCTACAGAAAGGGGACAGTTGCGCTGTACTACGGTGCGGGGCCGAGAATTACGTACACGAATGATCAGTGGCAAGATGGGAGCATTTTTGTGAGGAACGACGGGGCAATTGAAGCTTTTTATTCCACCAGCTGGTTCCGATCATTCGGTGTGGGCATGGGCGCTACTTTGGGGGTTCAATGGCTGGTAAGTGAGCGGTTTCGGTTTCATGCCGAATATGGAACCGCGGTCATGTATGCAAGCACAGAAGACAAACGCATGAACGGTCGTACCGGATACGAAAACTTCCTGGAGACCGTAATAGAGAAAGCTGACAGATTTCAGATCCAACCCGGCGGTGCGAAGCTCGGATTGTCGGTTACTTTCTGAACGCTAAATGGAGAGGGGAAAGTCGCTCATTCAAGTTGACACGGGAGAAGACATGAAATTCTCGACAAAGGCGATACACGTAGGCCAGGAGCCCGACCCGCAGACCGGCGCGGTCATCGTTCCGGTCTACATGACTTCGACGTATGCTCAGGAAAGCCCGGGAAAGCACAAGGGCTTCGAGTACTCGAGGACACATAATCCCACCAGAAAGGCACTCGAACACTGCGCCGCCGCCCTCGAAAACGGAAAATACGGCCTCGCCTTTGCCTCGGGAATGGCTGCCATCAACGACGTCCTGAATCTGCTCAAAAGCGGCGACCACGTTCTTTGCACGGACGACGTGTACGGCGGCACCTACCGCATTCTTGATAAGGTCTATCGTGACTACGGAGTAGAGTTCTCGCTCGTTGACAGCACTGACTCGGCGGAGGTCGCATCACATTTTCAAAAGAATACGAGAATGCTCTGGCTTGAGACGCCGAGCAATCCCCTTCTGCGCATTGCCGACTTGAAAGAGATGGCGCGAATCGGGAAGTCGAAAGGTGTAATAACCGTAGTCGACAACACCTTCGCCACGCCATTTTTCCAGACGCCGCTCGATTTCGGGATAGACATCGTGGTTCACAGCGCCACCAAGTACCTCGGCGGCCACAGCGACGTTGTCGGAGGGCTCGTCATCACAAATAACGAACAACACTTCCGGCGGCTCCGATTCTGCCAGAATGCGGTGGGCGGAGTCCCGGGACCAATGGACGCATGGCTCGTGCTTCGCGGAATAAAGACCCTGGCAATCAGAATGAAGGAGCATTTTGCGAACGCTCTTGAAGTAGCCAAATTCCTTGAAGCGCACCCGCGAGTAAACAAGGTCCTGTACCCATGGCTGGAGAGCCATCCGCAGCACGAACTTGCGAAAAAGCAAATGACGGGAATGAGCGGGATGATTTCTTTCGAGATAAAGGGAGGACTGGATGAAGCAAAGAGTTTTCTCGAGAAAGTGAAGCTCTTTGCGCTGGCGGAAAGCCTTGGAGGAGTGGAATCTTTGGTCGAACATCCTGCAATCATGACCCACGCGTACGTTCCTGAAGACCTCCGTCTGCAAAGGGGAATCACAGATTCCCTTATCCGTCTCTCCGTCGGGATAGAGAACGTCGACGACCTTATCGGCGATCTTTCGGCGGCCCTTGGGTAGGGGTGTTGCGAGAAAGATTCACTGTCAGGTAAGTTCGTTGACAGTCTGAAGAGACTCCGGTGCCGGTCTTCACATCTTAACCCCGCCTAATTGCTGTTTTTCCCCGACTTTAGATTCTCGGCTTCACTTCCCCCGGGCGTGGCACCATCTATGCTGTAGGGGCCACTGGAGGCACCCTACCCAACATCTCCAGATCCACGGGGGTGAGTGTCATGAAGCGCACAGTTTCTCTGGTAATTGTCCTGGCAGTTCTTTTCATTCTGTGTCAATATCTCGGCGGCTGCGCTGGAGACGAGAGGCAGGCAGTTCCGACAGAAACCCGACCCGGTCAGGAGCAACTTGTACGCCTGGTGCCTGAGAAGAGCCACGATTCCATCGTGCAGAGGGCTCTTGCAGACCCCGATGTCAGGGCGGCGGAGGAGTTTTTCTGCGCGAGTGGCCTCAGAAAAGCTCCCGCCTGGACGGTGAGCATTACGGGGGAAGGGTCCGAAGGAAAACGTATCACCATTACCATTCTCGGGTACACCTCGCCAGATTCATTGACAGCCGGATTAATTGCCTACATACAAGATGATACACGAATCAGAGTCCGTCCGTGCGTTGTCCAGAGAAAGCCGACCGGCGTTTTTCCCATGGACGGCAGCATTGAACTTGCTGAGTACGAGGTGACGCGCGAGCGAACACTAATGCCGATTGCAGACGGTTCTCCCGACTCCACGGGAGGCCCCGGCACTTTCAATTGGAGGAAGTTCTGGCGTTGCGTGGGCATGGGAACTGTTTCCACGATGGTTTGGTGCGCCGGCAAGTGCGTACCGACCGGGATCGCGTATGGTGAGTGCTTTCTTGGTTGTCTCGGAATGGGAGAAGTGTTGACAATATTCACATGCGCCATCGCGGAGCTGGCCGGCGGAGAATAGGAGGGTACTGCATATGCCTGTTCGATGGCGCGTTTTGAGACTGGTCGGGTCCTTCGCATTTGGTCTTGCAGCCGGAATCTTACTGAACGTGCCCAGATCCTTCCCGCTGGATAGTATCTTTTGGAAGATTCTGGTCGCGGCCGGCGCAATGCAAATGGCCCCGACGAATTTCAACATTGCCGCACTGATCGGAAGAAAAGTCACGATGAGATGGAGCCGGTTTCTTCTTCCGCTCATTTTGGACGCCGCAGCCGTAGTTCTTATCCTTCTGTTCCTGGAACTGCCCGGGAGACTGCCCACTTTCGTGGGGAGGATAGTGTTTGTCGGCGTCGTGGCAGGACTTATACCGGGATGGCCTGATGCGGGGATGCAGCTCAAAGCGCTTGTGAAGCGGAACGGCTAAGCACGACGAACTTTTTTCCTATTCCTCTTCGGCCTTAACGGCTGGCATTGAGGGCAGATAAAGGAGCTCGTGCTTCCGGTCTTTATTTTCTGAATCTTTGTTCCGCAAACGGGGCAGCCTTCGCCTTCCTTATACCCTATGATTATGTGGTTAAGTTTGAACCCGCCTGGTTTCCCAAGCAGATTCTTCTCGTAGAAAGCTCCGCCCTTCTTCACGCTCGGCTCAAGCCCGTCCACGATCGCTTTCCACAGGGCTTCTTGCTCTTGTTCGTCCAGCGTCTGAATGCGTCTCAGCGGGTGAAGTCGAGCCATGAAAAGAATGTCATGAATGTAAGCGTTCCCTATGCCGGCGATTCTCGATTGATCCAAAAGAATCGACTTAACGGAACCGCGTTTTCCCCTTAGGAGAGAACCGAGCTGTTCACTTGAAACGTCAAGCGCATTTGGTCCCAACTTCGCCGTCATTGAGTGTTTTGTGAGATCGCCGGACGGCACGTAGTGCGCGTATCCGAACCACCAGAAGTTGATGGCGAGAGCACTTCCATCTTTAAAGTCAATGATCAGCCTTCTCTTCTCCGGAAGAATCGATCTCTTTACGAGCAGGATCTCGCCGCCCATTCCAAGGTTGATGAGAAGCCAGCCCTTGGTTGTTTCCACAAAGAGCCACTTTCCCCGATTCGTGACCTCAAGCAGTCTTGCACCTACCAGCGCTTTCGTGAAGGCATTTGCCGAGACGTTGAGACATTTTGGCTGTAAGACTTCGATGTTCGAAATAGTTTTCCCAACGAGCGCCTTCTTCATTTCGCGAGCTCTGCTCATTATTTCAGGAAGTTCGGGCATCGGTTTCCTCCGGGGAGAAGACGTTGCGAGCACCGCCGGGGCTCACTCATTTAGGGCTCGGCCAAGTTCTGTTTACCAGGTATATCCCGGCGAGTATCAATGCACCGCCGATTATCTGGTTCGTGCCCAGAGATTCTCCCAGTATCGGGATCGCGGCGAGGGCAGTAATCACGGGCTGACCAAGAAGTGTGACCGAGGCAATGGAGGCCCTTATGTGGCCCAAAGCGAAATTTATCGAGAGCCAACCCGTGACGTGTGTGATTAGTCCAAGAGCGAGCAAGGCGAGCCACGTGTGATGAGAGAAACCGCTCAGCGTCTGATGTCTGAGCAGGCACACTATCAAAAGTGTGACCGTGCTGGAAAGAACAGCAAACGTAGTGAATGCAAGCGTTCCGGATTTTTCTCTGCCTACTTGAGCAACGAGCAGGTATCCCGCGTAGAAAAAGCTTGCGCCGATTGCCATTGAGTTTCCCAGGCCGAAATCCAGTGTCCGGATTCTCTGAAGCCCCAGAATGAAAAGCATCCCCGAAAGCGCGAGAATCATTCCGGGCCAGTAGTGCTTCCTGAGTTTGTCCTTGAGAAGAACCATGGCGCCGAGCCCGACCCAGACCGGTGCCAGGTAAGCCAGAACCGTTGCCGAGGCAGCACTTGTGCGGAAAAGAGCCGAATTCCAGAGCGAAAGATCTATTCCAAAGAAAGCTCCGGCCAGAGTTGCCAGATAGAAAGTGCGCCGGTCGGGCAGCGAGCGGTAGCGAATAAGCCAGAGTGGAAAGAGCGCACAAGAAGCTATCAGCATTCTGTAAAATGCAGACACGACGCCTGGGATGTCGGCGAGGCGCACGAAAATGGCCGAGAATCCGATGCAGACCGTGCCCACAAGCAGACAAAGTCTCGCAAGCAACAGGATTCGCGATTCCGATTGTGTCCTATTCATTTGTGCCTGGTTCATTTGATAATACCGGCCGGTCGAATCGATAATTTAGGCCTACCGTCGGATTCTGCCTCGACAGAAACTGTCGCCCCACATTGTACGAAACCGCGTGCAATAATGCACCCGGCAAATAGAGTATGTGCGCAGTCAGATCCGACCCGGCGCGATGACTGCTTGACCGCTCGGCAAACTCGGCATAGACTTTTTCAGAATAGGCCACGTTTTCCAGAGGCGTCGCGAACTCGTCAGAGGCGACGAACACTTGTCAGGGGCGACGTACACTCGCCAGGGGACGCAAGCTCGTCTCGAGCAACAGGAGGCCACATTTGCCAGGAATAGCCCTGATCGTAGACACGGAACGCGATCCCGATCAGTCGCGCCGGAGTCTTGGAGAAATGCTGCGTCTCATAACGCGCGAGAGCTGGCACGTCGGAAGGATGGGCCAGGTGCCGCCGATGTTTGTGGGCCGGGTCGATCTTCAAGGTGGTGACGAGGTTGATTTCCCTCTTTGGGTCACCGACGGCGACATCTACCTCACTCTGGTGGGGCAATTTCACATCACGGATTCGGAACGCCTCAATCTCTCGAAGAACACAGGCGCGAGCTCTGAACTGGCAGATCCGTACCTCGCGATGGGGCTTTACAAGAAGAAAGGGCTCCAGTTCCTTGACGTAGTGAGGGGCGTTTTTGCAGCAGCGATCTGGCGCGAATCTGAAAAGAAGCTCACGATAGTGAATGATAGATTAGGCTTCTACCAGATCTTCTATCGCACGTGGCCGGATGGCATTGCTGTCTGCTCTGAAGCGAAAGGCCCTGCGTGGGTAGGCGCCGAAGGTATAAGAGCGCCCAAACCTGACGCAGATGGCTTCGTCGACTTGCTCAATTTCGCATACGTGTGCGGAGACAGGACTCTTTATGAAGGCGTGAGCCTTCTTCCTATGGCGGGCGTGCTGACCTGGGAAAACGGGAAGTGTGAGGTCAAGAAATACTGGAATCTCTGGTACAAGGACCCCGCTCCCTTGAGACCCGACGATGAGCTTGCCGATGAGCTTGCCTGCCTCGTTAAGCAGGCATCCAAAACTCTCTTCAGCAAAAAGAAACGGCCGGTGGTCACTATCAGCGGCGGTCTTGATTGCCGAATTGCTGCGATTTCAATTCAGCCCGAGCTTTCGGGGCTTACTGCCCTCACGTGGGGGATGCCGGGGAGTCCCGACGCAAGAATCGGAGCCAAGATAGCCGAGCTGCGCGGCTACCGTCACCTCGTCATTCCGACACCTCAAGAGGAATTCCTGGACAGATTCATCAAGGTCGTGGACATCCTGGATGGTCAGTTCCTGGGCGAGGCCTCGATCCGGAACATCAACCTCGGCAAGCAGAGAGAGCTCGGTCTGACTTTCTGTTTCGGTCACAACTACATCGGTTTCCACAGACCGGCCGCCCAATCTCGACGATGTGCGGCTGGCGGAACACGCACTGAGGGCCAGGCGCTGGGACGAGATGTCAAGATTTGTGAGGCCGGAACATCGTCATTTGTTCTTCGAGGGTCGAAAACGCGTTCTGGACAACGTACTTTCTCGACCCCTTCCTCAGCACTATCTCACGAAGCATCAGTTTATTGACGACTTTGAATTCGTGCGGCGCTTTCATTACATGGCCTGGATCGTCATGAGAAATTTCCTCGACGTGCGGATGCCGCTCTCTTCATACGAAGTCCTGGACATGAACACTCAGATAGCTCCGACGCAGAGAGTGGACAGGAAATTCTACATCAAAACCCTCAGGGTGCTTTCACCTGAAGCGGCTCGCGTCAAGTATGCAAACACAGGCGCGTCGCCTTCGATGCCCTTCTGGCTGCAGGATCAATACGCCACGGCGACGAAAGTGAGAAGAAGACTTTTCTATCGACTTCAGAAATTGACTCGTCTACCCATGTCGACGACGGTCGTGCAGCCTGACGCGAACTGGGTGGGACTCTACATGAAGGATCGCGAACTATTTGAGAAGACGAGGGCTCTACTACTTTCAGCAGATTCGCAGACGAGGGAATATTTGATGCCCGAGGAAGTGGAAAGATATTTCCACGAGCTTAGGTCGGGATTGCAGAGGGACACCGCGACGCTTTCCATCTTTTTGACGATGGAGC
>Ga0315268_10007758_pt1 | contig 11267 bp, 9 predicted proteins | sample C1_top_MG_FD_204535 | JGI IMG/M metagenome (GOLD analysis project Ga0315268, IMG submission 204535) | Sediment microbial communities from Yellowstone Lake, YNP, Wyoming, USA - C1_top | ecosystem: Environmental > Aquatic > Freshwater > Lake > Sediment | place: USA: Wyoming | collected 2017-08-01 | reverse complement strand
ACTTGGGGAATTGCGCACTCAATGCCTTCGCGCGTTCGGCCTGTGCCTTGGCACCGCCGACCTGGTCGATCTTGTTGAACACGAGCAAGCGCGGCACCTTGCCCGACTCGATTTCCTCGATCACCTTCTCGGTCACCTCGATCTGGCGTTCGAGTCCGGGATCACTGGCGTCGATCACATGGAGCAGCAACGACGCCTCGGCGGCTTCTTCGAGCGTTGACTTGAACGAGGCGACAAGATCGTGCGGCAGGTTCTTGATGAAGCCCACCGTGTCGCTCACCAGCACGCGCGGCACTCCCTCGGGCACCAGCGCACGCACCGTGGTGTCGAGCGTCGCGAACAGCTTGTTGGCGACCAGCACCTCGCTCCCCGTCAGCGCGCGCATCAGCGTGGACTTGCCTGCGTTCGTGTAGCCGATCAGCGCTACGCGCGCCAGGCCCTGGCTTTCCTGGCGCCGCGCACGCTGCGTCTGGCGTTCGAGGTCGAGTGCAATGATCTCCTGCTTCAACTCTGCGATGCGGTCGCGGATCTTGGCGCGCTCTGCCTCACCGGCGCCTTCACCGGCACCGCGGCCGCCGACACCGCTGCGCTGCCGCCCTTGCGGCCCGGCCAGCTTGGCGGCCTCGCGCAAGCGTGGCGCGAGGTAACGCAAGCGCGCGATTTCGACCTGCGCCCGCGCAGCGTTGGAGCGCGCGTGGCGGTGAAAGATTTCGAGAATCACCATGGTGCGGTCCATCACCTCGCAACCGATCTCGTTTTCGAGGTTGCGCGCCTGCGACGGCGAAATCTCGTGGTCCACCAGCACGAAATCGGCCTGGCGGGTGTCGGTGCCGGCCAGGGGCTTTGCTGCTTCACGCGCTGCGACCGCGCCGTGTCGCGCGATGCGTCGTTTGGGGCCTTTCCCCGTGCGCTCAGCTGCGACGGGTGCCTGCTGCGGCGCATCGCCGGATTGATCCGCATCACCCTGCACAAAGTGCCGCATCTGCTCGCGCTTGCCGGCGCCCAGGTAGGCCGCCGAATCAAAATTGGCGCGCTTCTGCGTGAACGTGGCCACCACCTCGAAGCCCAGCGTCTTGGCCAATTCACGCAGTTCGTCCAACGATGCCTCGAGCTCTACGTCGCTTACCGTCGGCAGCTGTACGGCAGCGACGACAGCGCGCTGCGGGGTGACTTTGACTTCTTTCATCGTATTCGTATTCGGGGTCGGACCACGTTATGTATCTGTACTATCAAGAATAGTATCCCAAAGATAGACGTTAATCTGGCTTAGTGATCTTTTCGTAATTCATGACACATTCTTCCCTCACCCTCGTTCCCTCTAAACGGGTACTCCCGGCTGCGCCTGGGTATCCCGGAGGGAGAGGGAGGCAAAAGCCCTCTCCCTCCGGGACAAGGGCACACTTGAAGCGGAGCAGAAGGGTGGGGATGAGGGAAGCGACTTTGAATTGAAGTTCTGTCATGTATTTTGAAAGGCTCAATAGCGCCCCATTATTCCCCTCGAAAAGAGAGTTATAAGACGGGGAAGGCTCGCGACGGGAGTACGATCTGTTTTCCGCGCCAATCTGACGACGCCCGACTGCGCTACCCAGTTCGGCTTTGACCTGCTCGACGAACTGTTCGCTTCCGACTGCGACGGACTTCGACCAACGATCGTCCCTCGTCATTGCACCCATTTGCAACGCTGTGTCCACCCATTGGTGATGTCCTGCGGTTGTAGTCCTGCGCCGTTCTTCCCGCAGCGAGTTGCATGCTCGGGGCAATGACGCCTGCCTGCGTGTCCTTGCTAACCCGCACGCGTATTCGCGTTCTGCGAAGGCGACATGGACTCCTCCGTGCTCCCACTGCATGGGGTGGGTAGGAGTCACATTTCAACTGAGGCGGAACATGAAGAGGTTGTGACCAAAACAACCGCCGTCAGCTATCGTCGAGGCTGCCGGGCTTTCACTTTCTCATCCAGCTCGGTAAGGCTTGGCCAGACGATGGCTTGGCCGCGGCAGACGATGGCTTGGCCGCGGCAGACGGTGGCTTGGCCGGGGCAGACGGTGGCTTGGCCGGGGCAGACGGTGGCTTGGCCGGGGCAGATGGAGGGACGGTTGGGCTTCGGTTTGGCGGCGTTTTTACCGTTGCCAAACTCCGCAGGGTCGTTGCCAGATCGGGGACCTCCATTGGGGATTTGCCAATCGCTGCAATGACCTCGTTGGTCAGGCCTTCGATCAAAGGCGAGGCGATTTTTTGCAGGCTTTTCCAAAGTGCCGACCTACCCGGTTCAAGGAAGTCTTCACGAACGAAGATCAGGTTGTCTCCCGTGTGATAGTCCTCCCAGAGCTTGGGGTTTTTTTCGAGGGCCGCAAAGGACAGATAAATGACCAAGGCCGAAAAGCGATCAAGCTCCAGGCCAAAATCGGCTTCTCCTCGCCGGGGATGTTGGTACGCGCGGTGTCCCCCTTCTGCGGCCTTGCGTCCTTTCAGCTTTGGAACCCACATCCCGTCGTAGTCGATCAGAATAAGATTCCCGCCGCGCACCACAATGTTCCCGTGCTGGAGGTCACCATGGGCGACTTTACAATCCTCTAAAGTTCGCACCAAAACCATCCACTGTTCGCGCAGGGACGCGAGTGTGTCGGAACGATCAAGGTTTTTCTCGACGTAATCGTGTAGCAGGTCGCCCTCTACCCACTGCATCTTGACCAAGGGAAACCAGCTGTTCTGAATTTGGATTCCCTGTTTGAGAAAATCAAACGTTACGCCATAGGGGAAACGGGATTTCTTGAGGTGTTTTGATATTGCTTCATAACGTTCGGCGTGGTCGCTGATCGGTCGCAAGAAGCAACGAATCGCCCAAGTTCGTTTTCTGGAAAACAATCCCCCACCCTGTTTACCCTTGTAGACCACCGCATTTCCGCCAGTGGCCGGTTTGGGCATGCCAAAACGATCCAGTTCAAGGACGGAAACCTTGAGTGCCGAATCTGAAAAGGCACGCCCGGGGTGTTGCATGGCCTCATGGTATTCGGTGAGATCTGGCCAAGCGCTCATGATTTACGCCTTTTCCTTGGGGGGTTGTACGGGGCTGCGGTCGAGAACTCGTACCAGGGTGAGGTCGTCATTCCGCAATCCATTTTTGCGGGCATACTCCACCAACCCCGCAAAGTCTTCAGTGGTGCGCAACCTCCGGTAAAGCCATTTCCAGAGTGGCCGTCCTTCTTCGTGACGCTTGAGCAGCCAAGCGGCGATGGCGTCGGTAGTCAGCAGCAACATGTCGTCAGGACGGAGCGACCCTTCGATCACCTTCAGATGTTCGTGCATCGGATGGGGATCTACCTTGGAGCCGACAAGAAACGGGCCCATACTGAACTCGGATGAATGGCTGAGCGGGAAAAGCTGCACGACCCGCATGTCCGGCTGAGCGTTATCCAATTGAAAGAGACAGCAGTCGCCCATCGCCAGCGCCCGCCAATTTTGAGATTTGCAGTCGACATGAAGGCCTAGAAACGCCGCGAACGCTCCAGCCTTGGCCTTCTCCACCGCAAACCATGGCAGCTGGCGCGTCGAAACGCGCCGCTGCCACAACCTTCTGGCGGGGGCCAGGGTGTCAAAGAAATCGAGGCCGGTATCCACGCCGCGGGTATAGCTTTCCGCCAGCAGGATAGCCCAGAGTTTTGCGAAACTACTCTCGGTGGCGCCATCGGTTATGGCGATCCGGTGCCCTTCATTGCCCTTTAGGGGGCGCCAGGACCAGGCATCTTCATACTCTTCCGGGCTATTCCCCAACTTCGGGCAGGAAAACTGCTCGATGGCAAGATGAAGCATCTTATGCGTCACATCTACCTGAGACGCACATTTGCCGGACGGGTGCCGATATCGAGGAAATGAATCACCTGCATCGGCTGGGCGTTGAATATGAACCCGCGTGACCCGTCCTCTACCGTCATCCCAAGTTCCGTGGCGCGTGAAAGCATGAACGGCGTCAGCGGCGAAGAGCATTCAAAAAGTTGCTTGGCAAACTCGTCTGGCAGTTTCTTGGGCTTTGCAGGTAGTTCGATCGGATCACCCGCAGTGGAGGAAAGGTGAATATTGAAAAGCAACACCGAGCCGTCTTCGGTGCTAAGCGAGGTCAAAGTCCGCGCGTCCGGAACCGGATCTCCGTCAGTCGATTCGCCATCGGTAATATTGATAACAATAGGCGGGAATCCCGTCGAATGCTCCTCCGTCCAGGTTCTAACGACCTCTGCCGCCTTCTTGAAAGCCGCACACATGGGGGTGCTGCCCTTCATATAGGGGTCAAACCAAACCGGAAATTTGACCGTTTGATCGCCGTCGTCCGTTTTCTTGGTGCGCTCTTCTATACGCAGCGGCTTGTCGGCCAACTCACTGATGGGCACCATGGTACGACCGGCCAGCTCGCCACCCAATGCCGGTCTGCAGGTGTCTTCGCCATAGCCGAGCACGCCGACATGGAAGTAGTCGTAAATCGAATCCGATTTAGCGCAGCGGATAGAAAGGTTGTGAATCAATTTGTTAAGAATGGTCGCCAGCTCATCGGCCTTACTGCTGCCATCAGCCCCGCCAGCGCCACCAAACGCATCCTCCATCGACTCAGACTGGTCTACCAAGAAAAGAAAACAGCCTGGGTTCTTGCGACTGATGTCTGCTTTATATGGCATCTGATTCTCCTGTGTTGTCGGTGGTTGAAGCGTGAGAGCACAGAGAAATAGGTAAATCGAAACCCTTTTCCAATCCCAATACCCCCTGCAATTAGACGGATTATGCCCGGGGAGTCAAATCGCCTGGCCGCGAATAGAGAGTGTTTCCCGGCCTATTTCCGGATTCAGGCCGCCTTGCCGTGACTGGCGGAGGCGATGACGCCGCCGGTCGGCGCGGCGATCGAATGAGGGGCAATGCGCCGCCGAGGAATCAATTACCAATGGCATCGGCGAAGGAGCGTGCGAAAAGACAACTTCGCGCTGCGAGCTTAGACTGTGCAAACTCAAGATCCGAGGGGAGTGACAATGAAAGAGATTTGTCGGGGCCTGCGATTTCCGGAGGGGCCGATTGCGATGGCGGACGCTTCGGTGATTCTGGTCGAGATTGAGCGCCGCACCCTGAGCCGGGTCGGTGCCGACGGCCGCATCAGCGTCATCGCAGACTGTGGCGGCGGCCCAAACGGCGCGGCGATGGGGCCGGACGGGCGCGTGTACGTCTGCAACAACGGCGGATTCGAATGGACGCAGCAGGGCCCGTTCCTGCGTCCCGGCGATGCCCTCGCAGGCGACTACACAGGCGGCAGCATCCAGGTCGTGGACATCGCCTCAGGTGCAGTCGAGACCTTGTACACCGAATGCAACGGCATCGCGCTGAAAGGGCCAAACGATATCGTGTTCGATGCCAGCGGCGGCTTCTACTTCACCGATCTGGGCAAGCGCCGCGGCCGCTCCATCGACCGCGGCGCGGTGTACTACGCGAAGCCGGATGGCAGTTCCATCGAGGAGATCGTTCATCCGATCGATACGCCAAACGGCATCGGCCTGTCCGCCGATGAAACCACGCTCTATGTGGCGGAGACCAGCGGCGCGAGAATCTGGGCCTTCGATATCGAGCGCCCCGGCAAACTGCGACCGGGCCCGCACCCGTTCTGGCCCGGCCGCTTGCTGTACAAGTTCACCGGCTATGAGCGGCTCGATTCGCTGGCAGTCGATTCCGAAGGCAACATCGTCGTGGCCACGCTGGGTACCGGCTGCGTGACGGCGATTTCTGCGGACGGCGTGCTTCGAGCAAAGGTCCCGGTTCCGGAGTTCGACATCATGGTCACGAATGTCTGCTTTGGCGGCCCGGACTTGCGAACGGCGTACATCACCTCCTCGGGTCTGGGACGACTCTACTCCATGCAATGGCATTGTCCCGGCCTGCCGCTTAACTTCCTGCCGCATCGATAATGCGCAATTGCCCGCAGCGGCGATGGCTCGACTGGGTTTGTGGTGGTCCGACCCCGATCTAAATCCGTTGCCTACCATGCCGCGCGCGACTGCACGCGCCCGCGTCCGAGAATATGGCCACCCGAAAAAGCTTAAGTAAGTGCCATTCCACTTCGACCCCGTTTACTTCTGGCCTAGCCCCAGACGGGCCCCACAGCCACCACGACATTGCCTACCGTCTTGCCCTGTTCCACCATCTCATGGGCTTCGGCGATTTTTTCGAATGGCACCCGGGCGGCGATGTTGTGAACCAGGACATTCTTCTCCAGCAAGCCGGTCAGATCGCGGATCTCCTGCTCCCGGTCCGCGGGACTCAGGTTGTAGACAATGAAGAACTTCATGCAGATGTTCTTCACGATCATCGGGAAGAACGGCACGGTGATTTCGCCGGCGTTGCTGCCGTAGACCACGATCTCGCCATCAGGCCGGACGACTTGATGGTCGAGGTTCATGTTTCCGGCGATGTCGACCTCGATGACCCGGTCCACGCCGTCGCCCCCGGTCAATTCCTTCACCCGCGCGACCACGTCTTCGGTCTTGTAGTCGATCGCGGCATCCGCTCCCGCCTCCTTCGCCACCGCGGCCTTTTCGGCGCTGCTGACGGTGGCGAGAATCTGCGCCGCGCCAGCGAGCTTCGCGAACTGGATCGCATAGTGGCCCACCGCGCCGGCGCCGCCGGCAACCAGCACGCGCTTGCCCTTCACGCCGCCATCGACCCGCACCGAGTGGTACGCGGTGAGCGCCGGAATCCCGAGACAGGCGCCCGCCGCCGGATCGGTGCCGGCCGGCAGCGGCACGGCCTGGCGCGCAGGCAGCACCACGTACTCCGCCGCGGTGCCGAACGGCCGCTGCCAGGCCGCGTTCCAGACCCAGACCGCCTCACCCACCCGCTCGTGCGGCACGCCAGGGCCGACTTCGTCGATGATCCCGCTGCCGTCGCTGTGAGGGATGATGCGCGGAAACGCCAGTGTTTTCGTCCGCATACCGGCCCGGGATTTCACGTCGGAAGGATTGACGCCCGACCACTGCAGATTGACCCGCAACTCACCCGGACCGGGGACCGGGGTGGCGACGTCGATGATTTTCAGCACTTCACGGGCGGGGCCGGTTCGTTCATACACTGCTGCGCGCATGGGGCAGGATCTCCAGTTGTTCAATCTCGGGAACGCGATTGTCGCATCCACCAAGGCAAAGCAGGCGACCAAAGGGGTCGCCTGTTTCGTGATCCGCAGTTTCCGGCCTTGGCGGTCGTTAGCCCGGTCACAGTCCGGGAGAAGAATTAATTAGGTCAGGGTCGACTTCCAACAAACAAATTGACTCCGCTCCTATTTTTTTGCTTACTGCGTTTCCAGAGGCTGGGGGTAGCCCGGCGGCTGGTTCCTTTTCTTGCGCGGCCAAGAAAAGGAACCAAGAGAAGGCCGCCCCTGGAGTCGCGCCGTCTGCTGGGCCCTGCGCTGATCGGGTTTGTCGCGCACGCGACCAACCTGGCCGTGGCTTTGCTGATCCTTGCAGTGATGTTGGTGGGCGTGGCGATTAGTGCGCGGATGTTGAAGATGCTTGGGAAGTTACGATCCTGCCTTGACGTCATAGGGGTCGGTAACGGCTTTGCCCCACACGCGATATGGTCGGCTATCCTATTGCCCCATGCGCACTGCGATCATCGGTGCCGGCCCGGCCGGCCTCTTCCTCAGCCTACTGCTCAAGCGGCGACGCCCGCGGGACGAGGTGCTTGTCCTCGAGCAGAATCCGCACGGCGCCACGTTCGGATTCGGCGTGGTCTTCTCGGACACTGCACTTGAATTCCTGCGCGCCGGCGAACCCCAGCTCTTCGGCCTGCTCGAGGCACGGATGGAGCGTTGGCCCGAACAGAAAATCGTGCATCGCGACGAAGCCGTGCTCGTGGACGGGAACGGTTTTTCCGCGATCGGCCGCTTGCAGCTGCTGACGATTCTCGAAGGCCTGTGCGGCACGGCCGGCGTGCGCGTCGAGCACGGGCGCAAGATCGAGTCCCTCGCCGATCTGTCCGGGTTCGACCTGGTGGTCGGTGCCGATGGAGTGAACTCCGCGCTGCGCCGGTCTCTTGAAGGCCGCCTGCGCCCGCGAATGCGTTATCTGAAGAACAAGTTCGCCTGGTACGGAACGACGAAAGCGTTCGAGTGCCTGACTCTGACCTTTCGTGAGAATGAACATGGCCACTTCGTGGCGCACCATTACCGCTACGCACCCGACATGAGCACGTTCATCGTGGAATGCGACGCGGCCTCGTGGTACCGGGCCGGTCTCGACCGGATGAGCGACGAAGAGAGCCGGATCTACTGTGAGCGCGTATTTGCACCCGACCTCGGTGGGCACCCGCTTATCTCGAACCGTTCGGTCTGGCGCAACTTCCCGCTGCTGTGGACCGAGCAGTGGACCGCGGACAACGTCGCCTTGATCGGGGATGCGGTGCGCACCGGCCATTTCTCGATCGGCTCCGGCACGCGCCTCGCGATGGAAGATTCGATTGCGCTCGCGGCGGCGTTCGATGCGCATGGCAAGAATGTCGCCGATGGCCTGGCCGAGTATGAGCGCTCGCGCAAGCCGATCGCGCGGAAGATCGTGACCGCCGCAACCGCAAGCTCGTACTGGTATGAGCGCCTCTCCGAGAAAATGACGCTCGCACCCTGGCAGCTTGCCTACGACTACATGACCCGCAGCGGCCGCATGCCGGACGAGCGCTTGCGGGCAGAAGCGCCGCGCTTCATGGCGCGCGTCGATCGGGAGCGCGCAGCCGTTCCTCGATCCACCGACCCGAAGCGCCAGGCTGACTCCTGCGGCGCCGACATGCCCGGAGGGCGGGAGATCGGCTGGACGGTGCCCGAGCGCTACAACGCAGCGCGCATCCTGTTCCACAACCTGGATGCCGGAAGCGCGGACAAGGCAGCCGTGGTCTGCGGCGAGCGCACGTTTACCTACGCCCAACTCTGTGAGCTTGCGTGCCGAGTCGGCAACGGGCTGGCCGCGATGGGACTTGCGCGCGGCAGCCGTGTGCTGCTGGTGATGCTCGATACGCCGGAGTATGTCGCGGCCATCTTCGGCGCGATGCGGGCCGGCTTCGTGCCGGTGCTGGTCAACACGCTTTCCCCCGCGGAACTGGTTGCCTACTATCTCAGCGACAGCGGCGCCGAGGCGGCGATTGTGCACGACTCGCTGGCGAATCTTCTGGGCCATCCCGATGTGCGCGCCAGCCGGCTGCGCGACCTGGTCGTGATCGGCGACGGTGCCGTGCCGTCCCTCGATCTGGTCGAGGTCACGCGCTGGGACGCCTGGACACGCGGCGCGCGCGCAGAGCTCGACGAGGTCGAAACGCATCCCGACGAGATGGCGTTCTGGATGTACAGCTCGGGCAGTACTGGGCGGCCGAAGGGCGTCGTCCATCTGCACCACGACGCTGCTTACACGCACGAGTCCTATGGCAGACGGGTGCTGGGCATCCGCGAGGCCGACATCGTGTTCTCGCCGCCGAAGATCTTCTTCGCCTACGGATTCGGCAACGCGATCACCTTCCCGTTTTCGGTCGGCGCGACCACGGTGCTCCACCCGGGACGGCCGGACCCCGAGGCCGTGTACGGCGTGATCGAGCGGCATCGTCCGACTCTGTTCTTCGGTCTGCCGACCCTGTACAACGCCCTGATCGTGCACCCGGGCTCGGAGCAGCGCGATCTTTCGAGCCTGCGGCTGTGTCTTTCAGCGGCCGAAACGCTCTCCCAGGAGATGTTCGCCGAGTGGGAGCGGCGCCATCGGTTGCGAATCGTGGAAGGGCTCGGATCCACCGAGGTGCTGCACATCTATCTTTCCAACGCGGTTGAGCGCCAGAAACCGGGCGCAAGCGGAGCGCGGGTGCCGGGCTACGAGATCAAGCTTTGCGACCCGGAGGGATGCACGGTTCGGGTCGGCGAGCCCGGCATCATGTGGGTGCGCGGCGACTCCAATGCACCGTTCTACTGGAACCGGCCCGACAAGACGCGCGAGACGATGCGGCAGGGCTGGATCTACACCGGCGACCGTTTCCGTGAGGATGCCGACGGCTACTACTGGTTCGAAGGGCGTGCAGACGACCTCGTAAAGGTCAGTGGGCAGTGGGTGCACCCGATGGAGGTCGAGCGCGCGCTGGCGGAGCACCCGACCGTGCGGGAATGCGCGGTGCTTGCGCTCGAGGACGAAAACCGGTTGATGACGCTTCGGGCGTACGTGGCGCTGCGTCCGGGGCACGCCGCGGACACGACCATGACAAAAACGCTGCAGGACTTTGTCAAGACTGCGCTCGTGCCATTCAAGTATCCACGCACGATCGAGTATCTGGATGAGCTCCCGAAAACCGGCACCGACAAGATCGATCGCCAGCGGCTTCGGGCAATGCATTCATCCAGGCCTTAAATCTCGCAATAAATGTTGCGGTGGTCCGACCCCGAACTAACCATCCACTCACCCTACTCTAGGAACCAGGCGGCCACTGCCGGGCCGCGTGCAGCACACGAAGGATCTCGACCCGCTTCAACCTCGCACGCACCCGATAGACCACGACAAAGTTCGGATGCACCACCATCTCATGTGTGCCGCGCACCCGTCCTTTCCGAAACAGGGTAGGAGGCTCGCTCAACTGTTCCGCCCGGGCTCGAATCAGTTTCGCCAGCGAGAGCGCGGCGGCGACATTGTCTTCGGCGATGTATTCGATGATGTGAAGAAGATTGGCTTCAGCCCCAGGCAGCCAGACGACCTGCACGTCAAACAGCCTTGCGCTTTTTCTTCTTCAAGGTAGCAAGTTTGGCCTCGACGCTGGCCATGACCTCTTCGCTAGTCCGCCACCTAGTAGTCGGATCATCACCTTCTTTCAGCGCCTGCGCGACTTCGCCTCGAAACCATTTGTCGTAGGCCGCGGCTTTATGTGCATGCTTCAGCGCCGCCGAGCGATCAGGGCGTCTTGGCCGCTCAGCCGCTTTCTCATAGCCTCTCTCATCCACCTCGTAGCGCGCCACGCCGATTTGTTGCAGGTAACGAGAGGCGGCGCTAAGCGAACGAAACAGCCGACGTCTGATCTGACCCTCACTGGTGCGCGCGGCAACGACGCGCTTGGTTCTCCCGTGTTTGATCGTGACCAAATAGCCGCCTTTGTCACCGACGACCGTCGCCGAACGGATAGCGTTCGCCCCGATAAGATCTTTGAGGGCAGTGGGCGCTATTAACTCGGACATCAAACTCACCTCGTGAAGTAAAGTGGGTAGTTATCACTTTAACAGTTGTAGTGACGTCAAACAACTC
>Ga0315268_10007757_pt1 | contig 11269 bp, 8 predicted proteins | sample C1_top_MG_FD_204535 | JGI IMG/M metagenome (GOLD analysis project Ga0315268, IMG submission 204535) | Sediment microbial communities from Yellowstone Lake, YNP, Wyoming, USA - C1_top | ecosystem: Environmental > Aquatic > Freshwater > Lake > Sediment | place: USA: Wyoming | collected 2017-08-01 | reverse complement strand
GAACAGGAACAGGCTGCCGAACAGCGGCACGTACTTGCCGGCGTCGTGCCCGATGACCCCCTCGGCAAGGTTGGTGATCCCCTCGGTCACGACCTCGGCGATGTTGCGGGCGCTGAGTCCCGTCTCCGGCACGGTCGGATCGGAGACGGCCGCGAGCCGCGCCCGCACGCGCAGGCCGAACAGCACGAGCGCGACCATGACGAGCAGCGCCGTCGCCGTGTGTGCCGGGAGGGCCTGTAGCCCCGGTGTCACCGCCACCCAACTGAACCCGTGCTCCATTGCGTGTGCTCCTTCAGACCACGCGCCCCACGGTTGAGGGCAGCATCGCATCGACGACGACCGCGAGCGGCAAGGCGCTCACGCCGACCGCGAACGACACGCCGTCGACGAATCGGCCCGGGACCAGCAGCGCAGCAGCGGGCACGACGACCAGCAGCAGCGATTTGGCGAGCGCCAGGGGCACGAGACGCGCGACCGGGGGCCGCAGCGCCAGCACGGCGGCGCCCAGGCGGCGGATCAGGGCGAAGTCCAGCAACGCCATGGCGCCACCCAGGACGACACCGAGCGGGCGCGAGAGTCCGAAGCCGAGCGCGGCGCCGGCCGCCAGCGCCGTCAGCGACACGATGAGGCCTTCTATGCGCGTCAAGCGATCGGTCACAGCTTACGTTCGAACCTCCGCAGGATCTGCACCATGCGGTAGAAGCCGATCGCCGTCCCTGCGATGGTCATGCTCAGGACCAGCCACGGCTCAGTGACGAAGTAGCAATCTAGCTGATAGCCGATGAAAACTCCAGCGGCGATCGCACCGATGAACTCGAACGCGAGCGCACCGAACTTTGCATAGCGCACGATGGCCGGCTCGCGCGCTGGACCGGGCGCCGGCACGGCCCGCCTCATCCGCTCGCGCGTAGCGCCTCGCGAGCCGCAGCAACGAAGTCATCCACGTCGCTTTCCGAATGCGCCAGCGAGATGAACATCGCCTCGAATGGTGACGGCGGAAGGTAGAAGCCGCGCTCCAGCATGGCGAAGAAGAACGCCCGGAAGCGCCCGCGGTCCACCTGCTCGACATCAACGAGATCGCCGGCGCGGTCGATCCCGAGGAAGAGCGTGAGCATTGAGCCCACACGCTGGACGCACCCCGGTGCCTTGAAGTCTGTGAGCGAGCGCACCAACCCCTCCTCGGCTCGCCTCCCCAGCGCCTCGAGCCGCGCGTACGCTGGCTCATCGAGCAACGCCAGGGTCTCGCACCCGGCCGTCATAGTGAGCGGGTTTCCCGACAGCGTGCCGGCCTGGTAGACTGGCCCGAGTGGCGCCAACAGATCCATGACGTCTGCGCGCCCGCCGAAGGCGCCGACGGGCAGCCCGCCACCGATGATCTTTCCGAGGCACGTGAGGTCGGGCGTGACCCCGAGGCGCCCCTGGGCACCACCGCGCGCGACGCGGAAGCCGGTGATCACCTCGTCGAACACGAGCAGTGTGCCGTACGCATGCGTGAGCTCACGCAGCTTCTCGAGAAATCCCACCGCCGGCGGCACCACCCCCATGTTGGCGGCGACCGGCTCGACGACGATGGCGGCAAGCTCGCCGGCATGCGCACTGACGTAGGCTCCGACCTCGTCGATCGCGTTGTAGCGGATGACGCCCGTATGCATCGTGACCGCCTCCGGCACACCGGCGCTGTCGGGAAGGGCGAACGTCATCGGTCCCGAGCCCGCGCGCGCCAACAGGCCATCGGAGTGCCCGTGGTAGCACCCGGCGAACTTCACGATCTTCGGGCGCTGGGTGAAAGCACGCGCCAGGCGCATCGCCGACATCACCGCCTCGGTTCCGGAGTTCACCATGCGGAGCTTCTCGATCGCCGGCATCGCCCCGATGATCGCCCGCCCTAGGTCGATCTCAACCGGGGTCGGCGCGCCGTATCCGAGACCGGCAGCCGCCGCGCGCTGCACGGCCTCGACGACTGCCGGATGGGCGTGGCCGGCAATCGCCGCGCCCCACGACCCGACGAAGTCGCGATACGTACGCCCGTCGGCGTCGGTCACCGTGGCGCCGCGAGCCCGAACGATGAAGCACGGCGTTCCCTCGACGTTGCGCCACGCCCGCACCGGGCTGTTGACGCCGCCGGGAAAGAGGCGGGACGCCTCCTCGTAGAGTTCAGCCGAGAGAGTCATGAGCGCGACTGGATTCGCGGCGCGGTGAGCGAGGATCTCCTGCTAGCACCCAAGCGACGAGCGGTCAACGGCGTGCCGGTCGAAGCACCATCGTTCCTACGCTCCAGACCGCCTCCACACGACGCTCGAAACTGCTTGCTTCCGGGAGCCAAAGGGTCTAGACATGCCGCGGTCTTCGAGGTCCCATTCGCTTCCGCGCGTCGAGTTGGTTGTCGATGATGTATCTCTCGTTGCGGTGTCGATGAACCGGCCGGCTTCCGTCGAGGATCCCGCTGAGCGCGCGTGGGAGCGCGCACGCCAGATCTTGCTCACGAGGCTCGGGCAGACGGCGTACGACCTCGGGATCAAGTCGCTGCGATTCTCGGCTGCCGACGAGAGCGCCATACGGCTCGTCGCCACCGACCCCTCCAGTGCCTCCTGGATGGAGACGCACCATCCAGGCGCCCTCGAGGAGGCGATGCGTGCGGCCGGCCTCCCGAGGCGCGTCGACATCCTTGGCGGCACCCGCAGGCAGGGAGAGCTCTTCCCGGGGGAACAAGGCCCGGCCCGACGCCAACGCCTACGTTTCGGGTCGCTCGTCCCACGCTACACGTTCGACACCTTCGTAATCGGCGGCAGCAACCAGTTCGCACACGCCGCCTGCAAGGCCGTGGCCACGCAGCCCGGCTATCACTACAACCCGCTCTTCCTGTATGGAGGTGTCGGGCTAGGTAAGACACACCTCGCCAACGCGATCGGTCACGAGAACCTGCAGCGCCAACCGCAGAGCCGCATCGCTTACCTGAGCGCCGAGACCTTCATGACCCAGCTCATTACTGCGCTCCGACGCGATCGCATGGACGAGTTCAAGACGATGTTTCGCAAGATCGACGTCCTCATCCTCGACGACGTGCAGTTCCTCGCCAACCGCGAGCGTACCCAGGAGGAGTTCTTCCATACGTTCAACGCCTTGCACGAGGCGCGCCGCCAGATCGTCCTCACCTCAGACAAGATGCCGCGTGACATCCCCGGCCTTGAGGAGCGCCTGCGCAACCGTTTTGAATGGGGTCTGATTGCGGACATTCAGGCGCCCGATATGGAGACACGCGTGGCCATCCTCGAGAAGAAAGCAGAGCTCGAGGGGCTCGATCTGCCGCGCGACGTCGCCATCTATCTGGCGTCGCACATCGACTCCAACGTCCGCGAGCTGGAAGGTTCGCTCACTCGCCTCTCCGCCTTTGCCTCGCTTTCCAAGACCGCCATCTCCGTCGAGTTCGCTCGCAAGGTCCTGCAGGACGTCCTCCGTGACCGCCGCAGCGTCACCATCGAAGCCGTGCAGGCAACGGTATGCGAGCACTACGGCATTCGCCTCGCTGACCTGCTCTCGAAAAAGCGCACGAAAAACGTCGCCCTACCACGCCAGGTTGCCATGTTTCTCACTCGCAAGTTGACCTCTGCCTCCTTTCCCGCGATCGGTGAGCGCTTCGGCAACCGCGATCACTCGACGGTCATCCATGCTGTGACCACGGTCCATCGCAAACTCAGCGAAGACCTCCACTTGCGGGGGTCAGTAGACGAGATTGAACGTGTGCTCCAGAGCCGCCCGTGAGCTGTGGATAGCCTTGGGATACACACTGGATAGAGTAGTGCACGCCCCAGTGGATACGCCGTGCCTCGCATTGTACGGCTACCCAGGGCACCAGACCGTCCACACGGCCTGCCATTGCTAACTCATGAATCCCACGGCGCCATCATCCCCCAATCCACTTTTCCAGATCCCCTAGTACTAGTGATCTTTTCTCTTAAGTACTCTGATGAAAGTAGCGCAGTAGAAGAAACGATCCCGGAATCGCAACGGAGACGGAATCATGGACTTGCGTGTTGAGAAGACCGAGCTCCAACAAGGCCTGTACCTCACACAGGGCGTCGTCGAGAAGCGAAACACGCTTCCCATCCTGGCCAATGTGCTGATCGAGTCGACGGTTACAGAGGTTGTGCTTACCGCGACTGACCTTGAGATCGGTATCCGGAAGATCTGCAAAGGCAAAGTGACGCGCCCCGGAGCGATCACGCTCAATGCTCGGAAGCTCTACGAGATCGTGCGGGAACTGCCCGCGGATGAGCTGACGCTACGTTCGGGCGAGGGTGGCTGGGTTGAGGTAATCGGCGGCAGGTCACGCTATCGCATGGTGTCGATGGATCCGAAGGAATTCCCCAGCATTCCTGCAAGCACGCTAGTTGCTAAGAAGGGCGCTGTCATAATGGTGCTCGCTGCCGGCGTACTGGCGGAGATGATCGAGAAGACGCTGTTCGCAGTCTCCACCGACGAGACCCGTCTCAGCCTCGGGGGGGTCTTCGTTGAAAGTGTGGAGAAGAGCCTGGTGAGGATGGTGGCGACCGACGGGCACCGCCTGTCGTTGGTCGATCGCGAAGTTCCTGGAGTCGAGGTCCGCCCCGGGGTCATCTTGCCGCGTAAGGGTCTGGTGGAGACGAAGCGGCTCCTCGAAGGGGCTAGTGGGGAGGTCACATTCTCAATTGCTCGCAATCTTGCCCGCGTGGAACGGGAAGGGGTGGAGCTCTTCATGCGATTGATCGAGGGCGAATTCCCAGACTACCGCCAAGTGATACCGAAGGACATCAAGCGCCATGTGCGCGTCGACCGCGAGGCGCTCTTCGGCGCGCTGCGCCGGGTGTCGATCCTCTCCAGCGAGCGATTCCGGGGTGTGAAGGTGCATCTGCAGGCCGGGAAACTCGAGGTGCTGACCACCAATCCCGACATTGGAGAAGCCTCGGAGGAGATCGAAGTCGACTACGCCGGGGAGGATTTCACGATCGGTTTCAACGCTCGTTACCTGCTCGACGTCCTTGGGATCGCCGGCGCCACCGGGTTGGTGGAGATCGGCCTGAGCGACGAGGTGAGCCCCGGCATCCTGCGCCTGGAAGAGGACGAGGGCTACTCCTACGTCGTGATGCCGATGCGCCTCTAAGCCGCGATGCAACAAAGGGAATACCTTTACCCAGCACGCAGCTTTTGATAGGTTTACAGAGGGTGGAAAGCGGCGTGGGGGGGACCAGCAGAGCCCTTCGCTTCTCCCAAAAGAATCAAGCAGCCATGGCGGAGAACATCGTTTCCGACAGCGCCGCGTACAGCGCTGATAACATCAAGGTCCTCGAGGGTCTTGAGGCGGTCCAGAAACGCCCGGGCATGTACATTGGCGACACCGGGGAGCGAGGTCTGCACCATCTCATCTTCGAGGTGGTGGACAACTCGATTGACGAGGCGCTCGGTGGTTACTGCGATCGGATCGACGTCACTATCCACGTTGAGAACAGCGTGACCGTAGAGGACAACGGGCGCGGCATTCCCGTCGACATCCACCCAAGCGAGAAGATCTCTGCGGCAGAGGTGGTCCTCACCAAGCTGCACGCAGGGGGCAAATTCGACAAGGGCGCCTACCGAGTTTCGGGGGGTCTCCATGGCGTCGGCGTCTCCGTCGTGAACGCGCTGTCCGAGTACCTCGAGGTCGAGATCAAGCGCGACGGCAAAGTCTACTTCCAGCGCTTGAAGCGCGGGAAGCCAGAGGGTCGCTTGCGGGAGACCGGCACGACCGTGCAGCGCGGCACCAAGGTCACCTTCAAGCCGGATCCGCTCATCTTCGAGGTTCTCGAGTTCAGCTTCGACATCCTGTCGCAGCGCCTGCGCGAGCTGGCGTTCCTGAATCAAGGCGTGTGCATCAGCATCCAGGACGAGCGCGATCAGAAGCACCACGAGTTCCAGTACAAGGGCGGCATCGTCGAGTTCGTCGAGCACCTGAACCGCACCAAGACGCCGCTGCACAAGGTGATCTACGTCGAGGGCCAGCGCGAGGGAGTCGAGGTCCAGATCGCGCTGCAATGGAATGAGGGCTACAGCGAGAGCATCTACGCCTTTGCCAACAACATCAACACCATCGAAGGCGGCACGCACTTGGTCGGCTTCAAATCCGCACTCACACGGACCATCAACAGCTACGCGAGCGCCGCCAATCTACTCAAGAAGGACCAGGAAGCATTACAAGGAGACGATTGCCGGGAGGGCCTGACCGCGGTTGTCGCCGTCAAGGTTCCCGAGCCGCAGTTCGAGGGCCAGACCAAGACGAAGCTCGGCAACAGCGAGATGAAGGGGCTGGTTGAGGCGCTGGTGAACGAGAAGCTCGGCGCCTACTTCGAAGAGCATCCGCCCGACGCTAGGCGCATCGTGCAGAAGACGCTCGAGGCAGCACGGGTGCGCGAAGCGACACGCAAGGCCAAGGATCTCGCCCGCCGCAAGGGCGCGCTCGATTCCGGTTCGCTGCCCGGGAAGCTCGCCGACTGTCAGGAGCGGGATCCGGCGCTCTCGGAGATCTTCATCGTTGAAGGGGACTCGGCCGGCGGGTCCGCGAAGCAAGGGCGCGAGCGCAAGAACCAGGCGATCCTGCCGCTGCGCGGGAAGATCCTGAACGTAGAGAAGGCGCGCTTCGACAAGATGCTTTCCTCACAGGAGATCCGGGTGCTCATTACCGCTCTCGGCGCTGGCATCGGCAAGGACGAGCAGGACATCTCGAAGCTCCGCTACCACACGGTCGTCATCATGACCGACGCGGACGTCGACGGCTCGCACATCCGAACGCTGCTCCTCACGTTCTTCTACCGCCAGTACGCGGAGCTCATCGACAAGGGGTACCTCTACATCGCGCAGCCGCCGCTCTTCAAAGTGCGCAAGGCGAAGCAGGAGCGCTACCTCAAGGACGAAACGGCGCTCGAGGACTACCTCATCGAGCTCGGCACCCAGGACCTGCGCCTCGAGTCGAGCGGCACGAGCCTCACGGGCATTCCACTGAAGGGCCTCGTGAAGCGGGCGATCCGCTTCGAGAAGATCATGGACGTGATCGAGCGCAAGAAGCGCCAGCGCCACGTTGTAGGAGCCATCGCCGTGCTCGAGCAGGATCCGCAGGAGTGGCTGCGGGAGAACAAGCTGGTGGCGAAGGTGGCGCAGGGGGTCGAGCAGCACCTGGCGACGGCAGCGCCCGAGCTCTTGCCGCTCAGCTACATCACCGAGGACGACACCGAGCACAACGCGCAGCGGGTGATCTTCACGACTAAGACCAACGGCGCCGGCACCCGTACCGTCATCGACATGCAGTTCTGTCTCTCGCCAGAGTTCGAGGAGATCCGCCGCCTGGCGGCCGAGCTGCGCGCTGCCGGCGGCCCGCCGTTCACGCTCACCGCTGGCGAGCGCGTGCTCGAGGCGAAGACGCTGCGGGAGGTGGTCGATGACATCGTCCGCGACGCCCGCAAGGGGCTCGACATCCAGCGCTACAAGGGTCTCGGGGAGATGAATCCCGAACAGCTCTGGGAAACCACCATGAACCCGGAGACGCGGACGCTGCTTCAAGTCAGGCTGGCGGACGCATATACCGCCGACCAGATCTTCTCCACGCTCATGGGCGACGAGGTGGAGCCGCGCCGGAAGTTCATCGAAGCCAACGCCCTCGACGTCAAGAACCTCGACATCTGAAGGTCACAACCGACGGTCATGAAGACGGCGGCCGGCCCAGGATTTGGCAGACTCGCGTGATCGCTGGCAGGGGCGATTGAACCATGGAAGCGACGCTCAAACCGCAGAAGATTCCGGTCAACATCGAAGACGAGATGCGCCAGTCCTACATGGACTACGCGATGAGCGTGATCATCCGGCGCGCGCTTCCCGACGTGCGCGACGGCATGAAGCCCGTCCATCGCCGCATCCTGTACGCGATGCACGACCTTGGCAACGAGTGGAACCGCGGCTACAAGAAGTCCGCACGCGTGGTCGGCGACGTCATCGGCAAGTATCACCCGCACGGCGACGCCGCCGTCTACGATGCCATCGTGCGCATGGCGCAAGAGTTCTCGCTGCGCTACCCGCTCGTCGACGGCCAAGGGAACTTCGGCTCCGTGGACGGTGATCCCCCGGCCGCCATGCGCTACACCGAGATCCGGATGTCGCGGATTGCGGGAGAGCTGATCGCGGACATCGACAAGGATACCGTCGACTTCACCCCGAACTACGACGAGACGCTGCGTGAGCCGGCGGTACTGCCGGCGCGGCTGCCTAACCTCCTGGTGAACGGCAGCTCCGGCATTGCCGTCGGCATGACGACCAACGTGCCGCCGCACAACCTGAACGAGGTCGCGGACGCGATCATCGCCCTCATCGAGCGGCCGGAGATTACGGTCAAGGAGCTGATGCGGAAGGTGCCGGGACCCGACTTCCCTACCGCCGGCTTCATTCACGGCAAGGCTGCCATCAAGGAGGCCTACGAGACCGGCAAGGGCGTGCTGCAGCTGCGAGCGCGCGCGGGGATGGAGACCGACAAGCGCACGGGGCGCACAAGCATCATCGTGTCCGAGATCCCCTTCCAGGTGAACAAGGCGCGGCTGATCGAGCGGATGGCCGAGCTGGTGAACGAGAAGCGCATCGACGGGATTGCCGACCTGCGCGACGAGTCCGACCGCGAGGGCATGCGCATCGTCATCGAGCTGAAGCGCGACGCGGTGGCGGAGATCGTCCTCAATCAGCTCTACAAGCTCACGCCGATGCAGGACTCCTTCGGCGTCATCATGCTGGCGATCGTCGACGGCCGGCCGCAGCTACTGAACCTGAAGGAGGTGCTGCAGCACTTCGTCGCCCATCGCGTCGAGGTCGTCACACGGCGTACGCTCTTCGAGCTGCGCAAGGCCGAGGAGCGGCTGCACATCCTCGAGGGGCTGCGCATCGCGCTCGACAACCTCGACGCGGTCATCCAGCTCATCCGCAAGGCCGTCGACCCGCCAACGGCCAAGGCAGGTATGGTGAAGAAGTACAGCCTGTCCGAGATCCAGGCGCAGGCGATCCTCGACATGCGCCTCCAGCGCCTGACCAACCTCGAGCGCGAGAAGATCCTCGAAGAGCACAAGGCGACCGTCGCGCTGATCGCGCGCCTCAAGCAGATCCTTACGAGCGAGCACGAGGTGCGCGCGATCATCACCGAGGAGATGCAGGAGGTGAAGAAGACCTTCGGCGATGCGCGCCGGACCGAGATCGTCGACGAGACGACCGAGATCTCGATCGAGGACATGATCGTCGAAGAGGACATGGCTGTCACCATCTCCAACGAGGGCTACATCAAGCGCAATCCAGTCTCGCTCTACCGCGCACAGCGCCGAGGCGGCAAGGGGAAGATCGGCGCAACGACGCGCGACGAGGACTTCGTTGAACACCTGTTCGTAGCCTCGACCCATAGCTACATCCTCTTCTTCACCACCACCGGCAAGGTGTACTGGATCAAAGTGCACGAGGTCCCGCAGGCCGGCCGCGCCGCCCGCGGCAAAGCGATCGTGAACCTCTTGAGCCTCCGGGAGGACGAGAAGATCTCAGCGTTCCTGCCGGTGCGCGAGTTCCAGGAGAGCCGCTTCGTCCTCTTTGCCACCAAGCACGGGGTGGTGAAGAAGACCGAGCTGATGGCCTACGCACACCCCCGCCCCTCCGGGATCATCGCGATCGGCCTCGATCCAGGCGACGAGGTCATCGGCGTCCGGCTGACCGACGGGCAGCAAGAGATCATCCTGTCGACCCGCGCCGGACAGTCGATCCGCTTCAAGGAGGCGGAGGTGCGCAGCATGGGGCGGAACGCGGGTGGCGTGAAAGGCATCACGCTCGATGAGGGCGATGAGGTCGTCAGCATCGAGATCCTGAGCGCGGGCGCGAGCGTACTGACGGTGTCGGAGAACGGTTGCGGGAAGCGCACCGACACGGCGGAGTACCGCGTGCAGTCACGCGGCGGCAAAGGCATCATCACGATGAAGACGACCGAGCGCACCGGCAAGGTGGTCGGTGTCCACCAGGTGACCGACGAGGACAACCTCATGCTCGTCACCAGCACCGGCAAGATCATCCGGCTGCGAGTGGCCGACATCCGCGTGATTGGGCGTAATACGCAGGGCGTGCGCCTGATCGACGTGGAACCCGGCGAGCGCGTCGTCAGCCTCGCACGCCTCGCGGAGCGCGAGGAGGACGAGGAGGACGAGAGCGGCAAGGCCGAGTAGGCCAGAGTCCTACACGCGCGGCTTGCGGTTGGCGTGGTGGGGGCGCGCCTTGTCGCCGCTGCGCTCCACCAGCTCGTCCCCGCCTTGCTGCAGTAAGTCCACGGCCTCGTCGCACCACTCGGCGTAATCGCGCTCGTATCGGATGCCGCGTAGCAGTGTCAGGAATCCCCCCAACCGGAGGCGGTCGCTCATGACGGGGCCGCTCCGCAGGAAGCGCTCGAGATCCTGGTACTGCTGCAAGCGGGCGCGGTGCAGCTCGCGATGCTGCCGGGTGAGATCGATCGCCTCGTCCCGCGAGAGCAGCCCGAAGGAGAAGGTCTTGAGCATCATCTCGTCTTTGATCCGTTGCGCCCGGGCGGGAACGCGCAGCCACGCGAGGAGCGCCTTCCTGCCGTTCTCACTGAGCGAGTAAATCTTCTTCGTCGGCCTGGCGCGCTGCTCGACGCTGCGGTGGGTCACCTGCCCGTCGCGCTCGAGGCGGGCGAGCTCCTTGTAAATCTGCGGGTGCGTCGCGTGCCAGAAGTAGCCGACCGAGGCGTCGAAGAGCTTCATCAGCTCGTAGCCGCTGAGCGGGTCGTGCGCGAGCAGGCTGAGAATGGCGTGCTTGAGGGACAAAGTGGTCGTCGCTTCCTTCGGGCCGAGTCGATGCTTCCCTAACTCGCCCGGCGTCACAAGCCAAGAGCCCCTCAATCCCCGGGCGACGGCTGATTGCTTGCGGAGCAGGGGGCGTTGTGACATCCCGCCTAGGTAGCGACCGTCGGTCGGAATCCCCGGGGCTGGCAACGCGGAGTTCCTGCGGCCGACCGGGATAAGGACCAGAAGGCAAGGAGTGATAATGCCAAAAGGGACGTGCAAGTTCGAAGGATGTGCGGGGCCGGCGCTGGGCAAGGGCTACTGCGCCCGTCACTACAAGCAGTGGCGCCGGGGTGCTCTCCCCAAAGCGCGCTACAAGACCTGCACCCAGGAAGGCTGCCGGAAGCCGCGGCGCGTCCGCTCCAGGTGCGAGGAGCACGCGCGCAAGCCGGCGGCCGACG
>Ga0315268_10007756_pt1 | contig 11271 bp, 10 predicted proteins | sample C1_top_MG_FD_204535 | JGI IMG/M metagenome (GOLD analysis project Ga0315268, IMG submission 204535) | Sediment microbial communities from Yellowstone Lake, YNP, Wyoming, USA - C1_top | ecosystem: Environmental > Aquatic > Freshwater > Lake > Sediment | place: USA: Wyoming | collected 2017-08-01 | reverse complement strand
TCCTCCCCGGCGTGCTCAACGGCTTCCTGATCGCCAGAATCAAAGTACCCTCCTTCATTACCACGTTGGGCGTGGGCAGCCTGGTGGAAGGCGCTGCGCTCCTGCTGAGTAAAGGTTATCCTATCGCCGAGAATCAGCCGGATGCCCTGGGGCAGTTGGGCAATGGGTCTCTCGTCTATTGGTCGCCCGGACACTGGTTGTCGTTCTTCAATGTGCCGCCCGCCGCGACGCTGCCCGAATTGCAGGCCAGCGTTCCGCTGATACCGAACGTTGTCCTTGTCACCCTCATCGTGACGGTGATGTGTTGGTTCATCCTGGCCAAGACACAATTCGGTCAGCATATCTACGCCATCGGCGGCAACTTTGAAGCAGCCACGCGCGCCGGTATCCCGGTCCAGCGAACGCTGATCAAGGTCTACATCCTTGGGTCTGTGCTGGCCGGCATCGCAGGTGTGATCTGGGCCGCTCGCTTTACGAGCGGCGCCTACAACGCCGGAGAGACGCAGACGTTGACAGCCGTTTCCGCCGTCGTGATCGGGGGCGCCAGCCTGTTCGGCGGCGAAGGCACCATCCTCGGCACGACTGTCGGCGCGCTGATTATCGGCACGATTGTGTACGGATTGGTCGTGCTCGGCATGCCGGCCTTCTGGCAGTATATCGCGGTCGGTATCGTCCTCATCATCGCCGTCGTCGTGGATCAATTCGGCCGTGCTCTGGGCAAGTGAGAGGGGGTAAACGATGACAACGCTTTTGCAAGCAATCAGTCTCACCAAGCGCTTCGGCGGCCTGACCGCCGTGGACAACGTGAGCCTCGACGTCAACGTCGGCGAAGTGATTGGACTCGTGGGCGATAACGGCGCGGGCAAATCCACGTTCATCAAGATGGTCGCCGGCGTCTATCAACCTGACGAAGGCGAGATTATTTTCGATGGCAGGCAGGTGACGTTCAGCGGCCCACGCGAAGCGCGCGACCTGGGCATCGAGACCATTTACCAGGACTTGGCCCTGGCCGAGAACCTGGACGTTGGCTCCAACATCTTTTTGGGTCGTGAAATCAAACGCCCTTACCTGGGTGGACTCGTCAGCACGCTGAACCGGAACAAGATGCGCGACGAGTCAGCCACCGTCCTGGATCGGCTGGAAATTCACATGCCCTCCCTCACACAGCAGATTCGCAATCTGTCCGGCGGACAGCGCCAGTGCGTGGCCATTGCGCGCACGATTTACTGGAACGCCAAAATGATCATCATGGACGAACCGACGGCAGCGTTGGGCGTGACCGAACAGCGCAAGGTCTTGAAGCTGGTGCGCACGCTGTGCGATCAGGGTGTGCCCGTGGTCATCATCAGCCACAATATGCAGGACGTGTTTGCCGTGTCGGATCGCATTGTCGTCATGCGGCGCGGCAAGAAGGTGGGTGAGTTGATCGCGGCCAAGACCACGCCCGATGAAGTGGTAAGCCTGATGGTCGGCGCGGAAGCCGTTCACGAAATGGGCGTCATCCCCAAAGCGTTGAATGGCGCAGAAAAGTCGGATTGAAAAAAACTGAAATTGGAGTGCATAGCCCAAGTCAGCACCCCGACCCGGCTTTGACAATGGCCTTCTGGAACGACTATCGCACCATGCTTGATGTGCTTGCCAACCGGCGGCCGGCGCGATTGCCCATCTATGAGCACATCATCAGCCCCAAAATCATGGAAAGGATTTTGGGCACGCAGTTCGCAGAGTTGATTGACGGCGGGCCATCCGATCAACTCGAATTCTTTCGCCAGTATTGCCGCTTCTTCAAAGAGATGACATACGACACCGTCTCTTTTGAAGTAACGCTCACCGATCTCTTGCCCGGTCACGGGGCGATTCTCGGCGGCCAGCCTGGGCCGATTCAGAACCGCGCCGACTATCGAAACTACCCGTGGGATAAACTTGCAGAACTCTATTGGGAGAAAGCCGATTCGCAATTCCAGGCGCTCGCCAAGTGTCTGCCCGAAGGAATGAAAGCGTTGGGCGGCGTTGGCAACGGCGTTTTTGAAATCAGCGAAGACTTGGTCGGCTTTCAATACCTGGCTTACCTGCAAGCCGACGATCTGGAACTGTTTGCCGAGTTGTACCGCAAGATCGGAGGCCTGATGGTCAAAATCTGGGCGGTCTTTCTGGAACGTTACGGGGACGCTTTTGCCATCTGCCGTTTTGGCGATGACCTCGGCTTCAAGACCAACACCCTCGTATCGCCGAAAGTTATTCGCCAGCATGTCCTGCCGCACTACAAACGTGTGATTGACCTTATCAAGGGTGCAGGCAAGCCGTTTCTGTGGCATTCATGTGGCAAAATCTTTTCCATCATGGACGATGTCATCGCGTTGGGCATCAACGCCAAACACTCGAACGAGGACACCATCGCGCCGTTTGATGAATGGATCTCGCTTTACGGCGACCGCATTGGATTGTTGGGCGGAATTGATGTGGACTTGCTGTGCCAGAAGCAGCCGGTTGAGATCGCGGACGAGGTCTTGGAAAAAGGGAAAAGGTTCCGCGCCGCCGCGCGAGGCTATGCATTGGGATCGGGAAACTCGATCCCAGATTATGTGCCAGTGGAAGGCTACCTGGCGATGATTGAGGCCGCGCGCAAGCTTCGTGAATTGGAATGCAACGGACATTGAAAGTGAATGCGCTATGAATCTTTACGGGGGCATCGAAGCGGGAGGAACCAAGTTTGTCTGCATGGTCGGCGGCGGGCCGGATGACATCCGCGCCGAGGTGCGCTTTCCCACCACCAGTCCAGTGGAGACGATTGGCCACGCGGCGGATTTCTTCAAGCAGCAGGCCCAAGAGGCGCACTTGGCCGCCATCGGCATCGGTTCATTTGGGCCGGTGGACCTGGATCCGGCATCGCCCACGTTCGGCTACATCACGACCACGCCCAAGCCAGGCTGGGCCAACACGAATTTCATCGGCATGTTGCGGGCGGCGCTCGATGTGCCGATTGTGTTCGATACGGATGTGAACGCGGCGGCTTTCGGCGAGTGTCGCTGGGGCGCGGCTCAAGGGTTGGATCCCATTATCTACCTGACCATCGGCACAGGCATCGGCGGCGGAGTGATCTGTAACGGCAAACCTCTGCACGGGCTGGTGCATCCAGAGATGGGACACATGCTCATGCGGCACGACCGGGAATTGGATCCTTTTCCCGGCGTGTGTCCTTTCCACGGCGATTGCTTTGAAGGATTGGCCTCCGGCCCTTCGATGAAGAAACGCTGGGGACAGCCTGCCGAGACGCTGCCCGACGCTCACCCGGCGTGGAACATTGAAGCGCATCACATCGCCGTGGCGTTGGCGAACCTGGTGCTGAACTTTTCTCCTCGCCGAATCGTCGTCGGCGGAGGCGTCATGCAGCAGGCAGGGCTTTTCCCGCTGGTGCGGCGCAAGACGCAGCAATTCTTGAACGGTTACGTCCAATCCACACAGATCACTGAACGTATTGACGAATATATTGTGCCCCCTGCACTGGGGCATCGGTCCGGTGTGCTCGGCGCCATCGCGTTGGCGATGAATTTTCCCTCAGAAAGCTGAGAGCGCGGTATGAAACGATCAGAGATCAACGCCGTCCTGCGCAAAGCAGATGCGTTTATCAAGGAACATCATTTCTGCTTGCCTCCCTTTGCCTACTGGACTCTGGACGATTGGCGCAACAAAGGTCCGGAAGTGCGAGAGATCGTCGAGCATCACCTCGGCTGGGACATTACCGATTTTGGGTCCGGCGATTACCCGCGATGCGGCTTGTTCCTCTTTACAATCCGCAACGGCGACCCGCAGGACCTTGCCCGGATGCGCGGCAAACTCTATGCAGAAAAGATATTGATCGTCGGCGTTGACCAGGTTACGCCGTTCCACTTTCACTGGAGCAAGACCGAAGACGTTGTCAACCGGGGCGGCGGCAAACTGTTGCTCCAGTTGTATAACGCCACACCGGATGAACATTTCGCCGATACCGATGTGAGAGTGAGTACAGATGGTGTGCTGCGCGTGCTAAAGGCGGGCAGCATCGTAGAATTGAAGCCCGGCGAGAGCATCACGCTGACGGATCACCTCTATCACAAGTTCTGGGCCGCCGAAGGTCGCGTCCTCGCCGGCGAAGTATCGCTGGTGAACGACGATCAGGCCGACAACCGCTTCTATGACGCGCCAGGCCGCTTCCCCGCCATCGTCGAAGACGAGCCACCTTTGTATCTCCTCTGCACGGATTACCCACGGTACTATCGCCCCGAATTGCACGCTCGGTGAGCATTCCTGACACTCGATCCACATCGCGCCGGTTGGAAAGCGGAAGGTAACCGTCCTGACACAACTCCTGGATCAAATTACCGCTACTCTGGCAAGCGAACAACGCGGCTCAGCGGCCTAGTCGGGGAAGCACATCGGCGACGCCAGTCGGGGTGTACCTGCGTGCCGAAGGGCCTACGGCAGTTACCAAGTCTGCCCCAACTGCCTCTAGTCACCAGCCCACAGCTCGGTCAAAATGCCTATTGACAAGCCGGGCAATCTGTTGTATTCTAACGTCAGCGTTGTCGTTACCGTTGTCGCCATCGCTGTCATGTCCAAAATGGCTTGTCAATTCCAAATACGCCAACCCTAATCGGTCGCGGTGATTGACAGCTTGTGATGGTCCGACTTGATCGTCGCCTCGGTGCAACGAGTCAGTTACATGCACATCACCCTTCAAGATGTAGCCAAGTTGGCTGGAGTCTCCACCAAGACCGTTTCTCGCGTCGTCAACAATCAAGGCGAGATTAGCGAGACTACTCGGCAGCGTGTCCAGGCGGCCATCGAACAGCTTGGCTATCGCCCCAACATATTGGCGCGCAGCCTGGTCAACCAGCGCAGTGACACACTGGCCGTCGTAGCGTGGGGGATAGACTACTTTGGCCCCTCGCGTACCGTGGTCGGCATCGAACAGCAGGCGTATGATCTGGGCTACTCCCTGCTGCTCAGTTTACTGCCCCGACCGCACGATATTAACATAGTTCCAGTTCTCGATGCATTTATCGCTCGCCGCGTAGATGGAATTATTTGGGCGGTGCCAGAGGTCGGTGACAACCGGGCCTGGATGCAGCCCGACCAGCTAGAACAATTGCCGCCGATTGTCTTTCTGAGCACAGCCCCTCGGGCGGGGCTTTCGGTAATCGCCGTTGACAACCGATCTGGTGGTATGCAAGCCACGCAACACCTGCTCGATCAAGGCAGACGCAAGATTGGAGTGATCACAGGACCACTAGAATGGTGGGAGGCGCGCGAACGATATGCCGGATGGCAGGACGCGCTGCAACGTGCGGGGTTGCCAGCGTCGTCATCGCTGGTCGTCGAGGGCGACTGGTCTGCCGCCAGCGGAGACCGGGCCATGCGCGTATTGCTGGAACAGCAGCCGGATATTGACGCGGTCTTTGCGTGCAGTGACCAGATCGCGTTGGGCGCTCTGGGTGTTGCCCACCAGTTGGGTCGCCGCGTCCCAGAAGACCTGGCGATTGTCGGTTTTGACAATATCCCTGAATCAGCTTTTTTCTGGCCCCCGTTGACAACGGTTTATCAGCAACTGGTTGACGTCGGTTGCATTGCAGTCAAGACGCTGCATCAACTCATCGAAACCAAGCGGAAGGGTGAGCCCAACACTCATCCCGTAGCGACCCTGCTCACACCGGAGCTTGTCGTCCGTGCGAGTTCACTAGGTGTTCCAGGCAACGTCTAGCCGCCTAGTCTACTTGTGAGGCCAAATTCTCGTGGCAGTGTTTCTTGCGCAAAAGAAAGGAGGTGCAACAGAAGACTTGTTTGTCTGAATTCTCGGTCGAGGGTCATACTGTCCCCAATACGGGGCCAATCAATTCCAAGGAGGAAAAAATGTACTCGAGAACGTTGCGTATCCTGGCTCTGTTGACCGTGCTCGCCACTGTCCTGAGCGCATGCGGCCCAGCAGCCACCCCTGCTCCGGCCAAGCCGGCCGCAGCCACGCAACCTCCGGCGGCGGCGCCCGCCGCAGGCAAATGGTGCAGCGACGTCCACATCGTCTTCTTCCCCGGCGGGCCGCAGGGCGGCGTCTTTGCCGTCAACGTCTACAACGGCGCCGTGCAAGCCCAGCAAGACCTCGGTCCGAAGGTTGACTATGTTTGGTCAGACTGGGACCCCCAGAAGATGATCCAGCAGTTCCGCGAATCGGCGGCCACCAAGCCTGATGGCATCGCGGTGATGGGACACCCCGGCGACGAAGCCTTTGATCCGCTGATTGACGACGCGGTTTCCAAGGGCATCATCGTCACCAGCCAGAACACAGATCTGCCCAAGTCTGAAGCCAAGTATGCGGGACAGGGCTTTGGCTACGTCGGTCAAGAGTTGTACGCGACGGGCCAAAAGCTGGGCAATGAGGCGATCCGGCGGTTTGGGCTCAAGAAGGGCGACCGCGCCATGGTCTGGGGTCTGCTTTCCCAGCCCACACGCGGCTTGCGCACCAAGGGCGTGAAAGATGCGCTCGAGGCAGCCGGCTTGACCGTTGACTATATCGAGATTGATGCCGCGACGAACAAAGACGCCGTTGCGGGCACGCCGACCTTCACCGGCTACGCCTCCGCGCACCCGGATGTCAAGCTGGTCGTGACCGATCACGGTGGCTTGACCGCAACGGCGGAGAACTACCTAAAGTCGGCCGGCAAGAATCCGGGTCAGATCCATGTCGCAGGCTTTGATCTCTCACCCGCGACAGTGGCGGCGATCAAGGGCGGCTGGACCGAGCTGGTCATTGATCAGCAGGAATGGCTGCAGGGCTATCTGCCCATCCTGCAAATCTGCCTGACCAAGAAATTTGCATTCTCCGGACTGCACATTGACACCGGGGGCGGTTTTGCATCCAAGGACAACATTGACATCCTTGCACCGCTTGCTGAGAAGCTCATCCGGTAACTAGTCAGACCTTCAAGGTCTTATCACGAACACGTGCGGCGCGGGATGCAACATCCCGCGCCGCACAGTAATGAGGAGAGTGCGCGATGGACTACTTGCTTCAGATGAAGGACATCTCCAAGACCTTTGGTGAGGTGGCCGCGCTGCGTCACGTGCATTTTGAGGTTGGAACCAACGAGATTGTGGGGCTGCTCGGCGATAACGGCGCGGGCAAATCCACCTTGGTCAAGATCATCACCGGCTACCATCATCCGGATCCCGGTGGCCAAGTTTACTGGAAAGGTCAAAGGGTTGAACACCTGTCGGTTGCCCGAGCGCGCGAGATCGGCATCGAGGTCGTCTATCAGGAAAGGGCTTTGGCAGACCTGCAATCGCTGTGGCGAAACATTTTCATGGGGCGAGAGCTGTCGAATCGCTGGGGTATCCTCGACATCAAGGCAATGGGAGACGAAACGAGCAGACTGATGCAGACGGCGATGGGTTTCACTTCTGTTGCTGTCACACCGGAATCTATCGTCGGGACTTTTTCTGGCGGCGAGCGTCAGGGCGTGGCGATCACCCGCGCGCTCTATTTCCAGGCCGAGCTGATCATTCTCGACGAACCGACAATGGGCCTGTCACTGACCGAGACCAAGAAATGCCTGGACTTCGTCGCGGGCATCAAGGCGGCTGGCAAGTCTGCGATCTTTATTGATCACAACATCGTCCACGTCTATCCCGTCGCGGACCGGATTGTGGTGCTCGACCGAGGCACAGTCGCAGGCCAGTTTATGAAAGGTGAACTGACGTTCGACGAACTGATTGACCGGCTGACTCGTCTCGCCCGGACGGGCAGCTTCGAAAACAACCGTGCTGTGGCATGACAGATATGGAGGCAATTTAGAATGAATACCGTCACTGAAGCTAGGCCGCTTTCGCCCACTGCGAAGAGAGGTGGCTTCGCAAGACTGGCACGCAAATACGCCCTGCAGATCGCCATCGTTTTTGTCGCCTTGCTCATCTGGGCATTTTTCTTGTGGAGGGCGCCCCGCACCTTTCTGGCGTACGACATCTACTATTCGCTCATGGCCACGACGCCCTACTTTGCGCTCATGGCCATTCCGCTGACCCTCGTCATCGTCGCAAAGGAAATTGACCTTTCCTTCGCCTCCATTATGGCGTTCGGCATGGCGGGCTTTGATGTGGTGTTCCTGTTGTTCAGCAAAACTAATCCCCACCTGGGGGTCTGGCTGGGCTTTATTGCGTGCCTCCTGGCGGGATTTCTCGCGGGATTGTTGAATGGTGTCATTGTCGTCAAGCTCGGAATCCCCTCGTTGGTTGCGACGCTCGGGACGTCGTTCTTCTGGAGTGGGATGGTGTTGGTAATTACTAACGCTCAAGGGCTTGGTCTCGCGTCGGTCGCGGAAACGCCACTGTACAGCGTTCTGGTCGGCAGGATCGGCGGCGTGATTCCCGCGCAATTTGCCTGGACGATAGCTTTCGTCATTGTCGTGTGGTGCTTGTTGAATCGGACCAAGTTCGGCGCGCACGTGTATCTCGCCGGCGACAACGTGGAAAGTGCCCGGCTGATGGGCGTTGATGTAGAACGCATCAAGATGCTGGTCTTTGCTGTCGTTGGATTGGCGTCTGCCTTTGCAGGCTTTGTGGTGAGCAGTGACTTGAAGTTCTTCTGGCCCACGGGCGGGGGAGGGTTTCTGTTAAGCACGCTTGCCTCTGTCTTCCTGGGCGGCACATCCGTCTTTGGCGGCACAGGCACGGTCTTTGGAACCTTTGTCGCTTCCTTTATCATCGCCATCATCAATCCAGGCATTGTCGCCGCGGGCTGGACCGCCTATTGGACGCAGCCTATCTACGGCTTCATCATTGTCATCTCCGTGTCGCTGCAAGCGGTTCTGCGCAGAAGACTGGCTTGATTTGGAGCAGGTCATGACGCCACGCGAGCGAGTGATGCTGGCGCTCAACCATAAAGAGCCGGATCGCATCCCGATTGACCTGGGCGGGACCATCGTCTCTTCCATTGCCAAGAGCAGTTACATCACGCTCAAGCAATACCTGGGGCAGCCGCTGGCAAAGTCCCGCGACGGCGGGAAAGAGATTACCATGCTGGACTATGTCCAGCAGTTGCCCTACGTGGACGAAGCGTTGATGGAACGCTTTGGCGTGGACTTGCGGATGGTTCAACTGCCCGCGGCCACAACCACGGGCGTGAACATTTTTGAGGAAGGCGACTATTACGCCTTCATTGATCGCTGGGGCTCCAAGCTCCACATGCCCAAGCAGAGCGGCTTTTACTTTGACTGGGTCGAGTTCCCCATCAAAGAGCCGACGATGGAGGCGCTCGATAACTATAAATGGCCTCGCCCTGATCCGGTAGAGGTCAACCTCAAGCTGGCCGAGCAGGCCAAGCACTTGTACGAGAACACCGACTATGCCATCGTCGGCAGCGCCGTCATCGGCGGCGGCATCTTTGAGCAGCCCGCACGCACGATGGGCCTGCCGGATTTCTTGATGGCGCTGGTCAGCGAGCCGGCGTTCGCCGACCGGATGATGGACAAGATCACCGACATCTACATCGAGTCGTGCAACAGCTATCTCGATCACGTCGGCAAGTATCTGCATGTATTCACGTTCTGGGACGACGTAGCTGGACAGAACGGCTGGCTCATCCGGCCAACGCTTTACCGCAAGCTGATCAAGCCCAAGCAGCGCCGCCTGGTGGACGCCATCAAGAAAAAGACGGATGCCAGGTTGTTCTATCACAGTTGCGGCGCGACGCGCGACTTGATCCCTGACCTGATTGACCTGGGCTTTGACATCCTCAATCCCGTCCAGGTTTCTGCCAAAGGCATGGACACTAAGCAGCTCAAGCAAGATTTTGGCCGCGACATTGCCTTCTGGGGCGGCGGCGTGGACACGCAGCACGTTCTGCCGTTCGGCAAGCCGCAAGAGGTCGTGGACGAAGTCAAGCGCCGCATTGATGATCTGGCGCCCGGCGGCGGATTTGTGTTTGCCGCCGTGCACAACATCCAGGCGCTCGTTCCGCCGGAAAACATTGTGGCGATGTTTGACACGGCGCTCGAATATGGACGCTACCATCAATGACGGCAGACCGCAGACGACGGACCGCGGTCTGCGGCCGCATGGAGTAATTGGTGAAACACCGCGACCGAGTGTTGACCGCACTCAACCACGAATCACCCGACCGCTGCCCGATGCAGGTGAGCTTTACACCCGAATTTGCCGACTGGCTCCGCGCCGATTTGCAGCTCAAAGGGCAGAAGGTTCATAATCCGCACGGCGGCGGCAACACCTATGCGTTGGAAACCGCACTCGGCGAAGACATGCTCCTCACTTCGGTGGGCTGGGCGAATTCATATTATCAAGAGGGCGAAGGCTACACGGACGAATGGGGCATCACCTGGCGCGCACAGCCTTATACGACGCCGTATGGCGTAGGTCACTATACCGAAATGACGGGACATCCGTTGGCCGACGATAAAGCTATTGCCAGTTACACCGGCCCTGACCCGAACCGGCCCGAGTTGTATAGAGAAGCTGCGCGCGTGATCCGTGACTTCAAGGATGAGTATTGGATCGTCGGCGTGACAGTGACGACGATTTTTGAAACGGCCTGGGCCTTGCGCGGCTATGAGCAAATGCTGATGGACTTTGTGGAGAATCCCGACCTGGCCGAGCACATTTTGAACATCCCATACCAGTATCATCTCACGGCGGCCAAGCAGTTGGTGGAAATGGGCGTGGACATGCTCTGGACAGGCGACGACGTGGGCATGCAAACGGGCATGTTGATCTCGCCCAAGACGTGGCGCAAGTTTCTCAAGCCCAGGATGGCGAATTTCATCGCATCGCTCAAGGCGATCAATCCGCAAGTCAAGGTGGCTTATCACTCGGACGGCAACATCTCGGCCATCATTCCCGATTTGATCGAGATTGGCCTCGACGTGCTCAACCCGATTCAGCCCGCGTGCATGAATCCGGCAGAGTTGAAGCAGAAATACGGCGACCGGTTGTGTTTTTGGGGCTCGATGGACGAGCAGTACACGCTGCCATTCGGCAAACCGGAAGATGTTCGAGCAGAAGTGCTCACGCGGCTCAAGACGCTAGGCAAGAACGGCGGTTTGATCCTCGGCCCGACGCATCACGTTCAACTTGATACGCCGATGGAAAATTTCTGGGCGATGGTCAATACGATTACCCAAACACCTTACTGGACTTTGGCAAATAAAACTTGACACAGGGGCCACCTTGCGGCAAAGTGGGGTCACCACAACACCAACGAGTCCAGGAGGCACCCTGTGTTACCGATTATTG
>Ga0315268_10007755_pt1 | contig 11272 bp, 10 predicted proteins | sample C1_top_MG_FD_204535 | JGI IMG/M metagenome (GOLD analysis project Ga0315268, IMG submission 204535) | Sediment microbial communities from Yellowstone Lake, YNP, Wyoming, USA - C1_top | ecosystem: Environmental > Aquatic > Freshwater > Lake > Sediment | place: USA: Wyoming | collected 2017-08-01 | reverse complement strand
CCCAGGCTGGCCAGGGCGATGAGCATGTATCCTGAGTGGGCGATGCTGGAATAAGCCAGCAGGCGTTTGATGTTGGCCTGCGGTATAGCCAGTATGTTGCCCAGCGTCATGCCGAGAGCGCTGACGACTGCCAGCACCAGCCCCCAGTTATGGCTGAGCGTGATGGGCTGTATAAAGGCTGAAAGCAGGAAGCGCAGCAGGACGGCAAAACCAGCCACTTTGCTGCCTGCAGACAGGTAAAGAGTGACCGGTGTGGGCGCTCCCTCGTAAACATCGGGTGCCCACATATGGAAGGGCACGGCGGCTACCTTGAAACCAAATCCGGCCAGCACCAGCCCCAGCCCGAGGATAAGGCCGGCGCTGGCGGGAATGCCGTGTCCTGCAATACCACCGATGGCCGCGGTTATGTCTGAAAGATGCGTCTGTCCGGTGAATCCGAAGACCAGAGCCAGCCCGTAGAGCAGGACGGCCGAGTTGATAGCGCCCAGCAGGATGTACTTCAGCGAGGACTCGCTTGACTTGGCGTCCTTAAGGAAACCCACCAGCGCGTAGAAAGATATAGCGGTGAGTTCGACAGATACGAAGATGGAGATGATATCTACGGCTGAGGCTGTAAGCATCATACCCAGGGTGGCCGTAAGAATCAGGGCGTGATATTCGCCGTGGAAATCCTGCATACGTTTGACATAATCCGCCGAAGCCAGGATGACCATGGAGGCCAGCCCCAGAAAGAGAAGCTTAAAGAAGAGTGAGAAGCCATCTAGCGCAAAAAGGCCGTTTCCCAGCGTCTGTGCACTTGCCCCCAGCATTGAAATGGTAAACCCTGCGGCGATGCCGATGCCAGCCAGACTGATGACTGTCAGCAGCGCCTTCCGCCTCGAAATAAGGTCGGTTACGATGACGGCTATGGCCGTCGCCGCCAGGCAGATTTCGGGTACGAGTAACTCCAGCCTCAATTAATACTCCTCTTAACTGCCCAGGAACCTCGTGATGGGCGTTACCCCGCTCTGGATAACACCTGTCAGGACATTCGGATAGAGGCCGACCAGGAATATGAGAACGATGAAAATAGCGCAATAGAACTTCTGTAATCTGTCGGCATCCTTGACATCATTAAAAGCCTGCAACACAGGCCCGAAGAAAACGCGCTGGATAAGCCACAATATATAGGCCGCCGCCAGCAGTACACCCAGCAGGGCGAGGAGGACGTAGACCTTTACGCCGCCCACCGCCGTGCTGGTGAAGGCTCCCAGAAAGGTGGTGAATTCGGCGGCAAAGCCGCTGGTAGAGGGCAGCCCCAATGCGCCCAGCCCGCCCATGATGAAGAAAGTAGTGGCCGCCGGCATCTGGCGTGCCAGGCCGCCCATCCTGGAAATGTCGCGCTCTCCGGCGTTGTGCATGATGATACCGGCCACAGCGAAGAGCAGGCCGGTGATAAGCCCGTGGCTGACCATTTGCAGGCTGGCTCCTACCAGACTCGTCTGGCTGAGGGCAAAAATGCCCAGCAGCACAAAGCCCATGTGGCTGATGCTGCTGTAGGCGATGAGGCGCTTGAGGTCGGTCTGGCGCAGGGTAATAGCGCCGCCGTAAACCACGCCGATGACAGCCAGCGCCAGCATGATGGGGGCGTACTGCCGGGCTACCGGCGGGAAGAGGCTGACGCACAGGCGCATCATGCCGTAACCCCCCATTTTGATGAGGGCGCCGGCCAGGAAAACACTGGCGGCGGTGGGAGCATCGGTGTGGGCGTCGGGCAGCCAGGTGTGCAGCGGGAAGACGGGCAGCTTGACGGCGAAGCCGGCCAGTAGCAGGAAGAAGATGGGAGCGGCGGGCAGGATGGACTGCACCATGGCATGCCCGCTCTGCGCCAGCGCCACCATATCCAGGCTGCCGGTGGCATAATACAGGCTCACTATTCCGGCCAGCATAAGGGCGCTGCCGGCCAGCGTGTAGATAACATACTTTATAGCGGAGTACTGTTTGCGCCCGCTGCCCCAGATAGAGATAAGAAAGTACATGGGGATGACTTCTATCTCCCAGAAAACGAAGAAGAGGAGCAAGTCCAGCGAGCAGAAAACGCCCAGGATGCTGCTTTCCAGTACGAGCAGCCAGATGAAGAATTCCTTTGTCCTGTGTTCCACGTCCCAGGAGATAAGTACGGCTATGAACCCCAGCAGGCCGGTCAACACCACCAGCGGCAGGCTCAAGCCGTCGACGCCCAGATGATAGTTGGCGCCGATAGAGGGAATCCAGGAGAAAAGCTCTTCGAACTGCATGACGCCGCTCGCGGAGCGGTCAAAACGGAAGAAGAGAAAGAGCGTGAGCGCCAGCACCGCCAGGGTAACAGCGCCGGCGATAAGCCTGATAATGCGCGCTGAAAGCCGAGGTACAGCGGCAATTACGATTGCCCCGGCCAGCGGCAGAAAGATTATTGTTGAAAGATAGCCCGAATTCATAATCTTTCTCTATCTCAATACCATGGCCAGCACTAACGCTAGCACGCCAGCGATTATAAGCAGCCCGTACAGCTGTAACTGGCCTGCCTGGGCCTTGCGTACTAGGCATCCCGCGCCGGCAGTGAGCGCGGCCAGGCCGTTCACGGCGCCGTCAATTACGAAAGTATCGAACCAGCGGAAAGCGCTGCAAATACCCCTGTAGATCACTTTCCCGGCAATAAGTCCCTCGTAGAATTCGTCCATCCAGTACTTGCGCGTGAAAACGGCGTAGAGCGAGCGAAACGTCCATTTCACCTGTTTGGCTGAAATCCACTGCGGGATGTACATGGCATAGGCTGCGAGTACACCCAGCCCTGCCGCCGCCAGCGAAAACCACGGCAGCGGTTGGGCCAGCAGCCCGGTCAGGCCCTGCCAGAAGCTGTGAGTCGTCCCCTCGCCGAGCAGGCTTTCAAACCCGCCGTTGGCGTTGAGCCAGCCCGAGCCCACGGCCGGTATAGCCAGCAGAACAAGAGGCAACAGCATGGTCTTGGGGGACTCGTGGAGCTCGTGATTGCCACGGTATTCGCCTCCGAAAACGAGGAAGACGACGCGAAAGATATAGAAGGCGGTGATGAAGGCCGTGACCAGAGCCAGCCCGAAAAGGACGGGCTGCTTGTCCAGGGTGCTGCTGAGTACGGCTTCCTTGCTGAAGAAGCCGGACAGAGGCCAGATGCCTGCCAGGCTGAGGGCGGCGATGGCGAAGCAGGCGAATGTCCAGGGGAGGGCCTTTCTGAGGCCGCCCATCTGGCGCAGGTCGAAGGTGCCCGTGGCGTGGTTGACGCTGCCGGCTCCCAGGAAGAGCAGCGCCTTGAAAAAGGCATGGTTGAAAAGAAAGAAAATACCGACGCCTACCCCACCGGTAGCCAGCCCAAGCATCATCAGCCCCAGCTGGCTGATGGTGGAATAGGCCAGCACGCGCTTGATGTCATACATAACCAGCCCCATGGTGGCGGCGAAGATGGCGGTGAAGCCGCCTATCACGGCCACGATGGTCAGTACATGGGGCGCGGCTTCAAAGAGGGGATACATACGCGCCACCAGGAAAACTCCAGCGGCCACCATGGTAGCCGCATGGATGAGGGCGCTCACCGGGGTGGGGCCTTCCATGGCATCCGGCAGCCAGATGTGCAGGGGGAACTGGGCCGATTTGCCCATCGCCCCCAGGAAAAGGCCCAGGGCGGCCCAGGTAAGGACCGCGCCTGATATGGCTCCGCCCAGCGCCAGGCTGTGAAGAAGCGTTATATCCAGAGTGCCCGCTTTAGAATAGAGCAGCAGTATGGCGATGAGAAAGCCGACGTCGCCGATGCGGGTAACCAGGAAGGCCTTCTTGGCAGCGGCGACGGCGGGCGGGCGGTGAAACCAGAAGCCGATGAGAAGATATGAAGAAAGCCCCACCAGTTCCCAGAAAACGAACATGAAGAGGAGATTGTCTGCCATCACCAGCCCCAGCATGGCGGCGGTGAAGAGAGAGATGAAGGCAAAGTAGCGCAGGTAGCTGGGGTCGCTGTGCATATACGCCCGAGAGTAAATCTGCACCGTGAGGCTGATAACTGTTACCACCAGCAGCATGACGGCGCTCAGAGGGTCGATGAGCAGTCCGAAGCTAAATTGCGGGCCGCCGCCTATGGCCAGCCAGTTAAAGCCGGGGACCGTAATCAGGTGACCCGGGCTTTGCCATACGCTCAGCAGCACCCAGATGGAAAGTCCGAGTGAAGCCAGCACGGCGCCGATGGATATATAGCTTGCCGGCTCAGTCTTGCCCGGGAAAGGCCGGATGAGCGGCGCTATAATGCCGAAGGCGGCCAGCGGCAGCAGCCAGATGAGCCAGGTTATTTCAACGGGTATACTCAGTATGTGCATTGCCTACCACTTCAGAAGATTAATTCTGCTGACATTGATGTCTTTATAGTGCCGGAATATGGCAATGATAATAGCTAGGCCTACGCTAACCTCGGCGGCGGCCACCACTATGCTGAATATGACCAGAAGTTGCCCGCTCATCTGGGCCGGCGTACTGAAACGCGAGAAAGCCACCAGGGCGATATTGGCGGCATTGAGCATGATTTCAATACACATCAGAATGACAATGGCATTCTTCTTGGCCAGGGCACCGTAAAGGCCGGTGCTGAAAAGGGCCGCCGATAATATCAGATAGTATTCCAGTCCGACAGACATAATTATTTCTCTCTGGCGATAGCGATGGCCCCGATAATAGCAGCCAGCAGCAGCAAGGCGGCTATCTCGACGGCCAGCAAGATTCCATCCTGCCCGAAAAGCAGGCTGCCCAGTGCAGCCGTAGTCGGGAGCTGCCCTTCGGCTGAGCTTGCCGGCCAGTGGGTAGCCAGCATGGCCCAGCCCGCCAGTCCTAGGAAAAGTGTTGCCACCAAAAGCGCCGGCAGTTTGAATTTACCGGAGAGATTGCCACACTCCGCTTCATGCGTGAACATGATAGCCAGGATGACGAGCACGGCTATGGCCCCCACGTATATCAACACCTGCACCGCCCCTAGGAAGTCGGCTGAGAGCGTGAAAAACAGCCCGGCCACCGCCAGGAAACAGAGGATGAGCCCCAGGGCCGCTCGGAAGACGCTGCGCATCGTCACCACCGCCAGCGCTCCGGCGAAAGCCGTTACAGCCAGTATCCAGAATGCTACGTTCAGCCCCATAAGCTATTTGTCTCTTTTATCCCGGTCAATCAGCAGCGTCTGTTCCGGCAGGTCTCTGGCCATCTCAGGGTGGGCGTAAGCGCTGGCCCGGCGCTTTTCGGGCGTTAAGAGGTCTTCTTTCTGCAGGGTCTGCTCTGCCAGCCGGTAGCTTGAGCGCTCGTACTCATAGCCCATGTAGAGCGCGTCAAAGGGGCAGGCTTCAACGCACAGCCCGCAATAGATGCATTGCCCGCCCGCAAGCTGCCATTTCTCGACTTTGTAGCGCAGGTCGCAGCGCAGGCAGCGGCTGCATTCAGCCAGTGCCTCGTCTTTATTCCAACCGATTTCGACATCCTCGAAGGTACGCTTGCGTTTCTCATGAGATATGGCTGAACTCTTGGGGCGGAAACCCTCGAGAGGGCTACCTTCGCGTTCGATAGGCACTTCGAGAGCTGCTAAGATTTCTGTGATATCTCCGTTACCTCCGAGGAACTTATCGATGGACGAGGCCGCAAGCCGGCCCTGGGCTATGGCCTCTATTACCGTGGCCGGCCCCAGCACCGCGTCGCCCCCGGCGAAAATGCCCTTGCTGGCGGTAGCCAGCGTGTCGGCGTCTACCTGCAGGCGGCTGCTCTTGTCGGTGGCTAAACCGAAGGAAACGGGCACTAGGGGGCTCTGGCTGACGGCGGAGATGATGTTGTCGAACTCCGTAGTGTACTCACTGCCCTTAACAGGCTCGGGCTTGCGGCGGCCGCTTGAGTCTTCAGCGCCGAGCTTCATGCGGATACACTCCAGCAGCAGCCTGCCGTCCTGATTGATGACCCTGGATATCCCGGCCAGGAAGACAAACCTGATGCCTTCCTCCATGGCTTCCTCGATCTCCTCTGGGGCGGCCGGCATTTCGGCGCGTGTGCGGCGGTAAATAATGCTTACCTCGGTGGCCCCCAGCCTGACTGCTGTGCGCGCCGAGTCCATGGCAGTATTGCCGCCGCCGATGACGGCCACGCGTTTCCCCAGCTTCACCTTCTGCCCCAGGCTCACTTCGCGCAGGAAGGCCACCCCACCCAGAACACGCGGGTCATTATCTCCGGGCACGCCCAGCGCGGCTGCCTGGTGCGCCCCGATAGCCACAAAAACGGCGTTATAGCCCTGCTTGAGCAGGTTTTGCGGCGAGTCAACCGGGGCATTGGTCTTAATGACGACACCGGCGTTCTCAACCTCTCTAATATCGGCTTTTAAAATATGCTTGGGCAATCTGTAATCAGGGATGCCCACTTTCATCATGCCGCCGGCCTCGGGTAAGGCTTCGAACACCGTCACGCCGTGGCCGAGTCTCGCCAGGTAATAAGCGGCGGTCAGCCCGGCCGGCCCTGAACCGATGACGGCCACCTTCTTGCCGCTGGGTGGAGATGGCTTTACCCTTTCCTTCCAGACACCGCTGTCGTTGTCTACGGCGTAACGCTTGAGCCTGCGGATGGCGATGGGTTCATCAATCGGCCCGCGGTTGCAGGCCGCCTCGCAGGGATGGGCGCAGATGTAAGCGCATACCGAGGGAAAGGGAATGCTCTCGCGGATGACGGCCACCGCTTCACCGGGCTTTCCATCTATGATACAGCGTATGTAGCGAGCGGCATCCACATGAGCTGGGCACCTCTGGGTACAGGGCGCGGCAACGCTACCCGTTGCTCCCTGGGGGATTGTCTCGATGTGGATACAGCCATGAGGGCAGCTGCGCTCGCAGGTATAGCAGCCGGTACACTTATCCTGCGACCAAGCCAGAACGGTGCCGCGCTCGCGGCGCGAGACCACCAGCTTTTCTTCCGGGTACTGTGTGGTTACCGGGCGGCGGACGAGGTTTTTGAGGGTTACTTCCATGCCTCTGGCCATGCCGCTGCCGAAGAACTTAGCTGCCAAGTGCGGGCCTCCTTGTGCGTAATAGTCTCGACCACAGCAGTACCAGCAAGACGGTTACAAACACGTAAGCCGGTATGGCTATCCAGGGCGAAAGCGCTGGCCAAAACACCACTTTGACGCCGGTAATAAACAGGTTAAGCAGTGCCAGCGGCAGCAGGCCCTTCCAGGCAAGCGCCATGGACTGGTCGATGCGCAGGCGGGGCATGGTGCTCCTTATCCACAGAATAAAGAAGAAGCTGGCGAACACCTTCACGGTAAACCAGATGATAGGGGGCAGGAAAGGGCCGCGCCAGCCGCCCAGGAAGAAAGTAGTGATGAGCACCGAGCCGATGACGGCCTCACTGTACTCCACCAGATAGAGCACGGCCCACTTCATGCCGGAGTACTCCGTATTGAAACCGGCGGTCAGCTCGGAATCGGCCTCCACCAGGTCAAAGGGCGTGCGGTTGATTTCGGCCAGGGTGGCCACCAGAAAGATGACAAAGCCCAGCGGCTGCACCAGGATAAAGGGGATGCTCTGCGCCGCCACTATGCCCGATACGGCTAACGACCCGGCCATGATGACGGTGCTGGCAAGGGCGAGCAGCATGGGGATTTCATAGCTGATGAGCTGTGCCACCTCGCGCATGGCGCCAATGAGCGAGTACTTGTTGTTGGAAGCGAAACCCGACATAAAAATGCCGATGGCTGTTACCGAACTCACGGCCACGATATAAATAACACCGATGTTAAGGTCAGCCAGCGCCAGCCCGCCCATGAGCGGTATGACAGCCAGTATCATCAGTACCGGCACGAAAGCCACCGCGGGGGCCAGCCAGAAGATAATCTTATCGGCTCTGGACGGGATGATATCTTCCTTAGTTAAAATCTTGACCACGTCGGCGAAGGGCTGCAGCAGGCCGAAAGGCCCCACCCGGTTAGGCCCCAGCCTTATCTGGAAGCGGGCGATAACGCGCCGCTCCATCCATATGAAGATGATGACGCTGGTCATAAGGAAGCCGATGAGTAGCAGCGTCAGGACGAGCAGGTGCCACCAGAAGTTGCCCGGCCAGTCCGGGGGCAGCGTTGACATCAGGATACCCATCTACCTGTCCACCTCGCCCATGGAAATGTCGATACTGCCGAAGATAACGATGGCGTCGGCCAGCTTCTGGCCGATGAGCAGTTCGCGCAAAACGGTCAGGTTGAGGAAGGCCGGCGCGCGGAAATGGCAGCGGTAAGGCAGCTCGCTGCCGTCGGATACCAGGTAACACCCCAGCATACCCCGGGGAGACTCAATCTGGGCATAGGCCTCGCCGGCGGGCGGCCTGATGCGTAAGGGTACCCGTCCCTGGAACTTGCCGGCCGGCATCTGTTCCACAGCCTGCTGGATGATACGCAGGCTCTGGCGCATCTCTTCCATCCTCACGCGGTAGCGGTCGTAGCAATCCCCATTCGCTCCTGTGGGCACATCGAACTCCAGCTTGTCATAAACCGAGTAGGGGGCGGCCTTGCGCAGGTCCCACTTGATACCGCTGCCGCGCAGCACCGGGCCGCTGGTGGAGGCACCAATAGCCGTCTGGGGTTTGAGAATGCCGATGCCCTTCATGCGGGAGAGCAGTATCTCGTTTTCGGCCAGCATCTGGTCGTACTCGTCGAGGTAGCCGGGCATTACTTTCAGGAATTTAGCCAGCGCCGGCAGGAACTCCGTGGGTATGTCCTGGCTCACCCCGCCGAAGCGCATGTAGTTGTAGAGCAGGCGCTGCCCCGTTACCATCTCCAGCAGGTCTATAATCTTCTCCCTTTCGCGGAACATATACATGAAGGCGGTGAAGAAGATGCCCATGTCGTTCATAACGGAGCCGATGGCCAGCAGGTGGCTGGCGATACGCTGCAGCTCGCTCATAATGACGCGCAGGTACTCGGCGCGCGGCGGCACCTGTATGCCGGCGAGCTGTTCCACGGCTAAGACATACGGCCAGTTGTTGTTGATGGCGGACACATAGTCCAGGCGGTCGGTAAGGGGTATGTTCTTCTTGTAGGTGCGTCTCTCGCACAGTTTTTCGATGCCGCGGTGCAGGTAGCCGAAGACCGGCTCCACGTCCACGATGACCTCGCCGTCCAGCGTGGTCCGCATGCGGAAGACGCCGTGGGTGCTGGGGTGCGCCGGCCCGATATTAAGGATGAATGGCTCAGTCGCCAGCGCCATAAGCCCCGTCCTTAAAGTCCTTGCGTAAAGGGTGTCCCTCGAAGCCTTCCCACAGCACGATGCGTTTCAGGTTGGGATGCCCGTTGAAGCTGATGCCGAAAAGGTCGTAGATTTCTCTCTCCTGCAGGTCAGCCCCCTGCCACAGGCCTGCCAGAGAGGGCACCACCGCCTTGTTTTTGTCACAGTTGACCCGGAGTGTCAGGGTATGGTTGTGTTTTAAAGACAGCAGCCGGTAAACCAGCTCGAAGCGGTCGGCATAATCCACGGCGGCCATCATGTCCAGAAAGTCGAAATCGAAGCCTGCCGTATCCCTGAGGTAGCCCGCCACACGCGGCAGCAGCTCGGGGCTCGTCGCCAGGCCGTCGCCGGCGGGAGCAACCCCCTCCCCGAAGTGCGCCTTGAGTCTGGCAGCCGTGTCGCTTATGGACAGTTCGGTAGTCATGCTATCTGCGTTGGGTGATGCTTTCTTTCCTGATTTTCTTGCGCAGCTGTTCTATGCCGGCAAGCAGCGCCTCGGGTCTCGGCGGGCAGCCCGGGATATAGACGTCCACCGGTACCAGGCGGTTATAGCCCGGAACCACGGCGTACGAATCGCGGAAAATGCCTCCGCTGATGGCACAGGCCCCCATGGCCACCACCCACTTGGGCTCGGCCATCTGGTCGTAGAGGCGTTTTATCTGCGGGGCCATCTTCCAGGTGAGAGTCCCGCCGCAAATTAACAGGTCGGCCTGGCGCGGCGAGGCACGCACCACCTCCATGCCGAAGCGGGCGATATCAAAACGTGAAGACGAGGTGCCGATAAACTCGAAGGTGCAGCAGGCGGTGAAGGCGATCAGTGTCCACAGCGAGCTGGTGCGCGCCCAGTTGATGGCGTAGTCAACCGTGGTAAAGAGCAGGTTGCGCTTGATTTCCGTGGAAAGCCAGGCGTCCGGGTCGGGGATAGGCTCGCGGCTGGCCGCCCGTAACGCCTCGATACCGGCGGCCTCATGGCGGTCAATTTCCTCTGCGGAGATAAGCCTTTCGCCCTCTATTTCCACTGCAACACCCCCTTGCGCCAGGCGTAGAGGTAACCCACCCCCACGATGGCCACGAAGACGGCGGCGGCCACCAGGGCGAAGGCGCCCAGGTTTTTCAGGTCCATGGCCCACGGCAGGATGAAAATGACCAGGGCATCCAGCGCCACCGCTACGATGGCGATGAAATAATAGCGGGGATTGAAGCGTACCCAGCTGTGGCCGATGGTCTCCAGGCCGCACTCAACAGTGCTGGACTTGACCGCCGAGGGCTTGTGCGGCACAATCCTGAGCCGCCTCAGAAGCACAGGCAGGGATATCATGAGACCGGCGAAGGCCAGGCTCACCAGTAGAAAGAGGGCAATATAGCCGTAATCCGCTAACAATACCCGCTCCTTCGGCTGGCAAAATGGAAATAAGAATGTAAAGTATATCTTATCGGTTTTAGAAAATCAAATCAATCGTATACGAGCATATGTACATGCGTATCATTGCGAGGAGTCGGGAATCCCCTCTCCCGTCGAGAGAGAGGAGAGTCATATTCGTTGTTCGTTTCCCTGAGAAAAAATTTCTGAGGAAACGAAGGCACTTTCACAGGCACACCCCGTGCGTGGGATTCGTTTTCCGTAAACGCTCTCGCGGGGCTTAACGAATGGAATGCCTGTGCCTGAATCGTATTTGATAACCCTTTGTTTGGGAGTCAGACCGGAGTTACAAACCGCTGTCAAAATCATGGAGAAATGATAGCACATCCGTTCGGTATTGGCGAGAGGTTTTTGTCATGTTTCTCTTCTCCTCTCCCTTTGGCAAAGGAGGGGACTGACCCCTTCGTGTTTCTTGTCATTGTCGGGCTTGACCCGACAATCCAGCGTTCTTGGTATGCTGGATTCCGGCTTTCGCCGGAATGACAGCAAGAATAACCCAACTCGAGGAGTCTGTCTCTGGATGACTGAAGCATCTGGTGGTGTTGGGCATCATCTCTCCCTTGTGGGTAAAACCGGGTGTTAAGAGGGGTGC
>Ga0315268_10007754_pt1 | contig 11272 bp, 8 predicted proteins | sample C1_top_MG_FD_204535 | JGI IMG/M metagenome (GOLD analysis project Ga0315268, IMG submission 204535) | Sediment microbial communities from Yellowstone Lake, YNP, Wyoming, USA - C1_top | ecosystem: Environmental > Aquatic > Freshwater > Lake > Sediment | place: USA: Wyoming | collected 2017-08-01 | reverse complement strand
ATCAATGAGCACTGATGTAGAAGTTGTTGGAGTAGCGGATATTCGCGAGAGATCAGCCCATGAAACCGCTAAACGTTATGATATCCGTCATGTTTATTCTGATCCTCAAAAGATGTTGGACGAATTGCAGCCTGACATAGTGTCAGTTTGCACACCCAATATGTATCATAAAGAGTGGACCATAGCCTCGCTTAAAGCCGGCGCCCATGTGCTATGCGAAAAGCCCATCACGAATACTTATTCCAACGCAAAAGAAATGTTTGCCGTCGCTAATGCAATGGGGCGAACTCTATATACCTGCCAGTCTCTTCGCTTTACCTATGCATTCAAGGCCGCAAAAGATCTGGCCGATGCGGGACTTCTAGGTGAAATTTATTATAGCGAGATAAGTGCAATCCGAAGGCGTGGAATTCCAACATGGGGGTTTTTTCATATAAAGGAACACAACGCCGGTGGTCCTATTTGTGACCTTGGAGTACATATGGTCGATTCGTTATTCTGGATTATTGGTAACCCCGATGTAAAGTCTGTTAGTGGAAGCACATACACTGTTTTTGGGAACCGCGACGAAGGATTGATAACCTCATTGGCAGAGAGTGGTGCACCTTTGGGTGTCTTTACACCGCGACCCTATAATTACCATGAATTCAACGTAGAAGACTTTGCCTCGGGTTATATCCGCCTGGAGAATGGAGGCACTATCTCAATAAAAACCTCTTGGGCTGTAAATATGGCGGATCACTTCGGCCTTGTTATCGCCGGTACTAAAGGTGGCTTGCAACTTCCTCCTCTCAAAGTGCTTAATAATACTAACCGTTATCAATCAGAAATGATCCCCAAGGTTCCTGCTGACCGAGATATTCCCTTTCCAGGGCATTATTTACTGGTTGAGAATTTGATCAAGGCTTTACAGGGAGAAGAGGAAATACTCGTTAAACCAGAGCAAGTACTCAATGTCATCCGTACAATAGAAGGATTATATCGTTCTGCAGAAGTCGGTCGAGAAATTTTCCTAAAAGAAGAGATCATGTAAACAAAAGGAGATCTACCCATGAATAAGAAATATCGTGTTGGAATAATTGGCTTCGGCCATATGCATATCAATAATGTCGCAGGATTATTTGCCCAACACCCGCAAGTGGAATGGGTGGCTTGTTCAGACACACACCCACTAGTACCAGAGTTACGCGAGGCTCCTTACACTAGGGCTTGGAATATGAAGCATGCTCTTCATAAATTAGATGTTCCAAAGGCTTATCCCGACTACCACGAAATGTTAGAAAAAGAAAAATTTGACATTATTATTTGTTGCTCCGAGAATGCTCAGCATCCAGATGTAGTCGAGGCGTGTGCAACCGCCGGAGTGAATGTATGTGTAGAAAAACCGATGGCGGCTTCTCTTTCCGATGCCTTGCGAATGGTACGCGCATGCCAAGCCGCTGGCACAAAGATGCTAATCAACTGGCCATTAACCTGGGATCCGAAAGCGCGCAAGATTAAAGAATTAATTGATCAAGGTGTAATAGGCAAGGTGCTTGAAATTAAATGGCGATCTGGACATACTGGCCCCCTGGGACCTGGTGCAGCTCATGCCGGCGTAGATGAAATCGCCGCGCCTCTCAGCGGTCCAGAGCGCGGGGCAACCTGGTGGCATCAGCAAGCTGCTGGAGGGGGAGCCATGTTGGATTATTGTTGCTATGGTGCAATGGTATCGTTATGGTATATCGGCGAGCAGGCGAATGCTGCCTGGGGATTAAGAGCCAACTTAGATAGCCATTGGGGAGATGCAGATGATAACGCTGCGATGATGGTACGATTCCCAGGAGCCATGGCTATTCTGGAAGGATCTTGGACGACACTGGATCATGGCGTTTCGGGTGGGCCAATTGTATACGGTTCCACCGGGACATTGCTCATGGACTATGAGAACCCAGGTGTTCGTCTTTCAAAAGGCCATGAACGGGTTACCTACATCGATGTTGACTCTCTTCCTAAAGGCCGCATGGATATTGCTCAAGAGTTCATCTATCATCTTGAAACTGGTAGGCCTGTGCACCAGACATTGGAGATGATGTTTAACCTAAACGCGATGGCGATCTTGGATGCTGGCGTACGTTCTTCAATCAGTGGAAAATTAGAATTGATCGATAATACTACCTGGTGCATCGGTTGACTCAATATTACAAAAGATAATCCAGCTCTAGTAAGCTGGAATAGAATATGCCCACTAATCTTCCTCCGGAATATTTTGAGGCAGATAAGCACTTTCGCCAAGCTAAAACGCTGGCGGAGAAGATCGAACGTTTGGAGGTTTTGATCAGCACAGTCCCTAAACACAAGGGAACAGATAAACTCAGGGCTGATCTTCGACGACAATTATCCCGACTTAAGGACGAAGTCCAACCGCATAAAAAACACTATGGGCATCAAACCACATTTTCTATCGAAAAAGAGGGTGCTGGACAGGTAGTATTGATAGGGCCAACAAATGTAGGAAAATCCACTTTGGTTGCAGCGCTGACCCATGCTGAACCAGAGGTATCGGAGGTGCCCTATACAACCAGGACACCGGTTCCCGGGATGATGCCCATAGGAAATATCCAGGTTCAGCTTGTAGATACCCCACCTTTAGAGGAAGAACTTGCTGAGTCCGGTCTTTATGAGTTGATCCGCCAAGGCGACATGATTCTCTTAATCCTCGACTTACAGGCAGATCCACTCACCCAATTACAGAAATCTGCAGCCTTGCTCAGCGAGCATCAAATTTTACCTAAATCTCAAGAAAAGGTAGAAAGTAACCAAGCCCGGGTCACCTACCTACCAATGCTTATCCTGGCCAATAAATGCGATGATGAAAACTTGGATGAAGAATTCCAGATTTTTTGTGCTTTGTTTGAGGGGGAATGCCCAGTCTTGCCTGTCTCAGCAGCGACAGGCCGGAATTTCGATTTATTAAAGAAAAGAATCTTTGAGAATCTTAGTGTTGTACGCGTTTATGCAAAACCTCCTGGAAAACCAGCCGATTTAGAAAAACCTTTCGTATTGAAGAAAGGCAGCACAGTCATAGATTTGGCAGGGAAAATTCACCGTGACTTTTATGAAAAGTTGAAGTCGGCTCGTATTTGGGGAAGCGCACAATTTGATGGCCAAATGGTTCAGAAGGATTATATTCTTCAGGATGGTGATATTGTTGAGCTTCGCTTATAAGCCTTGTTGAGAAATTACGTGTAACCGAATTTCACCGTGGTTATCTGCCTGGGTTTGACCTTAATCCTTACTCGATTTTCTCTATCCAATGGTAAGTCTTCTATAGGGTTCTCATCAAAAGTGACCAGCTCAACTCCATTAGAACCAGCATAAGGAATTAGAGTAAGATCAAGAGCACAATCGGTAGGATTATATCCACGCACTACCCAGCCTTTACTATCTTCCGACTGCTTTATTGTGCTGAGGATCCAACGATTCGAATCGACTCTTATCATTTGTGACTCAATCGGTAATTTCCCGTGCTGAACCGGGGTAACCATTCCCTGCATGCCCAAATCGAATCCGTAAGCAAAGTCTACAGCTTGCTCCCAGCTACTTTGGTGAGGAATAATTGAATACTCAAAGTTATGGACGCCGATCTGTTGCGCGCCTGGTGTAGCATATCCTGGGCCGGCATGCCCCGGGCGAAGCGGTAAGTCATCGCGTGATAACCAACCGACACAACGCAATAAAGTTATAGCAATCTCCGCTTGATCCTTTTCATTCCTGAGGACCTGTACTTCTCGTAAACCTTTACTGGCGACCATTAGGCCTAAATCTCCATTATTGACATCCGTAAAAAGCATCTGAGGAACTTCTTGATAGGGTTGTTCTACCCAACCCTCCTCCTTCCGAAGATTCTCAATGGTTCTTTGAACCACATCAAAATGACCATCTGTGTAATAGGTTTGAACGTCCAGGCTAGTAGCAAAGTGAACACGCAAACGATGATCTTTCACCTGATTATTAATTTCCGTTTTGATATCTACCCTTGCAACGCCTGCCATCAAGCTGATCGACGATTTTACTATACAAGGAGTTATGCCATTTGATCGTTCACTTCGATCCGTCGATAACTCACTCGGTAGGTCGAGAGTATAACTTAGAGTTATTGTCTGTGTTAAACCATCCTCCAATCTCTCAAAGTCCATCAATCGCGCCTGGATTAAACGATCTTGATAAGGTGGATTGTAGTTATATTCGTCTCCTGCATCACCACCATCCACCAACCGGTGCAATCGGTGGAATATTCTATTGTTTCTCTTATCAAGCAAGTCAAAGGTTCCATCTGGGTTAGTGGTTACTTTAAGAAATTCATTCTCAATAACATTTTCCAGAGATTTTTGAATTCTAATGTCATCTTCTGTTGAATCACAACACCAGAACGTCTTGTAGCCAACACCAGGCACATTCCAGGCGATCCACCGGATTTGCTTAATTTCAGGAGATCTGGCGTAAATATGGAATATCTGAAACCTTTCATCCTCATATAACTCATGAAATTTCCGGATCCCCTCCTGGAAAACTCTCTTATTTGGAGGATAGGTTGGGCAAAGGATTAAATCGATAAATAACTGATTCGCTTCCTGCTTGAAATCTAAATCCAGTATATTTAATTCTTCCACCCGGCCGTCCTGAATCATCCCCATGACTCTGGCTACCTCTTGACGATCCAGTGTCACTTTGGCAAACTCTTCTCTACCCTTATTGGAAATCTGGCATATTAAAGGCTGACCATCCGCACATACGACCTTTAGATTATTTATCCCGGGAACCGTATATACCGTGGTTTCCACGATCCCCGTCTGAGGAAAAGGTGAGGCATTGAACACAACCATTGATGCAAAAGCATCTTTTGGTGCCCCTTTCTCTGTCTCAATCTGCCTAGCGATCGCTTGCAAGCTCTGCTCAGAAACTTGGCGAGCAACCTGCTCTACTTGGTCAAACCGAGATCTCATTTCCTCATGAACTTGATCGATAGAACAACCACAGATCGAATCATGCGGGTGATTCTGCATCAGCAGCTTCCATGCATAACGGATCAAAGGTGCGGGATCGGTAATCCGAGATTGGGATTGAAAAACCCCTTTTTCAATAGGAGCAACCTGGCTAGCCCAAGCACTGAAAGGTTCTGCCCACCTCTCCAATTGACTCTCGCAGGTGTGGTTTCGTTGTTTGATCCATACCCTCGATGAGAGTACGCCAGGAAGCAATGGGGTCCGCTTGCTTTGCCGTGCCTCACCACGATAAGTTAGAAGGTTAACATCTTTTGATTGGATCTCTTCCAATATAGACTGAAGATATATGGGTAACGTGGAGTGTACCAGCCGGTCAACACTTGATGTCTTGTTGAAATCAGCTATTAAATCCGGTATCAATGGGGAAGTCTCTGTATGGTCTGTACCATTCATCAACAATACATGGTCAACAACAGAATGGGCTTTCAGCGATTGTACATTCTGAGAAATGGCAATACGAAAATTTTCCGTAGAATCATAAGGCAAATTAGCTGCATTCCCATATCCATCGCGCAGATAAGCCATCAATACTCGCGAACCGTCAGGCGATTCCCACCATATCTCGCAAGGTTCATCCCCCAAACCTCGCATGAAACTGGCAGTGTGTATCCCAAAACCCCTTAGAATTTGTGGCATCTGACCGATATGTCCAAACGGATCAGGGATATAACCTACCATCATTCTGGATCCGAACTTTTCACATATTTGTTTTCCGACCAGCAGGTTTCGCACGATTGCTTCTGGACTAACCAGGAATTCATCCGGAAGAACATACCAGGGACCGATCAGGATTCGACCAGAACGGATAAAGATATTCAATTGCTTTTCGAGTTCAGGCTTTAGCTCCAGATAATCTTCCAGGACAATTGTCTGTCCATCTAACATGAAATAGCGATAGTCAGGTACAGTGTTTAGGATAGCTAGTAGATTATCAATTAAATGAACCAACTTAAGCCGAAAGACCTGAAATGGTAAATACCACTCACGATCCCAATGAGTGTGAGATATTAGATGTATTGTGGTCATTCTAAATTATTACACCAGCGTCTCTGTAATCGTAAATTGCAGTCGACCCGCTTCGCGAGTAAAGATTTGAAAGGATAACTTATGTTCGCCAGGTTGTAATTGTGGTCCCTCGACCGAGATGAAAATTTCCATCGAAAGCCCAACCCGAACCAGCGTCTTGCTGGTAATTTGATCACCTTTGACTTCAGTGGCCCCAATCTTTACCGTACACATCTCAGGACCATATGTGTGCTCATCTACACCTAATGGACCCAGGCCAACTATAGTCCCGGAATCTATCATATTCTTTAGCTTTAAAGAAAACCCTTTATCGGTGTTCTTTAGGCTTCCCTTAACATATAACCGGGCTAGCATTGAGGACGGAAACATAATATTTTCTCCTTGAAGTAAATTTCGGTGTTTTTCTTATCTTTCCCACAGGATTTGATTGTATCATATCCTTAATTCACCGCTCTCCCTATCGCCCTACCAAAAAGTATATCTATTGCAACAGAAAGGTACAGGTCCAAGCTCCAGAACAATTTGCCAGACTCTCGGATTATTGAGGATAACCTAATATGAACCAGCAGTCCCTTAAATACACATCTTATGGAATATTGGCAATACTGTTATGGAGTACAACAGTTGCTTTTTCTCGCAACCTGGCAGAGAAATTGGGGACATTGACATCAGCAATGTTTATATATCTTCTGGCTGGATTGCTGGCGTGTCTATACTCTATCCTGATAAAGTCTGATTTCAAAAGGATGTTAAGCCTTCCTCTAAACTACCTTCTGGCTTGCGGCAGTTTATTTGGAATCTATATATTATCACTCTACTTAGCAATTGGTATGGCATCTACCCGACCACAGGTAATCATCATTGGCTTAATAAATTACCTGTGGCCGGCATTAAGCCTGGTATTTTCTATTCCGATCCTAAAAAATCAAGCCAGGTCTTTTCTACCTATAGGTGTTCTTCTGGCAATGACTGGCATCTGGCTAGGATATAGAGGAAGTAATTCCCATTTGGATATCTTTTCAAATGGCCTAAGCACTATTCCTTATTTATTAGCACTTATTGCCGCCATTTGCTGGGGTTTGTATTCGAATCTAAGCCGGCTCTGGAATAGCACGAACGAAATCGGTGGTGTCCCATTATTCTTGTTATGGAGTGGTTTATTATTGGGCACCTGCCGGTTATTCGTCTCTGAGACAACTCATTGGTCTCCGGAAGGAGTCCTGGAAATCATCTATATGGCTTCCTTTCCCGCAATGATTGCTTATATTCTTTGGGATGTAGCTGTTCGTAAAGGGAACCTAATCCTAGTTGCTTCCTTCTCCTATATCACCCCTCTTCTTTCAACTCTGATTTCTACGATAGTCTTAGGCCTTCCAATCACGACAAGCTTTTGGATGGCTGCCTTATTCGTCATAGCAGGAGCTGCGATTTGTAAGGTAGCCGTCCTTGAATAAGTGGATGCCAGCTGCCTATTCACCAATCAAATAGACGAGTTGTGCACCATTTCTCTCAAGATTTACAGTAATTCTGACTCGATCATCCCCTATGATTGCCCATCGATCTGCTCCCACCACTTCATGAAGATTCTTTGTGTTTATTGGCTGGGTCAGATATGCAATTGTTCCTGGATTAACTGTAAAAAATACCACGATTCCACTGGCGGAGATCGGATCAATCTTCTCGTGGACCTCTGGACTGGATCCTGCAAAACCTTGCACTTTTGGAAAGGCTGAAGTTACAGCCTTAGCTACTCTTTTATAATTAGTAATATTGTCCCCTAAAAACCGGATATCTTTCTCGTCTAAGGACGGTAAATCTCCCCACCAACCATTTCCTCCAAGGACCAAAGAGGCCAGGCTGTTAACCTGTGACACTCTAGGTGGATCCGGCAAATAGTGCGTTAAGAACAGGATTGAAGGGATGATCCAATCGAATTTAGCACCTTGCCTGCAAATCCGTGGCCGAGCCGGCCCAGGATAGAAGAAAACATTGATCGTATTTGGCACCATCGAAACACAAGAGGGGATATTAAAATCACTGAAATATGGTCCATTATTGATCAGGAAGAACTTGCCGACTGAAAGAAAACCCAAACCAACAAACCGACCTCCTTCAGTGATATCGAAATCAACAATTGTTTTGGGACATTGTCGTGTGACTTCATCAACAATCCTGATCATCTGCCGACCCATCAGGTAAGCGTAACAATCCGCTCGTTCTGCTGCCGTATTACTTGCATTTCCATGATGATGCAATGGGGAATTACATCCGTACTGCCCAACGCCATCCCACTTAAAATAGGCCACCCCCAGCTCGTGGTTTAAGCGGACCATGGTCTTAATAAAGTAATCCGCGTAATCTGAAGCCAGGCACATGCTAACGCTCTCTTCAGTCTCCCAAACAGAACCTCGCCAGGTTGGTCTTTCATCATGCGTCATAGCATACTCAGGATGCTCAAGGTATATTTTTGATGTAATAGCGGCAACAGTAGGGTTGAACCACAAACCCAGACGCATCCCATAACGGTCTAATTTCTTCTTAACCGTATATAGCCCATCTGGAAACCGATCGAGATTAACAAGCCAATCGCCGGTTTTTTTGTACCAACCTGTGTCAATAACAAATATATCAACACCTATCCGATGAGCGATTTCAATCTCTTCAAGAATACGTTCCTGGGTCATTGATTCAAGGTATGGCCGATTTTTGAAATATCGCTGTCTTTCCTGGTAATTCCAGGTGTTATAGTATATAAACGGCTGGCGTGACTCATTATTTTCACAAATTTCCTGCATAAAGAAATTCCGGTACATTGGCCAAAAATCTTCCTCAGGCAGGTTTACAAGACCCAATTCAAACCAGACTGACTCAAAAGGTCGGTCAGGGTTGATCTTTTGCTCTTGGTAATAATTTCCTTTGTGAGCAACTACTTTGAGATAACGCTTCTTACCAAGAGATCCAATCACGAAATTGATGAATGAATTGGGATGGTCTGCTCCATGTTCGTAAGCCGTTAAGAAAGCTTTCCGTTCAGTGTGAAACAACGCTACCGGGCCCACAAAGCTCATGTCATTTATAACCTCATCTGCTTTACGATCTACCCGGTTAGGAAGGTAACTGTGAGCGACAGGATCAAAATGACTGAGTTGCACCTCTGCTAATGAGGCCTGATCTAACCAGTCGGATTGAACTGATAAATAGGTTATTTGATCATGGCCATCCGTCTTGGTTAATGCCTTTTCTTGATCACTGGATAATTGAAAACGCATGCGAATGATTGGGGATCGAGGGAAACCCCTCAGGAAGACTTTAAGATGAAGCGCCGGATCACCTTCCGAAATGTAATTTATCTGGTATTCATATCCACCATGAGAGAGTTCCCTTTGTGTCCATTCCCCAGTATATAAAAAATCATTACACCGCACCCTATTAACTTCGAATTCGGGTGTGTTAATGATAATTTCGGGTTTGGCTTGATCTTCCAAGTTGATAGAGAAGAGTTCTCCCTTCTGGCCTAATTTTAGTCGCAACTCACCCAGTGTGAATTGACCTTGAGTTCCCATTTTTACACCCTTTCTCAATTTATCTATTATTGTAAATATTCATGATTAGGCATACAGATTTCTACCAAGCCAGCATTGGTTTTGGATTCAATACGCAAACACATTGGTGAAGCATGAATGGTAAATGGCGTTGAAATCCCATTTTCCATGACTTCAAGCCTCGCAATATGCGATTCTGAACATTACCGTGAACTTTACGTAGATATAACCCTTCTAACCCATCTCCAGAGGATGCCATGTAAGAGAGCGCCAGGTAAGAACCGTACCGGTTGAAAGGAACTATCGTCAGGCCAGATTCCATTTTTGTTTCCAGGCTGTTCTACTTGGTGATATGGATTGGCCGGCCTTCGTCCGCACTTTGATAAATGGCATCTAATATTTCCATCACCAGTAAGCCCTCTTCTCCAGTTGCAATATGAGGCTTATTATTTTGAATACAATCAACAAAGTGAAACATTGATGAACGAACATTTTGATAGGGAGGATGGAGTTTCAAATCGAAATGAGAACCATTCTGTTCCAGAAAAACTTCTGCCTCGAACTCATAGGTTTCATTAAGGTTACGCTGTACCATTCCTCCTTTTGTACCAAACCACCGAGTTTCCATCAATTCTGTCTCACGAATATTGGCAGCCCAAGAAGCTTCGAGTTCCAGTGTGGCCCCGTTTTCAAACTTTACCATCCCAACCGCCAGATCCTCCACATCAAATGGGACATTAAGCTTCCTAGCCAAATCTGTGGCTATTGGACTATAAGTGCTTCCCATAACCCACACCGGCTTTGGGTAACCCATTAACCACAATGCAAGATCTAAACGGTGGACTCCCAGATCAATTAGTGGTCCGCCTCCAGATAGCTTTTTCTGTCCAAACCAGCTACCTAAGCCAGGCAGTCCACGACGTCGGTGCCATATTGTCCGAGCATAATAAATTTCTCCTAGGATTCCTGAGTCAGCTTGTTGCTTTAAAGCCATACTTTGTTCCGTAAAGCGATAAGAAAAATTGATCATGATTCGCTTGCCGGCCTTTCTTGCTACAGACAGCATTTGCCGTGCTTCATCTGCATTTATCGCCATCGGCTTTTCACACAAAACGTTGCAACCAGCCTGCAATGCAGCAATTGTAAGGGGGCAATGGAATTTATTTGGAGTGGCTACACTCACAATATCAAGCTTCTCCCCTTTTAGCATTTCCTCTCCAGAGGTATAGCGGTTTTGGACATCGTATTTGTCACCTATTTCTTTCAACCTCTTTTCATCCGGGTCAGCGATTGCCACTAAATCAGCATCAGGATGTTCCAGGTAACCAGAAATGTGAAACCTTCCCATACCCAAACCAATTACACCTACACGCAGTTTTGGCATTATTTCCTCTCCTCGCGACAGTTAAGTTTCGACCGAACGCTCTTGTTCTCCCCGGCAAACCCTATTATACATCGGTTATAATTGTCATCAGTCCTTGTAGAATCTTGCAGACCAAAAAGAAAAAAATGCGTTTTTGCTCTTTTCCCCTTATCGTGTTAGATTCAGACCGATAATCAACTTACTTGGCCTACAATCGTAGATATTCGAAGAAGTATAATAAATCGCCGAGATAGAACCTGGAGGAGAACTACATGCCAATACGAATGAATAAGCTT
>Ga0315268_10007753_pt1 | contig 11274 bp, 12 predicted proteins | sample C1_top_MG_FD_204535 | JGI IMG/M metagenome (GOLD analysis project Ga0315268, IMG submission 204535) | Sediment microbial communities from Yellowstone Lake, YNP, Wyoming, USA - C1_top | ecosystem: Environmental > Aquatic > Freshwater > Lake > Sediment | place: USA: Wyoming | collected 2017-08-01 | reverse complement strand
GTCACTGTGGAGAGGATTTTATCTATGGTGGGTTGGAGTTGGTCTTCTTGGCATTCTATTTCGAATTCGACTTCTCCTATTTTCATCTTGACGCGTATGGCGGGCTTGGTTTCTTTCTCTGCCAATTTTTCACCTTGTTGTTTATTGTATTGTACATCTTGTACATGCACAACACTTAAATATACCTTCCTCAAACAATTGGCTATTGGTGAATCTTGGTGATTGAGCAATACCCTATTACAACAACACCAAAATATAGCTTTCCACAACAAGCCATGGACACGGTCCTACCGCAACAGTTCATAGAACAAAGCTTATGCTCGCTGAAACACGTGCAGAACCAGTCCTTTCAACTAAATCAACAAAGCTTTCAACAAATCAACAACTTTGATGAAAGCATGCAAGCACTGAGACTGAAACTTGAACCAATATACCTAAGACCGCTACGCAAGGAAAACGTCGTGGCAGCAGTAGATACATCAACTATCAAGATCGGCGAAACAAGCCAAGGCATGATAATAGCCGTCAGAGGCGCAAACGTTTGGAAACAAAATAGAAACTACCGATACACAAGACTTGGACCATTCATATTCCACATAACAGAGGAAAACAAAAAAGAAGTCTACAACGCTTTAGAAAAGGCCTACTTCTACTCGGCATCTGAGCATGCTCATCAAGGTGCACCGAGTTTTCTTCAAATGCCCACACGGATAGCGAGTCTCCTTGAAAGATGGATTCAAACGATGCTTTCGAGAACCATAAACAATGGACTGGTCCTCTTCGACGGATCATTGACCTCAGGAACGAGCGAAACGCCTATAGAGCGTATGAAGGAAATCCTGCGCACTGCGAGAAAAAGAGGAAACATTATCATGGCCTTTTCAAAAATGACAAATCTGAGAGTCAATGGACACCTGATAACAGAATTGCTTCCTGAGAAAACGCCTCCTTATTTGCTTGAGACAGAAGGTTTGAAGCTCAAACCGCCAATGGTACTGTTGGGTGATGTATACGTGGCCAGACTTACGAAGGGGAACTGTGCATTTAGGCTGGACGTTGATAAGGAGGTCCCATTTGAAATGAGAATCGAGGCAGTTGAGAGACTCTTGTGGAACGACCTGTTCATGCAGAGTTATCCTGAAACTCTGCGTTTGGCTCATATTCTGTGCACTTTTACAGCAAACGAAGTGCTCGCCATGCAACGCTTCATCACGCGCAAGTGTGGGCTTCAAATCATTAACAGACCCGACATGCATAGGCTCTTGTTTGGTCCTTTTGGCAGAGGAGAGAGTTACTCGTGAAACTGTACAGAAAAGAGGGTAACATCGTTCAGATTCTGAGTTTCCCCAACGAAACCGTCGAGAAAGGCGACTACTTGCTTGTCGAGGACGCTGAAGCTGGAAGAGCGTTAATAGTACAGGTAATTGACGTGCAATTTGCAAGCATTCCTGGGGTTCTTGAAGAATTACTTCGCAACCTCGCGGACGGCGGAGAGCTAATCCAAGGCGAAGACATCGACCCTTTGGAAATCGCTCCGCACATCACGTACCTTCAAGACGCCAGTTTGCTCATATGCAAAATCCGGGCCACCTTGGAAAATGATAATCTAAGCCCGAGCAGTTCTTGGCTGCCGTCGCGTTCACGATCAACCATAAAGAAGCTTTCCCTGCCAACGTTGCTGAAACTTGCCAGAACCGACGGAAAACTCCCCATCGTCCTAGGCGGAACAAAAGACTCTTCACTTCTGACGATTGACGCCTCATCCTTGGACGGCAGATTGAACATAATAACAGGTAAAAAAGAGACCGGCAAATCCCACCTGTCGAAGCTGTTAATGGTGAATTTGGTGAGCTACAAAGCCACGGTTGTCGTCTTCGACCTGAACGGCGAATACGTCAGCCTAGGCATGACCGCGGACGGCAAAAGAACCGCCCAGCACGACAAGATTCACGTCTTAACGCCTTCACAAAACTTCAAAGTAGCCTTAAGGCAATTGAACCTGCACATTTTATTGGGCATCCTTATTCACGCACTCCATTTGCCTGGGACGTCAGCTCGTGAATTCAGACGCATATGGCAAGCGTTAAAAGAAAGAGACAACCTGACACTACACGAACTAGGAGAGACTATACGAAACTGGATTTGCAACCAACACGTCCGGGATGCTCTGTTCTCGCGTTACCACGCGTTGCTCAATTCAGGGTTTTTCACCGACAACGTAGCTGAAGCCACACTTCTGGAGGAATGCCTACTGAAGGCCAAGGAAGAAGGTAGCGCAATCATAATAAACCTGCGCAATACCTCTGCGATCGATCGCCAGATAGTTGTAGAATACGTTCTTGGAAAACTAGTCGAATCGCTAACAAGCTGGAAGCTCAAAGCAGTCTTCCTCTTCGCCGAAGAAGCGCATCTTTACCTGCGCGAAACTTACTGGGACGACATTGTGACACGAATGAGGCATTTCGGTATTTTCACCACGTTCATAACCAATCAACCAGATACGATTCGTGAGAACATCTATCGACAGGCTGACAACATTTTTCTATTCAACTTCACTAACGAGCATGACCTGGATGTGGTCTCACGAGCAGCACGCGTTGACGCTGAAACAGTGCGATCCATTGCCCGTGATTTACCGCCCCATTATTGTCTTGCGCTTGGAAAAGTTGTAAGAGATTTTCCAGTGGTTGCCAAAGTCAAGGCTCTAGACGTTAAGACCATGGGAGAGACAAGGCTCTTCTTTAAGGACACGAACTGAGCTTCTCCAGCTTTTGCCGATTTCTCAAGAAGAAGGCCCTGAACGTCGGCGTCAAATCGTATGTTCCTACATCCTCAAATGCCACCCATCGAAGTTCAGCCGCATCACTTGAAGCTTCAACGTTGCCACCTTTCAGCTTGACAAGGTAGTCGATGATGATGAAATGATACCTGACCTTGCCTTCTTCATCTAAGTCTATGTTGTCCACGACATCAATATGCTCAGGCCTCTCAACTTCCAAGCCGGTTTCCTCCTTAACTTCTCTTATCGCTGTTTGCTCTACACTTTCGCCCAATTCAACCAGACCACCACCAAGTATGCTCCACTGTCCCCTTCCAGGTTCATTCTTCCTCTTCTCAAGCAGGATCTTGCCCCGGCCGATTATTATGGCCCCGACGCCTACAAGTGGTTGTTCCGGATAAATCCTCCTCAACGCGCGGGCTTCCCAACAGAAGAATTTTTCCTCAATCGATCAAAGTGCCAACGCTCTTGCCCTTGACTGCAGCTAACACGTTTCGAGGGGTGAACCCATTGACTACGATGACCTTGACTCGGTCTCGTTTGAGAATCTTTATAGCTTCAGGGTCAATGACCTGGTGTATGCCGGCCTTATGTTTGCCTTCCGTACAGACTCGAGGCAGATCTTCGAGTGCTAGGTGTTCAAGCTTCACGGCGTCTGCATGTTTTCTCGGATCTTTATCATAGACTCCTTCTTGATCCGTAGCTTTGACGAGAAGATCAGCCTTCACTCTGGCGGCAATCAATGCTGCAACAGTGTCAGTAGTCATGCCGGGTTTCAAGCCGCCCATAACCACGATCCTTCCCTTGCTGAAGCACTCTACGACATCTTCGACAGTCGACGGCACCGTTTCGCAACCTATATCCATAATTTTCTTGAGAAAGAGCTGGGCGAAGATTCTTGAAACAGATATCGCGATCTCGTCTTGAGCTGTCTGCTCCAGTCCCAGATTCTTCGCGACTCCAATGAATTCTCTTGCGAGTGCGCCACCGCCAACTACGACCACGACTTCATGCTGTTGCCGTTTCAGTTCCCGCAAAATCTCAGCGTACTTGTTGATTAAGTCTGGGTTAACAGGAGAAGCAACGACTGATCCTCCTATTCTCAGCACGATCCGCATATGGTTTACGTCCCTGGCCGTCCAGTATAGAGGTTTCTCTGTTTAAGAGTTCTCTAGAAAAAATCCGTCAAACCCTGCTGAGTTTTGGCTTTGCCAACTTGCATAGTTATTTTTTCTCCAAACTCTACCGACATGCCGTCAACGGCTGCGACAGTTGGAGTACTTGTCCTTTCTTCGATGAGTTTTGCTTCTTTGGCTGGTCCTTGAAATATCATGCTCATGCCCAAATGCGTCAGGACTGCCTGCTGTGGATGGGTTTCTTCAATTATCTTAATGGCGTCGTCTGTCGTCATGTGGCCTTTCCACGGTTTTCCAGACGGCCTCATGTCGCACAATATCAAAAGCCTCAGGCCCTGATAGTACTTGGCTATGTCTTCGAAGTATTCCGTGTCAGTTGTGTATGCGAAGTCGCCGAATTCAGTTGCAAACCTGAAGCCAACCGCATCTGGATCACTGTGCCTCGCTTCAGTCGCTGAAACACTGATGTCAGCGATTCTAAATTTCACCTGAGGCAATGCTTCAATCTTCTGCTCAACCATTTGCTGATGATACTTGGATATTGAAGCTTCAACCACGCTGTTGCCTTCAAGGACGCTTCTTGCCGCAGCCAAGACTCCATGTTTCCGAGTCATGCCCCTCGTCATGGCTTCAATCATCACTTCAGCATCAGTGTAATGGTCTGGGTGGCTGTGTGAAACTATGACAGCGTTGAGCTTCTGCGGGTTTAAACCTTCGTTGATTGAGTGCACAAGAGCCCCGGGTCCGGGATCTAGATGCAGGTTCAATATGTCGCTCATTACTCGAATCCCGGCAGTTCGTCGCCTCTGTGTTATCGTCACAAATCTTCCGCCGCCAGTTCCGAGGAAAACTATTTTGAACCCCAAGCTCATCAATAGCAGTATAACGTAAATACGATTTTTACTTTATGCATATTTTCATAAGGCAGTATTCTGAGATAACGTCCGAGACGAAGTCGAAGTGACAGGTTGAAAAAAGGTATGGGAGAGAGATTTTGCCTGCTACCAAGTTAATCCTGAAGCCTTTTCCGCCATTTGATTTTGACTTAAGTGCAAGAATCTACTCTGGTGACGACCGGCAAATCACCAAATACGAAGACGGAAAATTCTGGCAAGTCATAAGAGTCGACGGCAAACTAGTCCTCGTCACGATCAACGCTTCAGGCACTGTGGATGAGCCGAAGCTCTCAGTCAAGCTGGAGTCTAATGAACGTCTTTCTATGATGGATAGGAAGAAGGCGGCAGCGGTTGTTTGTACACTTTTCAACTTAGACTTTGATCTCAAGCCGTTCTACGAAGAGGTGAAAAATGACGGAGTTATGGCATGTTTGATTAAGAGGTTTAAGGGTTTGAAGAGTCCGACTACTCCCACAGTTTTTGAGGCTTTGATTGACTCGATCGTGGAGCAGCAGATTTCGCTGAAAGTAGCAAACAGCATGGAAAGAAAGCTGATCAAGACTTTCGGTGATTCCTTGAAGTTTGATGGTAAGGTGTATTATGCTTTCCCAACGGCTGGAAAGCTGGCTCCGGCAACGACTGAGCAACTTCGCAAGTGTGGTCTAAGTGCGAAGAAGGCAGAGTACATTAAAGAAATTTCAAAGCTGATTGCAGAGGGCAAATTGAACCTAGAGAGGTTGAAGAAACAGGAGGACGTCAAGGCCATTATTGATCGGCTCGATGAGATAAGAGGCATTGGGGTATGGACTGCAGAAATGACAATGGTCAGAGGCATGCAAAAGTTCGAAGCGTTGCCAGCTGATGATCTAGGTCTGAGACGGGTTATCTCACACTATTACTGTAAGGACAGACTAATCTCAAGTGAAGAAGCGCGCACGATTGCTGAAAAATGGGGAAAATGGAAGGGAGCAGCTGCCTTCTACTTGATAATGGCAGAATGGGCAAGCAACAAAAGTTGAAAAATCCCCTTGACCACAAGCAAACGATTTTTTGCCCGAACGTCCCAGATTACGTACAGAGCATACTCCAGCGGACACCTGTCAGAAAAAATCGGTAAGTATCAGTTCTAACAGGCTCGGACATCACAAAACCGACATCGGTCCCGTTATGAGAATAACGGTGAGTGATAGAACTATCCAAAGTTTGTTCTATAACTATCTTCTATTGGACCCATCTGGCTTGACATGAGGTAGTAAGTCTCAAGCAAGAATTCGAGGATAGTGAATGTCAGTACGTCCTTCAGGAGGCACCATCAGATACTTCCTTCGCTCTTTTCTGAACAAAGTGGTACACGAAATATCCGTAAAACAGAAAGCAGACCATGTAGCTTACGATGCCTGCGTAAACATGGTCACCATGGAAAAGGAGATGAACGGGACGTATAGGCAGATTCCAAGCAGGATCAGAAGCCGGAGTTTAACCCTCTTGTTCACTGCTTTCACTACACCATTGCTGTCAAAACTGACTACTACGGTTTATGCCTGTATCTAAGGTAGACACCAGCTCCTAGACGCTTTAGTTTTTATTAGCAAGGCAAGATACTGTTATGCTGTCATGTCTTCAGCTGATGTTGCGGTCAAAGTGTTTCGAGAACTGGAAAACGAAGATCTGAGAGTGCTACAGGTGATAGAGACTGCGATGAGCCAGCATGAATTTGTTCCCAAAGAGCAGATTGCAAAATTCGCTAAGCTTGACCTCGCCCGAGATACCGACTTCAGACTGAGCCGCCTAAGCAAGCTGGGCTTAATCTATCAAATTCGCGAGGCTTACACTGGGTATACCTTGAACTATGTAGGATACGATTGCCTAGCAATAAACGCTCTAGTCCAGGCCAACGTGTTAGAAGCTTTTGGCAAATCCCTAGGCGTAGGCAAAGAAGCAGACGTTTACGACGCGCTGAACCCGCAAGGCAAGCGCATAGCAGTGAAGTTTCATCGCTTAGGAAGAATCAGCTTCCGCCAAACAATGCGAAAAAGAAGCTACACAACTCAACACAGCGCAAGCTGGCTTTACCAGTCGCGGCTTGCAGCCGAGAAGGAGTTCCAAGCCTTAAGACTCTTGTTCCATAACAAGGTGGCCGTTCCAGAGCCAATAAGCCAAAGTCGCCACGTGATAGTCATGGGAATGATTGAAGGCGCAGAACTCGCAAACTGGAAAAAACTGTCGAACCCCGAAAGAATATTAAAAGAAATTCTGCGAAACGTAAGAAAGGCCTACTTGAAAGCTGGAATTGTTCACGCAGACTTGAGCGAATACAACGTCATTCTGAAACCGGACAAGCACATTCTCATAATTGACTGGCCCCAGTATGTTACGGTTCAACATCCGAATGCTCAAGAGTTGTTGACAAGGGACGTTCAAAACATTTTACAGTACTTCAAACGCAAGCATAAGCTAGACGTGAAGAGTAAGGAAAGCCTAGAATACGTTACTGGCAATTCTAGGACCATTACCTTGTAGGCACGTCCAACATTATGTAGAGAACATTGTTTCCACGAAGCAGAACATTCCCGTAGTTGGCGACCAGCTGATCATCTCTAGATTCACTTGCACCTTCCAACAAGATGTTCATATGTCCGTCGCACTTGATCATTTTTCCCTTGTATTCGCAGCCGTTCTTCAGCATCACTGCGATTCCCGCGTTCAACTGTTTCACAAGCACATTTAATGGTTTCTTGCTAGGTTCCATTCAAGCACCTTAGTAGTCATGTCTGATTACACATAACCACAAGCCCTCAAATATAAAAGTTTTATGAAAAACAAAACTCAAATCAGAAAGCAATTCAATCAACATCCTCAAATTTTCCGGCACTTTTCAAAAACAAACCGCCTTTCAGCACAACTCCTTCAGCATCGACAAAGCGCGATGCAAGAAACAGTATACCAACGCACTACGTGCTGTCAGTGAACGCCGAGATCATGTATACTTCGATGGTCGTAGGAATGAGAACGAAAACTGGACGAATCTGCAAGATGATCATCAGACGATTACCAACAAACCGATGGACGCAAAAGATCATAGGCAAACCAATTCAAGGATTCCGCAGAAACGCATATTCACTGACCAAAATAACAGGACTCTTGCACAAACCAGAAATAACACATGAGCAGATCGTACGAACGAGGGAGTCCTGATGAAATATGAAGTGAAGTACAAACCGTCATACTCGATGCTTGTCGTCAACTTGGAACAGGGCGAAACGATAACAGGTGAATCCGGCGCCATGACTTACATGGATCCAAACATAGAGGTTCACACGCGGAAAAGAGAAAAAAGCCTTCTAGGCAGCTTGGGCTTGGCGATCGTTGGTAAACAGTCCTTCTGGGTCAACGATTACACCGCGTCTCAGGGTTCTGGCGAAGTCGGCCTCGTTGCCGCCCCCGTAGGCGATATAGAGGTCCTTGAGGTTAAGCCAAATCAGGGTTACGCGATACAGAAATCTGCATACATAGCATCAACAGAAAACGTGGACTTAGACATCAAGTGGGAAGGGTTCACCAAGGGACTCTTTGGCCAAGGCCTTTTCATGATAAGAGTCAAGGGCAACGGAAACCTCTTCATCAACACCTTCGGAGCGATAGACAAGCACACGTTGAATCTCGGACAGACGCTGACTGTTGACAACTTTCATCTCGTGGCCTTCAGTGACTCTTGTAGCTACAAAGTCACGAAGTTCGGAGGGCTGAAAGAGACGTTACTGGGTGGAGAAGGCTTAGTCACACAGATCACGGGACCGGGAGACATCTACATACAAACAAAGAATCTGAGAGAATTCGTCGATTGGTTATGGACCCTGATTGAACCTAGAGTCCAGTCAAGAGCCCGTTAGCCACTCTTTTTCTTCGGAACAGGCAAGTCTGAAACCGGCCGAAAGCATTGGTCCATTCCAAGTTGCCAAGCCACGGATCGTGACGGACTCGGGTCTTTTCAACATAAAACTTAAGTAACGGCCTATAAGCTAGAAAATGACGAAAATGAAGATAGTAGTAGTAGACCACGTCTACCTAGAAAAAGAGCACGTTGAGAAACTGCAATCACTCGGTGACTTGGAAATTTTTCGAGAACCACCCAGCACACCTGACGAATTGAAAAGCAGGATAAATGCAGCTGACATCGTAATAGTGGGTTGGAGCTATCTGACTAGGGATGTTATCAATTCCGCTAAGAAGCTCAGAATGATTTCCATATGGGCCACAACTTGTCACTACGCGGATCTTGAGGCAACCAAGGAAAGAGGAATCGTTGTCACGCATGTTCCAGGGTACGCGACCGAGTCGGTTGCAGAACACGTGTTCGCTTTGCTTTTGTCAGCGGTCAGAAAACTGTTGCCAGCTGACAAGTACGTGAGAAAAGGAGATTTTGACTGGAGACCCTTTGCAGGCATCGAATTGTGTGGAAAGACCATCGGCATCATTGGCACTGGATCGATTGGCCTTCGAGTTGCCGAAATCTCCAAAGCTTTCAGAATGGAGGTCTTGGGTTACGATAAGTATCCCAACCCGAAGAGAGCTGAGGAGATCGGGATGGAGTACGTAAACCTTCACACATTGGTTGAAAAGAGCGACATCGTAACGTTGCATGTCACCCTGACTTCAGAGACAGAGAAACTGCTAGGGAGGAAGGAAATCGAATCTATGAAGAAGGGTGCCATCATAATAAATACGTCTCAGGGCAAAGTGATTGACGAAACCGCTATGATCAACGCGTTGAAGTCAGGCAAGATATCCTACGCAGGGCTAGACGTCTTCGAAAAGGAGCCCCCGGCTAGAGACGACCCGTTGTTCAGACTTGACAACACCGTTCTTTCCCCTCACATCGGGTTTCACACGTTGGAAGCGAAGAGGAGATGTAGTGACATCTGCGTCGATAATGTTGTGAGGTTCATTGAGGGTCAGACTCAAAACCTCTGTTAACCTCATTTGGTCAGTATATCGAAGTGAAGGGCAAATCTGGATGCACCTAACGAAAGAAGAAGAAAAAATGCTCAATGGCAAATTTGGGCAAGGAACTCAGAAGGCAATGGAGCTGCTTGTGGCTATAGGTGATGCTTACGACGCTGAAAGAATGATTCCAATAAGCCGGGCGCATGTTGCCTCAAGTGGTCAGGAAGGAGACCTGTACTTCGTTGAACTCTTGGCAGATGGAGGCGCCAAGTGCAGAGTGCCGACCAGCACGAACCCGGTGTATGACATTGAGTATTTTGACAAGCTGTTCGAAGCTCCGAAGGACGAAGCTGAAGTAGCGCGAAGAGTAAAACAAGGCTACAAGCGACTGGGCGCCATACTCAGCTGGAGCTGTGTTCCATACCTGGCAGAAAACATTCCACTATTCGGTGAAACCGTTGCTTTCTCCGAGTCAAGCGCTACCCCCTACGTGAATTCGGTCATCGGTGCCAGAACTAACCGTGAAGCAGCCCAGAGCGCACTGGCCGCTGGAGTTGTCGGAAAGACTCCGAAATACGGGCTGCACCTCAGAGAAAATCGAAAAGGAACAGTTCTGATCAATGTCGAAGCCCGCTTAAAGGACGAGTTTGACTACACGCTTTTGGGACAGTTTGTGGGCAAACGAATAGGATACGGAATTCCCGTGCTCACGGGCATCCCAAAGTGTCCTAGCACCGAGGAATTCATTAACTTTTGTGCAATGTCCAACACGTCTGGGGCCATATCGATGTTTTACATCCCCGGCATCACTGTTGAAGCTCAAACCGTTGAAGAAGCCTTTCAGGGAGATGTACCGCCTGAGAAGATCACAGTGACGGACCACGAACTCAAACAGACCTGCGAGGAACTTCAAACGGCGAGTGGGAAAATAGATTTTGTCTTGCTCGGATGCCCCCATTACACTCTCCAGCAGGTGGGAGAAGCGGCAAGACTCCTAAGGGGAAAAAAGGTTCACAGAGGGGTGTCGTTTTGGGTTTGCACGTCTGCAACTGCGAAGGTTCTTGCTGAGAGGATCGGCTACATAGCGATCATCGAAAGAGCTGGCGGGCGTGTCGTGGCAGACACATGCATCGACGAACCGTGCTGGACCGTGTACAAAAACAAGGTCGGCATGACGGACTCTCCTAAATGTGCTTATTACCGAAGATTCAAGGAAGTCATCGTGGCCAGATTGGAAGACTGCGTCAAAACTGCGGTTGAAGGGAAATGTGAATGAAAAATATGAAGATCACGTTGAAATGCCACAAAATCGTCGGCGGCTACGGAGAAGGTGAGGCTCTGGTGTCCCATGAACCGATTTGCTTCTATTTAACAGATCCGAAAACGGGGGTGGTTAGGGAAAGGAACCATGAGTTGGCTGGAAAAAACCTTGCTCATAAAGTGCTCGTATTTCCATCTGGGAAAGCCAGTTCGGTGGTTCAGATAGACGGTCTGTTCAAACTTGCATCACGAAACCTTG
>Ga0315268_10007751_pt1 | contig 11275 bp, 13 predicted proteins | sample C1_top_MG_FD_204535 | JGI IMG/M metagenome (GOLD analysis project Ga0315268, IMG submission 204535) | Sediment microbial communities from Yellowstone Lake, YNP, Wyoming, USA - C1_top | ecosystem: Environmental > Aquatic > Freshwater > Lake > Sediment | place: USA: Wyoming | collected 2017-08-01 | reverse complement strand
GGTTGCCCTGGGCGACCTTGCTATGATCGAAAAAGAATAGCGGGTACGGGGTTCCTCAATCCTCGGCCCCGAGCTCTTTTAGCAGAACCAGAGCGTCAGCCACGATTTTTACATGGTCTGAAGCCAGCAGCGGAAGATCCGTAAGAGGCCACCACTCGGCATCGGCTGCATCATCGCCCGCACGGATGGTGCCTGCGATCCGGCGTACCAGGTAGGCTGCCGCTATGATAAGCCGGGGATCACGGCTGGGTTCGGAATACACGCCAACGAGCCGGAACGGTTCCACGGTGAGGCCGGTTTCCTCTTTCATTTCACGGATCAGGCACTGCTCCGCAGTTTCATTATCTTCAATGCGGCCGCCCGGGGTAGCCCACTGTCCTTTGAATGGTTCCTTGCCTCTTCGGATAAGCAGAATCTTTCCGTCTTCTATGAGAACAGCATCGCAGGCAAATGGGCGCATGTGATCAGGACTTTGGTGAAGGCGGCTGGACCTTTATCTCCCAGATGTACTTGCTCCTTGTGGGGATTGGCTGCACCTTCACCAGTATGCCGTATTTTTTCCGGGCGATCACATCATTAAGATCGCGGAGCATCCTATCATCAACCGGATCGGTGTTAACCCAGGAGCAGGATTTGCGGGTTATGATGCAATCGGCTATGACGAGAGCGTCATGCGAGGTTATGCCCACGCCCACAAGATCGGCCATTATTTCTTCTTCAGTCGCCATGGGGACATCCTTTGCTGAAAAACATTTATAACGGGAAGCATTCCGCTCATCGGGCAAGATAATCCAACAGGGCATCGGTTGTTTTTGCGGCATATGAATAGCTGAACCTGGCCTTGGGGGATTTTTTTATTTCTTCGGTCAGACGCCCAAGCATCTTTTTCATTTCCTGCTGATATTTTCTGCTGTCTATCTTCTGGGAGACTTTGTCATCGTAGCAATAGAAAAACGGTTCGGATATGCTAAAGTGCTCGGTAATAAGGGCTTCCCCTTCCACCAGGTTAATTTTCATGTCAACGGGATTGGTGAGGTAGGGATTTGAGTAGATCACGGAGGGTACCTCGCCATCCTTGAGCACGTCAGGTTCGGCGATCTTGATCTTGAACTGGAACTCCTGGAGCTCTGAACCATCCGGATCGCTTCTTTTCTTATTTTCGGTGATATCCACAAAGGTCATTTTCTGGCTCGTGTAGAACGAAGCAGAATATTTTTCGGAATCAAAATGCAGCCCCCCTCCAGGAGAAGGACCGAGCGATTTGACCGCCCCGAATTCGAATCGGTCAATGGAGGAATAGACGAAATTCTCATCGGCAACCTGCCTTTTGCCGGCAAGGTCGAAGAAAACATGCTGTACTTTTCGAATACCATAGGGGAATGCCGAGGAATTTGCCTTTACGGCCTCGGCCACCACAGATGGAGGGGTCGTTGAAGTGAATCGCCATACCTCGCCAAAGGAATCGAAGGCAGAACCGAGAAGTGCTATGATGCTGACATCGTAAATCTCGCTTAGTTCAGACCCCATCAGCGCGAAATTTGGGTGTGTAAGGACAAAGTTAGGCACAGACTGGGATTGTGGATCATCCTCATAAATGACAAGACTCCCGAGAAGCCCTGAGAACATCCTTAGGCCGGTATTTTTGTCATAGTTTCTTGCCATGTGCTCTGCAAAGAAGTAGACCATGGCATCCACGGCCATGTGGTTTCTCAAGCTGGTTTCGAAGGGATCTCCATCGGGGGCAATAAGATAGTGGCCTTGCTCGTGGACATAATGGAGCAAAGGAGTAGGAGCCGGAAACTTGAATTCGTAGGGATATGTGGAGGTTCCCATGGCGGAGGCGCAGGATCTTTTGGTTTGTACCGTAAGCGGAGATGTGGAAGCTGCGATGCGGATCAGTTTTTCTTTGGGGCTGTAGCAGCCCACCGTGAATTCACCGCAAAATACCTTAAGCAAATCAGTATTCATAAGCTGAATATGGTCGTGGGAAAGAGGTTTCTTGTCCGTGAGCTCTTCCATCAGCGGCTCGATGGGGCGGAAATACTCAGGTTTCTTTGCAGTGGATGCGGCCTGCAGCTGTTCGGGTGTAATTGATGAGGTTTTCCGCACTTCCGAAGGTTTTCTGAACTCCGCCGCACCATCTGGGGCACCCATGCGAGGAAAAGAGCAGTTTGGATTCCTGCACATCTGCATTGCGCCTATAGTCGCCGCACCCAGCATCATCCAGAAAACATTGCTTTGGAACCTATGGAACACATCCATCAAGTGCTGCGTTTTGCTGGATTTTGGTTTGCGATAGCTTCGGGCATATCGAAATCTCATAAGTACACAAAATTAGAATGAATAAAACAGTTTATAAATCACCTATAAGGACAGAAATAACAACAAAAAAGAGAGCCGTAAAGCGGGTCACGCACCCACGGTGGCCTTTTTTCTTTTCTCTGGGGTGGCTATCTCCTGGGGTTTGGGCTGGACAGGCGCAACCGGAGCAGTAGTGGCAGGAGTTTTGGGCGTGGTGGTCGGGGTTACCGTTGTCTGGGCTGCCTGCTGCTTGGCCTGGGCAGGGGGAGCGGGCTTCGCCCGGGCCCTTTCGGCTGCGATCCGCTGGTATGCCTTCTCATCATATTGCCTTACGTGGCTGGCGGAATCGAAGGAGCCGCCTTTCAATGCAGACCAGCCCTGGAATTCAGCTGCCGGGAAATCGCGGGCGAGCTCACCAAAATTTTGCTGATGAACGGTAATGTTATAGGAGTTCCTGTTGCGCCCGTAGAGGATGTCGTTGCGCGCGCCCTGCAGCGCCGAGTATTCCCTTTCTTCTCTGTCGGTAAGCGGTTTGTTGGCATCTATTTTCTGCTGCAGGGGTTTGATCTTGCTGTCGAGCTCCTGCAGACGCCTGGCTTCATCAGCAGTGACTGGAACGACCGTCAGATACAAATTTTCGACGCGGCCGGAAGTGGGATGCTTGTCCACCTCCGTAGCAAGTACGTAATACTTATCATTGTTTGCCATGGGGTATATTCGTTCCCAAGCTTCATAAACATTGTGTTTATGTGGGGAATGTTCAAGCGACGTGGAAGCTTTAACATAAGTTAAGACGGAGGAAAGCTTCATCAAGGCCGGACGTTTCTCTCACGAAGTTTGATGAAACTTTAACATGGGTTAAAACGAAGGAAAGTTTCGGTCAGACGCTGTTGACTTCATCACGGGCCACGGCAGGGTGTAGGACCCTTCGACGCCATGGGCTCAGAGGTTGTTCACGTCATCATTCCGAAAATATAAGCGCAGAGACGAAATATAAACAAATGCTTACACACAGACCTCTGCTGTTATGTATATTATGCACAGCAGTATATAAATAGCAACATTATTTCCTGGCCATGGACGGTTTAACCGCCTGGTAGATGAAAACGCTCTCGAAGAAGAAATCCTGCCTCGAGGCGATTCCGACCTTGTAGCCGAGCCTTTCGAGTTTGGTTTTTGTTTTTTTCGGGCCGTTGAGACTGCTCTGGACGAGAAGGAGGGTACCGCCGGGCTTGAGATAGGGGTCGAAACGGTCGAGGAATGGGTCGAGCATCTTCCTCCCATCATTGCCGCCGTCAAAGGCTTCGTTCAGCGGGCCCTCAAGCTTTTCATTGTATTCGGTAGGCAGGTAGGGCGGGTTGAACAGGATCGCATCGAATCCAAGCGCATCATTCGCGGGTTTCGGGACGTTCGAGAAAAAATCGCTCACGATGAATTCCGCGTTCGCTATCCCGTTGCGCTTCGCGTTCTCCCGCGCGCATTTTACCGCCTCCGAGTTAATATCCACGCCAAGGACGCGGGTTTTAGGATTCGCTTTGGCGCAGGCGAGTGATGCGATGCCGCTGCCGCATCCGATTTCAAGCACCTTCCCATGGACGGATTTTGCCGCATCGGCCAGCATGAAGGAGTCCTCTGCGGGGGGATAGACGTCATCCGGAATGGATAATTTGAGTCCGGCGTATTCGAGATCCATGAGGAACGAATGGCCCAAACATATTATAAAATCCTGAAGAGAAACAAATCCATGGATGAGATCCTCGTCGCACTCCTTAGAAGGCGGGCGGATGTAAAACCGATCAAGATTACGACTTCAGAACTCGGGGCAGAGCTTGGCATGTCCCAGCAGAACGCATCCCGCAGGCTGGCGCAGCTGGAGGCGGAGGGCAGTATCGAACGCGGAAAGGAGGGCATCAGACTCACCACCAAGGGAAGGGAAGAACTGGCATCCCTGTTTGCAACCATGAAATCCGTCTTTGAGAAAGGGCGGATTGAAATAGAGGGCACCATCACCAGCGGGTTGGGGGAGGGCAAGTACTACCTTTCACTTTCAGGATACAGGGAACAGATAAAAAAGAAGCTTGGCTTCACGCCGTATCCCGGAACGCTTAACATAAGAATCGGACCGGATGATGGGTGGAAAAAGCAATCGGTGCTAAGGCTCGATCCCGTCATAATATCAGGCTTTCAGGACAAGGGCCGCACATTCGGCGACCTCTTTGCCTACCGGTGCAGGTTGGATAAGCTCGAATGCGCGGTGGTTGTTCCCCTAAGAACCCACCATGGAGCGGACATAATCGAAGTGATATGCCCTTTCTGTATAAAGAAAAAGCTGGGCCTCGCAGATGGCGACAGCGTCAGGGTGGTCGTCTGATGGTTATGGAATTGGCCGGCATCCAGGAGTGGAGGTGATCGCATGATAGAGATCGAAGGCATTGTGTTCCGGGCCCAATACGCCAGAGGGCGGGGCGAAACCGAGTACACCATCACCAATGGAAGCGGCGAATACACCTTCCTAAGCCGTGAAAGCATCCCCCCTGGATCCTGCATGAGGATCGAAGGCGAGATGGATGAGCAGCTTCGCATCATACCTAAAAAAATCGCAACGCTCGGACAGGAAGAGGCTCGAAAAGTTTACGGGGTAGTAGAAACAAAAATTAAATCCTCTTTCGCGCTGCCGGAAAAACCGCAACTGCTGGCTGATGACGAGACCATGCAGAAGCTCTGGCCATCGCTCAGGGAAGTGGCAGCCGAGCTTCTATGCGCCAAAAAACTCCGGCGTTCGGTTCTGCTGCGTTTCCATGGCGATGCTGACGGCATATGCGGCGCCTTCGCGCTTACCGGTATCATAAACTGTAAGGCGTACCAGCAGAATTCCGCGATCTACGGCGTGCGTGATGCGCTTCGGGACATAGGGACCGTAGGGCAGGAGAACAGGCCCATGGTGATCCTCCTGGATTTCGGATCCAATGACGCTTCCGCCGAAGGGCTTGGCCTTCTGCGTGCTGCCGGCATCAGGTGTATCCTGATAGACCACCATCCGCTTGGCTCAAATCCGCCTCCTGAAACGCTCAGTCCGTTCAGGTTTGCGGAAAAGGCATCGAAATATACCGCTGGATATCTGGCCTGCGAGATCGCGGCTGCATGCGGCATGAACATGGGGGAAGCAGCCGCATTGGCGAAGGCTGCCTGTGCTGGTGACAAAAGCGATATATTGCCCCATGATGGCGACGATGTAAAGAAAGCGATGGTGCTGGATTTTCTCGCATCCCACGTCTCGTTCGGAAACAATCTCGATTTCTACAAAAACGTGATGGCAAAGGAGGAGTTGTTCGCCTCCATCGCTAACCAGGCCGAGGAAAGCATAGAGGAAGCGGCGCAGAAAGCCATGGCTGGGATGAAGAGGGTGGAAAGCGGGAAACTGGAAACCGCCGTGTTCTCGCTCGGGAAGGTTGTGAAGCGAGGTGAATGGCCCCCTTCGAGCAAGGTGACAACGAGAATATACGACAAGCTGAGGCAGGAGAGGGGAGACAAGCCGCTAATATGCATCGGTTACACCGAGCATTCCATAATAATGCGCCTGAATGACGATGCGGTTACGCTCGGATTAAGTGCCAACGGCCTTGCCGAGAAACTGAAGGCGACCATGGCGGATTTCGTCGAGGGCGGAGGCGGTCATGTGAAAGCCGGCGCCATACGGGTGAAGAAAGGGTTCGTCAAAGAAGTGGTGAACGAGCTGGTGCGGGAGATCGGTGGAAGCGGCTAAATCCAGGCGACAGATCAGTGTTTTGATTCTGTGCTCTGGGGCACCTGCTGTGGTGCGACAGAAAGCGAAGCTAGCTTTTCTTTCAGGTAATCCTTGGCCCTGTCAAGCATGCCAGTTCCTGAAGTCGCAAGATAGGCTGCAATGGCCAGCCCTGCGGCATAGATGCCAAGCGCTGCCTTTTCTCGGTCGCCTGACAGATAGCCCTGGGAGAGGGAGGCAATGCTCCAGCCAAGAAGCGGAAGGCGGGCGAACTTAAGGATGATCTTTTCCATGTTTTCAGCCACTGCAGATGCCGAAGCCTTTACTTCCATAGCCTTTCCCATCATCTTTGCATAGATGATGAAAACCAGGGGACTCACGACCGAATAGGAGATTGCTAGAGCTGGTTCCTTTGCCAGAATGAGCCCGGTTGCGATGGTACCGGCACCGAGAGCGCCCTGGGCAAGGGTCTTTCTTTCCAGGCCGGTTTTTGACTCCAGGCTCTTGGCAGCAGTGCTGATTGCGGAGTGGGCAAGCTCATCGGTGAGCACATAGGCCTTCCACAGCACCCGGTGAGGGGCAAGGGAAGCAGCCTTCTGGCTCTCCTGCTGCTTGTGGGAAGGGTTTCGCTGGGCATTCATGTTATTATATATGGTTATAAGTGCTTATAAAGTTATCATTTATGGCAAAAACGAGGATTGGAAACTGCTAAGAAAAGGGAACAGGCCAATTCGATCATTTCAGGTCTTTTCTTCCGAAAAACAGGTTCGCCACAAATCCCGGAACCGACACGAAGAAGAGGACCACAAACCACAGCAGCTTATAGGCGATATCGTTTCCTGACGTTATGATTTCCACAAGGGAAAGGATGGCCGCAAGCGAATAGACAAGGCCGGCAAGAACAATCGCGATCATGGAGCCCATGCCAAGGAAGGAGTGAAATGAATCCGCTTGATCTCCGGTTTGCGGAACCAGAGCGTAGATAATCACCAGTACGATCCCCAATGCAAAAAGGACACCCGCTACGATAAGCATCTTATCGAGTGGAAAACGCATAAAGAGACAATCAAGGAAAACAAATAAAAAACCATGAACACGATATAGGTTCACTAATTATTGGTGAGCGGCATGAAAGTTGCGATAAGTGGGTTCGGTAGGATAGGTAAATCTTTTCTCAAGGCAGCCATAGAGCAGGAGGCGCTCGGCCGGGATTTCAACGTCGTGGCGATAAACACCAGGAGCGCAGTGGATGCCCATGCTCACCTCTTCAGATATGATTCGGTTTATGGAAGGTTCAAGGGCAAGGTGGAGGTGAAGAACGGCAATCTCATTGTCAACGGACACGAGATAAAATGGATCACCGAAACCGACCCGCTCAAGCTGCCGTGGAAGGAGCTTGAAATCGATCTTGTTCTCGACAGCACCGGTGCGTTCCGATCAAAGGCGGATGCGGAAAAGCACCTTAAGGCCGGTGCCAGGATGGTCCTCATATCCGCCCCTGCCAAGGAGGTGGATGCGACCATAGTCCCGGGTGTAAACGACCACCTGGCGGACAAGGGCATGAAGGTGTTCTCCCTTGCCTCATGCACCACCAACTGCCTTGCGCCGGTGCTCAAGGTCATTGATGCGAAATGGGGGATTGAGGGCGGCTTCCTCAGCACGGTCCACGCTTACACCAACGACCAGAACCTTGTGGATGGCAGCCATAGCGACCTCAGGCGCGCAAGGGCAGGCGCTTTGAACATCATCCCCACTTCAACTGGAGCGGCCAAAGCCATTGGCGAGGTGATACCTGCCCTTTCTGGAAAGATGGATGGTCTCGCGTTCCGTGTTCCCGTGCCCTGCGGCTCCATGAACGATATGACGCTCCTTCTGAAGAACGATGCAGGCGCTGAACAGATAAATGCAGAGCTGAAGCGCGCCTCGAACGAGGAATTGAAAGGGATCCTGGGATATACAGAAGACGAAATAGTTTCCACAGACATAATCGGCAATCCGCTCTCTTCCATAGTGGACGGCAAGCTTACCAAGACCAAGGGAAAACTGGTCAAGATCTCGGCCTGGTATGATAACGAATACGGCTATGCAAGCCGCCTTGTGGATTTCGTCAGGAAACTCGGCAAGCTCTGAGTTTTATCTTCGGCACAAGTCCGGAGCAGGCCTAGGACATTTAAAAAGCCTTTCTTCCTTAATTTCATTTGATGGCAGTCGGATTGGAGGTTGTCGCCTCTAACATAGCTTCTTTTCTCTCGAACCTGGCGCCAATTATATCCCTGTCCCTTATACTTCTGGGAGGGATACTTTACGGTGTAGCGCAAACCCAGCCGCCCGATACAAGAGGCAAATGGCAGACCGCCGCCATAAGCATGTTCATCGGTGGCGTGATCGTGGGTGCCATAGCCGGTGCGGCGGTCTTCATTCAGGAGCAGTCTTCAGGGTTGCTGAAGCCGGTCTGAATGGCGGATAGCGACAGGGCACGGGTCGAATGGTTTCGAAACTGACAGGCCGATCGCGAATTTTTATATTCTTGTAGCCATAGTTTCTTTCCATGAACAAGGTCATTTTCCGAAAAAAAGAAAAGGAAGAACCACCTCCAGCGCCATAGCCATTTTATAGCCTTGGCAGCACTATTGAAACCGATGGTCGTGCGCACCGCAGCTAGGCAGGAAGACAAGGAAGCCCTGGAAAGGATAGAACGAGTGGGGGGAAGGCTTAACAGCGGCAGCGCAGATCAGCGGTTAATCCGTGCGCAGGAGATAGTCAACCTGGGCATCAGCCGCCGAGCCGATTCGCCCGTAAGGCTGGCGGCGGCTAATGCGCTTCTTGTGGCCATAGCTAAGGGGCAGGATGTTGAAGTCGAGCGGAAGCTGCGGTATATGGTGAAGAGCCTCGGCTTCAAAATCAACGTAACAGTAACGGAAAACCGCGAGGAGCATAAAAGGACACGGACTTACAGCATGACCGGACCGATAAGGCCGGAAACGACCGTTCCGAAGAGAGCGAAGCAAAAAACCGAAGAAGAGGGGGGTATAAAACTGGCAAGACCGGCCAAAACCATGCCGGTGAGGTTGCAACCTGCGGAAAGCGAGATACCCCATCAGCCTCCTGCGGAAACCAGTGTCACATTGACAAATATCGCCGGAACAGTGCTCGTCTATGCAGTGAAGGCGCTGAATAATGGGATCAAAATTATGCTTGGACCAGCGGCATGTGGGCCAGTGCCACCGCAAACAGAAACGCTCCCGCCCCAGCCATCCGCTACCGCACCTCCCACCGCAGCGCCGACCGGATCAGCGCCAGCGCAAGAGGCAGGCGCACCAACCCAGACCCAACAGGTGAAATACTGGTGGCCGGGTTTCATCATGAAAAATGGCCAGCTAATTACGGTCTACATGGGTTATGGAGACGACACGTTCTATGATCCGAAGGACATGTACGCCTCCAAGGATGCAATTCCCCAGGCGTCGGTAGGGCAGATGAAGACGCAGATACAGAACCTGACCGGCTACATGAAGCAGTTCTTTTCGGACCCTGCCACGGTCGACAAGGCGCTCGAAGGATTCATACTGATGAAGAGACCGACTCCGAACCAGCTGCCGAACGGCACCATCGCCGCAGGAAATTATGGAGGAACAAACCCGATCGTCGTGGTGGATTCGGACGGAAATGTACTCCAGGAATACGCCGGGGGCGGCAAGATGATGGACTACAACCAGGAGGGGGCAGCTGCTGGGGGGGTGCTCTTCCATGAGTATTTCCATCTTGTATGGGACAACCTGCCCCAGGCAGAAAAGGATTCTTTCAAGACGAAAGCGTCGTTGTTCTTCAATGCATACGGTGATACGTCCGAATCGGACGCGTTTTTCCCTCTGCTGTTGACAGGAGTAATAGATCCTGCCCTCAATGGTCATTCATCGTTCAATCTAGGAAGTGCCCTGCTCGTATGGAGCGATGAAAATCTGCCCTCGAACATGAGCGACGCCGAAAAGCAATACATCAGGTTTGCGATCCAGGAGTACGTCAGGATACATACCAACATAGTGGATGGGAGGACGAAGGGATTGGACTCCTCGGACAGGTCTGCCTTCATAGGATACGAGACCTTCGCATATATGGGCGCCAATTACGACGTGCTGGATGCCATAGCCAACCAGGGAACGCCGACGCAGGGTTTGCTACCGTGGTACATGAACCCTCCCTATTCTTCCATGGGGCTCAGAAGTAATGTTGTTGATGCGCTCAGCAACAGCGGAGCGGGGTATTTCACAAGCGAAGAGAAATTCAAAGAGCTTATTCCTCATATCAAAAGCTTTGTTGATTGGATGAAGGTGCTGTATCCCGAGCTTGTGACAGCGGCTCAGCAGCCATAGGAACGCAGAAATGAAGACACGTAAAGATTGGAGGGATGGCAGGATATGCAGGGCATAACAGTATACGAACGGAAGTAATGGAAACCGATCATCTTCTTCTTGGATACCGCAGCTGGCACTGCGGAAATGAACTGTCTCAAACTATTTAAAGAACGGATTTCACATAGCCATTAGTATATACGTATAGTGTATGTATATACTTACGAAAGAAAGGTGAAATCAGATGAAAGAAACAGAAGTGAAATTGGATGATGCGGGTTTCGAGGAAATCCCATCTGAAGAGAAAGGGGGAAGCGAGGCTGTGAGCGGAGTGCAGAGCACCGGTGGCGGGATGCCGGCAACAGTCAACAACAGGCCTGACCTGCGGGTGGTGCAGACAGACCGCGACAAGAACGGAAACGTAGTATACAAGAACGTGGGGGGCATGTGGAAAAACATCTCCAAGAACGGCAAGGAGTTCTACACGCTGCGGATTGGCGAGCTGAAGCTGCTGGTCTTCCCGAACGACAGGAAGTGATGGGGGGAGAAACGGAAAGAGAAGAGCGAACCAGGGCAGAAATGGTGGAAATAAACCATCCGGCTTCGAAGCGAGCCATGGGTCGCTCTCCATCCGCTTCGACGTTCCGAATGGCATGGGAAAGGATGAAGACATAGGATGAGAAGGAAACGAGGAGATGAATATGGCAGAGGACAAAGATAAGGAAAAGAAGAAGAAATATTACAAGGATCTTGAAGACCTCCCGGGTGTCGGCGAAGTGACAGCGGAGAAGCTCAGGGCGGCCGGCTATGGCGAGTTCTCGGCGATTGCAACGGCCAATCCGCACGAGCTTGCAGAGGTTGCGGGCATTGGCGTAGAATCAGC
>Ga0315268_10007750_pt1 | contig 11276 bp, 10 predicted proteins | sample C1_top_MG_FD_204535 | JGI IMG/M metagenome (GOLD analysis project Ga0315268, IMG submission 204535) | Sediment microbial communities from Yellowstone Lake, YNP, Wyoming, USA - C1_top | ecosystem: Environmental > Aquatic > Freshwater > Lake > Sediment | place: USA: Wyoming | collected 2017-08-01 | reverse complement strand
TCGCTTACCAACCTGCCAGAAATTATAGTCACCGAATGTATGTTCGTCAAGGGTAAACACCCACGAGTTCAGAATATGACCCAAATTATGGCGGTTTATGTCAAACTTTGCTCGGCTTTTCCGTGGCGATTCAGGCCCTTTTGTGCTATGATGCACATGCTTTTTCCGTTCAGTTCGTCGAATTGGAGCGTCATCAATTCGGAGGTCAAACGTTGGTTAGCTTTGAACCTTTTGAGTACCGCGATGGCGAATTGACATGCGAGGAGGTGCCATTGAGCGATGTCGCACGGCAGATCGGCACGCCCGTTTACGTCTACAGTCGAGCGCGGATTGAGGCGAACTACCGCCACATTGCCGGCGCGTTTGCGCTGTTGAACGCCAGGGTTCATTACGCCGTCAAGGCGAATGGAAATCTTGCCGTGCTGCGGGTCTTGAATGAGCTGGGCGCTGGATTTGATGTCGTCTCGGCTGGCGAGTTGTTTCGAGTATTGAAGGCCGGCGCGGACCCGGCACACGTCGTCTTTGCGGGCGCTGGCAAGACGGACGCCGATTTAGCTTATGCGCTCGATGCTCAGGTCGGGCAGATCAATGCGGAATCGGCGGACGAACTATTCGCACTGAACCGATTGGTCGGTGAGCGCAACATGAAGCAGCGAGTAGCGTTGCGGCTCAACCCGGGCGTTGATCCGCACACACCACACAAGCACATTAGCACCGGACATGCAGGCAGCAAATTTGGCATTGAGCTGGACGAAGCCGAGTCGCTTGTTGCCAGCGCCGAACGGTTTCCGCAGCTCGATATTGTCGCGCTGCACATTCATATCGGATCGCAGATTCCGGATCCTGCGCCGCTGGCTGAGGCTTTGGAACGTTTGTTGCCCCTCGTCGAGCGCTCGCGTTCGATTCGCGCGCTCGATATCGGTGGAGGTTTTCCTGTAGCTTATCGCGAAGGCGAGACGGCGACCGGACCGGAAGAATTTGCGCGCGCTGTCGCAGAGACGACCCGGCGGGTCGCCTCCAGGTTGGAAATTTCAATCGAGCCAGGACGGTTCATTATTGCAGACACGGGCGCGCTCGTGGCGCAGGTGCAGGCAACCAAACACAGTTATGGCCGACGCATCATCACGACCGACGCCGGCATGACCGATCTCATCCGCCCGGCGTTGTACGAAGCGTATCATCCGATTCTGCCGCTCGCGCAGAGTGCGGCTTTGGATGAACTCACCGACGTGGCGGGACCGGTCTGTGAATCATCCGACTATTTGGGTTACGAGCGCGCTCTGCCGGCGCTGAAGCGGGGCGATCACATCGCGGTGTTGTTTGCTGGGGCGTATGGCGCGACGATGTCTTCGAACTATAACAGTCGCCCGCGCGCGCCCGAAGTGCTCATCGAAGGCGACACATTCCGCGTCGTTCGCCGGCGCGAAACGTGGGATGATCTGGTGAGTGCAGAGTTGATCCAGTGATCGTGGCGTAGCGGTCACTTTCCATCCCAACCCGCTTTACAATCAGGCGCAGAGCGATCCGCACGACATCGCCGTTGTCGTGTTCGACAAGCCTATCCAGGGACTCACGCCAGCGCGTTTGCCCAAGCTGGGACAGTTTGATCGCGTGGACAAGGATCAAAAGTTCACCGCGGTGGGTTATGGCGGGCAAGAGCCAGTCAATCAACCAGGCGGCCCGGTCATTGCCTATCTCGATACGCGCGAGTACGCCGTGTCCACGTTCAACGCTGTTAGCCCCAGCTACCTGCGGCTTTCGCAAGATCCGGCTACGGGCAATGGCGGCACCTGCTACGGCGATTCAGGCGGTCCGAATTTTCTCGGTGCAGGTGCGAGCGAGACGAATATCGTCGCTGGCACCACGATCACGGGCGAGGCCCTGTGCAAGTCAACCAATGTAGATTACCGGCTCGACACCGAATCTGCGCGAGCGTTCCTGGCACAGTTTGTCACGTTGCCATAGGTAATGGGCAAACAAAAAAGCCCCGGCCAGACCGGGGCTGTTCGTTTTCAGAAGATCAAGCTTTAATCGGCGATCAGCGTTTTCGCTTCAGCGCGGCGAAAATATGCGCGGTATGCGGCGGTTTCGGACAGCAACACGCGCAGTTCAGTTTCAATTTCTGGCGTGACCTGCTTTGCGCCGTTGCCCCAGTCAATCACCAGGTCGTCGCCTTCCCATCGCTGGATGACGATCTGCCCCCGCGCTTCGAGCCATTCGATGCCTCTGCGCACGGTCGCCAGCCGTTGGCCGCATGCCGCCGCCAACGCAGGCAAATACACCTGGCCTTGCCTCTGGCGCAGGTCATGCTTGAGCAGGCCAGCCAACCGGCGCAGGAATGGCTCGATGCGATCCTCGCTGCTGGCGACCCCACACAAAGCCACTGTGCGTGGTGAGACTTGCGCCAGCGCCGTCTCCAGTTCGCGTGGGCCGGGCGGCGCGCTCCAGATGACGAGCGTCTCTGCCGGGGCGAGCGAGTGCCGCCCGCTTCCCTGCAATCCTTCCACCGGGCTGCCCTCGAGCCACATCTGCGCATTGCCGCGCGCAATGAGTGTGGTCACGCACTGTTTGACATCGGTCACGTTGCGCCAATCTATCACTAGAGTGCCGGGCACAGCCGGAGCAAGTTCAACAATCGGCATCTCAATCGGGCGGGCATCAATCCATTCGATCTCAAGCCCGGTGCGCCCGAGGTAATCGGTGCTCTTGATGACGCACACCAGGTCGAATGGACTCGACGGTGGCTCCTGCTCCGCGCCGCGCCACCAGGTAAGCTTGCGCGCGTTGCCGGTTTCACGTGCAGCGTGCACGGTCACTTCACGGTGTTCGCCGTTGCGCCCAAACGTCCGTTGACTGGCGATGGTGAGGTGGCGGCATGCAAGATGAATGGCCGGATTGCCCTGGCCGAACGGCGCGAGGCGTTCCAGTTCCTGCGCGAGTTCGATGCCCAGTTCGTCCAGCGTCACGTAGGCATCTATGCGTGTGCCAGGCGGCGTGGTGGTTCTATCCCATACTGCGTTCACTGCTTGCGAAAGCGAACGTCGAAACGCAGGGATATTGTCCGGCAGGATGGCGAGTCCCGCCGCACCAGGGTGCCCGCCGAAGCCTACCAGCCACTGGCTCACGCGCGCATCTCGGAGCGCGGCGTTGATGTCGCAACCAGGCACGGAACGCAGTGACCCGCGTCCCACCTGACCGGGCGGCGTGACGATGAGGGCGACCGGACGGGCGTATTGCTCGGCCAGTCGCCCGGCGACCGGGCCGATAACGCCGCCGTGCCAGTGAGGATGGTCCAGAACCAATGCGCTCGCATCTAACAGCGACGGATCGCGCGCGATTTGCTCTTGTGCTGCCGCATAGATTTGGCTGCTCAGCAATTGGCGCTTGGCATTCAGCCCTTCCAGTTGCGCAGCCAGTATGTGCGCACGGCCACGATCATGGGTCGTGAACAATTCGACGGCTTGATTCGCGTCGCCCAAGCGTCCAAGCGCATTGAGGCGCGGCCCCAGGCCAAAGCCGATATGCTCGGCGGAAAGGCGGGCCGGGTCAATGCGCGCCATTTCAAACATTGCGCGCAGGCCAGCTCGCTCCGTGCGCCGCAGCCGTTCCAGCCCGCGCTGCAGCAGGTAGCGGGTCTCGCCTGTTTGCTCGGCTACGTCCGCGACGATGCCCAATGCGACTAAATCAAGCTGGCGATCCGGCGCTTCGTCGAGCAACTCGATCAGCTTGTATGCCACGCCGACGCCGGGCAGCCCGCGCAATGGATGATCGGCCGGCAATCGCTTGGGATTGACCACGGCATCGGCCTTGGGCAATTCCTCTGGCAGGTCATGATGGTCGGTGACGAGGACGCTGACGCCGCGCCTCTTGGCAAACGCAATCGCTTCATGCGCGGCGATACCGGTGTCACACGTCAACAATACCTGGATGCCTGATGCAAGGACGCGCTCGAGCGATTCGATGTGGATGCCGTGCGACTCGCTGAGGCGATTCGGGATATAGTACACCACATCCGCGCCCAGGTCGCGCAGCGTCGAGACGAGCAATGTTGTGGCGGTCTGACCGTCCACGTCGAAATCGCCCCACACGGCGATGTGCTCTTGGCGTTTGATGGCAGCGCGAATGCGTTCCGCTGCAAACGCCAGGTCGGGCAGAGCCTCGGGGTGCGTAGGCGTGTAACGATCCGGGTCGAGGAAGGCCAGCGCAGACGGAGGCGTGGTGATGCCGCGCCGCGTCAAAATCTCGGCGACGAGTGGATGTCCGCCGACGGCGGCGCGCAGTTCATCGCTGACGAGAACAGGTGAGGGTTCAATCCACATAGCAGCGGTCTGCGCAGACGGAGCGCCGGCTTTAGTCGGCGTCGTGCGGCAGGCTAAAGCCCGCGCTCCAGGCTTTCAGTGGGATACGTGCCAAAGACAAAATCCCACAACGGCGAGCTGACGCCAAAGCGCTGGTCGGGCGTCTTGAAGTGATGCAGCATGTGATACTTTTTCAGGTATTTCAAATAGCGGCCCTTGAGCGGCAGGTGATGCGTGGCATAGTGCGTCAGGTCATAGCTGAGATAGCCGGCGATGAGGCCGGAGAAAATCGGCGCGACCCACGCGTACGCGCCGAGTGCGATGCCCGCGATCAGGTAAACGCCCCCGTAAAAAACGAAGGAGAGCGGGATGCTCACCACTGGCGGCATGACAAGGCGCGTCTTGCATTGCGGCTGATAATGATGAATACCATGAAAGAGAAAGACGAGGCGCTCCTGCCAGGGCGAGCGCGCCTTGAAGTGAAACACGAATCGGTGCAGCAGGTATTCGGCCAGCGTCCATACGAACAAGCCAACCACAAAACCGACAGGGATGTGCAACCATGCGCCCGCTGCTCGCCGGGCCATCGCGCCGATCAAGAAGTAAAGCGCAACAGGCAGCCAGATGATGACGACGACGGCAGGATGAATGTGTGTAAAGAATTCCAGAAAATCGGAGTTGAAGAGGCGGACAGGTTCGGGACTGTGGTTGATTTCGAGATGGGACATTGTTCCTACTCCATCATCAAGTCTTGCGTGCTTCTGCATCGGGTGGCAACTGGTCTTGCGGCGTCGCCGCGCCGCAGTTGGGACAGGCAAAGTTGGTTTCGGCAGGCAGGTACGGGCGACCGCAATACGGGCAATTAATAGGCTGCGGCGCGGGCGGTTCGACAGGAACTTCACGGATAACCTCCTGGGTCACTGTGCGCGTCGGTCCGCCTGCGCCCACGAAAATTGGCCCTATGCCGGTAAACACGTTTCCTCCCGGCTGAGATGGACCAGAACTCGATTTGGAAGATGACGAGGATTTTGATCTGGACGAAGACGACGATTCCGACCTGCCTCCGCCGCTGAACAGGACAAACAGCACGGCGATGATGACGACGGCCGCCAACGTGATGAACACAATGATCGCCGTGAGGCGCAACGCTTTGGGCAGGTCGTACAGCTCATAGCCGTAGCTGAACAGAAACACTCCGCCGATGTAAAAGGGCGCAAGAATTGCCATCAGCGTCAATCCCTGGTCTTGTGCCATGTCGCCCTGAAGCCAGGTGAGATACGCAATGTAGACGATGAGCGCCAGCGCCGCCAGCGCAATCAGCCCGCCGGGCACCAGGAGATAGAGCGGTTTGCCGGGCTTGGCGTCATCGTGATGGTGATCCACCACCTGCGCGGTTTTGGCGCGGACATTCAAGACTCCAGGTCGGTCTGAAGACATATTACCTCCAGTTTTGTTCAGTAAACGATCTCTTCCACCTCGGCCAGCTCGATATTCAGGTCTTGTTCGAGGTCACCTTCATCGCCTGTTCCGGCAGTGATGCCACGATTGCACAGCGAGCGATACACACAGTAGCGGCAGCGCGTTTCATCCGCCGTGAGCGGCCAAACGGCGTCCGCGCGTGTGGCGATTTCATTCACGAGGCCGGTGAGGAAGGCAGCATCCTCGGCGTATTGGGCTGAATCATACGGCAAGGCTTCCGGCGCGGCGGGGAACTCGGCGAACCAGTAAATCAGCGAGACTTGCTCTGGAAGGACGGGTTGACCGCCGTTGAGCGATGCGCCCGCTTCGATCAGCACGTAGCGATAGACGCGGGTCTGAATCCTCGCGGCAAGTTGAGAGTGAGTAGAGCGCTTGCGTTCAGTCTTCCAATCCACGATGACAGCACGGCGACCCGGATCGAGCGCGAGCAGGTCGTACTTGGCGGCGATTCTGACGTGCAGACCTTCGAGGTCTCCAAAACCTCGAAGGTCTAATGTCGCGGTCAACATTACTTCAGCGCGGCGAAGCTGGGAGGGCAAATCTCGTGGCGGAACGTTGAGATAATTCCGCCACCAGCGTGCCAAGTCCGGGTCGCCTGCGGTCGCGGCGATTTGATCGGCGGGCAGGCCAACGGTGTGTTGCTGCGCCATCTGGTGAAAGCGGCGGCCTAACTCGACCAATCGCTCACGCTCGATGAGCGGCTCGCTTTCCACCGCAGGCCAGGGCTGGTCAAGCACGTAGCGCAACTGGAAGCGGCGCGGGCAATCGAGATAGTCGCGCAGGCTGGATTGGGTAAATTGAAACGACACGGGAAAAGGCATGTGAGCCATCCTTGGCTTGGTTTCTCAAGGTCTTTCGACTCGTCCCATCCTGCTTGAGTTCCATAGCGGCGCGGAACAGTTCTGGCAGATGGCGGGACGCGCTGATGATTTTACCGCTTGCCGAAATGTTTGCAAGCGTGCTCCATTCCAAATCATCTTGATGCCTTGCGCTGCGTTGCCCAACTCGTACTCGCCGTTCGGATCGTAACAGCACGGCGTCACCTGACCATCCCAGTTTACCACGAGTCGCCGCCAGGGATGATCGCACACGCGATGCGCATACGGTACGTTCCGTGCCAGGCTGAAATGTTCATCATAGCGGCGCAGTGACGTGTCTTCTGGCAGCCACGTGCGCTTGGCCGGATCGGCGTTGAGGTCACCCAGCCCGACGGATTTGAGCCTGAGCAGCGCGCCCAGTTCGCTCGCGGTCTGCCGAATGAGCGGGATTTCGTGCTCGTTGTGGCTCATCACGATAAACTGTAACTCGACGATGGGCTTGCGCCTGCCAAGTTGGCGCTTGCGCGCTTGCAAGAGCTGCACGCCTTCCAGCACCTTATCCAGGCTCCCGCCGATGCGATACACGTTGTACGTTTCAGGCGTCGCGCCGTCCACGCTCACGCGCAGGTAATCCAGCCCACTCGCGATGAGGTCGTCGGCGCTGATGGCGCGCTGGAACACCAACCCATTCGTGCTGACGCGCGTATGGACTTCGGCTTGGTGAGCCAGCGCAATCATGTCCAGCATGTGCGGGTGAAGGAAGGGCTCGCCATAGTTGTAGAGCATCACGCGCTCGAGCGCAGAGTCGAGGTCAACTAGGATCCGTTGGTACAGGTCGAACGACATCTGGCCTTGAGGTCGCTTGAGCTTGCCGGAACCCGTGGGGCAAAGCGGACAACGCAGGTTGCACTCGTTCGTCGGTTCGATCATCAGGATGCGTGGCAGGCCCATCACGCGCGGCAGCTTCAGGCAATACGAAAGCCATAGCCCTGCGCGGTTAGCCCCACGCTTCAACCAACGCGTCTTGTCTCGCGCAACCCAGATAGGCTTCATGATACTGCACTGATTTTCTGAACCGCAACCCTCTGACGAGGGCGAGCGAAACCAAAAGCGCGAAGGATCACAAAATGAAATTCTTGGCGTTCTTTGGGTCTTGGCGGTTCAAATAGATGTGATGCAAGGTTCGATTCTCTGCCAGAAACGTATCGCAGGTCAAACATTCAGGCAAGGGCTGACCGTTGCGCATGGTTTCGCGCAGGTGGCGATACGCCGTGCCTTGCCAGATGTCAGCAAAGCTCGATTCTCGCAAATCGCCCAGTATGATGCGCGGCGCGGAACAGCATGGAGTCACGAGCGCATCGGCAGTGATGAGCGCGTGCGTCCACACCGCGTAACATGGTTGATGCCGGTACAACCCCCGTGCATAATGGCCGTTGCGACTGGCGGCCAGCTCATCTCTTGTTTTCCCGAAAGGATAGGCCTCGCCCGGTCGGCGCATCAGTCCGAGCGACATCGCCTGTGCTGCTAAAGCGGGCGCAATGCGCCGGTTGTAATCCAACAGGCGGCGCTTGTTGAGCCGCAGCGTATCGGTCGGATCATCCACCGGCATCAGAAGAATGTGCTGCGCGCCAAGCATGTGCGCCAGCACGGGGAGCCTGTCCAGCGTATCATAGTTGTCGCGGCAGACGACGGTATTGATTTGAATCGGCAGCCGCCGGTTGCGCCTCTCGGCAGTGTAACGCAACGCTCGTACTCCGGCAATGGTCTGTTTGAACGCGCCCTCAACGCCGCGAATCCGATCATGCACGGAGCGAATGGGCGAGTCAATAGAAACGCACACACTGTTCAGTCCGGCCTTGACCAGTTGCCGCGCCAGCTCGCGCGTGACGAGTGTGCCGTTCGTCGTCAGTGTGACGCGCAGTCCACGATGGTGCGCGTGCGCGATGAGATCGGGCAGGTCAGGGCGAAGCGTCGGCTCGCCGCCAGAAAAGTGAATCTTGCGACAGCCTATTGCGGCGAGTTCATCCAGTGTGCACGCCGCCAACTCGGCTGTGAGTAGAGTGGAGTGGTCTTGTTTCCATTCGCACATGCCGCAGGCCAAGTTGCACCGCCAAGTCAATTTGAGCTTGACCATCAGCGGCGCAAACGGTTCGGCCTGCTCGACGGCTGCGCCGAATGCCTCGGCATGATCTCGCACGCGCGCGACATTGTACATTCTCGGAATCGGCCTATACTTGAATGTCGAGTTGCATCGTCATTCGTGATTCGACATTCGGCATTCGACATTAACTCAGATCGGCAAACGTGTCGTTGACGTCCGAGTCGTACATGCCGACGATCGAAAAAGCTGCAATGTCCTCTGCCGTGTAATCGTGCGCCACCTGGGACACGGCCACTGGTTGATCCACGTTCTGCTGGCAAGCCAGGCACAGCAATCCGCCCTGGCTGATGGACACGTGCTCGTCGCAAAACTTGCGCCCGCATTTGACGCACGTCGCCAGCGCCGTGTTCGGGCAGCGATGGGGAACCAGATAACCGACGATCATTTCGCATTGAGACGCCATTTCGACCTCCTGCCGTGAGCTGCGGTGATTCGGAATGCCCTGCGTTACATAACCGGATGCCTGTATTATTGCTTTATGGGGCCAAATGTCAAACGAACGTATGAGATCAATGAACGTTTGCATCCTGACCGACAAATACCCACCTGATGTCGGCGGACTGGCTGTATCCTCGCGGCGGCTAGCGCGGGGAGTGCTCGGCGCTGGTCACAACGTTTGCGTCAGCGTGCTCTCGTCGTCGGTTGCGCCGGGAGCGGTCAGCACATCTGATGATGCGGGTCTTGTGGTGCATCGCATCGGCTCGCGTCGCCGCGCCGACGATACGCTGGCCGACTGGTTCGATTACCTCGTCGCGCTTCATGCGGCCAATCCCTTTGATTTGATCCACGCGATGTATATTGCGCAACCCGCGTTCATCGCCGTGACTGCGGGACGCTACCTGGACGTGCCGTCGGTCATCAGCGCGCGCGGCAACGACCTCGACCGGACGGCGTTCGATCCGGGCAAATTTTCGCAAATCGTCTGGTCGCTGCAAAATGCGAGCGCCGTCACTGCGGCGACGCATGACCTCGTTCGCAAGGCTCGCGCGCTCGCGCCTGGATGCGAGCCAAGCTTTGTTCCGAACGGCGTGGACACGCTGCTCTTTGCGCCCGGCCCGAGCGATGAGGCGCTGGCGGCCTCGCTGGGTCTGGCCGATGCTCCGGTCGTCGCGTTTGTGGGCGAGGCTCGCCAGAAAAAGGGCTTGACCATTCTGTTGCCCGCTTTCGCGCGAGTGTGCGCATCCATGACTCGCGCCCGTGAGCGCGCTCCTACACTGCTCATGGTTGGCGGCGTCCGCCAAGACGATGAGCCGATCCTGCAGGTCTTTCAGCGGCAAAATCCTGCGCTCGACGTCCACATCGTTCCGCACGTGGCGCACGAGACGTTGCCCATCTACTATCGCCTGGCCGAGGTTCTCGTCATACCTTCATTGCGGGATGGAATGCCCAATGCGCTCTTGGAAGGGATGGCTTGTGAATGTGCGGTTGTCGCCTCGAATGTGGGCGGAATGCCGGATGTCCTCCAGAACGGCGAAAATGGCATTCTAGTTCCGCCCGGCGACGTAAATGCGCTGGCCGATGCGGTATTGAGTTTACTGGCCGATCCTTCGCGCCGCGCTCAACTCGGTCAAGCGGCAAGGGCCACGGTTGAATCCGAGTTCACGCCGGAACAAGAGCTGGGACGCAATTTAAAAGTCTATCGGAACGTGATGCGTAAAACGTGAAACGTGAGATTCTCTCACGTTTCACGTCCCACCTCGCCGACGAGTTGCTCGTAAACGCGCAACAGTTTTTTCTGCGCCTCATGCCAACTAAATTTGTCTGTCGCGCGCCTTGCCGCCGAATCGGCCAGGCGTTGAGCGAGCGCCGCATCGTTCAGGAGCGCCAGCACGCAGCGAGCCAGGTCGGCCGGGTCGTCCGGCGTGAACAGCAAAGCATCCACCCCGTCGCGCGCGAGCTCACGCACGACGGGTAGGTTGGCGGCGACGATGGGCCGGGCGCAGGCCATGTACTCGATGATCTTGATGGGACAGCAGCCCTGGGTCACGTTGCGGTCATTGTAGGCCAGCGGCGCAACGCAGACATCTGCTTGAGCGATGAGTGCAGGAATCTCGTGATGCGGCACGGCCGGCTGGAAGGACACGTGATCTTCCAGGTTCAGTTTGCGGACAAGCTTTTGCAAATCCTTGTGTTGCCGTCCGCGCCCCCGCCCCACGATTATGAGCTTGACCGATTGTTGTGCTAGAATAGGCGGCATCGCTTTGATGAGCACGTCCAGCCCTTGCCAGTCTGCCAGCGTGCCAATGTACAGAATAGTGGGTTGGTCAGTCAGTTGATGAGTTGGTTGAGGCGTAAAGAGCTTGGTGTCCACGCCGTTCGGTATGATGGTGATTTTTTCGCGCGGGACGCCCAGGCTGGCGACGTAGGCTTTTGTCACAGCCGACGGGCAGACGATGGCTTCGGCCAGCATGAGTGTGGCGATTTCCTGCTCTTTGAATTTGTCCAGCACCGGGCTGCCCTTCAATGCAGGATAGTGGTACTTGAGTTCAACGCTGGGCAGGCCATTGACTTCAAAGAGCG
>Ga0315268_10007749_pt1 | contig 11276 bp, 10 predicted proteins | sample C1_top_MG_FD_204535 | JGI IMG/M metagenome (GOLD analysis project Ga0315268, IMG submission 204535) | Sediment microbial communities from Yellowstone Lake, YNP, Wyoming, USA - C1_top | ecosystem: Environmental > Aquatic > Freshwater > Lake > Sediment | place: USA: Wyoming | collected 2017-08-01 | reverse complement strand
CCGACGGCTGGCAGGAAGGGGCGGACGAAGTCCTGGACCGGGACGCGGCCCCCATCACCCGGGTGCTCAATGAGCGGGGCGAGCAACTGGTGGTACAGGTGCCGGGCACCGAGCCGCCCATTTACGTGTCAGTGTGGAAGGCCATGGTGGGCCGCGTCCCCCTGTACCTGATGGACACCGACCTGGAGCAGAATAACCCCGACTGCTGCCGGATTTCCGACCATCTCTATATCAGCGGCATCGAGGAGAGGCTGCGCCAGGAAATCGTCCTGGGCCTGGGGGGCACCGAGGTTCTGAGGGCCCTGGGCCTCAAGCACTCGGTGCTGCACCTGAACGAAGGCCACCCGGCCTTCGCCCTGCTGGAGCGCATCCGGGAGCGGCTGGAGGAAAGCCGCCTGAGCTTCGAGGAGGCGGCCCGGGAAGTGCGGGCCACCTCGGTGTTCACCACCCACACCCCGGTGCCGGCGGGCCACGATGTGTTCCCCTTCGAGCTGATGGACAAGTACTTCAGCGGCTACTGGCCCCGGCTGGGACTGGGCCGGGAGGCTTTCTTCGATTTGGGCCGCTCCCCGCTGGACCCCGGGGCGGGGTTCAACATGACCGCCTTTGCCCTGAGGATGTCGGCCTGGCACAACGCGGTGAGCAGGAAGCACGGCGAGGTCTCCCGCCGCCTGTGGCAGCCGCTGTGGCCGGACCTTCGGGTGGACCAGGGGCCCATCGACTCTGTCACCAACGGGGTCCACGTGCCCACCTGGATCTCCCCCAAGATGGAGCTCCTGTTCAACAAATATCTGGGCCCCAACTGGCTGGAGGAGCACGACCACCCGGCGGTCTGGGAGAAGCTGGCGGAGGTCCCCGACGAGGAGCTGTGGCAGGTGCACTGCGGCCTCCGGACCAAGCTCATCGACCGCATCCGGGAGCGGGCCCGGCGGCGCTGGGCGGGAAACCAGGTCCCCTGCTGCAACGTGGTGGCGGCCGGCGCCATGCTGGACCCCACCATCCTGACCATCGGCTTTGCCCGGCGCTTCGTCACTTACAAGCGGGCGGACCTGATCTTTTATGACCTGGAGCGGCTCAAAAGGCTGCTCCACGACCCCTGGCACCCCATCCAGATCATCTTTGCGGGCAAGGCGCACCCCGCCGACGACCCAGGGAAACAGATCCTGCAGCGGATCTTTAATCATGGCCGCGACCCGGAACTGGCCGGCAGAATCGCCTTCGTGGAGGACTACGGGGAGCAGCTGGCCCAATACCTGGTCCACGGCGTGGACGTCTGGCTCAACAACCCCCTGCCGCCCCTGGAAGCCTGCGGCACCAGCGGCATGAAGGCTTCGGTGAACGGGGTGCCCCACCTGAGCATCCTGGACGGCTGGTGGCTCGAAGGGTTCCAGGGCGCCAACGGCTGGGCCTTCGGCGATGAGGACTCGGAGAATCGGGATGCCCAAGATGCCGCCGCCATTTATAATATCCTGGAGGAGAAAGTGGTGCCCCTCTTCTACCAAACGGACGACAGCGGCGTTCCTCGGGGCTGGGTGCAGATCATGAAAGCGGCCATCAAAAACGCCGCCACGGCCTTCAGCGCCCGGCGCATGGTGAAAGAGTACTCCCATAAATGCTACCAGGAGGCGCTGCAAGCGGCCAGGAAGTAAAGAGATGCGAAGGGGACCGCCGGATTGCAGGGCGGGGTAACCCCGCCCCCGGCCCTCCTCACCCTGGGTTTTCCTTGGGGGAACAGGGTTGCAGCCGGTTCGCCCAGGCGGGACGCCGGTGCCCCTAATTTTTCCTTTACCTGGACAGCCGCGGCCCAAGATGAACTCATACTGGCATAACCTATTTGCCCGCTTGCAGGAGTCCGGCGGGGCGGCGCCCTGGCGGTGGCGCGCCCTGGCGGCGGGGCTGGCGGCCCTGTACGGACTGGGGGCCCGGGCCCGGCGGGGGCTGTATGCCCGGCGCCTTCTTCCAGCCCAACGCTTGCCTGCGCCGGTGCTGAGCGTGGGCAACCTCACCGTGGGCGGCACCGGCAAGACCCCGGTGGCGGCCTGCCTGGTCCGGCGACTGCAAGCGTCGGGCAAACGGGTGGCCATCCTCAGCCGGGGCTACGGCGGCGGCAACCGGGGCGTCACCCGAGTCTCGGATGGGGAGCAGATCTTCGCCAAGCCGCCGGCGGTGGGGGAAGAGGCCTACTGGCTGGCCCGGACGCTACCCGGGGCGGCCGTCTACACCGGGGGGAGCCGCCACCAGGCCGGCCTGGCCGCCTGGCGGGAGTTCCAGCCGGACCTCTTTTTGCTGGATGACGGCTTCCAGCATTGCCAACTGCACCGGGACCTGGACCTCGTCCTGTTGGACGCCGGGTCCCCTTTCGGGAACGGCCATCTCCTGCCCCGGGGGCCGCTGCGGGAGCCCCTATCCGCCCTGGCCGCGGCTCAGGTCCTCATTTTGACCCGCTTTCAAGCCGGCAGCCACGGGGGGACGCTGGCGGATTTTAGAGGGTCCTGGCCGGATAAACTGGTGCTCACCGCCGCCATCTCGCCGGCCGCGGCCCGGAGTTATCCGGACGGCGGGGCCCAGCCGCCGGAGGTTCTTAAGGGCCTGGCGCTGTTCGCCTTCGCCGGGCTGGCCCGGCCTGCAGTCTTGGCCCGCTCCCTAACCGAGCTAGGGGTGCATCTCCAAGGCTTCCGGGCCTTCCCCGACCACCACCCTTTCAGCGCCCTGGACCTTGAGCAACTGGTTCAGGAGGCCAAGGCGGAACAGGCCGCGGCCTTGATAACCACCAGCAAGGACTGGGCCCGGCTGGGAGAGGAGTGGGCGGCGGAGTTGCCCCTCTGGGTGCTGGAAGTGGAGGCCCGGCTGCCGCAGGTGGACCGCATCCTCGAACTTTTGGGCTGATGGTGGGTTTCAAAAATAGCTACCAGCGGTCAGCTTTCAGCTTCCAGCAAAGACCATGGATTGGCGCAGACAACCCAAATGTAGGGTGGGCACCGCCCACCATCATTTCTTTTAAGAAAACCCAGGTGGGCTGTTCCAAATTTTCATCCTTCGTTGTGACCTTCAGATCATGATGGTTAGCCTGCAGCGCATAGGCGAGACGCCGGTGCCACCAAAAAAAGTTGGAAGAAAAATATTCGATTGGTCGCAACTCGGTATTATAGATACGAAACGTGCCACCGGGAACCGTGAACCGGGTACTGCCGGCTGAGTCCAAATAAATCCGGGGAGCGAGGTGGGCAGACCCTGGATACTGTGGTAAATATAAAGATAAATCCTCTATGCCGATGGGGGCTTTAGGGAGGGTGCCCTGGCGCCGCCTCTGGCAAAAATGGACGTAATGCCGAACTCGCTTCCCCATCAGGAACAGCCCATACCCCTGGAGGTGCGCCAACGGTTTCAGGAGATCCGGGCCGCCGGGGAGTTCTCCATCGATTCGGCCGGGATCCGGGAGATTGTGGTGCGCTCCCCCAACTGGGTGGGGGATGCGGTGATGAGCCTGCCGGTTTTGAGCGGCCTGCAGCGGCTCTTTCCCCGGGCCCAGATCACCGTGCTGGCGGCCCGGCGGGTGGCCGGCCTCTTTGAGGGGCAGCCCGGGGTGGCAAAAATCGTCACTTACCCTTACGGCCGAGGCAAGTTTCAGGTCCTCTGGGGTCTCCGGGGCCGTTTTGACCTGGGCCTGGCTCTGCCAAACTCCCTGGAGTCGGCTCTAGGACTGTGGCTGCTGGGGGTGCCGTTGCGGGTGGGCTACAACGCCGACGCCCGCCGCCCCTTCCTCAACGTGGCGGTGACCGGCAGGCGGAGCCTGGCGGGTTTGCACCTGGTTTATTATTACCTGGGGATTCTGTCGGCTTTGGGGGAGGTTGCCACCCTGGCGCCGCCGGCCCTCCATCTGGCAGCCCCGGAGATTGCGGCGGCGGCGGCACTGTTGGCCGCGGCCCCGCTGAACGGCACCACCGGCCCCTGGGTGGGTTTGAGCCCGGGCGCGGCTTACGGGCCGGCCAAGCGCTGGCCGCCGGAGCGGGTGGCGGCCCTGGGGGCGGAACTGCACCGGGAATACCAGGCCCGCTTGGTCCTCCTGGGGGGGCCGGCAGAACGGCCGGTGGCCGACCAGATTAAAGTGCTGCTGGGGGGCCCGGTCCTGGACCTGGTGGGACGCACCGATCTGCGGCAGGTGCTGGCGGTGCTGAGCCTGCTTAACGTCCTGGTCACCAACGACTCCGGCTTGATGCACGCGGCCGCAGCTCTGGGGGTGCCCCTGGTGGCCATTTTCGGGTCCACGGACCCCATGGCCACCGGACCCTTCTCCCCCCGGGCCACGGTGCTGCACCATCCCCAGGACTGCAGCCCCTGTTTCAAGCGGACCTGCGATATCGGTTACCCCTGCCTGAACGCCATCACCGTGACCGAGGTCCTGGCCGCGGCCCGTCCCTGGCTGGCAAAGGCGCCATGAGCAGCCCCGCGGTTTTTCTCGACCGGGACGGCACCATCAATGAAGAGCTGGGCTATATCTCTGACCCCGACCGCGTTTTCCTCCTCCCCCAAGCAATCCCGGCCATCCGCCGGTTAAATGAAGCAGGATTAAAAGTAGTGGTCATTACTAATCAATCCGGTATTGCCCGAGGATATTTTTTACCTCACACTCTCCAAGATATTCACCAGCGTTTACAGGACCTGCTGGCCGAAGGCGGGGCTCATTTGGATTCGGAGCTGATCTACTATTGCCCCCATGGACCGGAGGACCCTTGCACCTGCCGCAAACCTCAACCCGGCTTGATTAAGCAGGCAGCTCAAGAGCATGACCTGGACCTCTCGAAATCTTATCTCATTGGAGATCGCTACCGGGATATGGAAGCTGCGGCCAACGCCGGAGTTAAAGGCATACTGGTGCTCACCGGCTACGGCCGGGGCGAATACGAACACCTGCGAGGACTGAGCCCCGCCCAGCCGGTTTACGTGGCCCCGGACCTGCTGGACGCGGTGGAGTGGATCCTGGCGGATTTGAATAAGGTCCTCTAATGAATGAAGATTTACCCACCAGCCGCCCCCGCATCCTCCTGGTCAAGCTGAGCTCTTTCGGGGACGTGCTCCATGCCCTGCCCACCCTGGAGGCGTTGCGGGCCGCATATCCCCAGGGCCACCTCACCTGGCTGGTGGAGGCGGCTTACGCGCCGCTGCTCCGCGGCCACCCCGCCCTGGACGAAGTGTGGGAGGCGCCCCGGCTCCGTCCCGTCCAGTTTTTCAACGGGGCCAATCCCGCCATGTTCGGCGGCCTGCTGCGCCGGCTGCGGGCCCGGGACTTCGACCTGGTCCTCGACTTGCAGGGGCTGCTGAAGAGCGCGGTGTGGGTGGCTCTGGCCCGCAGCCCCCGGAAAATTGGCTACGACCGGACCCGGGAGGGCAGCTACCTGGTCCTGACGGAGCGGGTGCCGCCATACGACCCGGAGGCCCATGCGGTATGGCGCTATCTGAACCTGGCCCATTACCTGGGGGCGCCGGCTGCCATCCCCCCTGCCCTGCCCCGGTTTCGCCTGGGCCTGGACGCCGGGGTTGATCTCGGCCCCCTGCTCCCCCAGGCGGGCCAACGCCCCCTGGCGGTCTTGCATCCCGGGGCCCGCTGGACCAGCAAACTGTGGCCCGCGGCCGGCTGGGCCCGGTTGGCCCAGTGGCTCCGGGCGGAGAAAGGGTTCCAGGTGGCCGTCACCGGCGCGGCTGCCGACCGGGACCTGGCGGCCCAGATCTGCGCCGGTTGGCGGCAGCCGGTGTTAAACCTGGCGGGCCGCACTGACCTGGCGCAGTTGGCCGGGGTCCTGAAGGCGGCCCGGTTGGCGGTGACCACCGACACCGGGGCCATGCACCTGGCCGCGGCCCTGGGCACCCCGGTGGCGGCCCTCTTCGGCCCCACCGCCCCCTGGCGCACCGGACCCTTCGGCAACGGCCACGAAATCGTGCGCCTGGAGATGGAGTGCAGCCCGTGTTTTAAACGGCAATGCCCGGAGCCCCGCTGCCTCCTGGACCTGCCGGTGGCCATGGTGCAGGCCGCGTGTGAGAAAATCTTGTCTCACCCCGAAATTAATTGATACTATGCAACCTGAGTTTTGATTTAAGATGGCAAAACCGGGCGGTAAACAGTCTGCGGTTTGTCACCCTGAGCGTCAGTGCCTGGTATAATTGGAGGACTTATGGCCATCAGCAAGGATTTATTGGAGATTCTGGCCTGCCCCCAGTGCAAGGGGGAGATCCGGCTCACGGAGAAAGGCGACGGCCTCATCTGCGATAAGTGCCGGCTGCTTTACGAAATCAAGGACGACATCCCCATCATGCTCATCGAGGAGGCCAAGCCTTTAGGACAGTAGCCAGTTGTCAGTAGTCAGTTAATAAAAACTGAACTGGCAACTGACCACTGACCACTGGCAACTAAACCATGCCCCGGCTCTCCGTCACCGTCATCGCCTTGAACCAGGAAGCCCACATCGGGCCGTGTCTCGAGTCCGTCAGCTTTGCCGACGAAATCGTGGTGGTGGACACCGGGAGCGCCGACCGCACCGTGGAGCTGGCCCGGAACTACACCGACCGCGTCGTGGCCGCCCCCTGGCAGGGGTTTGGCCGCACCAAGAACTTCGCCCTGGACCAGGCCCGCATGGAATGGGTCTTGTCCCTGGACACGGACGAACGGGTGCCCCCGGCCCTCAAGGAGGAAATCCTCTCGGTGGTGCGGGCCGACGGCCCCCTGACCGGCTACCGGGTGCCCCGGAAGAACTACGTGGGCGGCCGCTGGATCAGGCGCCTGGGCTGGTATCCCGACTACACCCTGCGGCTGTTCCGCCGGGAGCGGGGGCGCTTTGGCCCCCGGGAAGTCCATGAAGAAGTGCAGGTGGCCGGCCCGGTGGGGACCCTAACCACCCCCCTGGAGCACTATTCCTACCATGACCTGGGGGAATATGCGGCGCGCCAGGACCGCTACGCCCGTCTGGCGGCCCGAGAAATGGCCAAGCGGGGCCGCCGGCCCCTGCCCTGCGAGCTGGTCTGGCGACCGGCGCTGACTTTCCTGAACCTGTTTTTCCTCAAGGGAGGCTTTTTAGAAGGCTCTCTGGGGTTTAGTCTGTCGCTGCAGTCCGGCCGCTATAATTTTCTTAAATATCATTACCTGCGGGAACTCTCCCGGGGAGTTGAATTAGATGGCCATTGACCCGAGCGCCCGCATCGCCCCTGACGTGGAGCTGGCCCCCGACGTCTCCGTGGGGCCCGGGGCGATCATCGACGGCCCCAGCCGCATCGGGGCGGGATGCCGCATCCTGGCCCACGCCTACATCGGCCCCTACACCACCATGGGGGAAGATAACCTCATCGGCTTCGGCGCGGTCATCGGCTATGACCCCCAGGACTACGCCTTCACCGGCGGGGAGAGCTACACCCTCATCGGCCATCACAATCTCATCCGGGAATACGTCACCATCCACCGGGGCACCAAGCCCGGCAGCGCCACCCGGGTGGGAAACCACAACTTCCTCATGGCGCTCTCCCACATGGCCCACAACTCGTCCCTGGGCGACCACGTGGTGCTGGTGAACGGCGCCCTGCTGGGCGGCTACGTGGAGGTGGCGGACCGGGCCTTCATCTCCGCCAACTGCCTGCTGCACCAATTCATCCGGGTGGGCACCCTGGTGATGATGCGGGGCGGGGCCCGGGCCTCCCGGGACCTGCCGCCTTTTTGCAACATCGACGACACCCATACCGTCAAAGGCCTGAACCTGGTGGGGTTGCGCCGGGCGGGGTTTTCCCGGGAGCAGATCGTCCCCCTGCGCCAGGCGGTGCGGCTCCTGTTCGGGACCAGGATGAACCTGAAGCTGGCCCTGGAGCGGGTGGAGGCCGAAGTCCCCCTGACCCCGGAAGTGGCCCACCTGCTGGAATTCATCCGTTCATCGAAGCGGGGCGTGGCGGTGGGGTCCGGGCAAGGCCACGATGCCGAACTCTAAGCGCGTCCTGGTCATCAAGCTGAAGCAGCCGGGAGACGTCCTGGTGAGCGCCCCGGTGATCGCGGCCCTGAAAGAGGCCTGGCCGGATTGCCGCCTCACTTACCTGGTTCCCCGGGGGACCGAGGACATGGTGGCCGGCCACCCCGGCCTGGACGAGCTGCTGGTGGTGGACCGGCGGGGCGAGACCTGGGGGCAGGCGCTGGGCCTGGTGCGGGAGTTGCGGCGGCGGCGGTTCGACCTGGTCATCGAGCTCTCCGGCGGCGACCGGGGCGCCATTTACGCCTTTCTGTCCCGGGCCCCGGTGCGGGTGGGGCTGGCCCATCCCGGCCAGCCTTTCTGGCGGCGCCGCTGCTTCACCCGGCTGCTGCCCCGGCCGCCGGTGAAGATGCACCTGGTGGAGCAGAACCTGGAGGCCCTGCGGGCCCTGGGAATCGAGCCCCGCAACCCGCAGCTCCAATTTTTCTGGGACCGGGCGGCGGCAGACCGGGTCCGGGAGCTGCTGGCCGCCCTCAACCTGGCCCCCGGCGGCTTTGTGGTCATGCACCCCGGGGCCGGCTGGCGCTTCAAGTGCTGGACCGCCGGCGGTTACGCCCGGGTCCTGGAGGCGGTGCAGCGGGACTGGGGCCTGCCCGTGGTCCTCACCGGCTCCCGGGCCGCCCTGGAGCAGGAGCTGCTGGCCGAGATCCTCCAGGAAAGCCGGGTTGAGCCCATAAACCTGGTGGGGCGCCTGAGCCTGATGGAATTGGGGGCCCTCATCGCCCAAGCCCGCTTTTTCTTCGGGGTGGACAGCGCCCCCATGCACCTAGCCGCGGCGGTGGGCACCCCGGCGGTGGCCCTCTTCGGCCCCAGCGGGGTGTTCAACTGGGGCCCCTGGGGCCAGGGCCACCTGGTGATTAGCAAAGACTGGGACTGCCTGCCCTGCGGCCGGGACGGCTGTGAGGGCTCCAAGGTCAGCCGCTGCCTGGTGGAACTGACCGCGGTCGAGGTGCTGGAGAGGATGGAGAATTGGGCTTCGGCTGGAAGGGCCAGGGAGTAGGGGCGGTTCGCCAACCGCCCCTCGTGTAACGGTTCATAATTACCATGACATTCAAAACCGCGTTCTTTTACCCCCCTTTTCTAAAGGGGGGGTAGGGGGGATTTTATAATAACGTCCTGAAAATCCCCCTAAATCCCCCTTTTTCAAAGGGGGACTTTAATACTGGGTTGCGACCAATCGAATATTTTTCTTCCAACTTTTCTTGGTGGCACCGGCGTCTCGCCTGTGCGGCGCCGGCTGAACCCTGCGGCTACCTTTTTCACAGGAGAAAACCATGGCCAGAGTGGTGGGCGACCGACTGAAGGTGAATGTGGCCCGGAAACCCGGGGAAGAGCAGATCATCAACCTGATGGCGCTCTTTAATGACCACCCCAACAAGATCATCACGGTGGCCGGCACGGTGGGGGCCGACGGGGCGCCCAACACCTGCCCGGTCTCCTTGATTTACGCCAAGGACGATCAAACCCTGTTGGTGGCCACCCTACGCCAGAGCGCCACCACCGCCAACCTGCGCCGGGACGGCCGGGTGTCCCTGGAAATTATGGCCGCCGATGACCTGGTCATGGGCATCCAGGGGACCATGCGGCTGCTCAAGGAGCCCATGGCAGCCAGCGACGCCATGGCCCTGTGGGAGATGCGGGTTAACAGGGTGAAGCAGGACACCTCCCCGGCCCAGCGGGTCACCCAGGGGCCGGCCGCGGCGCCTCGCTCGGACAAGGCCGCGGCCTTCGAGCAGGCCGTGTTCGCCGAGCTCCTGGCAGCCGCTCGGGGGTAGTGATGATGGATGCGGGAGGGGGCTAAGGGCTTTTTCGTAAGCGGCCCTTACCCCCTCCCCCTTACCCCCTCCCCCAATCCCTGATGAATCTAGGCTGTAGCCGCAGGCTTTAGCCTGCGCCTAGCGAGAGCTAACTTTTGTGGCATTAGATTGCGGTTTACTATTCCGAATAGCTTGCGTCAGCACAGGCGAGACGCCTGGGCCACCAAGATAAAACCCATGCAGGTGGCAATCTTAAGGCAGCGGGTTACAGGTTGGGGGGGGGCGGAAACCACCCTGGCGCACCTGGCCCGCGGCCTGGCGGCGGCGGGCCACCGGGTGACGGTCTACGGGGCCAGCCGGGCGCTTGCGGCGCAACCGGCCCTGGGGCCGGGCATCGGTTACGTGCCGGTGCCGGTCTGGGGAGGCAAAGCCGGCCGCCTCCTGTCTTATGCCCTCAATACCCGGCGCCTCCTGAGGCAGGCCCCACCCCAGGTGGTCTTCAGCCTGGAGCGCACCCTGCACCAGCAGGTCTACCGGGCCGGGGACGGCTGCCACCGGGAGTGGCTGGCCCGGCGGGCCCCTTTTTTGTCCCCTGGGGCCAGGGTGGCCGAAGGCCTCCGCCCGCTGCACCGGGTGATGCTGTTTTTGGAAAAGCGCCTTTTTGCCGATCCCGGCTTAAGGCGGGTCATCGCCAACTCCCGGCAGGTCAAAGCAGAAATCAGCCGCCATTACGGAGTGGATCCGGAGCGCATCCGGGTGATCTATAACGGCCTGGACCGTCACCGGTTTCAACCCCTGGAGGACACTGCCCTCAAAGCCCTGCGGCAGCGCCTGGGAGCGCCACCGGCCGCCGGCCTCGTTTTATTTGTGGGTTCCGGCTTCAAACGCAAAGGTTTGACTTATCTAATTGAGGCCTTCGGCAGTCTAAAGGATAGGCAAAGCGTCCTGTGGGTGGTGGGCAAAGGGGACGCGGCCCCCTACCGGCGCCTGGCCGAAAGGCTGGGGTGCACCGGGCGGGTCAAATTCTGGGGGCCCCAGGAAGAGGTGGCGTCTTTTTACCAGGCCGCCACGGTGCTGGCTCTGCCCACCCTTTATGACCCGTGCAGCAACGTGGTGCTGGAGTCCCTGGCCTGCGGCACCCCGGTGGTCACCACCGCGGCCAACGGCGCCGCGGAGTTTTTGGCCCCCGGGCTGAGCGGCGAGATTTTAGCGCAACCGGACGACGTGGCCGGCCTGGCGCAGGCCCTGGCCGCCTATCTGGAGCAGGGCCCGGACCCTGAGAGGCGCCGGGCCGCCCAGGAGGCGGTGGCCCACCTGAGCTGGGAAGCCACCGTGGCCCAAACCCTGGCGGTGCTGGAGGAAACCGCGGCGGAAAATCACTTTCCCGACAACCGAAAACCGAAAACCGAAAACGGTATTTAAATGCTGGCCCTTTATATCGATGAAAAGTTGGAACTGCGGGAGCTGCCCCAACCCCAGCCCGGGGCCGGGGAAGTCCTCATCCAGGTGCATTTGGCCGGGG
>Ga0315268_10007748_pt1 | contig 11276 bp, 10 predicted proteins | sample C1_top_MG_FD_204535 | JGI IMG/M metagenome (GOLD analysis project Ga0315268, IMG submission 204535) | Sediment microbial communities from Yellowstone Lake, YNP, Wyoming, USA - C1_top | ecosystem: Environmental > Aquatic > Freshwater > Lake > Sediment | place: USA: Wyoming | collected 2017-08-01 | reverse complement strand
TGCTCCGTCTCGTGGGCGACCAGGCCGAGGTCGGCACGCTGGAGGCGTTCCTGCCCGACCGGGCGCCGGGTGCCTGGCTGGCTGCCGCCGGCACGGTCGGGCTGGCGATCGCGGCGGCCGAGCTGCACGCGGCGCCGCCGGGCTGAGGCGCCGCCGATCCGTGGCGGCCGATTCGGGACGCGGCTACGACTCGCCCAGGTAGGCCTTGCGCACCATCTCGTCGCGGCGCAGCTCGTCGGAGGTGCCGGCAAGCACGACCCGCCCGGTCTGGAGCACGTAGCCGCGGCTGGCGGTCGACAGGGCCTGGAGGGCGTTCTGCTCCACCAGGAGGATCGTCACCCCCTGGGCGTTGATCTCGGAGATCGTGGCGAAGATCTGCTCGACGAGGATGGGCGCCAGGCCGAGCGAGGGCTCGTCCAGGAGCATGAGCCGGGGCCGGGTCATCAGGGCCCGACCGATCGCCAGCATCTGCTGCTCGCCGCCGCTCAGCGTCCCGGCCACCTGGCTCATGCGCTGCTCGAGCCGCGGGAACAGGGTGAAGACGTGCTCGGTCCGCTCCCGGATCAGCGCCGGGTCGCGGACGATGAAGGCGCCCATCTTCAGGTTCTCGAGGACCGTGAGACGGGCGAACATCCGGCGCCCCTCCGGGACCTGGACCACGCCCTTCGCCGTGATCTCGTGGGCCGCGTACCGGCCGAGGTCCTCACCGGCCAGCCGGACCCGGCCGCTCCGGGGTCGGACGAGCCCGCTGATCGTGTTGAGGGTCGTGCTCTTGCCGGCACCGTTGCCGCCCACCAGGGTGACGATCTCGCCTTCATCCACGTGCAGCGAGATCCCCTGGAGGGCGTGGACGTTGCCGTAGTAGGTGTGGACGTCCTCGACGTCGAGGAGCGGCGTCGCCATCAGGCGACTCCCGCCGGTGGCTGGCCCGTTTCGGGCATCGAGGGTTGCCCGCCGCCATCGGCGGTGCTGGCCCGCCCGAGGTAGGCCTCGATCACCCGGGGGTCACGCTGGACCTCGCGGGGCGTGCCCTCGGCGATCTTCACCCCGTAGTCGAGCACGGTGATCCGGTCCGAGATTCCCATCACGACCCGCATCTCGTGCTCGATGAGCAGGATGGTGATGCCGAGGTCGCCGCGCAGGCGCCGGATGAACTCGGTCATCGCCAGCGTCTCGGCCGGGTTCATCCCGGCCGTCGGCTCGTCGAGGAGCAGGAGCCGAGGCTGGCCGGCCAGGGCCCGGGCCACCTCGAGGCGCCGCTGGTCGCCGTAGGGGAGCTTGGCCGCGAGCATGTCGCCCTGTCCCCGCAGGCCGACGAAGGTGAGCAGCCGGCGCGCCTCTTCGAGGGCGCGGGCCTCCTCGTCACGTTGCCGACGGGTGCGGATGACCGCGCCCAGCCAGGTCGCCCGCAGGTGCTGGTGCTCGCCGACGAGGATGTTCTCCAGGGCGGACATGGTCGGGAAGAGCCGGGTGTTCTGGTAGGTCCGCGAGACGCCGAGGTGCGCGATCTGGTCCGGCCGCAGATGGTGGATCGGCTGGCCGTCGAGCGCGATCTGGCCCTCGTCGATATGGAAGAAGCCCGAGATACAGTTGAAGAACGTCGTCTTGCCGGCGCCGTTCGGGCCGATCACGCTGGCGATCGCGCCCTGCTCCATCTCGAAGTCCAGGTCCCCCACCGCGACAAGACCGCCGAAGCGCTTGGTCACGCCTTCCGCCTTCAGGAATGCCGCCATTACCGGTTCCCTCAGCTCGCCGCCGGCTGTGCCGGCGAGATCTCGCTCTCGGCGGTCGCCTCCAGCTCTTCCGCCGAGTACAGCTCGCGCCTGGTGACCTTGGAGGGCAGGAGCCCCTCGGGCCGGTAGAGCATGATTGCGATCAGGGCGACCCCGTAGAGGAGGTACCGGTACTCGGAGAACTCGCGGAACAGCTCCGGCAGGCCGATCAGGAAGATCGCGCCCACAACGACGCCGGGGTTGCTGCCCATGCCGCCGACGACGACCAGGGCGACCACGTTGATCGAGACGAAGAGCGCCATGCTCGAGGCGAAGATCGAGTTGACCAGCCCGGCGAACACCGCTCCGCCGAGGCCCGCGAAGGCCCCGCCGAGCATGTAGGCGAGCAGCTTCGTCTGGACCAGGTTCACACCCATCGCCTCGGCCACGTCCTCGTCCTCGCGGATCGCCATCCACGACCGGCCCAGCCGCGAGCCGCGCAGCCGCCAGGCGACGAAGGCGACGACCAGGGCGCAGGCCAGGGCGATGTAGTAGATCTGGACGGGCCCGGCCAGGGGGTGGTCGGGTCCCACGACGATCGGCTTGGGGATGTTCAGGATGCCCTGGGGTCCGCCGAGCCAGGCCTTGAGCAGGTCCGACCCGGCCAGGATCCGGACGATCTCGCCGAAGCCAAGGGTGGCGATGGCCAGGTAGTCGCCGCGGATGCCCAGGATCGGCAGGCCGAGGAAGGCCGCGAAGGCCATCGCGAAGAGGACGGCGAACGGCACGGCCGCCCACCATGACAGGCCGGCGAGCCCGAACTCGCCGCTGGAGGTCAGCAGGCCGACCGTGTAGGCCCCGACCGCGAAGAAGGCGACGAACCCGAGGTCGAGCAGCCCGGCCAGGCCGAGGGTGATGTTCATCCCGAAGCCCATCAGGACGTAGATGGCGACGGTGGCGACTGCCATGGCGAAGAACGGGCCGAGGCCGAACGGGAACAGGAGGACGATGACAAGCACGAGGACCAGCGCCGGCGGCACCAGCGCCCGCTGCGTCCTCTGAGGAAGCTCGTGGTAACGCCTGCTCAGCGCGAGCCGCGGGCGGAGGGCCACCGCGCCGGCGACGAGCATGAAGACCAGAACGGCCCCGGCCACTTGGAGGCCCTCGGGCGCGAACAGGAACCGCGCCGCAGGCGCCACGGCGGTCGTCAGCATCGGGGTCCGGAGCAGGCCCGCGAACAGACCCATGACCACGACCCCGGCGACCCCCCAGACGAGCGGCCGGCGCAGCGCGTCGGGGAGGCTCGCCGAGAGCGCGGCCAGGCCGCCCGCTGCGGCCCCCACGGCGATCGAGATCCAGAACCCTTCCGTGCCCAGCCCGAGCGTCAGGACGTCGTACAGCTCCGGGGAGGCGTGGAGCAGCACCGCCCGCACGTTGACGACCGACCCGACCAGGACCAGCCCGGCGAGGACGGACCCGCCGAGGGCGCCCGCGAGGGCGCCGGCAAGGGTCTCGGTGCTCCTCCTGGCAACCGGAGCGCGCTCGGCCGCGAGGTAGCCGGTCGCCAGCGCCGTTACGAGGAGCGAGGCCTCGCCCAGGGAGATGACCCGGGCGATGAGCGGGCGTTCGTTGAAGGTCGGCACGATCCCGACCAGGCAGAGATAGACGGCGATCGCACCGCCGAGCAGGCCGATGCGCAGGGCCGGCTGCCAGGCGCCGGCAGCCGCCGTTCCGGACGCCGTCTTCACTGCCGGCACCGCGGTCATGCCCGGCTCCTCGTGACGCGTTCGCCGAGGATGCCGGACGGTCGGAACACCAGCACGAGCACCAGCATGGTGAACCCGATCACGTCCTTCAGCTGGTTGGGCGAGGGGACGTTGAAGCCGTCCAGGAACAGCGTCGGGCCGACCGACTCGATCAGCCCGAGGAACAGGCCGCCGAGCATCGCCCCCGGGATGTTGCCGATGCCGCCCAGGACGGCCGCGGTGAACGCCTTGATGCCGGGGGTGAAGCCGGTGAAGAAGTAGACCTGGGTGTACTTCAGGCCCCAGAGGACACCGGCTGCGCCGGCCATGGCGGCGCCGACGGCGAAGGTGAGGACGATCGCCCGGTTGGCGTCGATGCCCATCAGCGCCGCCGTGTCCCGGTCCTCCGAGACCGCCCGCATCGACGTCCCGAGCCTGGTCCGCATGACGAACAGGTAGAGCCCGCCCATCATGAGCAGGGCCGAGGCGATCACCAGGACATCGACCCATTGCCGGTTGAGGATCGGGATGGGGACTCGCTGGGTGAGGATGGAGACGTCCGGGAAGGCGTAGATGCCGGGGCCGAACATCCCGCGGTAGGTGTACTCGAGGAAGAACGAGGCTCCGATGGCGCTGATCAGGGGCACCAGCCGGGGAGCGTTGCGGAGCGGCCGGTAGGCGACGCGCTCGACCCCTATCGCCAGGGCCGTCGACACGGCCATGGCCACCAGGATCATCACGACGATCGAGATCAAGCTTGCGATCAGGCCGGCGTTCAGGAACCCGATGCCCAGCAGCGCCGTGGCGACGAAGTAGCCGGCGAAGGCGCCGCCGGCGAAGATGTCGCCGTGGGCGAAGTTGATCATCCGCAGGATGCCGTAGACCATCGTGTAGCCGAGGGCGATCAGGGCGTAGATGCTGCCCAGGGTCAGGCCGCTCCCGATGAGGTCGATCCAGGTCGCCAGCGAGTACTTGCCGCTGGCCAGGGTCAGGATCGAGCCGACCACGACGACGAGCACGACGGCGATCCGGAACGCCCACAGGAACCCGACGATCGCGAAATCCGTCAGGCGCTCGATCGGACGCACTTTCACGTGCCGCTCTCCGTCACCGGGCTGGTTGCCCGAGGGGCGGACTGGCTCCCGCCGGTCCGCCCCTCGGCTTGATCACTGGTGCGACGAGGCTGGGGTCCCAGCTCCGCCTACGAGGTGGGCTTCCAGATCGGCGCCGCGGGCGGCCACGAGATCGGCGGCCCGACTTCCTTGGCCGTGATCTGGTAGACGCCGATCGCCTTTGCGCCGCAGTCGCCGGTCGGGGTGCAGGTCAGCGTGCCCGTCACGCCCTGGAAGTCCTTGGTCGCGAACAGGGCGTCGCGGAGGGCGCCCAGGGGAACGTACAGGGTGCCGTCGGCGGCCTGCACGGTCACCTTCTGGAGCGCCGCGAAGAGCATCCCCGTGGCGTCATACGCGTGCGCGTGGAAGATGCTCAGCGGCTTGCTGCCGAACTTGGCCTGGTACTTGGCGACGAACCCTGCGTAGTCGCCGGTGAAGGCGGTGACGTCCGGGCTGGAGATGTAGTGGCCGATGGCGGCGTCACCGGCCGCCTTGACGAAGTCGGCCGAGAACGTGCCATCAGCGCTCATGTGCTTGGTGTTCTCGAGCCCCGGGACTTCCTTGATCTGCTTCGTGATGTAGCCGCCCGCGGCGATGAAGATCGGGTAGTAGATGAAGTCCGGCTTGGTGGCCGCGATCCGGGTCAGGACCGGCTTCATGTCGGTCGCGGTCTTGTCCACGGCCTCCTGCAGGGTGATCGTGCCGCCGAGCTTGGTGAACTCGTCGGCGAACACCTGCTGGAGGGCCTGGGCGTAGGAGCTGCCGTCGTGGATCGTGGCTGCCGTCTTCACGCCGAGGGAGTTGTAGGCGAACTCGGCCGCGACCTTGCCCTGGACCTCGTCGTTGTGCGCCGTGCGGAGGTAGCCCGCGTACTCCGGGCCGCGGTCGGCCGCGGTGAGTGCAGGACGCGTGTTGGACGGCGAGATCGTGGTCAGGCCGGCCTCGGTGATGGCCTTGATGCCGCCGACGGTCTCGTCGGAGCACGACGAGCCGATGAGCCCGACAAGGGTGGAGTCGGCCGCGAGCTTCTGGCCGGCGGTCGCGCCGCCCTCCGGGGTGCAGAGCCCATCCTCGGATGTCAGCTGGATGTCATGACCGAAGAGCTTGCCGCCCTGGTCGTCGATCGCAATCTGGACGCCGTACTTCGAGTCCGTGCCCAGGCTGGCATCAGCCCCGGAGAGGACCCCCCAGAAGGCGATGTGGACCGGCTCGCCCGGCAGAATCTTGACCACGCGGAGGGCATCGGCCGGCGGGGTTGCCGCCGGGGGCTCGGTGGCCGCCGGCGTGGCCGAGGCCGCCGGTGGCGCCGAGGCGGCCGGTGTCGGCGAGGCCCCGCCGCCGCAGGCCCCGACGATCAGGGCAGCTCCGACCAGGAGCGACCCGAGAACGCGAGTTCGTTTCATGCCATCTCCTCCCTGTCCGGATTCCCGTGGCCGTGCCGGGGAAGTCTCGCGATGCGACGAGTCCCGTCCGTCCACCGAAGGCGTGGTCCTCCGCGCGCCCGCCGGTCATCCGGATGTGCCGCTGCTGAATGCTGGCATGATAGTCGCCGGCCCCACCGAATCCAGCCCCGAGATTCGCGCTCGCGTTGAGCGCCGGCGACGGATCGGCCGGTTTGCGGGTCGTCGCGGCCACGCGTGCCCGCGCGACCCGCGTGGACAGGCCCGTGAGCGACCTGCCGGGGCCGGCGACCGGCGCGTGTGCGCAGCGGCTCCGGTGCCGTATAGTAGGTACGGCGGCCCGAATGCATGCCGCCGTCGCGCGCGCCCCGGCGCGGCAGGCCGAGTGGAGACCCCGCTCGCCGCCCCGGTGCGGCGCCGCCGGCGGAACGGCCCGGTCGAGCCCGACCGCGCCGGCCCGGGGTCGCCCCCTGCACGAGGTTGGCTCGTCGGCGTGGACTACCGGGTTCGGGCGGCGCGCATCACCGACGTCGAGCGCATCGCTGCGCTCTGGGCGGCGGTCGAGCCGTCTGGCGCGGACGTGGCCGAGCGTGCCACGGATCTCCTTCGCCAGCTCGTCTACCTCCCGCAGGCGAGCGTGCTCGTGGCAGAGAGTGGCCGCACGGTCGTCGGCGCGGCGGTCCTCGCCCTCCGGACTTCGGTCCGGGCGGGCGGGAACGTCGGCGTGGTCGACCTGCTGGTGGCCGATCCGGGCCACGACGCCGAGCGAGTGGCGGAGCTCCTCGCCGAGGAGGTCCTGCGCTCGGCACGGAACAAGGGTGGCGCCGTCGTCGAGGCGGCGCTCGCGGCGGAGAGCCCCGGGCTCGCCGCCCTCGAGCGCCTGGGCTTCGCGGCGGGCGCACCACGGATGGAGATGCTCCTCGCGGCGCCGCGGGCTCGCGCCGCCGGGGGTTGAACCCGGCCCTGCCGGGCCATGGGCCCGGCAGCAGCCGCCACGCGCCGGGCGCGGGGCGGGATATCACACGAGGAGTCAGCGTGAGCAAGAACGTCGCCGTCTTCGTCGACGTGGCCAACATCTTCTACGCGGCCAAGGCAGCCGGCGTGGACATCGACTACGTCCTGCTGCTCAAGGGGGCCACGGCCGGCCGCGATCTGGTTCGCGCGTACGCGTACACCGGCCTGGACCCGGAGAACGAGAACCAGCGGAACTTCCACTCCTTCCTCGCCCGGCACGGCTTCCGGGTCGTGTCGAAGGACATCCGCAAGTACGGCGACGGCCGGGTCAAGGCGAACCTGGACATCGAGCTGGTCGTCGACATGATGAAGACGGCCCGCAACCTCGACGTGGCGGTCGTGGTCTCGGGCGACGGTGACTTCGCCCCGGCGATCCGTGCCGTCCAGGAGATGGGCGTCCGGGTGGAGGTCATCAGCTTCCGGGGCAACACCTCGGCCGACCTGATGGAGGTCGCCGACAAGTTCACCGACATCACCCGGCTCGCCCAGGCCGAGAAGGCCGAGAAGGCCGAGAAGGCTCCCGAGCCGGCCGCGGCACCCGAGGAGGACCTCTCCATGACCGAGGTCCCCGAGAAGGAGTCGGCAGGGCCGGTCCGGGGCCGGGGCCGGGGTCGCCTGGCTGCACGCGGGCGCGAGCGGGTCGAGCGCACCGAGAAGGTCGAGAAGGCGGAGGCCGTGCCCGTGGCCGCGGCCGGCCGCCGCCGCAGTCGTGCCGCCGGGATCGTGGTCCTGCCCGGTGAGAAGCTGTCGAAGGCGCAGCAGCTGGCGGAGGCCAGCGAGCCGGTCGAGGCCGAGGGGGCGGCGGTCGTCCCGGTGACGGTCGAGCTGGTCGAGGAGGGCGAGCCGGCCGAGGGGGCTCTCGCCGCCGCGGCCGCGCCCGACGAGCAGGCGGTCGCGGCCGCCGAGGAGCATCGCCGCCGCCGCCGCCGCCGGGGTGGCCGCGGTCGCGGCCGCGGCCGGGGCGGCGACGAGCTTGCCGGACTGCCGCAGCCGGGTGCCGGGGAGCTGCCCGAAGAGGAGGAAGAGGAAGAGCCCGCGCCCCGGGCGCCGCGGCCCGGCGCCTTCGGCTCGGTGTGGGACTCGCAGATCGGCATCCCGAGCGCGCCGCCGGCGGTGGGCCGGCGCGACGAGGAGGAGTTCGACGAGGAGGAGCCGGAGATCCCGGAGTACCTCCTGGCCGAGCGGCGGAGTGGCCAGGCGCGGGATCGTGCCCGTGGCCGCGGCGCGTACGCGGCCGCCATCGAGCGCGAGCGCTACGGCCGGGGCGGGGCCCCGCGGTACGGGGAGAAGCCGCGCGTCGGGCAGCCGATCCGCGCCGGCCAGCCGACCCGTGGTGGCGACCGCTTCCCGCGTCGTGACGCCCGCGGCGGCGCTCCCGCCTCGCGTCCCGAGCGAGCCGAGGGCCGGTCGTCGGAGCCGTGGAGCGAGGTCCCGCCGGAGCTCGAGGAGATCCTTCGCGCCCAGCTCGCCCAGAAGCTGGCGGCCCGCGCCGAGGCGGAGGCTCCGGCCGCGCAGCCGGCCGCGGAGCCGGCCCCGAAAGCCGGCCGCCGGGGACGGAGGCCGGCGGCCCCGGCTGTCGAGGCGCTCCCGGCTCCGGAGACTGCCCCGGAGGTCGCGGGGGCTGCTCCCCGGCGCCGGACGCGGAAGATCGCTGCGACCGCTGCCCCCGCTGCCCTCGCCGTCGAGGCCGCGGCTGCCGGGACGGCGGCCGTCACCGCGGAGGCCGCTTCGCGTCGACCGACCCGCAGGCCGGCACTCGCGCCGGCGGAGGCGACGATCGCAGCACCGGTCGCGGAGCTGGCTGCTGCCGGCGAGCCCTCTTCCGTCACCCGTGTCGCCCCCCGGCGCCGGACCCGGACGGTCGCCCCCACCGTCGAGCTGATCGCCGAGGCTGCCCCGGGCGTGGAAGCGCTCGTGCCCGTCCCGGCGGCGGCTCCCCGGCGCCGGACGCGGAAGGCGGCCACGACCACCTCCGCCGCGGCGACGGAGCCGACCGGCGAGGGCTGACGGGGGCCCGCCGGCCCCGGTGTCGACCGTGGCACGACCCGCCGCTGTCACCGCGCGCTTCCGCACGCGGGGGCAGCCGGCCGCCCTCGAGGTGGTCGAACGCTGGGTCCGGGCCGGGCCGGCGCAGGCCATCCTCCTCGCCGGGCCGGCGCGCGTGGGCAAGACGACCCTCGCGCTGGACCTCGCCGCCGGTCTGCTCTGCACCGCGGGCGATCCGGGCGAACGACCCTGTCGCCGCTGCCGGTCGTGCCGGCTGGTGGCGGCAGGGCTGCACCAGGACCTCCACCGGCTCGCCCCGCAGGGACGGGGTCGCCAGGTCCGGATCGGCAACGCGGAGGATCCCGAGCCGGGCACGGTCCGCGCCCTGCTCCGCGAGCTCATCCGGCTCCCGGTCGAGGGTCGCAACCGCGTCGCCATCGTCGAGGAGGCTCACCGGCTGGGCGAGGACGCCCAGAACGCGCTCCTGAAGACGCTCGAGGAGCCACCGGCTGGTGCTGTCGTGATCCTCTGCGCCGATGCCGCCGACGGCCTGCTGCCGACGATCCGCTCGCGGGTCACGCCGCTCCGCCTGGGGCCGGTCTCCACCCGCGTCATCGAGGACCTGCTCGGCGAGCACAGCATCGAGCCACCCCGGGCGGCAAGGCTCGCCCGGCTCGCCGGAGGCCGGCCCGGGCTCGCCATCGCCTACGCCGCGACACCGGCCGCGGTCGGCCTGCGGGAGGAGATCGCCCGGCACCTCCTCGACCTGCTGGCGGCCGACCGGACGCGCCGGCTGGTGCGGGTCCGCGAGCTGCTCGTGCAGGCGGCGGACCTGGGCAGGCTCGTCGACCCTGCCGGGACGGGGCCGGCCCAGGAGCCGGAGGAGCCGCCCGCCTCCGCGGCCCGGGCTGTTGCCGGCAGTGGGGCCGGGGAGGCGAGCCCGGACGTCGACGATGCCGATGAGCAGGCCGTGCAGCGGCCGGGCGGGACGCCCGCGGAGCGGCGTCGCGCGGCAGCAGCGCTGCTCGAGACGTGGGCCGCGGTTGCCCGAGACCTCGCCGTCGTCGCCGCCGGGAGCCGGGCCGCGGTCCGGGACCCGGCTCTCCTCGACGATCTCGAGGTGATGGCGATCCGGTTGCCGCCCGGCGCCGCCGCCAGCTTCCTGGCCCGCCTCGCCGAGCTCGCCGAGCGACTTGAGGCGAACGCGAACCCGGAACTCGTCGTGGACGTTCTCGCCCTCGCCTGGCCGCGGGCAGCCTGAGCGGTCCGGACGGCGAGGCGCATGGCAGAGGCCATGTCCGGGGCGAACGACCGGTCTGCTGCGCGCCCGCCGGCCGGGATCGCGCGGCTCGAGGCGACGGTGCACGGCGTCGTCCAGGGCGTCGGCTTCCGCTGGTTCGTCGTCCGCGAGGCACAGGCGCTCGAGCTGTCCGGCTGGGTGGCGAACGATCCCGACGGCTCGGTCCGGGTCGTGGCGGAGGGCCCGCCGTCCGATCTCGCGCGCCTGCTCGTGCTCCTGGAGGAGGGCCCGGCGGGCGCCTGGGTGGAGCGCGTCGTGCCGGTTTGGATGCCGGCCGTGGGCCTGCCGCCGGGCTTCGGCATCCGCTCCCGCGCACACCTCGGGGACTGACCGGCCTTCGAGCGGGAGGGCCACCCCGTGCCGGCGCCAGCAGAGTGGAGCCGGCAGTCACCGGCCTTCGCGAGCCGGAGTACCTCCGGGGGATGGCGGCGGAGGGCTGATGATCCGATCGTCCTCCCGTGAACCCGGAGCAGTCCGTGGCCGAGGACGTCCCGCGCACGTACCGTGCGATCCTGGACGCCGTGGCCCGGCTCGAGCAGGTCGACGCCTGGGAGGACGCTGCGCGCCTCCGGGCGGAGGCGATCGCGACCTACACGCGGCGCTGGGACCAGGCCTGCCTCCGGCGACTCGAGCGCATCCTCGCCCGGCTCGAGGCGGCGCGACGCAGGCGCGAGCGGCACCGCCTGCCCGCCGCCTGACCCTGACGGCCCGGCCCGTCGCGGGGTGCCCCGGCTCTATCCGTTCCGGCCTTCGGTTCGGTGCGGCCGCCATCCCGCCGCCGCGGCGCGCTACCCTCTGGTCGTGACCCAACCGGAGCAGATGCCCGCGACGCGCGGCGAGGCGCTCGCCCTCGCCCTGGCGGCGCACGCCGACCTGACCGCCCTCGCCGAGACGGTCGAGGACGAATGGACGTATGTGTCCACCCTGGCCGAAGCGGGTCGCGCGATCCTGCACCGGTCGGCCGGACCGGAAACGGGCCTGCCGGTCCCGCCCTCGGCCGCCGCGGC
>Ga0315268_10007747_pt1 | contig 11277 bp, 11 predicted proteins | sample C1_top_MG_FD_204535 | JGI IMG/M metagenome (GOLD analysis project Ga0315268, IMG submission 204535) | Sediment microbial communities from Yellowstone Lake, YNP, Wyoming, USA - C1_top | ecosystem: Environmental > Aquatic > Freshwater > Lake > Sediment | place: USA: Wyoming | collected 2017-08-01 | reverse complement strand
TTTACGACGGTTGGGTCCTTCACCGGGACATACCATTGTGAAGCATATTACAAAGTCTGGGGCCGGTGTCAAGAAATTTATCCGTTTTCTGTTTTCGGTTTGCGGTTTTCGGTCCGGCATTGCCCCTTTGGCGTCCCTGTCCCGGGCCTCAGGCGTTTTAGGCTAAGATCATTATTGGGATTTTGATATACTGTTTTCAAAGCCTGTTCCCCAAAACCGAGAACAGTAAACAGAAAACAGTAAACAGAAAACCGAAAACTGTCTTTTAATGCCCACTGTTGCCCTGATCGGCCCCGAGCTCTATCCCATACCCCCTATCAGGGGGGGCGCATCAGAGCTTTTTATCGATAACCTGGCGGCGCGCCTGAGAGGCTGGCGGCCGGTGGTCATCGGCGTGGGGGACCCGGAACTGCCTCCTTACGAAATCCGGGGCCGGGTGGAGTACTTCCGCGTCCCCCTGGCGGGGGCGCGGCGCTGGCTTTATGCGCGCTATCGCCATTATTTCCCTTTTTACGACCGCCGGGTGGCGGAAATCATCCGCCGGGTGCAGCCGGACCTGCTCCACGTGCACAACCGGCCCTTGCTGGCGGCCTCCCTGAAGGAGCTGGGCCTGGCCCACCTGCCTATGCTGCTCCACATGCACAATCTCTACCATTCCCTGGGCCGGCGGGAACGGCCGGTTCCCGGGACCGCGCCCACCCGGCTGGAGGGATTTGTGGCTTGTAGCCGGTTCGTATTGGCTGAAGAAAGGGGCCGCCTGGGCGCCGGCGCGGCCCGGCATTGGGTGGTCTATAACGGCGTGGCCGCGGATGCTTTTGCCGACCCTTGGGAACAGCCTGAGCAGGTGCGGCAAGCGCGCCAAGCATACGGCCTGGGAGAGGCTCCCACGGTCCTGTTTGCCGGCAAACTCCGGGAAAGCAAGGGCGTGGGGCTCCTGATGGACGCCATGTCTCTGGTTTGGGAGAAATTGCCCGATGCGGCCCTGGTCCTGGTGGGGGGCACGGAATTCGGCCGGGGCCGCACCCAGCGCCCCACCCCGTTTTATCAGGACTTACAGACGCGCATCCATGGGGCTGCCGGCCGCGTGGTCCTTACCGGCTTCATCCCCCCGGCGCAAATGCCCGCCGCCTATCTCCTGGGGGACCTCTTCGCGGGCCCCTCCCAGATCGAAGAAGGCCTGGGGATGGTATTTTTGGAGGCCTCGGCCGCCGGCCTGCCCATCATCGCCACCCGGCGGGGGGGCATTCCCGAGGTGGTCCGGGACGGGCTCAACGGCCTGCTTCTGGATCGGCATGACGATCCCCGGGAACTGGCGGGAAAGATTGTCTCCCTGCTCCAAGACCGGGATTTGAGGCAAAAACTGGGGCGGCAAGGACGCCAGTGGGTCCGGGAGAATTTCTCCTGGGAGCAGATCGCGGCGCGCCAGGAAGAGATTTATGATGAGGTGTTACGGGGAGAGCCGGGAACGTAAGGGCGGTGCGCGAACCGCCTGCTCCTGAAACTGTGGAGCAGGCGCCCTCGCCTGCGAAAGAACAGCCGGGGGGGCTGTTCCACACAAGATTTTATGGGCGCACACCTGGGTGCGTCACAATGAAAAATGAAGATGTAGAACCGCCGCCCTCGGCGGTTCCGGCGCCGGCGAAGGCGCCGGCGCTACATTTTCCTGCAAAGCGAGCACGAATCTTGTGGCATAAGTTTTTAATGCGACTGGCGAAGGCTTATTTGCGCCGGGAAGCAAGGCGGCGGCCGCCTTTGCCCCTGAGCCGCCTGGACCCCAATGCGGTCGGGCGCGTCCTCCTCATCAACAACACCGCCCTGGGGGACCTCCTCTTTTCCACCCCGGCCTTTCGGGCCCTGAAAGAAACGTATCCGCACTGGCGCCTGGAGGTTCTGGTGCACCCGGCTTACCGGGCGCTGGTGGCCAACAATCCTCACCTGGAGCGCCTCTGGACCTTCCCCGGGCGCAATTGGCGGCTGTTCGGCCTGGCCCGGGAGCTCCGCCGGCAACACTATGAGCTGGCCATCATCCTGCACGGCAACGACCCGGAGGCGACGATGCTCGCCTGGGCCGCAGGCGCCCCATACCTCATCGGCTCGGCCGGCAGTCCCCTGAGTTTGGCCTATTCCGCCGTGGTGGCCAGAACCGATCCCTTGGAGCATGCCATCGAGCGGCGGTTGAATTTTGTCCGCCTCCTGGGCGCGGATACCCCGGACAAAAGCATGGAGCTCTGCCTTCCCCCGGAGGAGATCGCCGCGGCCGAAGCTACCCTCACCCGGCATTTTGGCCCGCAGATCCCCTGTCTCGCGGCCCTGCATCCCACCGGTTCGGGCTCTTATAAATGGTGGCCCGCCCAGTCCTTCGTCTCCCTGGGGAATTATCTCCACCGCACCTATGGCGCGGGCCTCTTGATCGTCAGCGGCCCCCCGGACCGGGAAGCCGCGGCTTGCCTGGCGGCCCAATTGGCAGGCCCCGCCCTGGTGACGGGGGGGACGTTTTCCCTGCTCCAGACCGCGGCCCTCCTCAGCCGCTGCCGCCTTTTCGTGGGCAACGACAGCGGGCCCCTGCATCTGGCCCTGGCCCTCAAGGTGCCCAGCGTCGCCCTGATGGGGGCGGACCATCCCCGGCGCGTCGGTCCCTATCAGGTGGACTGGGGCGCCTACCTGTACAAGAAGCCGGAGGTTTGTCAGGAGGAGCCCTGTCTGAACCGCAGGTGCCTGGACAACCGCTGTCTCAAGGCCATCGACGTGACGGCGGTCATCGAACTCCTGCGAAAGTGGTGGGAGCCGCGCTTCTTGAAAAAGTAGAGGAAGGCCAAGTGGCACAGGCGTCCTCGCCTGTGCTCAGGTCTTGGCCCTCCCCCCATAAATCACTTTGCAAAAGAGGTTCTTGCAAAATTCCCGGTCTTTCTGTAGCCGCAAGGTTTACCATGAAAATCCCTTGAAAATGTAGCGCACCCGCCCTCGGGTGCGAAAGCTGGCATCATCACCTTCGGACTTAAGAAGAATACCCGGGAGCGGGTGTTCTACATTTTAATGAGGCCGGCTCTGCGAATGCACCCTGGAGGGTAGGTAGGATTTTCATTTTCCGGGGTGGCCAATAATTGGCCATGAACGTTTAGCCTGCACCGCACAGGCGGGACGCCTGTGCCACCGAATTTTTTTCCAAATTTCTGCACCCAAGTTAATCTTGCAAGTAGCTCAAAAGTCTCAATTTGCTTCTCTTAAAAGGAAAACCTAGTCAAAACCCACGGCAAAATGCCAAAAAGCCGCCGAAGGCTGCAAAGCTGCAAAGTCCCATGGGGTGAATCCCCCCCCTGGTGATACCGATTCTCCCAAAAATTTCCCATCGCTATGGCCCCTGGGTCTGGGAATTCTCGCCCGCCAAAAATTAATTGCGCCAATTATTCTAATTAATCAACCTGGTTATAAATTATTTTCCGCTTCTGCCCCCCATTCGTGCTTTTTGGCACAAATTTAGCTTAGAGAGAATCCGGACTAAACCGCCGCAAGAACACCCCTGCCTTGCCCCGGAATTGGGGCGGAAATATCCCCGAAAGGAGGTATCGTAACCGACTTGGAATGAGTTTGTGCAACGTTTACCTGAGGACATCTTGAAACAATCGCTGAAGGAGGAATCTGAATGTCCGAGGATCTGAAAAAAGAGGTTCAAGAAGCACCGTTACTGTGGCCTCTGACGCCCATTCCCACCTATGAAGAGGTCTATGACCCGAGGATCTGCCCGGAGGCCCAGCGGGAAATCTCCAGCACCTTTGAGGGCTGGCTCCATCCCAAACATGAGATGGCCAAACCCGAGGCCCTGGGCCAAGTCCGGGTGCTGGAATGCGGCCATGGCGGCTTTCAAATAACCGCCATGCAGGCCGGCGGCTACCTGGGCGAGTTGGGGGCCAACGTCATCATGGTGGAACCCCCCGGCGGCTCACCCCTGCGGAAGCTCGCCGCCTTCGGCCGCAAGCGTTACATGTTCAAAGACAACGTCAACGGCGACCTCTGCGGCGGCACCTTCATCCATGAGTGCCGCAATAAGCAGTCCGTCACCCTGGACCTCACCAAGGAAGAAGGCCGGGAAATCCTGAAAAGGCTGGCCACCCACGCCGATGTGCTCATTGAAAACTATGCCCCCGGGCAGTTTGACGCCTGGGGCATCGGCTACCGCCAGCTCTCCAAGATCAACCCCCGCCTCGTTTACGTCTGGTGCGGTGAGAAAGGTCAGTGGGGGCCCATGAAGGATAAGCCGGGGGAGATCTATCCCGCTTCTCCCTGTTCCACCGGTTGGTGCCACGCCACCGGCCTCCCCAAGGCCTTCGGCGGCACCCCCATCCGGGCGGGCGAGCGGGCCGATGCCATCATCGCCGGCAACCTGGTGGCCCACGGCACCATCGCCGCCCTGATTTACCGGGACAAGGTTTCCGGTAAAGGCCAATTCCTGGAAGTCACCGCGGCGGAGACCCACCTGAGGATCCATGACTATGCCTGGGGTTGGTACGGCATGGACGGTTCCTCCAAGCCCCGGTACGGCAACTGGGACCTGGCCATCAACATCTACTCGGTCAACCCCTGCAAAGACGGCTACATGATGGTGGGCGGCGGCCACGACCGCCTCTGGTACCGCATCTGGAAGACCGTGGGCAAGGACCGTCCCGAACTGGAAGACATGATCCTGGACGAGCCCACCCTGCGGGTGGTCATCGACCGGGTCGGCCACGACCAGCAGGTCAAGACCCTGGTCTGCCTCACCGACTGGATGAAGGACTGGACCCGGGAAGAATGCCGGGCCAAGCTGCTGGAGGAAGAAGTGGCCGCCGGTGGCGTCACCTTCCTGGACGAAGTGGCGGAAGAGCCCCACTACAAGTACCGGGGCATGGTGCGGGCCATCGAGACCGCCCACTACGGCAAGGTGCTGTTCTGCGGCTCCCTGTTCTATGCGCACCGGACTCCGGGCCGGGTGAAAGACCTGGGCCGCCCGGTGGGCTATGACAATAGCGATGTTTACCGCAAGCTCCTGAACTTCGACACCGCCAAGCTGAATGAGCTATACGAAAAAGGGCTCATCTAATAGAGGGGGTTAGGAAATATGACCGAACACTTGGACAAACTGCCCTTTGAAGAATATTGCCAGACCATCTTCAACAAGGACGCGCTTTTTGATAAGCCGGAGGCCCTGAAGGGTTACCGGGGGCTGTCCTGCACCCAGTACATCCTCGGGCCCTGCGCCGCCGCCTATCTGGCAGAACTGGGCGCTGAGACCATCAAGATCGAGGTGCCCCGGCTGGGCGAGCCCATGCGCCACTGCTCGCCCTACAACGAAACCTGGTTCTACCCGGTGTCCCGCTGGAACCCGGGCCGCGGCACTTCCCCGGCCTTCCAGGGCGCCAACCACAACGAATACTTCGTCACCCTGGACTACCGCAAACCGGAAGCCAAGGAGATCTTTTACGGCCTGGTGCAAAAGTCCGACTTCATGGTCTGGAACTACCGGCCCGGCACCTTCGACCGCTGGAAGATCGGCTACGGCGCCTGCAAAGAGGTGAACCCCCGCATCGTCCTGGCCTGGTGCGGCGGCTTCGGCGGCTTCGGCCCGGGCCGGAACTGGGCTTCTTACGACATCCTGGGCCAGGCCAAGGGCGGCGTTTTTTCCTTCACCGGCCACCGGGCCGGCGCCGCGGCGGGCTTCCCCAGCAAACACACCACCTGGATCATGGACTACTCGGTGGGCATGCTGGTCTCCACCGGCGTGCTGGCCGGCCTCTTCTGGCGGGACACCGTGTCCAACCTGGGCAACTACTTCGAATGCTCCCAGGTGCAAGGCTCCACCCGGTACACCGAGTACGGCCTGCCTTTATGGGGGCGCACCGGCATCGTGCGGATGCGCTGGGGCAACTGGGACACCGAGATCTGCGTCAACGGCATCTGCAAATGCGGGCTTTCTTCCTATCCCCATTCGGACCATCCGGCGGAGAAAGAAGAAGGCTACATCTGCGTCACGGCTTACACTGACGAAGACTTCGCCAAGCTCATAAACCTCATCGGCCGTCTCGACCTGGCCAAGAAATACGCCACCCACGATGATCGGGTGGAGGCCCGGGCCCAGGAGGAAATCTATCCGGCCATCGAGGAGTTCCTGAAAGACAAGACCAAGGAAGAGGCCAACCGCGTCTTCAACCAGGCCGGCATCATTTCCCAGCCCCTACTCACCGTCATGGAAGCGGCCAACAACGAGCACTGGCTGCAACGGGGCGCCCTGGGCTGGTACGATGACCCGTACTATGGGGATGTGTTCACTCAGAACGTCATCTACAAGATGAGCGAGACCCCGCCCCGCATGAAATACGTCCACCGCCCGGTGGGCTGCGACAACGAGGAGATCTACCAGCGGGTCTGCGGCCTCAGCCTGGATACGATCCGGGAACTGGAAGCCAAGGAAGTCATCTAACCGGGAAACCGAGGCCGGCACGGCCTCGACTTCCCGGAGTTTCCACCTCTATCGAAGCGGAGGAATAACCGACTATGACCGAATTCAAAATTTCCTTGATTTATGACTGTCCGAAATGCAAAGCCCGCAACTTCCTGGACCCATACAGCTACTGGGAATATAAGGGCAACTTCAAATGCGCCGGCTGCGACGCTCTCTACTATGCAGAGTGGGAAAACGGCCAGCGGGAGTTGGAGCCCGAGGCGGCCCGGGGCACCGACTTCATCCTGCCCGGATACGCCGAGACCCCTGATCTGAAGCCCCTTTCCGGGGAAGGGAAAACCTCGCCGCCGCCCTTTGCCAACGTCACCTTCCTGGGCAAGCCCAAGAATGTTACCGTTTCGGCCCGGGGCAAACTCTGCGCCTGCGCCCAACTCACTCCCGAAGACCTGGACGGGAGCTGCTGGAAACGCATCACGGCCCAACGGAAGTTCGGGAAATCCTGGTAGGGCTGCGTAACTTTGGAAAATAGGAGGAATACCTGATATGTCAGAAATTCTGTGCGAAGATTGTCGTGATTTCAAACGCACTTACGACCCGCAGATCTCCAAGGTGTGCTACGGTCACTGCCGGGCCATTGAATATCCCTTCCTGCTGGGTATCTTCAAGGAAGCCCGGCCGGGCGCCTTTACGGCCCCCAGCGACTGCAAGTACTTCCACGAAAAGAAAAAGTAGGATAAACTAACCTCGTCCTGGGGCGCCGCCCGGCGCCCCAGGTCTTCCCATCCCCCGGGAAATCCCCCTGTTAGCAATAACTGCCATGAAAGATTTCACCCTGGTCTATTGGGATCGGCGTCTGGCCGAGCAGGAAGTAATCGCCTGCCTGGAACAGGCCTGGAATGAACTCTACGACATGGAGTACGACGGGGCCTTCGGCGCCTGGCGGGGCGTCCACTTCGACCCCGAGGCGGACGCGGTCCACATCACCTGGGATACCATGTATGCGGGCCCCCCCTTGATGATCTCCATCTTCCGGGCCAGCGGCCAGATCAAGATGGATTTCCCCCGGGATGAGTTTCTCCTCCTGGAGGAAGAGGAGATGGAGCGGCTGCGGAACCTCCCGCCGGGGAAGAGGTAAGGCCAGGGGCAGGGGCCAGGGGTCAGGGGTCAGGGGGCAGGGAAAAGGGGGCAGGGAAAAGGGGGCAGGGAAAAGATAACCCTTTCGCCCTGATATGGTTCACTTTTCAGTCATAGCGGATTCTTGCCTGGGGTCAGGGGCCTGACTACCCAGGGGCGCAGCTTGACCAGGCCCCGGGAAATTTGCTTTGACAATTTTGCGTGAAGACCGCAGAATGTTCCCCGTATCTCCGTACATAATACGAATCTTAAGATTAACCTGGAGGCGGTAGAGGCAACAAGATGGCTATTGAGGGTTATCTTGACTATCAGCGCCGGGAATTTTGTAAAGATGTGCAATGCCCGGTGCAGCTGGATTTCGATGGTCAACACCCCGGCTCGGCTGCGTATGAAAAGATCCGACAGACCTGCAAGACCGGTTGTCGATATACCACTTATCAATTTCACCACTGGCTGATTAATAAAGGTTACTTGATTGTCCGACCGAAATAATAATTTTTTAAAATGATATTAATGATGCTCAAGCAATAGGAGAGTTACCAATGGATTGGGGAATGGAAAATCGCTTAGGCCAACTGATGCCCAAGGGCAGATGTTTCTTTATGCCCATTGATCACGGCTATTTTCAAGGGCCCACCCGGGGTCTGGAGAAGCCGGGAGAGACGGTGAGACCGCTTCTGCCTTATGCGGATGCCATCTTTTGCACCCGGGGGGTATTGCGGGCGGCGATAGATCCTTTCAGCAGTAAACCCATTGTCCTGCGGGTATCCGGCTGCACCAGCATGGTGGGAGAGGATTTGGCCAATGAGGAACTCACCACCTCCATCGCCGAAATTATTCGTTTGAACGCCGCAGCCGTGGGAATCTCGGTCTTTATCGGCAGTCATTATGAAAAGGAGTCCCTCAAAAATCTGGCCACCCTGGTCAATCAATGCGAGGATTACGGCATCCCGGTGATGGCGGTGACCGCCGTGGGCCGGGAACTGGAGAAACGGGAAGCGCGTTATCTGGCTTTATGCTGTCGCATCGCCGCGGAACTGGGCGCCAGGGTGGTTAAGACCTATTGGTGTGAAGATTTTGATAAGGTGGCATACGGCTGCCCCGTGCCGGTCATTATGGCCGGTGGGCCCAAGTGTGAGACCGAACTGGAATGTCTGGAATTTGTGCATGACGGTTTGCAGAAGGGCGCGGTGGGGATCAATCTGGGCAGAAATGTCTGGCAGAGTCCTCATCCGGTGGCCATCGCGAAAGCTTTACGGGCAGTCATTCATGAAAATGCCTCCGTCAAGCAGGCTCACGAGATCTTCAAAGAGACCAGGAAAAAGAAACCAACCGCCAAATCGTAGTGCAATAAGTTGAAGGTTCAAGGTTCAAAGTTCAGAGTTTAACAAAGACGCCTTTAACCTTTAACCTTGAACTTTGAACCTTGAACTTAAGACCTTGAACTTAAGACCTCTGCGAAAATCTAAATGTGGGACACCCGCCCTCGGGTGTCATACGCTATATAGGCGCAGGCGAGGGCGCCTACGCTACATTTTGATTACATAAGTGAATGTTTAGATTTTCGCAGAGGTCTTAACTTTGAACTTCTTCCTTATGCTGGTCGCCAAATACTACAACAATAACGATATTCGCCTGGAAGAACTGCCCACCCCCCAGATCGGGCCCGGGGAGATTCTGGTCAAGGTGCGGGCCAGCGGGATTTGCGGCACCGATGTGATGGAATGGTACCGGATTAAAAAGGCCCCCCGGATTCTCGGCCATGAGATCGCCGGCGAGATCGTTGAGTCAAAATCAGACAAGTACCAAGTAGGACAGAGAGTTTTCGTCAGCCATCACGTCCCCTGCAACCAGTGCAAATATTGCCGGGCCGGCAATCATACGGCCTGCGAAACCTTGCATTCAGGCAATTATGATCCCGGCGGCTACAGTGAATTTATCCGGGTCCCCAAGATTAATGTGGATTATGGGGTGTATGTGCTTCCCGATCAGGTTTCTTATGCCGAAGGCACCATGATCGAGCCATTGGCCTGCGGCATCAGAGGCCTGGGGCTGATTGATATCCGGGCAGACCACACCGTCTTGATTCTGGGCTGCGGCATCTCCGGCATTCTGAATATTCAGTTGGCCAAGTTAACCGGCGCCCGGGTGGTGGCCACTGATCTGAATTCGTATCGCTTGCAGAAAGCCAAGGAGTTTGGCGCCGATGAGGTGCTCCGGGGGGATCAAGACCTGAATATGAAGGCGGAAAGGGTTATCGTCTGCACCGGCGCTTACGCCGCGGTGGAGCAAGCGTTTAAATGTATAGACAAGAAAGGAATCATTCTCTTCTTTGCCATCCCCAACCGGGATATTGCCATTCCCATCCCGGACTTTTGGCGTAATGAACTCACCGTCACCTCATCTTACGGCGCCGCGCCGGCAGATCTGGAAGAAGCCTTATCCCTTATCGCCAATAAAAAAATCAACGTCAAAGACACCATCACCCAGACCCTCCCCTTAACCCAAATCCAAGCAGCCTTCAAAATTGTCATTGAGGCCCAGGAATCTTTAAAAGTGGTATTGGAGCCTTAGGTTGCAATAAGTGTTTATTCTGGTTCCCAGGCTGCACTTGGGAACCCAATTTTAGTAGCCAAGCTCGGTTTGGCATCCATTGTCGTTCCTAAGTACAACTTAGCAACGAGGAGTACAGTACATTAAAGTGAAACACTTTTTTCAAAAAGTCAAAAGTATCATCATACAAACCGGTATAATAATACTTATCTCCTTTTTACTAGGGGAAATCACATTTAGGATATATAATTACTTTAGCCCAACATTTATTTTTTACACTGATTCATACAATAGATATCGTGGAAAACCTTTCTCAACTAGTTGGGATTTTAAACTAAATTCCCGAGGTTTTAATGATAACGAGTTTCCCAAAAAAAGAGAACACGCTTACCGTATTCTCGGTATTGGGGATTCTTTTGCCTTTGGAGCTGTGCCACATAAATATAACTATCTAACTATATTAAAATCTCAATTGAGAGAAGACAATAAGAATGTAGAAGTTTTAAATATGGGAATTCCTGGTATTGTCCCCATAGAATATTTGTCATTATTTGTTAGAGAAGGGTTAGAATTAAAACCCGATATGCTTCTCTTGTCTTTTTTTATAGGCAACGACTTTCTGGATTGCGGCAGAAAAAGAAAGCTATATTCATATTCTTATGTAGCGTCTCTCGTTAATTATTTATTAAGCGTAAAATCAAAATTTGAAGGTAATATTATTCATGGAAAGGAAGATTATTGCGATGATTGTCCAAATATGAACAAAGAGACGTATCGTCAAATAGAAGGAGAAAAGATTTTCATATATTTAGAAGGCAATGAGCGTTTTATAAAATTACTCGATAAAGCCCTTTATTATTTATCTTCCATTAATGATATTTGTAAAAAGCACGATATAGAATTTATTGTGGCTATTATTCCTGATGAAGTGCAAATTAATCGCTCCCTTCGACATGAAGTCATTAAAACCTATTACCCTTTGTTAGATAAAGCAAAATGGAACATTACTCTCCCCAACAAAATGCTAATAGATGGATTGGACAAACTTGGGATAAATTGAGACTGTTGCGAAATACATCGAAAATTAGTCCATAACCCCGGCATTTTTTACTATACTTTTTGGATTAACCTGTTGTAATATCAGGGAAATAATATTT
>Ga0315268_10007746_pt1 | contig 11277 bp, 17 predicted proteins | sample C1_top_MG_FD_204535 | JGI IMG/M metagenome (GOLD analysis project Ga0315268, IMG submission 204535) | Sediment microbial communities from Yellowstone Lake, YNP, Wyoming, USA - C1_top | ecosystem: Environmental > Aquatic > Freshwater > Lake > Sediment | place: USA: Wyoming | collected 2017-08-01 | reverse complement strand
CTGGCCGTAGCCTTGTCAGAATTTTACCTCCAGTTTGCCCTGATGTTCGATGGCGCTCTATCTGACACCAACGGCATCCTGAAATGGTGCAATGGTTCCACAGTGCTGGGGGGAATCAAACTGACCACTGACGGGAAGATTGATATCTATACCGGTGACTTCGCTACCTTGGTAGCCTCTGGCTCCAAGACCCTGACGGTAGGGACATGGTATCTCATTGAAGTGCATGTAAAGATCGCCGACAGCGGCGGAGTGCTGGAAACCAGGGTCGATTTGGTGAGTGACGCGGTTTATTCCGGGGACACCAAACCAGGAACCGCGGCGGTCGTCGATAATCTGGTGTGGGGGAGCACTGCTCAAAACACCGGCAATTGCTACCTGGACGACATAGTGATAAACGACACTGCTGGCGAGGTGAATAACTCCTGGCCAGACAATAGCAAGGTGGTTCTCCTTAAACCCACCGCCGACGGCTCCCTCTTGGAATGGACTCCCACCCCTTCTGGCTCGCATTACTCCACGGTGGATGAAGTCCCACCCTCTGGGACTGATTATTTGTCCACGCAAGCGGTGGACAAGGTGGATGAGTTCGTCCTGGAGGACCTGCCCGCTGAAGCCAAATCCATCGTGGGAGTCATCCCAGAGGTCTGGGCCTATAAAGGCAGTTCCAATCCCCCCACCAAGTTGGCTCTGGGATTTGACCTGTGGGGGACGGACTATCTTGGGTCCGACCTGAACCTGGGCACGGCCCAGCAACTGGCGAAAGTGATTTACAACGTCAACGAGAAACCAGGGGGCGGGAGTTTTACGGTGGCGGATGTGAACAACGCCAAACTGTTGATCAAGTCGAGGTCGTAAATGGCCAACAATTTTTCCGGGGACGATAGTTGCAAGGCCCTGTGGCGATTTGAGTCCGGGGCGCTGACTGTTGACTCCAAGGGTTCCAATACCCTTACCGCGGTCAACGGACCCACGGGGAACACCTCCGACTACCGGGAGGGGGCATGTGCCTCGCAGCATAGTCGGAGTAGCAAGCAGTATTACAAGATCACCGACGCCGCTCTGCCCTCGGATTTCCCTTTCAAGTCCGGGGGGACGGCCCGCAAGGGCACCTATTGCGGCTGGTTTAAATTCGCGTCCACCACCGGAAACCAGGGGTTGATAGGCAAACTCCAATGTTCTGGTTCCTGCGGGGTTTACCAGTATAACGGCACCTTTTATCTGGATTGGAACAGCGGCTACCAGAGCACCGGTATCGCGGCCACCTCGGGCGTGTGGTATCACGTGGCCTGCCGCATGGACCTGGACAACCTGTTCTCAAATGTGCGAATCTATCGGGCCAGCGACGGCCAGGTGTTCACTTACGCAAAGACCACCTGGGGATCGTTCAACCCTGGAGCATATGACTTCCGGATCGGAACTTTCAATGATGACACCAACGCCTTTGACGGCCTGGCCGATGAGGTAGTGATTTTCAACCGGCTGCTGTCTGACATAGAGATTGACGGCATCCGTTCTGGCACCTTTCCACCCCCTGGGGCGATGTTCGTGGACGCCGGGGGTCTCCAGGCGGTATATGGCTTGGGAGGGTTTCTGCAAACCGACGCCGCCGGGTTGAAGGTGGTGTATTCCTTGAATGAAGAGGTTGTTGCAGTGGTGAAGGTGGATGCCGGCGGGATAGCGGTGGCGTATCATGCAGAGCTTCCGCCCCGGCGGATATTCCCGGTGCCCAATCCCAAGGTTAGGTGGCAAAGCCACCCCAGACTTAGAACATTTCCGGTGGTTAACTAAATCAGCAGACAGAGGAGGGCTTTATGGATGCCGAAGAAACGGGAAGTCCTGGGAGAAAACCTCTATGTCTCGGTCTTCATGCTGCGGGCGGCGCCTCCTCGCCGGGAAATGGAGATTCTGCTGAAGAAAACGGTGGCTTTCATCGGCATGAACGCGGCGGGCATGCCGGCCAAGACCTGGATTTATCCTTTGAGCGATGGCCGGGGCGGCATAGGGGAAACCATCTGCCAGCCTTTGGTCGAGTCATTTATAGTGAGCGATTCCTGGCGCGATTTGGGAAAAACTTACATTGTGCTGTCCAGTTGCCGCCGGTATTCCCCCCAGGCGGTGGCGGCGTTTCTGGCCAAAGAGACGGCGGGATGCTGTGAATTCCAAGGATGGATAGCGGCGGGCTGAAGGTATGAAAATAGAAATATGGAAAAAGACGGGCTTGATCGGCATTTTTCTGGTCTTGGCGGGATTTGTAGCAGCAGACCTGGCAGGGGGAAATGATCTGGCTCTTACCCCTTTAAAAAGCCTGTCCCTGGAAGTCTCGCATATCGCCCTGATCATGCTGGCGGCCCTCATTGTGGCGGCCTTGGGTGGACGTAATCTGGGGGAGTTTATCCGGGGCCTGCTGAAAAAGGAGAAGGAATTCACTGTTAATGTGGAGACAGGGAAAACCAGGAAGGAAGACGTCCGGCAATGTCCGGTCATGGCCACCGGGGGGCTGCCGGTCAATCCCGAATTGTGCATGGCCCACAAAGCCGAGCATGAAAGGTCTCTGCGGAATCAAGATAATATCGGCAAACTCTTTGAAAAATTCGACCACCTGAAGGCTTGTTTTGATGAAGGCTTTAAGCAGATTTCCCAGGAGATCGGAGATACCAAGACCGAGATCATCCGGGCCCTGGCGATAAAAGGAGGGAGGTGATGAGCGATGTTGGATGAAAAAACGGGGATTGATTTCCCGTTGTATCAGAAGGATGTCCCGGAGATTTTTGCCGTAGATGATCCCAATGATCTTGTTTTTCAACGCAATTTTCTGCAAGTGGTTGATTTCTCCGAAATGCGGCCACACTTTGATCACCTGCTGGATTTTGCGGGCAATCGTTGGAATTACAGGATTTACATGAACTGGGTCATGGGGGACCCCAACAGGCGGGCCTTGAGGTTAATTATCGAACGCGGTTTGGCCCAGCAATTGGAGACCTTTGACGGCTGCCATTCCATCCGGCCCTCCAAAGGCGGCAATCAATGGTCCCAGCATGCCTATGGTCTAGCCTTGGATTTCAATGCCGCCAGCAATCAATATGGCCAGGAACCGACTATGGACCTTGGCATAGTCAAGTGTTTTGCTGAGTCGGGATTCGAATGGGGCGGGCTTTGGAGCACGCCGGACGGCATGCACTTTCAGTTGAGTTGGATTAGACTTCGGACGGGGCCTTTAGCCCCGGTGCCCTGGAGGGCCTGATGTTTTTGCACCGCCGCAAACTGATGGAATTGATCACTGACCCCAATAGCCGGGAGCTATCCATGAGCCGGTTTATGCTCCCCTGGGTCTGTCTGTTGGATGCGGCGTGGACTTATGCGGTGGTGAAAGGGTGGCCTCCCAAAGAAGCATTTGGGCCGGTAAGCTCCATGCTTGGCGTGGTTACCGGCGCGATTTGCGGGATTTATGCCGGGAGTTCGATTGTCGGCGCTTATTCCCGTTATACGAATTTATCGCAAATGGAAATCGGGCCTTCTTCATCTTCCGGAGAGCCACCCCCCCGGGCCAAACCGGCCCCGCCGGAAAGTAGATGAAATATGAAAAAGCGGAGGAGAATATCATGGGAGACAAAGAAAATCTGGAACAAGCCCTGAACGACACGCAAGAAATGGCGCGCAGCAAAAGGGGGCGACGGGTGCTCTTCGCCCTGGTGGGCATCGGCTTTCTGGCCGCGGTGGTTCTGTTGGCGATGATTCGCGGGTGCCTCTGAAATGGTTACCAAACTGCTGTTAAGCCTGTTGGCGGCTTCTTTACTGGGCAGCGGCATACTGATTCTTCAGCACAAACGGACAGTGGCCAGGTATGAAAAGGAAGTTAGGGAACTCCAATCCAAGGCCATTGAATATCAGGCACAAATCTACCGCCAGGAAGCCGAACTGAAAGACCGGCAGGCTGTGCAGGCCGTGCGGGAAAGGAAGCATTATGCAAATCAGAAAATTGAGCAGGCGGTTGGCGCCGGCGATGATGCTGCTCTGCGCCGTCTGTTTGTTGAGTTGGGGATGCTCGGCCCGGACGCAATACGTCCTGCCTCCCCTGGCGGAAAAAGCGGTCCCGGACATTAACCCGGAGCCGCGGCCAGTGCCGCCCCGATTCACTGAGGCTGAATACCTGGCCTTGCCTTTGAGCGTCAAAGGCAAAATCCTCAAAAACCAGGTGGATTGGCGGGGCTATGCAGAAATTATGGAAATGAAGATCAACATTTTGAGGAATTATATCCAGACGTTATTTACTCCCCAAAAATTAAAATGAGGCAAGCATGGATCGCCCGGCGATCTGTATCCGGCACCGGCGGGACGGCTGCAAAGAGCTGCTGATGGAGCTGCCGCCGGGGGACCATTTGGCTAAATTGGAGCTTGACCATTTGACCGCGGTTAAACTGTTGCAGGAACTAATATCGCCGCAGAGAGATGAGCAATGGACCCGGATAGCTGTGAGATGAAGTGCGGTTCGGGTGTAAGTCGGCCAATACCATACCTCCACCTGCACTGCTGACGGTTTACTGACGCAAAAAAAGCCTCATTTTTAGAAATGAGGCTTAATGATATCAATAAGTTATATGGTGGAGGCGGCGGGAGTCGAACCCGCGTCCGCCAAAGTTAACTCACTGTAATAATTATCTCATTTTAACTGTCTTTTTTTCCTGCTGACGGTTTGCTGACGGTCGCCACTGACGGTTCCGATTCGATCATGTCCCGGAGCGCCTCGGTCATCACCTTGCCATAGCGCCGGAATGATTCCAGGGTCTTGTGTCCGCTTGCCTTCATCACAAAGGTTTCCGAATACCCCTGCATCAACTTCTGGGTGCAAAAGCTGTGTCGCGTTCCTTGATAAGCGCTGATCTCTATCCCTGCGGCCTTGGCCGCTTGATTCCAGGCCGTCCTTAGCCTAGTGTCTGAAAGCGGCCGGCCAGCACGGTTGACAAACACGAACCCTGACAAGCTCCGAGGAAGCTTCAAGATTGCTTCCCGGACCTGAGAGTTGAGAGGCAGCTTGCGGACATCTCCCTCTTTAGTATAAGGCACCCACTGATTCAAATCCATTGAAGCCTTGATGGTCACCACCCCGCGCTTGATATCTACATTTTCCCACAGCAGGGCCCGGGCTTCCCCCAGCCGGCAGCCGTGTTTCATGCAGAAGAGAAACAGAGTGCGGTAAGGTTCCCGGATGTGGGCCAAGATGCGCTCCTGGTCTTCCCAGGGGAGCCACTTGGTATCCGGCTCTTTCTGTTCTATCTTGGGGAACTTGGGGATTGCCACGATATCCTTGCGGTCAAAGGCCTCGGCTAGGAGCCGGTGAAGGACCCCGAAAATGTTCTTGCGGCTCTTGTTGCTCAGATGCTTGGGGAGGTTCCGGTTAAAGTCAATGATATGGGCCTCGCGGATTTCCCGGATGTTGAGGCGTCCGAAGAAGGGAATAAAATAACTGCGGGTGTAACGTCTCACTTCCTTGAAGTAAGCCCGGCTGATTTTCTCCTGCTCCATGCGGTTTAGCCAGGTCTGCGCGTAATTCTCGAATATGAGGCTGCGTATTTCTTTTGTGAGGTATTCTTTCGGGTCAAAGGTGCCATGCCCGATCTGATGCCGAATGGTGGACAGGAGCTGCTCAGTCCGGGCCAAACTGTCCAGGGGGAAACCATAGGGGTCCATGAAAATCCGTAGCCTTTCCCCTTTCCACCAAAGGTCTATGTAAAACCGGGTGGGAGCGGTGCGGCACTCAGGGCAGACTAGTGACTTGGGAAAAGCCGTCCCGCAGCGTGGGCACTTCTGCATGGTTCTGATGGTCCCGGCCATGCAGAGATTGTGCACTGGGGGCAGAGAGTATGTCAAGATAAGATATACCCCTTCTTAAAATCGATCCGTTCCGTGGTCTTGCGGTTGCTCAGAGACAGAATGGTTTCCAGCAGGTCTGAGCGGCGGAGTTTCTTTAAGCCCCGCTCGAGGCCGGTCTTCGTGAGGTTGAGCAGGGGCCAGATGGCTTCTTTTTCCAATCCCTCATTGAGCAGAAATTCCACCACCGCCCGGGGGTCCAGATCGTAAGAGGTAACGGCGGTAGGGCCGTAGACCATATCCCCCACCTGCACCGGGCCGTGTTCCTGCACCCACTCCTTGAGCCGATTGGACAATTCTTTTTCCACCTGCTGGATGGCCAGGAGTAGAGAGGCGGCTTTCTCCGCCTGTTCCCGAGTGGCGGGAGCAAGGACTTCGATCGGAGCCAGGGCCTGGGATATTGCCGGGCAATGGGCCGTCACGCCGCACATGCCGCAGAAGGAGCCGGGGGAAGGGTCAAAATGCTTGTCCTTCTCAATCACCCGGATTTTCTCTTCCAGCATATCGGGCACGCCCTTCAGGTCATCCGGCCCCAACAGCACCTCCCGTTCCTGCCCGTAGCGCAGGAAGTGGAGGCGGAGCAGAACTTCCTCGATGTCCGGGTAGAGGGCCTGTTTCAGACCCCAGCCATAAGCCAGGAGCTGGAGGTTTTTCTCTGCCCCGTTCATGGCCCGGTTCGTTTTCCAGTCAATCAGGACGGCCAGGTTTTCCTGGCGGAAATGGAAGTCCAGGACCATCCTGAACCGCGCCCGCTTGGAGGTGAACTTGACGGGCCGCCACTTCCGGTCGAAGGCCAACTGCCGCTCCACCCCGGGGGCCACCAGGCCGGCGGGCAGGGTGAAGGTGTTGTAAAACCGCTCCCACATCTCCACCACCTCGGGGCTGCCGTTCCTGGGGGTGGCCAGGCGGGCCCACACCCAGTCGGTAGCCTGGCCGGTGGCGATGAGCCGCTCCAGGTAGTCGGCTACCAGGGAGTGCAGGAGTTGACCGGTGGCCCGGGCTTCATTTGCTGCCTGGGGGAGCTTGTCCAGATAGACCGTCTTGAAGGCCCAGGGACACCGCTCATAGAGGTCAATCCGGGATACCGAATATTTGGGTTTTTCTTTGGTCATAAGATTTCTCCATTTTAGTCCGCGGTTCCTATCAGACTAATATTCCAACCCGCTTCACCTCCCGCCAAATATCCGCGAGACATTCCCTGCACATCCAGATCAGGCGAGGGCGCTTGTTTATCGGACTTGCCCCCACCCGGATTTTGAAAACGTTGTGTCCTCGCCGGCCGCAGCCCTCACAGAGATTGGTGTACCAATCCGTGGAATCGCGAATAATGGTGAAGTTTCGATTATTCATGGCCTTTTCCTTCAAGTGGTTAAAACAGGGCATTCTTGTCCGGCTTGGAGGGTTTATTGTCCTTATCATCTTTGGCGTCGGGTTGGTCCGGGTCAGGGGTGTTGCCAGGACAGGGTTCCGTGGCCAGGTGCACACAATGGCAGACTTCACAGGGTAGCGCTTCGGCCAGGGCCGCGGTGGTCTCCGGGTAAAACTCGTAAGCCACCTCTTCCTGCTCCTCCGGCGGCTCCGCCTGGGGCGGCAGGAGCAAACGCCGGGCCTCGGCCTCGATCTGCTCCATCTTGACCTGGTGCTCGATGCGCCGCCGGGCGATTTCATAACCCAGTTCCGCCAAGTCTTCCTCCGGGCCCCGAAACTCCAGGCTCACCACATAAACCACCATGTTCTGGCCGCTGGTGGGCACAGTGACCGTTTTGGGGGAAAGCACCAGATGCAGGGGGATGCCCGCCAGGGGTCCGCCGGTGATGGTCTTGATCAGGGCCAGGCTGGACAGGATGGCGTTGACCGTGTTCCAGGAGGTCGTGCGGAATTTCCAGACGCCGCCAATGCGGTTCGTGCCCTCGATGAGCACCTGGAGGGTGCCCAGGATTTTGCAGCGGTCCTGACCCTGGTAAAAGGGGTCCTGCCGTTCGCAGGGGCAGGGGGCTTCCTGATACTTGCCGTTCTCTCCGGTCAGCCGCTGGGCCGTCTCCCCGTCCCCGGAGCACCAGCAGCGGTTGCCCCGGTAACAGGCGTAACGGGTCTGGAAGTTGAGGTCGATGTTATCATAGAGCAAACGCACCGGAATCTCGGTGAGTTTGCCTCCTTCCGGCTGGAGCCGGGCCATGAGGGCTGTGTCCGGCAACAACCGCCCGGCCGCGTCCCGCTGCATGGTGGTGATGATAAAGTGGTCGAGTTTGCGCGGCTGTGCAAATTGCTTGCCGCCCTGGGAGGTTTTCATCTCGCCCTTTTCACCGATTTTCACCTTCCCGCGTTCCGCCAGTTGTGGCGTCAAACCTTTCACAGCCATGGATTTCTCCTCCTCTGGTTTTTGTGCATTTTCCAGATCATCAGCAGACCGTGGGCAAGCCAGCCCAGCAGACAGCCAGCCAAAAAAGTATAAACATGAGGAATTAGCATCTACCCTCCCATAAAACCTCAGCCTTTTCTCCACCATGAAGTCGCCAGACATTCATATCACAACTGGCGACAAGGCCCATTTCCCAGAGTTTGACAGCAGGTGAAAAATCGTGTTGGTATTTGAGTTCGAAAAAGGAGGAGCAGTACGCAATGATCGAAGCCCTGACCGAATCCCAGATCGCACCCCTGACCGAAGTCCCGATCGAAGCCCTGATCGAATCCCAGATCGAAGCCCTGATCGAATACCAGACCGACTCCCAGACCAAAGCCCCAACCGAATCCCTGACCGAAGTCCCAACCAAATACCAGACCGACTCCCAGATCGAAGTCCCGAGCGAAGCCCCAACTGAATCCATGACCGACTCCCTGACCGAAGCCCATTGCTTCATCAATTCCAAAACTGTAGGGGTTATTTCAGGGGGTATAATTTTGAAGGGGTTGATGATGGATTTGATAATTAGTGGTGTGACAACTTTTTTGAAGTTTAGGGCCTCTACCCATTTTTTGGCGTCAGCCGAATCATCGATTTGATTGTTGATCTGGTCCACGGTGAATATTCCTAGTAGCGGATTGTATTCATATTTGTTAAGCCGATCTTCCAATTCTCCTTTGTAGCCATGGAAATCGGCGATGCTTGTATGTGAATCAGCTTCATAGTTGAGCTTTCCTGCCAAGATTTTCTGTCGGGTAAACCAATCCATGAAAAAGAATCGTTCAGGAATGGGTTTATTAGGGTCACTTACGAAACTGAAAAACCTGCACATGGGTTCCTCCTTTTCCTCTCCTTAAGGGGCCAGGGTCCAGGCTAGCCAATAAAAGGCCGCAGCTGCTATCACCAGTTCCAAGGCGTAGGCTATGACTAGGAGACGGTCTTTCCAAGTGCCCGTTAAGGGCCACAACCAGGGAGTTTCCATAGTATTCTCCGGGGCCTCTAAGCCTAGTCCCTATTAAATGAAATCGCCAAAACCCAGTTGGGCTTGTCAGCGATATCAAACTCAATTTCGTGGTTATAATGGAACACCGCTCTCCTCAAAATGAAAAGCGGGTCAAACCCGTTGTCGCGGGCCAGGAGAAATAGATCCGTCACCAAACTCTCCAGGGTAAACAGAAGATCTTCCGGGTCACCCCCGATGTATTGAGCCAAAACCTTTTTAGTACGATTTATACGCTCCATTTTACTCTTCCACCTCCACCTCCACATGGTAGTTTTCGCCAAAGTCCACGGAAGCTTCCTCTTCCGTGGGGGGCCAGTCCCATTCTGTTTCAAATTCGGCGGTCTGGCCGGCATAATGCACGGTGATCTTGACCCGGGTAGGCCCCGACGCCGTAGCATTCCAGGGAGCCCCCGGGTCATTGGGGTTCACATTGTCCGGCAGGTTGTAACCGGCCATATTCTTTACCTCCTTATCAGCTTTTCTAAGTTGTGTCATGATGATGGTAAACTACCATTTGGTATTATGTTTGTCAAGAAAAAAATTACCTATAGGTAGTTTTTTCTTAAAAAAGGAAGGCTGGGGAAATAGGGCAGGAGAGACAGGAAAGAAATTATAATTTAGAAATCAGAAACCTCACTTCAACCAACTCGTCCAGGACCAGATAACACGGCCTACCAGGAGGGAATCAATGTCTGTAAAATCAGATATTTCTGGAGGATATTCAGGGTTGTCTGATAACAGCACAAATTTCCCCTGATGGATTCTCACCCGTTTAATAGCGCAAGCATCGGCATCGGTGCGTACTGCATAGATGCCAGCAGGAGACAGGACGCGGTCGCTGTGGTCAATGATGACTATAGACCCAGCCTTGATGCTGGGCTCCATGGAGTGGGCGTTAGGGGATAGCTTGACAGCCACCAGGTTGCGGCGTCCGCCAAGCTCAGGTTTATAAACCCATACCAGATCGGTAATGTCTTCTGCCACTATGCGCCCGGTGCCGGCGGCGATGCGGCCCTCCACCAAGGGGACAGCCAAATATTCCTGCGGCCGCACCCAAGCGGGCACCTTTGGAAGCTCACCCACGATAGTGATTATGGGCTGTAAAGGCTCAGGACAAAGAAGGGTTTCCGGCGGGTTCCCAAGACCTTCCCAGATTTTGAGGGCCATGTTTAGGGAGAATTTCTCCGGAAATCCCCTCTTCCTGTTCATGATTCTGACAATGGTTTCTTGAGAAGTTTTGCAGAGTTCGGCTATTTCCTCGCGAGTATGTGTTTTTGATAGCTCTTTGAGTCCTTGAAGCAATTTCTCAATAATATTAAACACTAATCTATGAACCATTTCTGCTGGCATGGGAAAATGGTCTGGGAAAGTTGGCTGAAAATCAATGGCCACAAGGTAGTTTTTTCTTGACAAAGGAAAATACCTTCTGGTAGTATCTTCACATGACGCTAAAAGACTTTTTGGCCTTGAAAAATTTTAAGCCCACCCCTTGGGCCAAGACGAATGGCATAGAGCCAGTACTGATTCTCAGATATCTTAAGGGCCAAAGGGGGTTGTCATTTGTTACCGCAGCCAAAGTTGTGCAGGCAACCAATGGGTTGGTGGGGTTCGAGGACCTACTACCTAGAGGCAATGGCAGGAAAAGAGTCATTGAACAACCTCCGGAAGAAATTCAATAGTCCTTAGACCTTATACTGACTTGGCCCACTGTAGGGTACTTAATCCTTCTTCGGAGACCAGGATAGTTTTCATTAATATGAGCATTCCAATATACCGGCGGGAAAAAACCCTTTGAAACAGTTTTAATGCTAATGGAGGGGGGATGATGGCCCGAACTTGGGGGAGGCTATATCTTGGCACCAGAAACCACCGCAAGATCAAAACCCTGCGCCGCCGGCATCCCGGTTCCTGGAAGACCTTTTACTTGCTTCTGGAAATGGCCCTGGAAACGGATGACGATGGCTGGATTTACCTTAAACCAGGACAACCCTACCCATTAGATGAA
>Ga0315268_10007745_pt1 | contig 11279 bp, 9 predicted proteins | sample C1_top_MG_FD_204535 | JGI IMG/M metagenome (GOLD analysis project Ga0315268, IMG submission 204535) | Sediment microbial communities from Yellowstone Lake, YNP, Wyoming, USA - C1_top | ecosystem: Environmental > Aquatic > Freshwater > Lake > Sediment | place: USA: Wyoming | collected 2017-08-01 | reverse complement strand
GCCCCGGAAAAGGCGATCCTGCAGGTCGAGAACTACCTTTACGCGACCAGCCAGCTGGCGCAGACCACGCTGCGCTCGGTGCTCGGCCAGGTCGAGCTGGACGATCTGCTGGCCGAGCGCGACAAGATCAATCTCAAGCTGCAGGAAGAGATCGACATCAAGACCGATCCCTGGGGCATCAAGATCTCGGACGTCGAGGTCAAGCACATCGACCTGCCGCAGGAGATGCAGCGTGCCATGGCGAAGCAGGCCGAGGCCGAGCGCGAGCGGCGCGCCAAGGTGATCGCGGCCGAGGGCGAGAAGCAGGCTTCGACGGTGCTGGCCGAGGCGGCCGAGGTGATGCAGCGCCAGCCGATGTCGATGCAGCTGCGCTTCTTGCAGACGCTGACCGAGGTTGCCTCCGAGAACAACTCGACGCTGATCTTCCCGGTGCCGATCGATCTGTTGACGCCGTTCATGAAGCTGGCAGAAAAAGGCAAGTAGCCAGTCAGACCATATTTGACTGTATGTCCGCTCTTCGATAATGGATCGCTGATGCCTGCAGAACCTGCAACCAGCAAAGAGCCAGATATCACCACGCTGGAGATGGCGTTCGCCAAGGACCCGGCGTCCAACGCGTTCATCTCGCTTTCAGAGGCGTACCTCAAGCAGGGTCGCTTCATGGAAGCGATGGTGGTTTGCAAGAAGGGCATCAAGTCCAAGCCCGACAACCTGGACGGCCGGTTGCTGCTGGCGCGCATTTACTCGCAGCAAGGCAAGCTGCCCAAGGCGCTCGAGGAAGTGACCGCACTGCTGACCGACCAGCCCAAGAACGCGGCGGCGCTCACGCTCAAGGGCAACTTCCTCGACAAGCAGGGCCAGGCCGACAAGGCGATCGAGGCCTGGAAGGCAGCGCTCGAGATCGATCCCAAGTTCAAGGATGCGGACACCGCGCTCAAGGGCAAGGGCATCGACTACATGCCCGAGTCGGCCAAGCCGCCGCCACCGCCGCCGCCACCGCCGCCACCCGCAGCGCCGGTCGCGCAGCCGGGCATGATGCAGCACAGCATGCCGCCGGGCATGGCCCAGCACCCGGGCATGATGCAGCACAGCGTGCCGCCCGGCATGCAGCGCTACCCGACCGCGCCACCGCATCCGACCGGTCCGCCGCAGTTCCTGTCGCAACCGGCGATGCCGGTCAGCGCGCTGCACGGCGGCCTCGACACCGACGCCCGCATCCGCATCGCGGCCAAGAAGAGCCCGGCGGTCACGCTGGCCATCATCGGCATCGGCATTGCGGTGCTCGGCGTGTTTGCGCTGTGGTTCGGCCTGCACACGGCCAAGGTCAAGAAGATCGACGTCATGCTCAAGGCCGCCAACGACGAGATGAAGCGCGACACGGCGGAGGCGCTGGGCAAGGCGATCGAGAAGGTGGACGAGATCCTGCGCCTCGACGAAGCGCACGACTTTGCCCTGAGCATGCGCGCCTATGCGCTGGCATTGCGCGTCTACGACCATGGCATCAAGGAAGACCGCGACAAGATGCTGGAGGCGGTCAAGAAGGCGCAGTCGGCCAAGCCGACGCCCTGGCGCTACGCCGCCGAGATCAACCTGGCGCTCTACAACAACGACCCCAAGAACGCGCTGGTGCTCGCCGAAAAGGCGGTCAAGGAGTTCAACAGCGTCGAGACCACGGTCGCGTACGCCCAGGCGGCGTTTGCCAATGGCGATCTCAAGACCGCGGGCAGCGCGCTCAAGAACGCGCGTGACGTCGGGCCGACCGTTCCGCGCTCGCACGCCTGGTCGGGCGAGTTCTTCCGCCGCATGTTCCAGATCTCGCAGGCGCGCAAGGAGTACGACGAGGCGATCCGCCTCGAGCCAAACCATGCGCTCGCGCTGTCCGGCCGCGCCATCCTGGCGCTCGAGGACCCGCAGCGCACGACACTGTCGCTGGTCTCGGCCCTGACCGACTGGGAAGGGCTGCGCGACATCGGCCGCGCCAATGTCGGGCCGCGCAACTGGGCGCGCGCCAAGGCCGTCGACGCGTTCCTCAAGGCGCTCGATCCCAACAAGGCCGACGAGGCGCAAAAGGCGATCGACGAGTCCAAGACCGAGAACGACGCCGACTCGCTGAGCATGTCCGGCCGCACCTACCTGGTCATGCGCAAGAAGAAAGAAGCGCAGGTCGCACTCGAGGAAGCGGCCAAGGTCGACCCCTTCCGCATCTCGACGCAAATCCTGCTGGCCCAGGTCTACAGCGACCTGAACGACACCGCCAAGTCCGAGGATGCGCTGGCCAAGGCTGCGCGGCTCGACCCCACCAATGTGCAGATCGCGATCACCCAGGCGCTCAACAAGCGGCGCAACGGCAAGCTCGACGAGTCGATCGACATCCTGCTCAAGGCCGAGAAGGACAACCCGGCCAGCATGTCGGTCCAGCTCGAGTTGCTCGACTCGTACCGGATCAAGAAAGACGGCGCCAAGGTCGTGGAGCGTTCGCAGAAGCTGCTCAAGGACTACAGCGACGTCAAGTCGTACGTGACGCAGATCCTGCAGATCTACGGCCAGCACCTGGTCGAAAATGTGGGCGACTACACCAAGGCGATCGAGGTGCTCGGTAAATCGCTCGAGTCCGACACCAAGAATCCTGACGCCCACTATTGGCTATGCGTGGCCCTGTCCAAGGATCGGCGCAACAACGCCGAGGCGGCCGGCCACTGCCGCAAGTATCTCGAGCTGTACGGCAATGGTCCGTTTGCCGAGGACGCCAAGAAGCTGCTCGACGGCTTGCGCTGAGGGTCTGTCCCCCGTCGGGGATTTCCAAGGGTCATCGGGCAGACCCTCCCCCGCCGGAGTAAATCCGTCGGGGGCCCCACCCAACCAGCAGCGCGCGAGTTTCCGAGAACAGTCAGGTGGTCTAACGACCGTTGCGGGTGGGAAACTCACCGCGCATGGCATTGCGCACGATCGCCTTGACCTCGTCCGAAAAGTCCTTGCGCACGATCCACTCGAGATACTCGGGCGCGGTGTCGCGCAGCTTGCGCAGCGACGTGCCGCGGTGCTTGCCAAAGCCGATTGCGGCGCCGTCGTCGCCCCACACCAGCTTGCCATCGGGATCGAGGAAATTTTCGTCGCGCCGCATGCTGATCGCGTCCAGGTCGACCAGCCGGTCGGGCAGCGTGCGCTCGCCGGTCGCGTAGCGGTCGACCTGCTGCAGCAGCACGTCGAGCGCGGCCTCGGCGTCGGCCAGCGCGCCGTGGGCGCCCTGGTGCTCGTGTCCGCAGTAGTAGCGGACCGCGGCCGCCAGATCGCGCGGTTCCATCCGGTGGAAGATCACCTGGGAGTCTGCGACGTAACGCGTCTCGTCCGGCAGCTTGGAATTGGCCCGCTCGAACTCACGGAACAGCAAGGGCAGATCGAAGCGCGCGACGTTGAAGCCGCTGAAGTCGGCGCCGCGCAGCAGCTGCACCACCTGTGGCGCGAGCTGGGCAAAGGTCGGCTGGTCGCGCACGTCGTCGTCGCTGATGCCGTGGATGCGGGTCGCCGCGGCCGGGATCGGGCGCTGCGGGTTGCAGCGCGACACCCAGCTCTCGCGCCGGCCGTCGGGGAACAGCTTGACGATCGCGATCTCGACGATGCGATCCTCGTACACATTGGCGCCGGTGGTCTCGAGATCGATGCAGGCGAGCGGTCGGTCGAGCTTGAGCCGGCTCATCGCGAGGCACCGGCGCGCCCGCGCCCGCCACGTTGCTGCGGTCGGCCGCCGCCGGTCCGCCGACCACCGCGCCGCGGCCGCCGTCCACCCGGTCGCTTGCTCTGCTCGGCACCCGGCAGCGCATCGATCGCGACCCCGAAAGAGCGCGCGATCGCCTTCCATTCGCCGACCGGGAACAGCGGCTGGCCGGCCGCGTGCAGCCACAGCGTGTGCAGCACCAGCGACTCGCCAAAGGCGCTGCGTCGGACCAGCGCGCGCGCGGTGCGCTCCTGGCGCGGCTCGGCTGCCAGCTCGCGGCACAGCTCCAGCATCTGCAAGGCGCGCTCGCGATCACGCTTGGGGCTGCGCAGCCGGTCGCCGATCTGCTTGACGGTCTGCGCCAGCCAGCCGTTGCTGGCGCCACGCGCGACCAGCGCCGGATAGAGCAGCAGCGCATAAGGCAGCGCATTGCTGCCCAGGTAGCCGCGACTGCGCGCGTCGTCGTAGGCGCCAAGCAGCCCCGCGGTTTGCTGCACCACGGCCGCGTCGCCGTGCAACGCTGCCACCTCGGGCAGCAGCGCCGGCAGCACGTTTAGCTCAGTCAAAAGTTCAAACGCCCGCCGCGCAGCGCCGCAGTGCACCAGCCGGTAGATCTCCTCGACCAGGCGCGCGGTGGCGCAGCGCGACAGCTCGCCGGCGTGGGCGCTCATCGCGGCCCCGGTCTCCGCCTCGACTGCGAACCCGAGCCGGGCGGCGAATTTGGCCGCGCGCAGGATGCGCACCGGGTCTTCGCGCAAGCGGATCTGCGGATCGCCGATGGTGCGCACGACACGCCGCTCGAGATCGGGCAGCCCGGCCACGTGGTCGACGACGCGGCCAGCCACCGGGTCCAGAAACAGCCCGTTGATGGTGAAGTCGCGGCGCCGCGCGTCTTGCTCGGCATTTCCGAAGACGTTGTCCTGGCTGATCAGCAGATCCTCGGGCAGTTCCTCGACCTCGTCGATCGGATTGGCGCGAAAGGTGGCGGTCTCGATAATCTTGCCGCCCGGGAAGAAGACCTGCGCCAACCGGAAGCGGCGGCCGATCAGGCGGCTGTTGCGAAACAGCATCCTGATCTCGGACGGGTGTGCGCTGGTGGCGACGTCGAAGTCCTTGGGCGTCCGACCCAGGATCAGATCGCGCACGCAGCCACCGACCAGGTACGCCTCGTAGCCGGCCTGCTGCAGCTTGGCCACCACGGTGCGCGCCTGTTCGTCAATTCGCGGCAGCAGGTCAGCCACCGCCACCGGGGCGCCGCTGGCGCCCGCTTCCAGATCACTGCTCATGCTACCGCCGCATTGCGCTCGAACAGGATGCGCAACCCGTCGAGCGTGAGAAAGTCGTCGACTTCCTGGATCGTGCGCGAGGAATTGGCCACCAGCTGGGCCAGACCGCCGGTTGCGATCACCCGCACCGGCACCTTCATCTCGTCGCGCATGCGCTCGACCAGTCCGTCGACCAGCGCCGAATAACCGTAGTACATGCCGGCCTGGATGCTCTCGACGGTGTTGCGCGCGATGACATTGTTGGGGCGCGCAAAATCGACGCGCGGCAACTTGGCCGCGTGGTGAAACAGAGCGTCCATCGAGATGGCAATGCCCGGCGCGATGGCGCCGCCCAGGTATTCGCCGCGCTCGGAGACGCAGTCGACCGTCGTCGCCGTGCCAAGGTCGACGATGATCAGGGCCTGATGGTAACGCTCGTAGCCGGCGATCGCGTTGACGATGCGGTCGGCGCCGACCTCCTTGGGGTTCTCGTACAGGATCGGCATGCCGGTCTTGACACCCGGACCGATCACCAGCGGCGTGGTGTGCGCGATGCGTTCGATGGCTCGGATCACCACCGGCGTCAGCGGCGGCACCACGCTGGCCAGCGCCGCGCTGTCGACGGCCTCGATCGCCAGCCCGGACATGCGCATCAGCTCGACGATCAGCAGCGCCCACTCCTCGCTCGTGCGCTTGCGCTCGGTCGAGGCGCGCCAATGATCGACCAGGCGCCGTCCATCGTAGGCGCCAAACACAGCGTTGGTGTTGCCGATGTCGCAGACCAGCAGCACTATTGCCTCCGCGGGCCCTGCGGCCCTCCCCCGTCGAGGCTGAGCCTCGCCGAGTCCCCCTCCCCGGCCCCGGCTTCGCCGGACGGCGTTGTTGTCGGCGCTAATCGCTGGATGTCGCCCGGCAGACCAGGTGCCGCGCGCACCTGTACGATCTCGCGGGTGGCGCCGAGCGCGCCGTTCAGATCGTCCATCCAGTTGGCGACCGCATCCTGGTTGTAGCGGAAGGCGCCGTTGAGCGCACCGAACATGGTACCGGCATACCAGCTCAGCTCGAACACACCGAGCACCGCGGCCACACCCCACTGCTGCGTCCACAGCGAGTAACCGGTGGCACCGATGAACAGCGCGTTCCAGAGCAGGGCGGCCACGCCAACCGACCACTGCCCCAGGTACATGTGACCGAGGCCGGGCAGACAGGAGAGCCCGCCGGCGATCAGCGGGTTCTTCTCGTCGAGGGTGGCGCGCTGGTCCAGCTGTGCCACCGCCTGCGCCGCGGCCCGCGCGCGCGATCCGCCGTGGGCGGCGACTGCGACGAAGGCGCTGCGAGCGCCTTCCCAGTCCTTTTGGCCGGCGCGTGCCCAGCCCAGCAAATAGACCGCCTCGTCGCCGAGCGCTTGATTGCTGCCGGCTGTGTCGCGCGCGTCGACCAGCCGCGCCGCGGCCAGCAGCGGACGATCGCCCAGCAGGTGGGCGCGGCCAGCGCTGACCAGCGCGACCGTGCGCAGCTCGCCGCTCGGGCTGCGCCCGGCGACGCTCTCGAACTGCGCCGCGGCCGCATCGAACTGGCGACCGCGCAGGTAGGCCTCGCCGATGGCCATGGCCGCGCGCTGGGCAGCCGGTCCGATGCCGCGCGAAAGGTACAAGAAGCGTCGGTACTCGCTGACCGCGCGGTAGTAGTCACCGTCGGCAAACAGATGATCGGCGAAGGCGAGTGCGTGGGCTGCGAGCGCCGACTCGAGATCGGGGACCGCAACCGGGACCGCCGGCTCGCTGGCCGGCGTCGGTGCGGTTGCCGGCTGGGTCGCAGCGGCGGGCGCAGACTTGCCATCGGCGACGGTCGGCGCCAGCGCGAACGACATCAACAGGGGCAACAACGTCATGGATTTTTCTTCTCGGTAAACCAGAAATCGGAGGCCTCGACCGGATCGTAGAAACGTGGCGTGCCGTGCACGCGCACCACCGGATAGGGCCGCACGGCCGTTGGCTGGCCCGACTGCCAGAGCCGATCGATCGTCATCAGGATGCCCAGCAGACCGTGCCGTCGCACCGCCAGCACTCCGTATTGCGAGCAGGTCGGGTAGTGCTGACAGCGCGGACCATCGGACGGCGAGATGTAGTAGCGATACAGCAGGTAGGCCAGATACAGCGGATTGCCGCTGCCAGCGTGGCGGACGAAGGTCTTGCGCGCCTCGGCCAGCTCGATCTCGCCGCGCACCGGCTGCGCTGCCTGCCACGACCCCTGGCCCGGCACCGGTGCCACCCGGCCGACAACCGGGGCGCTGTCGGTGGCAAACGGTCCAAAGCCCGGATCAGCGTCGGCGACCAAGATCAACAGTGCACAGGCGATCGAAACCATCGAGGCCTCATTAACGCGCAGCGCGGGCGAGAGCAAGCGGCGACGGCAGCGCCGGCGCGGAGCCGCCTTTGACCCGCCGCGCCTGCTGTGCCAGCCTTGCCCGCATGTCCAATGCGGTCTCGTTGCTTGCCTGGACGTCGCTGCTGCGCGCGGTTGCGACCCCGTCGACTACACCGGCCAGCGTGCCCGCCAGCGCGCCGGTTGGCCAGCCACCGGCGCAGCTGGTCGGCGCCGCGCTGAGCACCGATCGGCCGTACCAGCGGCTGCGCCATCTGACTGACCACATCGGCCCCCGACTCGCCGGCTCGGTCGGCCTGGAGACCGCCGTGAAGTGGGCGCTGGCCGAGCTCGCTGCCGACCACCTCGAGTCGGTTCGTGCCGACCCGGTCGCAGTGCCGCACTGGGTGCGCGGCGAGGAGCGCGCGCGGCTGTTGCAGCCTATGGCCCGGCCGCTGCCGGTCCTCGGGCTGGGCGGAACCATCGGGACGCCGCCTGGCGGCATCACGGCGCCGGTGGTCGGCGTGCGCAGCATGGCCGAGCTGCCGGCGCTGGGCGATCGGGCGCGCGGCGCGATCGTGCTCTTCAACTGCGCCATGCCGCCCGAGTTGCCGCCCTTTGACGCCTACGACAAAGCATACGATTGCCGCTCGGACAGCGCTTCGGCCGCGGCCAAGCTGGGCGCCCAGGCGGTGCTGGTGCGCTCGCTGACGACGCGCAGCTTGCAAACGCTGCACACCGGCACGCTCTGGTACGACGACAAGGTCAAGCAGATCCCGGCGACCAGTGTCACCATCGAGGACGCCGAGCTGATCCAGCGGGCGCTCGACCGCGGCGAGCCGGTGCGAGTGCAGCTCGAGCTGGGTGCGCGCCGGCTGCCCGACGCGCGCTCGGCCAACGTCATCGCCGAGTGGCGCGGCCGCGAGCGGCCCGACGAGATCGTCCTGATCGGCGCCCACCTCGACAGCTGGGACGTCGGCACCGGCGCGCAGGACAATGGCTCAGGTGTGGTCGTCGCGATGGAGGTGGTCGGTGTGCTGCAGCGGCAGGGACTGCGGCCGCGGCGCACCGTGCGGGTGGTGCTGTTCACCAACGAGGAGAACGGCATGAAGGGCGCCTACGATTACTTCAAGCAGCACGGCGCCGAGCACCACGTGGCCGTGATCGAGATCGATCGCGGCGCCGGCCGCCCCACCGGGTGGTCGGTCGACGGCAGCCCGGGGACGCTGGCCCGGGTACAGGAGCTGGCGGGTCCGTTGCTATCGATCGGCGCCGACCGGGTCGAGGCTGGTTTCGCCGGCGTCGACGTCATCCCGCTGACCCGCGCCGGTGTGGCTGGCCTGGAGCTGGAGGCCGACGCCAGCCACTATTTCGACGTGCACCACTGCGCGGCCGACACCTTCGAAAAGGTGGATCGGCGCGACCTGGCGCTGCAGACCGCGGCCGCTACTGCGCTGGTCTGGCAACTCGCCGAATCGGTCGATCCGCTGCCGCCGGGTGTTCGCAAAAAGACCGACCAGGAATAAGATGACGGAAATGCACGACGTCGCCCGATCCAGCGATTTGCGGCGCACCCGGCAGCGGCCGACGCCGTCGATCGCGGTGCTGATCGCGTTGGCCAGCGCTGGCTGCCCGCCGCCCGAGCAGCGGCGCGCGGTCGATGTCGGTGCCTGGCCGATCGATCAACCTAGCAGCAGTGCGCTCTCCAGCTTCGTGGTCGGCGACCTCGACGTGCAACTGGGTGCGTCCGAGGCCAACACCTGGCGCGCCGGCCAAGCCAGCCAGACCCGCGAGATCGAGGTGCCCTCGTTCGGCCGGTTTATCGCCCGCGGCGCCGGTCAGTTTGGCGCCAGCCGCACGCTCGGCGTCGCCGAGCAAGGTCGCTGGTATCGCACGCTGTACCTGGCGCAAGCGGACGCCCTGCACTGCTTTGCAGTCCCGCTCGGCGACGCCATTCGCTGGGCCGCGCCCAGCGCCGAGCTGCCGACCAGCGCAGGCAATGCACTGCTCGACTGTGTCTGGGATGTATCGGGCGCGCGGCTGCACGCCAACGCCGACGGTATCGCGGCGCTGGACTGGACGGTCGACCTGAGCGGGTCGCACACCCACAGCGTGCCGGTCGTCGATGGCGACGCCTCGATCATCGACCTGCAGACCGGCTTGCAACCTGGCCCGCGCAGCCTGAGCATCGTCGCCCGGGATGCGTCCGGCAGCCAGATCGGCAGCTGGCCAGCGAACGGGATGGGGCGCCTGCTGCTGCTGCCCGCCCTGCTCGACGCGGTCAACGACGAGATCGACTTCATCCAGGATTCGGGCGCCGACTTCGAGGCGCCGATTCCGCCCGGCGGCCGGCTGGCCGAGGTGGCAGCCCGCTATCGGGGCGCGAGCGACGCGTTGTACGTGCGAGTCAAGGTCAACGACAGCACGGTCGACCCGGGCGATCCGGTCGACGTCCCTGCCCTCAACAGCGTCGATACCATCGCCATCATGTTGCAGGCCGAGGTCCCGGAGGCGCCGCTGGTCCGCATCGCGGTCGGCCGCAGCGGCACGCTGTCACCGGGTACCAGCAGCGGTGTCAGCGTCACCACCGACGGCAGCGATCCGTGGCGCAGTCACCTCACGGTCGACCTGGCAGCGCTGAGCGCTAGCCCGCTGGGCAAGAGCGACATCGTGCGCATGTGTGTGCATGCCTATCTAGACGCCACGCCACCGCCGCGGATGCCGACCGCGGTCTGGCCGGCTGGCTGCGACGTCGACAGCACCCGCTGGGCGGCGGTCCGCCTGTTCGAGGTCTCGCCATGATGCACGCACTCTGGAGCGTGGTCGCGGGTTGCGCCATCGCCGCGCTGGCGGCCTGCCCCGAGCCCGCGGACAGTGATGCTGCGGCCGGCGACGCCGGACGCGACGCGGCACACGACGGCAGCGCAGCGACCGATGGCACAGCCCAGGACAGCGCTCTCGCGGACCGGACCGCGGTCGACGCTGCCGGTCGCGACGGCGGCTGGTACCGACCGGGCGTCGCCACCACCTGGCAGTGGCAGCTGACCGGCACGATCAACACCAACTACGACGTCGACCTCTACGACATCGATCTGTTCGAGACCGAGCTCGCATTCAACCAGTCTTTGCAGACGGCCGGCCGCCGCGTGCTGTGCTATTTCTCGGCGGGATCGGCCGAGAACTGGCGGCCCGACTACGGCCAGTTCGCGTCCGGCGACCTGGGCAACGACCTCGACGGCTGGGCCGGTGAACGCTGGGTCGACGTGCGGTCGACCAATGTGCGCAACATCATGCTAGCGCGGCTGGACCAGGCGCAGAACAAGGGTTGCGACGGCGTCGAACCGGACAACGTCGAGGGCATTGGCAACAATCCGGGTATCGACTACACGGCGAACGACCAGCTCGCCTACATCCGGTTTCTGGCAACAGCCGCGCACGATCGTGGGTTGGCCATCGCGCTCAAGAACGACTTGCCCCAGGTGACCGCTCTGGTCGACGCTGTCGATCTCATGGTCAACGAGGAGTGTCATCAGTTCGGCACCGAGTGCGACCTGCTGCAACCGTTCATCAATGCTGGCAAGCCGGTGCTCAATGCCGAGTACGCCAACAGTTTGTCGGCCGCGCAGAACCTGGCGACCACGCTCTGCCCGCAGGCGTTGAGCGAGAACTTCCGCACCCTGATCCTGCCGCTCGATCTGGACGACGCGTTCCGGGTGAGCTGCGACTGAAGCGAGGAGCTGCGGGTGCCCGGCAACGGCGAACATTTCGAGCCCCGCTGGTTTGGCGACTACGAGTTGCTGCGACCGCTGGGTGTGGGCGGCATGGCCGAGGTCTACCTGGCGCGTACCGTTCGCAGCCAGGGTTTTCAGAAGATCGTCGTGGTCAAGCGACTGCTCCCGCACCTGGCGCGCGACCCGCACTACACGAAGATGTTCATC
>Ga0315268_10007744_pt1 | contig 11280 bp, 12 predicted proteins | sample C1_top_MG_FD_204535 | JGI IMG/M metagenome (GOLD analysis project Ga0315268, IMG submission 204535) | Sediment microbial communities from Yellowstone Lake, YNP, Wyoming, USA - C1_top | ecosystem: Environmental > Aquatic > Freshwater > Lake > Sediment | place: USA: Wyoming | collected 2017-08-01 | reverse complement strand
AGCTGCTCACCCAGGGCATGGTGCTGAACGAGATTTTCTTCCGCAAGCCGGCCAGCGGCAGGATCGTCTACTACAACCCGACCGAGGTCGAACTCAAGCTCGACGACAAGGGCAACCGCGTCGGCGCAACCCTCAAAGCCGACGGCCAGCCGGTCGAATCGGGCGGCATCGGCACCATGTCGAAATCGAAGAACAACGGCGTCGACCCGCAAGCCCTGGTCGATACCTACGGCGCGGATACCGCGCGCTTCTTCATGATGTTCGCGGCGCCGCCGGAACAGACATTGGAATGGTCGGATGCCGGTGTCGAAGGCTCCTACCGCTTTCTCAAGCGGCTGTGGGCCTTCGGCCATGGCGCGCAGGACGCAGTGCGCGGCACCAAGGTTCTCCCTGAAAAACTCGACGGCGCGCTGGCCAATGTGCGCCGCGAAATCCACCTGAATCTCAAGCAGGCCAATTACGACATAGGCAAGCACCAGTTCAACACCGTCGCCTCGGCGGCGATGAAAATGCTCAATGCGCTGGAGAAAGTGCCCAGGCAGAGTGACGGCCACGTGGCGGTGATTGCCGAAGGTTTGTCGATATTGTTACGCCTGCTCTCGCCGATCACTCCGCATGTCTGCCATGCCCTGTGGTGCGAGCTCGGTTATGGCGACGACATTTTGCGGGCGGCCTGGCCGGAGCCGCTGGAAGCGGCGCTGGCGCAGGACGAAATCGAACTGGTGCTGCAAATCAACGGCAAGCTGCGCGGCAACCTGCGCCTGCCGGCCGGCGCGACGCGGGAGGCCATCGAAGCCGCCGCGCTGGCCAGCGACAGCGCGCAAAAGCATCTGGAAGGAAAGGCGGCGAAGAAGATCGTGGTGGTTCCCGGCCGCCTGGTCAACATCGTCTGCTAGGATGCTGTCCATGCGCCGCTGGCTTGCATTCGCCCTGGTCCTGCTGCTTTCCGCCTGCGGTTTTCAGTTGCGCGGCGCTTATCCGCTGCCCTTCGACAAGCTGTATATCAACCTGCCGGAGACCTCCGAATTGCATGCGCAGTTGAAGCGCTCGATTGCCGCCGGCAGCAACGCGCGCGTCGTCAGCGCGCAGAAGGATGCCCAAGCCATGCTGCTGGTCCTGGGCGACGTGCCGGTGAAGGACGTACTCAGCCTCTCCGCCGCCGCCCGCGTCAGCGAATACCAACTGGTGCGCACTTTCACTTTCCGGGTGGTCGACGCCCAAGGCCGCGACTGGCTGCCGCGGAACCAGATCGTCATCCACCGCGACATCACTTTCAACGACGATCTGGTGCTGTCCAAGGAATCCGAGGAAACCTTGCTCTGGCGCGACATCCAGAACGACCTGGTGCAGCAGATCCTGCGCCGGCTGGCGGCCGCCAAGCCACCTGAAGCCGCCAGGGGATAGAAGGAAATCATGCAACTGCGTCCTGACAATCTCGCCGAACACCTCAAGCAGCCGCTCGCGCCGCTTTACCTGTTGCACGGCGACGAACCGCTGCTGGTGCTCGAAGCGGCCGACGCCATCCGCGCCGCCGCGCGCGCCCAGGGTTACGACGAACGGGAGGTGCTGGTGGCCGGGGCGGGCTTCCGCTGGGAACAGTTGGCCCAGGCTGGCGGCAATCTGTCCTTGTTCGGCGGCAAACTGCTGATCGACCTGCGCATCCCCACCGGCAAACCCGGACGCGACGGCGGCGAAGCATTGCAACGCCATTGCGAGAAACTCGCCGGCGGCGATGTGCTGACGCTGGTGACGCTGCCGCAACTCGACTGGCAAACCAGGAAGGCGGCGTGGTTCACCGCCCTCGTCAATGCCGGCGTCGCGCTCGATCTCAACGCACCGCCGCTGCACCTGTTGCCCGACTGGGTCGCCATGCGTCTGGCGCGACAGCGGCAGTCGGCACCGCCGGAAGCGCTGGCATTCATTGCCGCCCATGTCGAGGGCAACCTGCTCGCCGCCCACCAGGAGATACAGAAACTCGGCCTGCTCTACCCCGTCGGCGTGCTGACGCTGGAACAGGTACAGGAAGCCGTGCTGGACGTTGCCCGCTTCGATGTCGACAAGCTGCGTGCCGCCTTGCTGGCCGGCGACGCGCCGCGTTGCGCGCGCCTGCTGGAAGGACTGCGCGCCGAGGACACCGCCCCGCCGCTGGTGCTCTGGGCGCTGGCGCAGGAGGCGCGCACGCTGGCGCAACTGCGCGCCCAGCTCGAACAGGGGGCGAGCTTCGACGCCGCCTGCGCCGCCGCGAAAATTTTCGGGCCGCGCCAGGGACCGTATCGCAACGCGGCGCAGCGCTGTTCAACGCCGCTGTTGCGCGCCGCGCTGTTGCAAGCGGCGCGGATAGACCGCATGATTAAGGGTCTGGCGCGCGGCGACCAGTGGGACGAATTCCTGCAACTCGCCCTGCGCCTGACCCAAACCAGGAAAATTGCGGCATGAGACTAGGAAAACACTCGGCATGAATATCCAGGAAACCATGGAACAGACCGGCCAGGCGGCCCGCGGTGCCTCACGGCTGCTGGCGGCGGCCGCGACGGCCGCCAAGAATGCCGCGCTGCTGGCAATGGCCGGGCAAATCCGCGCGCGCAAGGACGATCTGCTCGCCGCCAATGCGCTCGACCTGGCGGCGGCGCGGGCGGACGGACTGGAAGCGGCGCTGCTCGACCGGCTGAGCTTGACCTCCGCCGGGATCGAGAGCATGGCGCAGGGGCTGGAGCAGGTCGCCGCCCTGCCCGACCCGATCGGCGAGATCACCGATATGAAACGGCGGCCTTCCGGCATCCAGGTCGGCAGGATGCGCGTGCCGCTGGGCGTCGTCGGCATCATCTACGAAGCGCGTCCGAATGTCACCGCGGATGCCGCGGCGCTGTGCCTGAAGTCCGGCAACGCGGCGATCCTGCGCGGCGGCAAGGAAGCGCTGCAGTCCAACCTGGCCATCGCCGCCTGCGTGCGCGCCGGCCTGGCCGCCGCCGGCCTGCCGGAAACGGCGGTGCAGGTGATTGCCACCACCGACCGCGCCGCCGTCGGACATCTCGTCGCCATGCCGCAATATGTCGACGTGATCGTGCCGCGCGGCGGCAAGGGACTGATCGAGCGTATCAGCCGCGAAGCGAAAGTGCCGGTGATCAAGCACCTCGATGGAAACTGCCACGTCTATGTCGACGCCAGTGCCGACTTCGACAAAGCCATGCGCATCGTCGACAACGCCAAGACCCAGCGCCTGGGCACCTGCAATACCGCCGAATCGCTGCTGGTGGCGCGCGCCGTCTCGACCACCCTGCTGCCCAGGATCGCGGCCATGCTCGTCGCCAAGGGCGTCGAGATCCGCGGCTGCGCCGAGACAATGTCGCTGGTTTCCGGCATCAAGCCGGCCAGCGAAGAGGACTACTACACCGAATACCTCGCCGCCATCATCTCGGTGAAAGTGGTCGACGGCGTGTCGGAAGCCATCGCCCACATCAACAAATACTCGTCGGCGCACACCGACGCCATCGTCACCGAAGACTACTCGGCGGCCATGCGTTTCCTGCGCGAAGTGGATTCCAGCTCGGTGATGGTGAATGCCTCGACCCGCTTCGCCGACGGCTTCGAGTACGGCCTGGGCGCGGAGATCGGCATTTCCACCGACAAGTTCCACGCGCGCGGACCGGTCGGGCTGGAGGGACTCACCTCGCAGAAATGGATCGTGCTCGGCAACGGGGAGGTTCGCGAATGATGGCGCTCACCTCCCCTGCGGGGAATGTGTGGGCCTTCCCCCCGGCCCCTTTCCCGGGGAAAGGGGAGCCGGCAAGCTCGCTGCGCTCGAAATGGAGGCATACACACGCATGAAGACATACCGCATCGCCGCCATTCCCGGCGACGGCATCGGCAAGGAAGTCATGCCCGAGGGCGTGCGCGCGCTGGATGCGGTGGCGCGCAGATTCGGTTTCGCCTTCGACTGGGACTGGGTCGAATGGGCCAGTTGCGACTATTACGCGCAACACGGCCGGATGATGCCGGAGGACTGGTTCGAGCGCATCGCCAAACATGACGCCATTTTCTTCGGCGCGGTCGGCGATCCGGCCAAAGTGCCCGACCACATCTCGCTGTGGGGTTCGCTGATACAGTTCCGCCGCCGCTTCGACCAGTACGTGAATCTGCGTCCGGCGCGGCTGATGCCGGGCATGCGCTCGCCGCTGGCCGACCGCAAGCCAGGCGACATCGACTTCTACATCGTCCGCGAAAACACCGAGGGCGAATATTCGAACGCCGGCGGACGCATGTTCGAGGGCACCGAGCGCGAGATGGCGCTGCAGGAAACCATCATGACCCGCCACGGCGTCGATCGCGTGCTGAAATTCGCTTTCGAACTGGCGCAACAGCGGCCGAAAAAACATCTCACTTCCGCCACCAAATCGAACGGTATTTCCATCACCATGCCCTACTGGGACGAGCGGGTGAAAGCCATGGCCGCCGTGTATCCGGACGTGCGCATCGACCAGTATCACATCGACATTCTTTGCGCGCATTTCGTCCAGCATCCGGACTGGTTCGACGTGGTGGTCGGTTCCAACCTGTTTGGCGACATCCTCTCCGATCTCGGCCCGGCCTGTACCGGCACCATCGGCATCGCGCCTTCCGCCAACCTCAATCCGGAACGCCTCTATCCTTCGTTGTTCGAGCCGGTGCACGGCTCGGCGCCGGACATCGCCGGCCAGGGGATCGCCAATCCGCTCGGCCAGATCTGGTCGGGCGTACTGATGCTGGAGCATCTGGGCCAGCCGCAGGCCGCCGCCGCGCTGATGCGCGCCATCGAAAGCGTGTTGCTGGACGGCCCGAAAACGCGCGACCTGGGCGGCAACGCGAATACCCAGGATGTTGGCAAAGCCCTCGCCGAAGTAATTTCAACGTCTTGAGGAGAAGACCATGCGCCAAGCAAGTCCCTGTGGGATGAGAAAACTGCTGCTTGCCTTGTTGTTGTGCGCCACCAGCCTGGCTCACGCCGCTGTCGATGTTTCCGGCGTCAAGTTCGAGGACAAGCACAAGCTGGGCGCCGCCGAACTGCAACTCAATGGCGCTGGCCAGCGCTCCAGGCTGTTCTTCAAGGTGTATGCAATCGGACTCTACCTGAGCGAGAAGAAAACCACCGTGGCCGACGTGCTGGCGCTCACCGGGCCCAAACGTCTGCACATCGTCACCTTGCGCGAACTGACCGCGGAGCAGTTCGCGGATGCGCTGGTGGAAGGCATACACAAGAATCATTCCGATGCCGAAACGGAGCCGCTGAAAGCGCGCATCGAGGACTTCAAGCTCGCCATGCTGGCGGTGAAAAAAGCCGCCGAGGGGACTGTCGTCGATATCGACTGGCTGCCCGAGAGCGGCACCCGCCTGGTTGTCGACGGCAAACAGCAAGGCAAGGATATTCCCGGCGAGGATTTCTACAACGCCTTGCTGAAGATATGGCTCGGCCCGAAACCGGCGCAAGACGACCTCAAGGAAGCGCTGCTCGGCAAGACGCGATAACGAGGCTTATAATCGAACGCCGCGCAAGACATCCCATCAACTAGAGGAGAGACTTTCCAATGGCTACCTTCGTCCGCAAGCTCCTGCTAACCGCCGGCGCCGCTTTGGCGCTGTCCGCATCGGCGCAAGCCGCCGAATTCATCAGCATCCTCACCGGCGGCACCAGCGGGGTGTATTACCCGCTCGGCGTGGCCCTGTCGCAGATCTACACCAAGGCCATCCCCGATGCCAAGTCCTCGGTGCAGGCCACCAAGGCTTCCGCCGAAAACCTCAACCTGCTCCAGGCGGGTCGCGGCGAAATCGCCTTCACCCTCGGCGACGCCCTCTCCGATGCCTGGAAAGGCAACGAAGACGCCGGCTTCAAGACGCCACTGAAAAAACTGCGCGGTGTCGCCGGCATCTACTCGAACTACATCCAGGTCGTCGCCAGCGCCGACTCGGGCATCAAGACCCTGGCCGACCTGAGGGGCAAGCGCGTCGCCGTCGGCGCGCCGAAGTCCGGCACCGAGATCAACGCCCGCGCCATCCTCAAGGGTGCCGGCATGAGCTACAAGGATCTGGGCAAGGTCGAATACCTGCCCTTCGGCGAATCGGTCGAGCTGATGAAAAACCGCCAGATCGACGCCACGTTGATCTCGGCGGGCCTCGGCGTCTCCGCCATCCGCGACCTGGCGACCTCGGTGAAGATGGTCGTGGTGCCGATCCCCGCCGACGTGGTGGCCAAGATCAATGACCCCGCCTACATTGCCGGCACCATCCCGGCCAACACTTACGAAGGGCAGTCGGCGAGCGTATCCACCGTGGCAATCGAGAACTTTCTCGTCACCCATGAAGGCGTGCCAACCGACACGGTCTACAAAATGACCAAGGCCATGTACGAAAACCTCGACCAGATGGTTGCCGCCCATGCCGCGGCAAAAGCCATCAAGCGCGAGGAAGGTCCCAAGCATATGCCCCTGCCGCTGCACCCCGGCGCCGAAAAATATTACCGCGAGGTCGGCCTGATCAAATAGGCAATCCGCGGCAACCATACGCCAGCCGCGTCGGCCGATGTCCACCTTGGCCAACGCGGCTTTTTCTTGACCTTGATTCTGGATCGCCATGACCAAAGCCGCGAACGTACCGTCCCCGAGCCTGTTTGACCACCCCGCCCCGAGCGAGGAGTTCCAGGAGCACGGACACACCCGCAACCTGGGTGGCTGGGCGCTGAAGACGGTGACTTGGGCCGCCATCCTCTTCTCCGCCTATCAGTTGCTGGTGGCCGGCTTCTCGCCTCTGTCCAGCCTGGTCACCCGCGCACTGCATGTCGGTTTCCTGCTGCTCATCACCTTCCTGCTCTATCCGGTGGTGCAGGGCGCCAAGCCGCAAACCCGCATCCCTTGGTACGACTGGGTCCTGGCGCTGACCGGTTTCGGCTTCGCCTTCTACCAATGGATCTTCGAGGGAGAGTTGATCCAGCGCTCGGGCGACCCGACCATGACCGATCTCTTCGTCGGCAGCATCGTGGTCCTGCTGGTGTTCGAGGCGGCGCGGCGCATCCTCGGCGTGGCGCTGCCCATCGTCTGCGGGCTGTTCCTGCTGTATGGCCTGTTCGGCCAGTACCTGCCGGGCGACCTCGCGCATCGCGGCTATACCATCGCGCAACTGGTGGACCAGCTCGGCTTCGGCACCGAAGGCATCTACGGCATCCCGACGCTGGTCTCGGCCACCTACATCTTCCTGTTCATCCTGTTCGGCTCCTTCCTCGAACATGCCGGCATGATCCGGCTGTTCAACAGCGTGGCGCTGGGCTTCGTCGGCCACGCCCAGGGCGGGCCGGCCAAGGTGGCGGTGATCTCCTCCGGCTTCATGGGCATGATCTCGGGCTCGGGCGTGGCCAACGTGCTCACCATCGGGCAGTTCACCATTCCGCTGATGAAGCGCTTCGGCTATTCGTCCGTCTTCGCCGGCGCGGTCGAGGCCACCTCGTCGATGGGCGGCCAGATCATGCCGCCGGTGATGGGCGCGGTGGCCTTCATCATGGCCGAAACGCTCAACGTGCCTTATGCCGACATCGTCAAGGCGGCGGTGATCCCGGCCTTCCTGTATTACTTCACGGCCTTCGTGATGGTGCACCTCGAGGCCGGTCGGCTGAAGCTGCTTGGCATCCCCAAGGACCAATGCCCGAATCCCTGGCGCGCCATCAAGGACAACTGGTATTTGATCCTGCCGCTGGCGGCGCTGGTGGTGATGCTCTTCGAGGGCTTCACGCCGATGTTCGCGGGCATGATGGGTCTAGCCCTGACGGCCATCCTGATCCTGGGCAGCGCCATCGCCGCGCGCATTTCACAGACGGCGTTTCGCGTCGTCTTCTGGTTCGCCATGGGCCTCGCCGCCGCCTCTTTCGCCAAATGGGGGATACAGCCGGTGATGGCGGTGATCGCGGCGCTGGCCGTCGGCAACCTGTTCGTTCATGGCGGCAAGAAGACCCTGCACACCATGAAAATGAGCCTGGTCGACGGCGCCAAGCAGGCGCTGCCGGTGGGTATCGCCTGCGCCATCGTCGGCGTCATCATCGGCGTGCTGACCCTGACCGGAGCCGCCTCCAGCTTCGCCGGCTACATCCTCACCATCGGCCAGAAGAGCCTGTTCGCCTCGCTGTTCCTGACCATGATCGTCTGCCTGATCCTGGGCATGGGCATCCCGACCATACCCAACTACATCATCACCAGCTCCATCGCCGCCCCGGCCCTGCTGAAACTCGGCGTGCCGCTGATCGTCTCGCACATGTTCGTGTTCTATTTCGGCATCATGGCCGACCTGACGCCACCGGTGGCACTGGCCGCCTTCGCCGCCGCCTCGATCGCCAAGGCCTCGCCGATGAGGATCGGTTTCAAGGCCACGCAGATCGCCATCGCCGGCTTCGTCGTGCCCTACATGGCGATCTACGACCCGGCACTGATGCTGCAAGGCGACTGGAGCATGTTCACCGTCGCCTATGTCGCCTTCAAGGCCGTGCTCGCCATCAGCCTGTGGGCCGTCATGACCATCGGCTACCTGTGGCAGCCGGTCAGCTTGGCCGGGCGCGTCTTCGCCTTCATCGCCGCCGCCCTCCTGGTCGCCGCAGTCCCCTTCACCGACGAAACCGGCTTCGCCATGTCGGCGGTGTTCATTCTTTGGCAGTGGTTCAGGAATCGCAAGGTATCCGCATGAGATGAGCGGCATCTGCCTCGCCGCCGGTCTGCTCGTGGCGACCCTGCCGCTGCAAGAGTTCACCCTGGCATGGACGCACTCGATCGAAAAAATCCGCTGGGAAGAGGATTACCGTATCGTCGGCACTCGTCCTCCCCGCCTGCAACTGACCGAAGCGCGCATCCGGGGCAGCGGCGCCGGCATGGAACCACCTGACGGCGCGGTGCTGAAGAACGGCGTGTGGCATTACCGACCGAAATTGGCGCCGCTCGAACGGCTGCAACTGAGCCACTCGCCCTACGCTGCCGGTTACGAACTCTGCAGCGCCGGCAGTTGCCGACCATTGGCAGCCTACCTGCCCGGGCTGCCGCCAACCGCCATCATCACACTCGCCGCTTGCCCCTGACTGCGTATTTCTCCCGAGTGGCCATGGCAATGGCACAGGGCCTCCACACTGTTGCACGAGGACACTTGCCGAATGCGTCGGCGAAGTCGACAATAGTCGTATAGTTGTTGCTCCCGCGCGGCCATGCATGGCCGTGCCTATCTTCACATCCCCGCTGCCACGCTCACTCGGACACAGCCATGAAACCCACACAACGCGCCCCGGAAACTCCGGCGACGCAATTCCTGCGCAAGCACGGCGTCGCGCATTCCGACCACCTCTATACCTACGAGGAACACGGCGGCACCAGCGTTTCAGCACGCGAACTGAACGTAGCGGAACATTCCGTGATCAAGACGCTGGTAATGGAAGACGAGGCGGGGCACCCGCTGATCGTCCTGATGCACGGCGACCGCCAGGTGTCGACCAAGGAACTGGCGCGCCAGCTTGGCGCCAAGAAGATATCTCCCTGCACACCCGAAACAGCCCAGCGCCACACCGGTTACCTGGTCGGCGGCACATCGCCCTTCGGCATCAAGAAGCCGCTCTTGATCTGCCTGGAAAAAAGCATACTCGATCTGCCGCTGGTCTATATCAACGGTGGCCAGCGCGGTTATCTGGTCGGCGTGCACCCGCACGACATCCTCAGGGTGCTGACGCCGCAGGTCGTCGAAGTCGGCAAGGAATAGCCGCCAGGATGGCCGCCCCAATGGGGACTTTCCCCCAGCGGGATCGAGACCCGCGGGGCGTCAATTGTCCTTGCTGCGCTCGATCTGCACGCCGACCCGGCGCACCCCTTTCATGATCCCGAGCTTGGCGATGGAAATTTTCACCCAGGGCGCGCCGAATTCGTCGAGCATCAGGGCGATGACAAACTCCCCCAGCGTCTCCAGCAGGTTGAAGTGGTGCTCGGCCAGTTCCTCCCGGATGCGCTCAATCACCGCATCGTAGCGTATGGTGTCGGCGATGTCGTCGTTCTTCGCCGCCGCGTCGGGCACGCCGAAAGTCAGGCTGATTTCCAGCGTCTGCGCCGCAGCCCGCTCGCGCGGGAAAATGCCGACATGCGCTTCGACGCGCATGTCGTCGATAAAAATAAAGTCCATGATGGTTTTCTTGGCACCAAGGCTACAATGCCGCACATTCTAGTACCCTGAGGGGCATAAATAACCGCAGGGCACAAGGTAAGAGGATATGAATCGACCATGACTACGGCAATTTTTATTGCACTTGGCTACTTGCTCGGCTCGCTGCCGTTCGCGGTGATTGTCTCGCGCGCCTTCGGCCTGGCCGATCCGCGCAGCTATGGCTCGGGCAACCCCGGCGCCACCAACGTACTGCGCTCGGGCAACAAGCTCGCCGCCGTGCTGACCTTGCTCGGCGACGCCGCCAAGGGCTGGCTGGCCGTCTGGCTGGCTGGCCTAACCCTCGGCAGCACCGCCACGGCAGCCATTGCCCTGGCCGGACTGGCGGCCTTCCTTGGTCATGTTTTTCCGCTGTTCCTCAAGTTCAAAGGGGGCAAGGGCGTGGCCACGGCGCTGGGCGTGCTGCTCGGACTCTCCGGCCCGCTGGCGCTGGCTGCCGCTGCCGCCTGGCTGCTGGTGGCTGTTGTTACCCGCTATTCGTCGCTGGCTGCGCTGGTCGCTGCCCTGGTGGCGGCGCTGGCCGGCTGGCTGCTGCTGGCCGATCCGCTCGCCGCGGGATGCGTCAGTGTTCTGTCACTGATACTCATCTGGCGACATCAAAGCAACATCGGCAAGCTGCTCGCCGGCACGGAAAGCAGGATCGGCGGGGCGAAAAACCGTCAAGCGTCGGAAAGCAATTCCTGAAGAGGCCAACGCGGCCGCACCGCAAAACTTCCCTGAATCCCTGGCCGCACGCCGGCCAGCAGGCGCTGGGCGCCGCAGAAGGCAATCATCGCGCCGTTGTCGGTGCACAGTTCGAGCTCCGGGTAATACACCCGCACCCCGCTCGCCGCCGCTGCCGCGTCGAGACGCTGGCGCAGACGCCGGTTGGCGCCGACCCCGCCAGCCACCACCAGCCGCCGCATGTCGCAACGGCGCACGGCGGCAAGGGATTTTGCCACCAGCACTTCGGTAACGGCCTCCTGGAACTCGGCGGCCAGGTCTGCCCGCTCGGTTTCACTCAGCGGATGGGTGCGCACCAGCATCAGCACGGCGGTTTTCAGGCCGGAGAAACTGAAATCCAGATCGCCGCTGTGCAGCATC
>Ga0315268_10007743_pt1 | contig 11280 bp, 4 predicted proteins | sample C1_top_MG_FD_204535 | JGI IMG/M metagenome (GOLD analysis project Ga0315268, IMG submission 204535) | Sediment microbial communities from Yellowstone Lake, YNP, Wyoming, USA - C1_top | ecosystem: Environmental > Aquatic > Freshwater > Lake > Sediment | place: USA: Wyoming | collected 2017-08-01 | reverse complement strand
CATCTGAAACACCTTTACAGTCTCTTCTACGCTCCTCGAGCCCGTGCCGCACGATGGTGTCAGTAATATCTGCGACAGTAAAAGAGTCACGGGTATTGATTTTGACAATTTTTCTATGCTGACATCAAAGCGCCTCTTTATCGAATCAGGACTTTCCTCTCTTATGGAATCAGTTGTAGGTACAATACCCCAGGCAAGATAGCCGCCATTTTTGAGAAATGCGGTGAACTCCGCCGGGTACATCGAAACTGAGTCGACGTAGTCATAAGCGTCAAAGCTGATGATATTAGTCCCGCTGTTTATCACCAGTAGCCAGTCAGCCCTTGCACAGCAATGAAGTCCGGGAATTCCCTCCGCGTGCTTAACCGCATCTGTTACTTCTCTCAATAACCTGAGAGCTTCTTCCGGGTTCACCCCGATATAACTTGTACTGCCGAGTGCCGAAAGGATGGGCTCGTCTATGAATAGAATTATTTCTTCCGCATGGGGTTTGAACAACTCTATCTGCCACCTGATCTTTGCCTTCAGAACCATAAGAGCTATTTCGCGAAGCTCTTCATCGAAATAAACCGGTCTTCCGTCAGAATCTTTCAAGCCCAGCGTAAATGTGAGCGGCCCGGTTACCTGTCCTTTCAAGACTTTAAACCTTTTATTTGTTATCAGTCTCATAAATGTATGAAGCCCTTTTGCACAGTCCCCCGAAATAGAAAGCTTCAAGTCTTCCGAATAGGTATCGCAAAATCTTGTGAGGGCATCGCCCGTGTGCCTTTCAATTCTTACAGTTCCCCTTTGCTCATCAATTTTTATGAACGGCATGCCTTCAGAAAACTGGGATATCATTGATTCAAGGAATGACAATTTGGGGAGCTGGGGCCAGAAAGGGATGTCGAATGTCTCAAGCACAAGCCCGCACGCCTCCTCAGGATCAGTATGCGGCAGACTTCCTATTCCCGTTGTTGCAAATGGCGTAAACATCTTTACATGATACTCTATCGCGGGGCTCAATACAATAGTTTATGTCTGTAGAATATGGATGCTCTATGAGTCGTAGACGAGTTGAATAAATTTTCGAACAATGTCTGTATTATTCGGGTTAAAGACAACGGATTCTCTGCTCTCAATCTCCGACCCTGATACATCGGACGCAAGGATGTTTGTGGGTAGCCTTCTGAAGGTTCGCTAAGGCAGATGGTCTATTGAATCAATACCATAGAGAAAGGGTAAGCGGGGCAGTTTGAGCCTACCCTTCTATTTATTCTTTCTCCTCTGGAATTTTGTTTTCTTCCTCAGCTTGTCATGCTTATGTTTACTCATTTTCTTCTTGCGCCATTTTACAACATTCCCCACTCATTCACCCCCTCTTTAAAGATAGCAAGTAAAGCAGAAAGTAGCTCTGTCTCATTGTTTACTGTATTCTCTGGCTTGATCCATAAACGCTTCAAGCTGTATCTCCACTGTGGGCGACTCCGACCCATCATAAGGCATGCTGATGCATGGAATTCCGTAGTCCCTGTTCACACCCATCAAGAGGGCGGTGACAATGGTCCCCGGCATACAACCGAAGGGCATGGCATTTATGATGCCCGCAGCTCCTTTCTCTACAAGGTCAATGCATTTCCCGATGCTTAAAATAGTCTCCCCCTCGAATGATTTATCTACATAGGGCAATGCTTTCTCAAGTATCTCTTTGGTTTCAGGTTCTTTCAATGTCTTCAGAAATCCCTTAAAATGCTTTGCAAGTCCGTGCTCTATCCTCTTTTGAAAAAACTTCTTCAAAAGAAAACTAATAATAGCAGACCTTTCCTTTTTTATCAATGCTTTCGTTAACCCCATATAGTTAACGTAGTAAATCCATTCCTCAACCGGCGCAAGCCATACCTCACCGCCAAGCGCCTCAATCTTTTTTACAAGATTTTCATTTGAAAATTTATGAGACCTGACAAATATCTCGCCGATTACCCCGATAAGCGGTTTCCTGTCTCCGTAAATGGGAAGATTTTCAAAGTCTGCTCTTATGTTCTTAATCTCTCTCTCCAAATGGCCATTTCTGCTTCTCAGGGAGAGATATAATCTCTCTATGTAATTCTCATATAATTCATTTGCTGCCCCTTTATGCCTTTCATATGGTCTTGTCTCATGAAGGCATTTATTCAGAAGTTCATAAGCAATGATGCCCTTCCATGCATGCATAGTGAAATCCTTGCCGATGATGCCAAGGTCGCTGTAAAAAGTAGTGTCCTGGTTCGGCGAGAATATCGGTACATCTTTAAGGCCCAGATCATCGAGCACCGACCTGTGAAAAATATTATACTGGCCGAATCTGCAGGGACCTGTACCGGAGGGCATGAAGAATGCGCTCTTTTCGGGTTGGAACCCGGGGTCCAACACTTTTTTTAACATATCCCCGGTAGTAACGGTACAGGGATAGCATTCCTTGCCTGAAACATATTTTTTTGCCAGGTCTATGGTTCTTTTATCAGACTCCGGAAGCACCTCAGATCCTACGCCGCTGCGCTCAAATGCGGACGCGATAGCAAATGCGTGGTCCGACATGCGCGGAAGGTAAATAGTGCGATTTGAGTGACGAGTGATCCCGGGAGCATTCGGGAACGAGTGACAAGATGTTGTTATTTTTTTGTCTTCACTTTGAACTTTGAACTTTGAACTTTGAACTTTATTCCTTATGCTGTCTATAAATGCCTCACACCTCGTTATTATGCCTGCATCCGCACTGTGTTCGTCTATTTCTATATGGAGGAAAGGTTTCTTCCCCATCTCCTTTCTGAAGTATTTGAGTATGAAAGAGTCGGGGCCGCACAAGAAGTTGCCGATATAAATAGCGTGGAGATTCGGATTGTCCTTTATAAATCTTGCGGCCTTCAAAATCCTCTGACCGGACCTCCAGTACATGTTAGGCCAATCGCCGTCTATGGTATAACTCTTGAGGGGAAGGAAATCCATTGGGATCGATAGAACACCGAGGTCCGCAAGCTTTTTGGGTATTTCAAGGTTTACGCCGCTGTCGGAAGCATTATATGTCCTGCCGACTATTACAACGGCATTATTTTTCATATTATCCTTTATCGAATATATAACATCAGATCCCTTCGACTTCACAGCATTGTTGAACTCATCCTGTGCTTTTTCTGCGATATCGATAGCCCCTGATATTCGGCGTTTTCTTATGCCGAATGACTTAAACGTCTTCTTAAGTTCCTCTAATAAGAATTCTTTGCCCAGTCTCAAGTTTACTACCGGCACAATCGTCTTTATACCTTTAAATGCCACCCTTGACACATACGGGATCGTCTGTGTATGAGGACATGCATATCCCCTTTCAAAGCTGTCTTGAGGCGTATTAAGGTTAATGAAACTCGGCAAGAATATGGCCTCCACATTTTTTTCCAGCAAATATCTGATATGGCCGTGTGCCACCTTTAGAGGAAAACACGCTTCCGCAAGCACACCCTCAAGGCCGAGGTTAACAATCTGCCTGTTTGTCTTTGGTGAAACTTCCACATCAAAGCCGAGTTCCCATAACAGCGTGGTCCAGAAAGGAAGAAACTCCTGGAAGAAGAAGATATAGGGAATCCCGATTTTCGGTCGAGAGTCACGCGTTGTGGGTTCTGAATTCTTACCCCCCGCTTGCCCCCCCTTGCTAAGGGGGGGTATTTGTGACTGTTGACTATTGACCTTTGACCGTCTCTGGAGGTGTTCTTTCCACAGCATTTCATCCCTGAACGAAAATAAATCCGGAAGACCCGATGTTTTTTTCTTCCTCATGTCATATTTTTCGCACCTGCCGCCATAAAAGAGGGAACCTTCTTCACCGGAAATTTTAACCCGGTTAATCTCACACACATTCGGACAGCCCTTGCATTCAAAAGATGACATCTCGTAAAGCCTCTTTGACAACTCAAATCCTTTAAAAGTCGTCATCCGTGGGACTGAGGTCGTTTCAATATTCGGTTTTTCTGACTTCTGATTTCTGATTTCCGATTCGTGATCGTTCATGTGTCTCATTGCTATCAATGCCATCCCGATCGCACCCGTAACCTCATGATGGGGAGGAACGGTTAACTTTTTGCCAAGGTATTTCTCGAAGGCAGCAACAACAGACCTATTGAACGCTACCCCGCCCTGGAAGAATATATTCTCGGCAATCGTCTTCCCGGCAACAACCCTGTTTATGTAATTTTGAACGATGGAATATGCAAGCCCTGCAAGAAGGTCATTCTTGTCGGCGCCTTTCTGAAGGTTTGACATCAGCGAATTCTCCATAAATACGGTGCATCTTTCACCGAGCCTGCATGGATTTTTAGCCGAAAGTGCGGATTGTTCAAATTCTCCCTTTATCGCGATATCAAGTTTTTCTGCCTGCTCTTCAAGGAAAGACCCTGTACCAGCAGCGCATGCCTTGTTCATTTCGAAATCTATCACTATGCCGTCCTTAAGCGATATAAACTTTGAGTCCTGCCCCCCGATCTCGAATATCGTATCGACATCCCTGTCTATAAAGCCTGCGGCAGTAGCCTGGGCTGTAATCTCATTCTTTACTATATCCGCACCCACATAGTCTGCAATCATATACCTGCCTGAACCTGTCGTGCCGACACCCATTATCTCGACCTTATCGGCAACCTCATCCCCTACCTCTGTAAGCCCCTGCATGACCGCTTCTATAGGCCTTCCTGCGGTCATAAGATACCTCTTTGACAGGAGCCTTCCCTTTTCGTCTATAACGGCAAGATTGGTGCTGATAGAGCCGACATCAATGCCGAGATAAGCCTTTATTCTCTCGGGGTTCGTCCGCCCCTTACTTAGAGGAAGATTATCAGGAGCGAAAGCGGCTTCTGACAGTTCAATATCGATTATTGACCGATGCCGGTCGATCAGGGGCTCATATCCGACTTCAGCCGGTCTGCTAAATTTTATAAAATCTTCGAGGCGCGCGAGGTCAAAACTCTGCAAAGTTTTTTCGTGCAGATTCTTTAACACAGCTCCGATTGCACCCATAAGAGCGTAATCTTCGGGTACAAAAAGCTCATCAAAATTGAAGATTTCCTTAAAAGCCCTGACCATCCCTTTGTTTGCAGCAACCCCCCCCTGGAATGAAATAGGAGGGATTACATTTCTACCTCTTGATATGGAACCTTTGAAGTTTCTTGCAACAGCAAAACAGAGACCCGCTACGATATCCTCCATAGGAGTAGCTATCTGCTGGAGGTGAATCATGTCTGATTTTGCAAATACACTGCATCTTCCGGCAATCCTCGGGGGCCTTTTTGATTTGAGTGCAAGGTCACTGAATTCCTCTATTGTCAGTCGAAGTCTTTCTGCCTGCTGATCAAGAAAAGAGCCTGTGCCGGCTGCGCAGACAGAATTCATGGAAAAGTCCTTCACCGAGCGGCCGTCTTCACCCAAAATTATGAGCTTTGAATCTTCCCCTCCCATCTCAATTATTGTCTTTATATGGGGAAAGAGTTCACGCGTGGAATAAGCCTGAGCAACGATCTCGTTAACAGGTTGTATCCCGAGAATAGAAGCGATTAATCTTCCGGCAGAACCAGTGACAGAAAGCGAAAAGCCACCTGCTTCCACCCCGTGTGATATGCTTTCTTCCTTCTGAAGGCCGATTATGTTCTTCAGGAGTTCAAGGGCAAGATTAACAGGATGTCCTTTATGCCTTTCGTAGTGGCTGTAAAGCCTGTTCTCATCTTTATCAAGGGTAACAAGCTTTACACTGACTGAACCGACATCAAGACCAATAAACTTCATCGCCGCCTCAAATTTGTAGAAATTATACCAATTTTAGACTTTTCCCTCAAACTTTGCGAATGACTCAACTAAATATTTGCTATTTCACAAACTCTTTTCAGATAATGGATAATAAAACACCATGACGGAAAATACCATCAATAAACTCTTTTTCAAATCCGCTGGCGAACATAAGGACAATATTGTTTTCAATTATTTCGACCAAACATGGAAAACCATAACGTACAATGAGCTTCTGAGGCAATCAAAAGGTATTGCATCTTATCTGACTCAGAGCGAAAATAATCCCCCCTCACCCCTGCCCGACGGACGGCAGGCGGGCCCCTTTACTAAAGGGGGGAAGGGGGGATCATCAGGTAAAATAAAAAAGGGCGATAGAGTCGCAATTGTTTCCGAAAATAGACCGGAGTGGTGCGCTTCGTATCTCGCCATATCATTATCAAGCGGTATCGCGGTCCCCATAGATACACAGCTCGGATCAGATGAAATAAAAAATCTTCTTGCAGACTCTGAATCAAAAGTAGTGTTCCATAGTTCAAAGACAGAAAAGAATGTCAAAGATGCTGCAAGAGAATCTATTGCCTTAATAAATTTCGATTCGCGCGAATTCAGAGATATCTGTCTTACGCCGGAAGTGAACAGTTATCCGGAGGGTTCGGAAGAAGATGTCGCATCGATTATTTATACATCCGGAACAACGGGCATCCCGAAAGGGGTGGAACTAACTAATAGGAATTTCTGTTCTGACGCGAAAGCAGTCATAGAAGCGGAGATTGTCACTCAGAGCGACAATCTCCTTTCAGTACTACCGTTGCATCACACCTATCCTTTCATGTGCACCTTCCTTGTACCTGTTTTTCTTGGTGGTTCAATCACATTGCCTCCGAGCCTGAAAGGTCCTGAACTTATGTCAACAATCAAAGATATGGATGTAACCATTCTCATCGCAGTGCCTCAGTTACTTGAACTTATAAGAAACGGAATTCTAAACAGGATAAGACAATTCCCCAAGCCTGTACCAAACATAATGATCGGTATTCTGAAACTCTGTGGATTTCTTAAACGAAATTTGAGAATTAATACCGGCAAATTAATCTTTGCATCCGTCCACAGGGCGCTTGGCAAAAAGTTCAGGTTTTTTGGAAGCGGAGGAGCTAAACTCGATCCGGAAGTGATGAAGGACCTCGAAGCACTCGGTTTTACGGTCGTTGAGGGTTATGGCCTTACAGAGACTTCGCCCGTCGTGACATTCAATCCGATTAGCAAGAGAAGGACTGGTTCAGCAGGCAAGCCCCTGCCGTCAGTGGAAATAAAGATAATTGATCCGAAAAAAAACGAAGAGTTGGGCATGATGGATGAAGGCGAGATTACGATAAAAGGGCCCGTGGTAATGAAGGGATATTACAGGAATCCTGAGGCAACAATGCAAGCGGTAAGAGACGGATGGTTTTTCAGCGGAGACCTCGGTTATATCGACAACGAGGGTTACCTGTTTATCACAGGAAGATTGAAAGAAGTAATAGTCCTGGGCTCGGGGAAAAACGTCTATCCTGAAGACGTCGAAAAGCTTTATATGAAAATCCCTCTCATAAAAGAGATATGCGTAACAGGTGCGGAAAACAAGGGCGTTGTTGAATCCCTCCAGGCAGTAATAGTTCCGGACGTTGAGTACGCCAAAAAAGCACAGGTCTCGAATCTCCAGGAGACCTTGAAATGGGAGATAAATAGTGTATCACTACATATGCCGCAGTACATGAGGATAAAAGGTTACACAATTTATCCCGATCCTTTACCGAGGACCCCGCTTGGGAAACTCCGGCGGTTCATGATCAAAGACCTGCTAAAAGCAAAAAATGAAGAGCTGAGTACAAAAGGTGAAGACAAAAACCTCCTGAAAGATGACGCCGCCAGGAAAGTAGTCGAATGCATTAAGCCACTGCTCAAGAACCCGGTCCCGATACAGGGCAAAGACAATCTTGAGCTTGACCTCGGGCTCGACTCTCTTGCAAGGATAGAACTTGTTGTTTCGCTCGAAAAGGCATTCTCGATAAAACTGCCTGACACGTTTACGGCGGAGATACAGACCGTCGAGGAACTCGTCGCAAGTGTAAAAGAGTACGGGATACAGAGTATTGCTGCGATTGAAAAAAGGCCGGAGTGGAAGGACATTTTAGGGGCAGAGCCGGGTTTTGATGACAGAAAAAAGGTCGGACTTCATCACGGTTTCCTGGACTGGCTGATAATACTTATCGCTTTAAGGCTGATAAAGGTTATCACAAAAATATTTTTCAGACTGAAGGTCGAGGGTATTGAGAGCTTGCCTGAGAAAGGACCTTATATCATCGCACCGAACCATACAAGTTATCTCGACGGATTTAGTGTCGTTGCTGCACTCCCTTCGAAATCATTTGCGGATCTATATACTCTCGGTCTCCAAAAATATTTTACAGGCAGATTTAAAGAGTCCTTTGCAAGGCTCGCTCATGTCATCCCGATAGATCCTGAAACCTATCTCAACAGGGCGCTCCAGATGTCCTCTTATATGCTGAGGAATGGAAAATCCCTTTTGATATTCCCGGAAGGCGGCAGGTCCTATGACGGTGAATTAATGGAATTCAAGAAAGGAGTCGGCATATTGTCTATGGAACTTAATGTGCCAGTTGTCCCGACCTGCATCAAAGGTTCATTTGAAGCTCTTCCCAAGGGTGCGATATGGCCTAAGTTTGCCGGGATTAAAGTTATTTTCGGGAAACCTCTTTATCCATCTGACTTAGTGATGTCGAATAAACCCGAAGGAATAGATGACTATCAGTTCTTCGCAAATGAATTGAGGGAAAGAGTAAAAGAATTAACCCCAAGAAAGCGTCTGGATAAACCAGAATGATGCATTTTGAGAAAACGACGGCAGGCATGTATGCAGCAAAAGCTCTTGTGCAGCACCTTTGTAAGCGCTTCAATGACTCAAATTTCCTGAACGTTTTCATTCTTATCGCTCAATAGCACTAAGACGCAAATTCTGCGTTCAAGAGGTTTTGATGCATATATGCCTGTCGTGAATTGCGTTTCGGTTTAAAGGAACTGAAGCAGAGTTTCCGGATCTGAGAGATTTTCGAACACATAGTCTGCCCCTGCCTCTATAAGTGCTTCAGAAGGATATGGGCCAGTTGCAACACCTACACACATTGCACCATAGATATGCGCACATTCAACATCACGCGGAGTATCCCCCACAACTATGCAGTCATCGATATCTATCTTTCTCTGAAATAGTTCCTCAAATCTGTTTATCGCAACAGGCAAAAGGTTATTTCTGTCTTCGTCATCGCTCCCGAACGCACCTGTCGGAAAGTATTTATTGAGATTAAAAGGTTCAAGTTTTATTCTTGCACCAGGCTCAAGATTACCTGTAAGGAGACCCAATCCTAAATTTTTCATGGAACTTAATTTTTCTAATATTTCACAGACGCCCGGTTTCGCATGTTTCCTGTTATTATTTATTTCTTCCCGAAGATACTGCAGATAAGCTTCCAATACGGCGGGAGTACTTCCATCGGTTGAAATGCCATGTTTCCTTAAACCTTCTTTTATTATCAGGGTGTCTGTTTTACCTGCCATGCTTATACCATTGAAGGCATTCTTGATTGAGAATACCTTCTCGATTGCAAGATTGAGGGAACGAGTTCCTGCTCCCCCTGAATCTATCAAAGTGCCGTCAATATCAAAAAGTATCAGACGCATCTTTTTATTTTAACTTGAAAGGCGCAGATATTTCTAACCCCTCCTCACCTCCCCTTAATTAAGGGGAGGATGGTGGGGTTAAAGATGGGGAATATCCGGGCCAGTGACATGGGGAATGACGGCAGGTAAGATATCCGACAGTGACTAAATTCTCAGACTCTATTCCGCCACTATGACCGCACATCCTCGTGCGTACTGCATAACTTTCTGGGCCACGCTCCCTATGAGAAGAGACTTGACAGTGCCTAAACCACGGCGACCCATCACAATCGTGTCATAACCTCCGGCTGTCGCTTCTTCAATAATTTCTTCCGCCACATCAGACATTTTAGGTTTGAATTTGCTCGTCACAGCCTTGCCCTGGAGGCCGGCCGCCAGCATACGCTCACGAGCCCTGTTGGCCAATATTTGCCATTCTTTTTCCTGGGCTAACTGCCACTGGGCTACGATCTTCTGCCGGGCTTGTCGCTCGTTTTCCTGCAGGATGTGTCCGTCGTCCCAGAAAACTGCCGGCGGATCGGCTAATACATGAAGCAAGGTGACTTCCACACCCGGTGTCTGGCCGAAAATTTTGGCCACATATTCGACTGCGCGCCACGCCCCGTGAGAACTGTCAAGGGCTACAATTATTTTATTACTCATAATCTCCTCCTTTCATAGCCGTTCATAATTAAAAAATCTGATATAGCTCACGTAGATTGTTGTTGTCTGCAAGTATGCTGTCTAACGGTTGTATATACATTCTCTGTCACCCTGATCCGTCATACGTAAGACGGATGATTCAGGGTTCCATGTAGTTCAAATCTTTGAGATTCCGAAACAATACTGAAACAAGTTCAGCACATGGTTCGGAATGACAACCTAATCACAGACAGTACACTTGCAACAAAAAGCAATAACAATGCCATTGGGCAACTTGCTGATTTTATTAAGATTTTATGAATACAGAGAGCCACTTTGTCAGGCAATTTGCCTTGTAGTCAGGGCATATTGCCCGAAGGAGGGTTTCTAAAATAGAAGCATTAACCGAATAATGCATTTGTATTGTAATTATGGTAGGCATATATGTAGAAAAACCTTTACAAAGCAGAATTTGGATATTCATGGTTATCAATTCGTGATAAATAAAAATTATGAGCTGCTGTACTGGATATCAAATGTCTTACAAAGGAGCTGCTGGTAAAGCTTTTTCTACATATATGCCTACCTCAAATTGAATAAGGTCAAAAGAATCCTTTATAGTAGTTAATAACAGTATTCTGCAAATTTGTTCATCTTTAATTCTACCCCTCCCTTGATGGGAGGGGATAAAGGGGAGGGTGAAAAATGATTTTAAATCACCCCCACCCATCCCTCCCCCCTCAATGGGGAGGATATTGGGTCTCCATAACAAGTAACAGATTGGCTTATTATGTATAAAGACCGCGATTACGACATAGTCGTTATCGGCGCCGGCCATGCCGGATGCGAGGCCGCGCTTGCATCTGCCCGGATGGGTCTTTCAACATGCCTTTTCACAATGAACCTGGACACAATCGCACAGATGTCTTGTAATCCGGCTATAGGCGGGCTTGCGAAAGGTCATCTTGTCCGTGAAATAGATGCACTCGGCGGTGAGATGGCTAAGGTCACGGATATGGCAGGGATTCAGTTCAGGATGTTAAACATGAGTAAAGGACCCGCAGTCTGGTCTTTGCGCGCTCAGGCAGACAGGGTTTTATACCGGCTTGCCATGCGAAAGGTTGTCGAGGCTCAGGATAATCT
>Ga0315268_10007742_pt1 | contig 11281 bp, 11 predicted proteins | sample C1_top_MG_FD_204535 | JGI IMG/M metagenome (GOLD analysis project Ga0315268, IMG submission 204535) | Sediment microbial communities from Yellowstone Lake, YNP, Wyoming, USA - C1_top | ecosystem: Environmental > Aquatic > Freshwater > Lake > Sediment | place: USA: Wyoming | collected 2017-08-01 | reverse complement strand
CCGTTGTGGTCCCCCCCCGCGGCTGCTATTCGGCCCCCTTCACCTCATCCCACATCCCGTCGAGCACGGCCAGTCCCGCCGTCTTCACGTCGATGCCGCGAGCGGACGCCATCTGCTCGATGGCCTCGAAGCGCCGCTGGAACTTGCCGTTGGCCTTGTCGAGCGCGAGCGCGGGATGCACGCCGCACTTGCGGCACAGGTTCACGACCGCGAACAACAGGTCGCCCAGTTCGCCCTCGAGCGCCGCGTGGCGTGGATCGCCGCTCGGCACGCCGTGCGTGTCATAGACGTGCCCGTGGCGCTCGAGCAGCTCGCCCACCTCGGCCAGTTCCTCGCGCACCTTGTCCGACGGACCGGCGGCGTCCGGCCAGTCGAAGCCGACGCCCGCCGCGCGTTCCTGCAGCCGATGTGCGCGGTGCAGGCTCGGCAGCCCCTGCGGCAGTCCCTCGGCCAGTGATTTCCGGCCGCGCGCCTTCATCGTCTCCCACGGTTCGCGACGGGAGTCGTCGGCCAAGCCGCCGTCCGCCGTCTGCCGTCCGCCGTCTGCCGTCTGCGCGTACAGCCATGGGTGCCGCCGCACCATCTTGCCCACCAGCGACCCCGCCACGTCGCGGATGTCGAACGCCCCCCGCTCCTCCGCGATCAGCGCATGGAACAGCACCTGCAGCAGCACGTCCCCCAGCTCGCTGCACATCGCGGCGTCGTTGCCCTCGAGCAGGGCATCATCGAGCTCGTGCATCTCCTCGTTGAGATAGGGGCGCAGCGACTCGTGCGTTTGCGCCTTGTCCCAGGCGTCACGCGCGCGCAGGTCGCGCATGATGGCCAGCGCGTCGTCCAGCGTCCTCTTTTCTTGCATCGCCCCCCTCACGGCCGCTAACTTATCTGATTGCAATGACTCCAGAATCTACTGCGACGCAGACCACGCGCGCCTGGGTTGACATCGACCTCGGCGCGCTAGTGCGCAATGGCGCGAGCCTCCAGCGCCGCGCGGGCGTGCCCCTTGTCCCCATGGTCAAGGCCGACGCGTACGGCCTGGGCGCCGTGGCGTGCGCCCGCGCGCTCGAACAGCTCGATCCGCACGGTTTTGGCGTCGCCACCGTCCGCGAGGTCGAGGAACTGCGCGAGGCGGGGATCGACCGGCGCATCTACGTCTTTTCCCCCCTCCTGCCGCTGGACTTCGCGGCGGCTCGTGCGGCGCGGGCCATTCCGACGCTCGGCGACGCGGCGGCCATCGCGGCGTGGATCGCGAGTGGCGGCGGCACCTGGCATCTGGCCATCGACACGGGCATGCATCGCGCCGGCCTGCGCTGGGATCGCGTCGCCGAGGTGGCGGAGCTGGTGCGCGCTCATCCCCCAGAGGGGGCGTTCACCCACTTCCACTCGGCCGAAATGAACAACGGTTCGTGGGAGGCGCAGGAGGTCCGGTTTCGCGAGGCGCTTGCCGCCCTGCCGGTGAAGCCCGCTCTGGTACACGCGCAGAACAGCGCCGGCATCGTCCGGCGCGGCGCGTCGCCCTGGAGCTTCGCGCGCTCGGGGGTCTTTCTGTACGGCGTCGGCTCGGGTGACGGCGCGGCGCTGTATCCCGAACCAGTGGTGCATGTGCGCGCGCGCATCCTCGAGCTGCACGACCTGCACGACGGCGACACGGTCAGCTACACCGCGGCCTGGCGCGCCGTCGGGCCGCGCCGCGTGGCCACGCTCGGCATCGGCTACGCCGACGGCTACCGGCGCGCGCTCGGCAACAAAGGGCCCGCGCTCCTGAATGGCGCGCGCACCACGGTGGCCGGCGTCGTCACGATGGACATGACCATGATCGACGTCACCGACATTCCGTGCGCCATCGGCGACGTGGCGACGCTCATCGGCCGCGACCGCGGCGCGCTCATTTCGGTCGAAGACGTGGCCACCTTCGCCGACTTCATGTCGCCATACGAAGTGCTCACCGGGCTGCGGCAGCGTCTGCCGCGCCGCTACCACGAGACCGTGGCGTGAGCCGGCGCGCCTGCATCCTCGTGCTCGACGGCGTGGGCATCGGCGAGGCCGCCGATGCCGACGCGTACGGCGACGAAGGCTCGCACACGCTGGCCAACACGGCGCGCGCCGTGGGCGGGTTCGCGCTCCCCAACCTGCAGCGGGCCGGCCTCGGCAACCTGGCGCCGATTGCCGGACTGCCCATCGAGCCGCATCCGACCGCAGCGCACGGCGTACTCTGCCCGAAGTCGAAAGGCAAGGACAGCACCGCCGGGCATTGGGAGCTGGCGGGCGTCCATCTGGCCGCGCCGTTTCCGACGTATCCGCAGGGCTTTCCGCCGGCGGTGCTCGACGAATTCACGCGCCGCACCGGCCGCGCGTGCATCGGCAACGTGGTGGGGAGCGGCACGGCCCTGCTCGACCGGTACGGCGCCGAGCACGTGCGCACGGGCGCGTGGATCGTGTACACGTCGGCCGATTCGGTTTTTCAGGTGGCGGCGCACGAACAGGTCGTGCCGCTGACCGAGCTCCACGCCGCCTGCCAGGAGGCGCGCGAGATGCTGGTGGCGCCCCACAACGTGTCGCGGGTGATCGCCCGGCCGTTCGTGGGCGTCGACGGCGCCTGGGTGCGCACCGTGAACCGGCGCGATTTCTCGGTCGAGTCGCCCGACGAGACGCTGCTCGACGCGCTGGCTGCCGCGGGCATCCCGCGCACCGGGGTGGGGAAGGTGGACGATCTCTTTGCGCGCCGCGCCCTCCTCGGGGGACACACGGCGTCGAACGCCGAGGGAATTGCCCGTATTCGCGATTGGCTGGCCGCTGGCGATGGGTTCTGCTTCGCCAACCTTGTAGATTTCGACCAGGCCTTCGGGCACCGAAACGACGTTCCGGGGTTCTACGGAGCGTTGCGGGAATTCGACGCGGCACTGCCCACCCTGACCGACGCCCTTCGCGAGGATGACCTGCTGTTCATGACCGCCGACCACGGCAACGATCCGACGACGCCCTCCACCGACCACGCGCGCGAGAACGTGCCCGTGCTGGCGTTCGGTCCGCGCGTGCGTCCCGTCGCCATCGGCCTGCGACCCACCTTCTCCGATCTCGGCGCGACCGTGGCGGAGTGGATGGGCATCGCGTTCCGCGGCCGGGGCACGTCGTTTCTTCCCGCGATGCTCGGATGATGGCCGACCCCCAGACGCTTGCCGCGCTGCGCGCGGCCGCCTTTGCCGCCATGGAGCATGCGTACGCCCCCTACTCGAAGTTTCGGGTCGGGGCGGCGCTGTTGTTGCCGGACGGCCAGATCGTGGCGGGGTGCAACGTGGAGAACGCGGCCTACCCTGCCGGCACCTGCGCCGAACGCGTGGCGGTCGGCGCGGCGGTCGCGCGCGGGGTGCAGCACTTTACGCACGTCCTCGTGGCCACCGAAGCCAGCGAGCCGACGCCCCCCTGCGGGATCTGTCGCCAGGTGCTCCATGAGTTCGCCCCCGAGTGCCGTGTCATCAGTGTGACGCGTGGCGGGGCCGAGGCCGAATGGCCGCTGGCCGAGTTGTTGCCGTTTGCGTTTGAGCCCTCGTCGCTGCGAGACGCATGACCAGACTTTCTCTCCGTCGCGCGTGGTCCGTGCTGGCCGTGGCATCCGCCGCGGCCGCGCTCGGCGCGTGCAACGAACATCTCGACGCCGGCAGTGCCTGCCCGTCGCTTTGCCCCGGGCTCTCCGTGCCCATCAAGGACACGGTGCTCTCGCCGGTGCTGGCGTTCGACACGACGCTGGTCGGGTATCCGTCGATCGGCACCGAGCAGGGCATTCCGCTCGCCTCGCGCGGCGACACGCTGGACGTGCGCGGCATCATCCGGTTCGACTCGCTCGGCAAGCAGTTCGCGCCGCCCAACGACACCCTGCGTCCGGTGACGCGCGCCGACACGGCCATTCTGCGGATGCGGCTCAACCTGACGCAGAGCCGACTGCCGTCGTGGGTGCGGTTCGAGGTGTACGACGTCGACACGACGGCGGATGACGGCAACCTGCCGGCGCTGCTGGCGCTCTTTCGGCCGACGCGCGTCATCACGACGAAGACGCTGAACCGCGCCGACATCACCGACTCGGTCGTTGTTGCGCTGCCCGGCGGCTGGCTGCTGCAGAAGATCCAGGGCGGGGCGCGGGTGCGCGTCGGGTTGCGCCTCGTGGGCAGCGGGCCGGTGTCGCTCCGCGTCCATACCATGGAGACGGGGCTGCCGGCGGAGCTCCGGTACTACGTGTCGAGCGACACCGCGGTACACCAGGTCGTGGTCGGGCCGTATTCGCAGACTCCGGTCGAGCCGGTGCTGCTCGCCAACGACTATCGCGACTTCGCGCTGGTCGCGCGCAACGCGTTGCCGAGCGCCGGTGCGACGGCCATGTCGACGGGCGGCGTGCCGGCGCGGCGCGCGTACATGCGCTTCAACATCCCGCAGTGGTTGCTGGACTCCACCACGATCGTGCGGGCCACGCTGCAACTGACGCAGATGCCGCAGCGCGGCTTCGACCAGGCCGACTCGGTGACGTTGCGGGGCCAGGCGGTGGCCGCCACGACTCTGATCACCGACCTGTACCGTTCGTCGCAGATCCTGATTCCGGCCGGCATGTTCGTCTCCGACTCCATCCGCGTGGCGCCGGCCGACAGCGGCGTGCGAACGCTCGAGATGAATTCACTGCTGAAGGTCTGGCGGTCCTCGGGCACCACCATCGAGGCGCCGCAGCGCGCCATCGTGCTGCTGCAGCAGGAGGAAGGCCTGCACGGCGCCGAGGTGCGGTTCTTCAACGCCCGTTCGGCGGCGTCGGTCCGCCCGCGGCTCCGCATCAGCTACATCCCCCGCGTCGACTTCGGAGTGCCGTGATGCGCCGTTTCTACTGCATCGCCCTTCTCATGGCCGGTTGGGCCGCGCGGCAACCCGTCGCGGCCCAGGGGGCGCTGAGCATCCAGGGCTTCGGATATCCCACGGGGCAGGCCAGCACGCGGGCCGCCGCCACGGCCGGAGCGCTGGGCGAGACCGATCCCGGCTCGCCCATCAATCCGGCCGCACTGCCCAACGCCGGCCGGTCGCTCTTCATGTTCCAGATGGACCCCGAGTTCCGTCAACTGACCGTCAATGGCCGGACCGTCAACACGACGACCGCGCGCTTTCCGGTGATCAGCATCGGGACGAAAGTGGGAGGCCGCAGCTTCATCGGGGTGTCGTTCTCCACACTGCTCGACCGCACGTGGGACGCGGCGTATCCCGACAGCGTGAGCGTGGGCGGCGACCACGTGGCGTCGACGATCGCGGCGACGGTGCGCGGGGCGATCAATGACGCGCGCGTGGCCTACGCCTGGCAGTTCAGCGACAAGCTGCAGGCGGGGGTGGCGTTCCACGCGCTGACCGGCGCCAACCGCATGCGCCTGCAGCGGACCTTCGACGACAGCACGACCTTCGGTGCGCTGTCGCAGGCGATCACGCTGGCCTATTCCGGCAGCGCCGTGTCGGCGGGCGTGGTGGCCACGCCGGTGCCCCATCTGGTCATCGGCGCTTCGGTGCGCGCCGGCGGCGCGATGAACACGCGCTACAACGACACGCTGGCCACCAAGGGGAACGCCCCCGGCCGGTTCGGGGCGTCGCTGACCTACGACGGCATTCCGGGATCGCAGCTCGTCGTGCGCGTCAACCACGAGCAGTGGTCGCGCATGCGGACGCTGGGATCGGCCGCGCTCGACGTGCACGACGCGAACGAACTGTCGGCGGGGGCCGACATCGCGGGGCCCAAGTTCCAGGGCTTTCCCACGCTGGTGCGCTTCGGCGCGCGGACGCGCACCTTGCCGTTCGGGTACCAGGGACAGGCCGTGTCGGAGCGCACGCTTGCCGCGGGAGGTGGCGTGACCATCGCGCGCGGGTGGGCGTCGGTGGACGTCAGCGTCCAGCGTTCGCAGCGCAAGGCCAGCGGGCTGCAGGAAAAGGGGACGATTCTCAGCGTCGGGCTCAGCGTCCGGCCGTAGCGTCATGCCGCCGGCCGGTGCGGAGCTGCCCCCGCTCGTCCTCGTCGCCGACGACGTCGATGCCAATGCCGAACTGCTGGCCGACCAGCTGAGGGCGCTCGGCGTGCGCACGGTGGCGGCCCACGACGGCCCCAGCGCGCTGGCCGCCTGCGTCGAGCACCAGCCGGACCTCTGCATTCTCGACGTCTCGATGCCGGCCGGCGACCTGGGGGTGGCCGATCGCGACACCGGCTTCGAAGTCTGCCGCCGGCTCAAGCGCGACGCGCGCACGGCGCGCATTCCCGTCATCTTCGTCACGGCGCTCAACGATACCGCCGACCGCGTGAAGGCCATCGAGGCCGGGGGCGACGACTTCCTGCTCAAGCCGCACAACCGCCTCGTGCTCGGCGCGCGCGTGCGTTCGCTCATCAAGCTGAAGAGCGCCACCGACGCGCTCGAGCAGAGCTACCGCAAGCTGCGCGAACTCACCAAGGTGCGCGACGACCTGATGAAGATGATCGTGCACGACCTCAAGACGCCGCTGACGAGCGTGCTGGCCACGCTCGAGATGCTGCGCGAGGGCGACTACGGACCGATGGTCGAGCGGCAGTACAAGGCCGTGTCCGAGGCGGAAGGGAAGGCCGAGGATCTGCTGGGGCTGATCCAGGACCTCCTCGAGGTGGCGCGCGTGGAGGAGACGCGCATCGCCATTTCCCCCGAGCCGATCGCGCCGGCGGCCTTCCTGTCGGAACTCGTCATCGACTGGACGCCGCGGTTCACGGCCGACGGGGCGTCGATGGCGTACGATGCCGCGGACGATGCCCCCGTGTTCAACGCCGACAAGGCGCTGCTGCGGCGGGTCTTCTCCAACCTCGTGCTGAACGCGCTGTCGCACTCGGCGACCACGGTGCGCGTCGATCTTGCCGCGCACCGCGATCCGCAGGGCATCCTGTTCACGGTCACCGACAACGGTCCCGGCATTCCGGCGGAGTTCCAGGAGGTCATCTTCCGCAAGTTCGAGCAGGTGCGATCGCCGAATGCGCCCAAGACGCGGAGTTCGGGCCTCGGGCTCGCGTTCTGCCGGCTGGCGGTCGAAGCGCACGGCGGGCGTATCTGGGTGCGGTCGAAGGAGCGCGAAGGGAGCACGTTCTATATTCAGATGCCGGTTGAGCCGAAGGGGGAGTAAGGGCGGACGGCGGACGGCGGACGGCGGACGGCGGAAGCTGCACCGCCTCCGCGTTCGACGCTCCCCATCGCCCATCATGATCCCGAATCGCGATCCTCGATCGCACTCCTGAGTCCAATCCTCAATCGCCGTGTGATGCCCACCGTCTTCATCGAAACCTACGGCTGCCAGATGAACGTCAGCGACTCCGAGCTCATGCTCGGCAAGCTGGCGGCCGAAGGCTACGCGGCGGTCGACGGCCCGGAGCTGGCCGACGTGGTGCTGCTGAACACGTGCGCCATACGCGAGCACGCCGAGACGCGCGTGATCGGGCGGCTCACCGAGCTGCGGCGGTTTCTCAAGCCCGACGCCATCCTCGGCGTGACCGGCTGCATGGCGCAGCGGCTCGGGCCGCGGCTGCTCGACAGCGACTCGCGCGTCTCCCTGGTCATCGGCCCCGACGGGTACCGGGCGCTCCCCGCACTCATCGAAGGGGCGCGTGCGGGTGCGCGGATGATCGCCACCGACTTTGACCTCGACGAGCATTACGAGGACGTGCAGGCCAGCCGGTTCGACGGCGTGAAGGCGTGGATTCCCGTGCAGCGCGGCTGCGACTACCGCTGCACGTATTGCATCGTGCCGTTCACGCGCGGCAGCGAGCGCAGCCGCCAGCTCGAGGACGTGGTGCGCGAGGCGACCGCGGTCGTGGCGCAGGGGCTCACCGAGGTCGTGCTGCTCGGCCAGACCGTCAACTCGTACCACGACGGCACCCGCGACTTTGCCGACCTGCTCCGCGCGGTCGGCGCGGTGCGCGGCGTCCGCCGCCTTCGGTTCACCAGCCCTCATCCCAACGACTTCAGCGACCGCGTGATCGCGGCGATGGCCGAGGTGGCCGCGGTGTGCGAGCACGTGCACCTGCCGATGCAGAGCGGGAGCAGCCGCACGCTCAAGCGGATGCTGCGCCGCTACACGCGCGACGAGTATCTCGCGTGCGTGGCCCGCCTGCGCGCGGCGATGCCCGGGCTCGGATTGACCACCGACATCATCGTCGGCTTCCCGGGCGAGACGGACGAGGAGTTCGGCGAGACGCTGAGCGCCGTGCGCGAGATCGGCTTCGACGACGCCTTCATGTTCAAGTTTTCGGCGCGCGAGGGGACGCCGGCGACGCGGCTGCCGCCCGAGCTGACGGTGCCGGATGCGGTGGTCGATGCGCGATTCGACGAGTTGCTGCGCACGGTGCGCGGCATCGCGCGCGACCGGAACTTTCGTCGCGTTGGCGAGCGATGCGAGGTGCTGGTGGAGAAGGAAGCGCGCAAAGGGGAGCTGTTGCAGGCTCGCTCGCGCGAGTTCCGGACGGTGCTGATCCCGGGCGACCGATCGCTGATCGGCCAGTACTTCCACGTCGAACTCACCGGCACCACCGGCTCGACGTTCACGGGGCAGGTGGTGCGGGAGCGGTTGCCGTTGCCGGTGCAGGGGTAGCGCGATACGCCGCGGCCGTGCGACTTTGGCGGGTGCTGCTCGTCATTATTGAGCGGTCCAAACGCCATGTCACCCGACGGGAGCCACGTTCGTGTCTGCAAACGCGCCAACTCTGCAACACGCGTTATCGCGCTACGGCGCGGAACTCAAGCGAAAGCTGGCGAATCCCGCGGCCACGGGCGCTCCGGAAGACCAGCTGCGCGTGTGCGCGGGTGCGCTCCTGACGGCCCCTCGGGTGGAAGGAGCGGTGGGCAGTTCGCGAGCGGTGGCGACCGGTCGCCACCGGCACGACCCGGCGCAGACGACGCTGCTGGAGTGAGGGCGAGCCTCGAAGGCGTCGGTGGTAGCGGGTCGCGGTACGGCGGGGCGGTCGCCGAGGTCCTGGGCTCGGAGATTTAGGGCGTACTTGCGCCCTTCCGCGGTAAGCCCTAATATTAGGGCGTAAGTGCGCCCTTTCCGCGCGCGCCATCGCGCGGAGCCATTCCCGGAGTGTCCGTGCCTCCTCCCCGCCAGCCGTCGCGTGCCGCCACCGCCCGTCCGCGCGTGCCGCCGCAGCGCACGCCCAACCTGTTCGCCGGCGGCGGCGTCGCCCGGGTCGGCGACGACTTCACCGACCGTGCCGCCGAGCGCCGCGAGATCGCGCGCGCGCTCCGCACGCCGGGCGGCCACCTGCTGGTCGTCGGACCGCGCCGCATCGGTAAGACGAGCCTGCTTCGCGCCGTCGTCGACGACCTGCGGCGCGCCAAGGCGGGCCCGGTGCTCTTCCTCGACCTCTGGAGCGCTTCGACCGTCGAGGACGTGACCACGCGACTGGCCGGCGAGGCCGCGGCCGTGCTCGGCCGGCGATGGACGGACGTCGTGAAGCACCTCGCGAGCCGCCTCCACTTCGCGCTCGAGGTGAAGGCGCTGCCCAACGGCCTGCTTGTGCCGCTTCCCGCCGTCTCGTTTCGCGAGAGCCCCGCGCACGCGCAGCGCCAGCGCCTGGTCACCGCCCTTGACACGCTCGAGGCGCAGGCCAAAGCGCATCGCGTGCACCTCGGGATCGTCTTCGACGAGTTTCAGGAGATCGAGCGCGTGGGACGCGACGACGCGGACGCGCCTGGCGTCAGCGTCGTGCGGCAGTTGCGTGCCGCCATCCAGCACCATCGCCACGTCACCTACGTCTTTGCCGGGTCCGACCGGGTGCTGATCGACAAGCTGAGCGCGGCCAGGGACGGGCCGCTGCACAACCTCGCGCGCCGGTACGAAATCGGCCCGCTTCCGGCCGAGCACTTTGCGGCTTGGATCGATGCCCGGATGGCGCGCATGGGGCTCGCCGCGCCGGCGAGCGGGGCGGCGATCATCGCACTGGCCGGGCCGCGCACGCGCGACGTGCGCACGCTCGCCGAGTCGGTGGCGGAGCTGGCGCGCTCGTCGGGCCGGGTGACCGAGCACGAGCTGGAAGGGGGGGTGCGCGCTGTCATCCGGCAACGCCGGCCGCAGTACGAGCTGGCGTGGAAGGACCTCGTCGCGTTGCAGCAGAACTGCCTGCGGGCCGTGGCGTCGGGAGAACGGCGCCTCACCTCGCTCGCCACGCGCACCCGCTACTCGCTCGGCGACTCGAGCCGCGTGGCCAAGGCGGTCGCCACGCTGGTGGAACGGTCCGTCCTGCTGCGCGCCGACCGCGGATACGCCTTCGATGACCCGTTCTTCCGCGCCTGGGTCATCGACGCGGCGCTGCCGGACCTCGGGGTCGTGCGCGCGTCACTGCTCGACCTCATGCGCCCGTAGTGCGCGGCGGGGCACGCGCAGGCAGGGCGAGCGACCACCAGTCGCGCGCCCTGCGTCGGTGAGTCAGTCGTGACGGCGGCTACGCTTCCGTGCCCACCCGCGACACGTCCGCGACCTCGTGCTCGGACATCACGTTATCGATGTCGAGCAGCAGCTTCACGCGCCCCTGCGACTTGCCGAGGCCGAGCAGGAAATCGGTCGGCACGTCGAACCCGAACGACGGCGGCGGCTCGATCTCCTCGGGGGCGATGTTCACGACTTCCGAGACGCGATCGACGACGATGCCCATCTGGATGCCGCGCACCTGCACCACGATGATGCAGACGTCCTGCGTTTCCACCACCTCCATGCCGAACCGGATGCGCAGGTCGACCACCGCGATGACCTTGCCGCGCAGGTTGATCACGCCGCGAATGAAGTCGGGGGTGCGCGGCACGCGGGTCACCGGCATCATGCCGATGATCTCGTGCACCGTCAGGATCTTGAGGCCGTACTCCTCGTTGCCGAGGAAGAAGGTCAGGTACTTGCCGGCATGCGTCCGTTGATCGGTGTGGACAGCTGTTGCGGTGCTCATGGCGTGCTCCGAAGGGGAGATGAAGAATCAGATGAAGGGGCCGGGGCCGCCCCGCGTGGCGCGGGGCAGCCTCGGCGCAACGGCAACCCTCAGAACTCCGACGCCGCGTCCTCGTCGTCGCCGAACGGAATCACCGTGGCGGCCTTCAGCACCGTCGCGCGTCCGTTCGTTGCCGGTGAGCGACGCAGGGACGGCGGCACGCTTGCGCGCCTGGCCGCCGGCTTCGGCGTCGCGGCTGCCACAAAGCCCGTCCGTCCCGTCTGCAGCACGAACTGCCCCACCAGGCCCCGCACCTGCGTCGCCTGGCTCGTCAGTTCCTCGGCCGCACTCGCG
>Ga0315268_10007741_pt1 | contig 11281 bp, 10 predicted proteins | sample C1_top_MG_FD_204535 | JGI IMG/M metagenome (GOLD analysis project Ga0315268, IMG submission 204535) | Sediment microbial communities from Yellowstone Lake, YNP, Wyoming, USA - C1_top | ecosystem: Environmental > Aquatic > Freshwater > Lake > Sediment | place: USA: Wyoming | collected 2017-08-01 | reverse complement strand
AGGCCGATTCTTTCCGCGCTCTTGCAACTCGGCCGCCGACAGCCGACACTAGCGCCATGCGCAAGACTGCCTACCTGTCGCTGGGTTCCAACCTGGGAGATCGCGAGGCGAACTTGCGCGCCGCCATCGCCAGCCTGGCCGCGCTCGGCCAGTTGACCGCCGTCTCCTCGCTGTACGAGACCGAGCCGGTCGAGCTTACCGCCCAGCCCTGGTTTCTGAACTGCGCGGTGGCGCTGGCCACCGACAGGATGCCGCGGCAGTTGCTGGCGGGGGCGCTGAAAATCGAGCAGGCCATGGGACGCCGCCGCACTCAGCCCAAGGGCCCGCGCCTGATTGACATTGATATCCTGCTCTTCGGCTCCTCCGTGGTGGACACGGCGCAGCTTACCATCCCGCATCCGGCCATGCACGAACGCCGCTTTGTGCTGGAACCGCTGGCGGAAATCGCCCCGGACGCGCGCCATCCCGTGTTTAAGCGCACCGTCCGCGAACTGCGCGACGCGCTGCCGCCGGGGCCCAAGGTGAAGAGAATTTCCAATCTATAGCCGGTGATGGCTGAAGGGGATGCGATCGCGCCGGTCGCAAAATTCGAACCGCCGAGGACGCAGAGGACGCCGAGGAAGAATTGACCGCGGATTTACGCGGATACACACGGATAAAACAAGAAGAAGAAATCCGTGGAAATCCGCGTGAATCCATGGCCGGCTTCCTCTGCGTCCTTTGCGTCCTCTGCGGTTTGGGGTTCGGCCGCCCTATCTCTGCCACGGCATGGTCTTTTCCGGAATCACCGTCACCTGGAACACGCCCGAGATGCCGGCCGGATCGTCGCGGCCGTTGACGAAGGAAGTCTCGCGCTGCTTGGCCGGCGCCAGCGGGTCCAGCAGTTTCATCTCGCGGATTTCGAACATGCGCTGGCCGTTGGGATAGATGTACTCGTCGTAGACCACGGCGCGCAGCACCAGGGCGCGCCCCTTCCAGAACACCAGCAGGGGCGTGCCCTGGCGCAGCGGCGCGATGACGTCGTCGGGCGTGGTGGGCGCGCCCTGGTAATAGCGCGACTGCAGGCGAATCCTGCGGCCGTCGTCCAGCACGTAACGGCCGTCAATGGCGCGCGCCAGCCCTTCCAGCGCCGGGGGCGCATCCCAGCAGATCTCGCTGCCGTTCACCTTTTGCACCCAGAAATTCTGTTTGAGGAGAACCGCTTGCGCTTGCAGCATGACCTCCACTGCCACCGCCCAGGCCCAGTTCTGGCATGGCTGCGCGGGCGCGGGCAGCGCCAGGCGGGCGATTTCTACCGCTCTCTCCGGCAGCCGCGCCAGTGGGGCGCCCTTCGGCTTCTTTCCCGCGCTCGCTGCCACGGTGAGCAGCAGCGCTAAAACCGTCACCCAGGACACGGAGGACGCAGCGAGAAAAAATGAGAACGATTTCCTCCGCGTCCTCTGTGGCGGGTTCATGCCCGCAGAGTACCGCAGAGCGCCGCGGTTAGCGAGTGCTCAGTGCGGATACCCGGCGGCGCTTCCGCCGTTCGAACATGGTGATCATCACCAGCCCGGTCAGCAGTCCGAGGGCGGCGCCGGGCAGCGCCCCCACGTTCAGGGCCTGATGCATATCGTGGGGCGAGCCGGCGGCGTTGAGCACGCCCAGAGTGATGATCCCGCCCAGCCCTCCCACGGCGAAGCCTAAACCCGCGAACAGGGCGGCCATCAGCGCCATCGGAAAGGCCACGCGGACGAATTTCCACAACCCGGCGAAAATCCCGCTCATGTGCTGCTCCTGGCGATGGCGCCGGCTTTCCTGAACTTCCTGACTCCGAAAACGAAGCCGGCGGTGAACACCGCCGCACTCAAGGGCAGGCCGACGTAGCGGAACCACGGAGTCGGCGCGATCACGATATCGGGCGCCTGCAGCGGCGTGTTGATCCCGTGCAGCCGCGCCGCCGCCCCCAGAAAGGTGATAGATACCATCATGAAAAAGCAGAAGAACAGCGCCGTGGCCAGCAGGCCGAGCAGCGCGCTTTTCAATAGAACCTTCATAAAGCCTTCATGGCGTTAACTGCGTAATTGCGTAATCGGGTAATTGAAAATTGAAAAACCGGAGAGAATTTTCTTCAATTACTCAATTGCCCGATTCCGCACTTACCCGATTACCCGATTCCGCAGTTACCCGATCACCCGATTCCGCAGTTACCCGATCGCCAGTCCAGCCTGGCGACTGACGACCGAAGACTGACGACAGACTATTCGATGCTGCTGCCGCTGCTTGCGTTTAAAATAGTGCGCGATGGCCGATACCCTGCAAACAGCCACGCTGACCCCTGCCGAAGTGATCCGGCGCGCGCCCGTGTCGCAGGCGCCCAACTCGGTGTGTTTCGCCGCCATGGGCGAGATCAACCTGCCCGCCGCCGACCTGGAGCGCATGGTGGCCGCGGTGCCACGGGCCATTGCCGCCGCCCTGCAACGCAAGGCCTACTACTTCGTGCCGCTGGCGGTCAGCCAGGGTGACGACACCCTGATCGCCGACCGCTATGACGTCTCGCTCAGCGACAATGCCATCTGTCACCGCAACCTCACCATCGGGGACTCGCAGTACGTGTTTATTTCCACCCGCCTGATGGACGACAAGTTTTCCGTCGCCTTTGAGTTCTACATCAACGTGGCGCACGCCTTCGTGGAGCAGGCCGGCGTGGCGCAGAGCTTCGCCGACCTGGTCTGGCGCCAGGCTGAGGACCGCGTCCGCGGCGAAACCAGCCTGGACGCCTACGAGACCCGTAAACTGGCCACCAGCCCCGGTCCCGACGCCGAGCGAGCCAGGAACGAGTTCCTCAACTCGGCCTTTGCCGACGCCATCGCCATCTACATGCTCTCCACGTTTATTGATGTGGATTACTACGACCTGCGCGAGCGCGAGTACCCGCTGCTTGCCCCCAACGCGCTGGCCGAGCGCCTGCGCGCCACCGCCGAACTGTTCCCACCCAGCCCCGGATTCGAGTTCAACGTCTACTACAAGCGCCGCACTTGAAACCATCGGGTAATTGCGTAATCAGGTAATTGAAAGAGGCAAACTGCGCCCGGTTTTGATTCTCAATTACCCAATTACCCGATTCCGCAATTACCCGATTAGGACAGGGGGGGTGCCCGGCGCGTACGGGGGCACGCGCCGGGCGGGGCCGTTACTGCTTGGGCGGAACCGCCTGTTGCGGCTGCTCGCGGGGGGCGGGCGGCTGCGGTTGGGGGGGCACAGGCGATGCCGCGTTGGGGGGCATGGTGGAGGGAGAAGTGTTCATGTTTCCGGCCGGCTGTGCTGACGAGGGCTGCGCCGCCGGCATGCTGGCCGGAGCGCTGGTCGCCGTGCCGCTCACGCCGCCGCTGCCCGGGGTGGCCAGCGCCTGCGCCGAGCTGAGCTGCTCCAGATCGTTCTTCAGCAGCGTGACCTCGACCCGCGCGCCGCGGACGCGCTGCGGGCGCGCGCCTTCCGCCGACGGCATCTGGGCGTTGCCCATGCCGAGCACGTGCAGGCGGTAGACGGGAACCTCATCATTGATGACCAGGTAACGGCGCACCGCGTCGGCCATGCGCTGCGAACTTTCGATCGCTGCCTGCCCACGCCCGGCCGAGAAGCCCTGGACTTCGACGATGTACCCCTTCTGATCCTTCAGGTTCTTCGCCATGTCGTCCAGCGCGTCCTTGGCTTTCTTGCTCAGCATGGTCTGCCCGGGGCGGAAGCGGATTTCCGTCTGCGTCGCCGGCTTGTACTGGTCGATGTTGGTGACCACCTGCTCCACCGTCTGCACCCGGGTGTTGGCCTGGGTGGCGGTCTGCTGCGCCTGCTGGGCGCGATTGCCGGCGTCCACGGCGTGCATGTCGGCTTCGTTGGCCTTGTTCGACGCCATCTGGATGCCCCGCTGCGCGCGCGCATCCACGTCCTTGATCATCTTCGAGTTTTCCGCCGTCAACTGGTCCAGTTCGTTCACCCGGTCTTTGATCGGGGTGAGCTGGCGGGCGACGTATTTCTTGCGCGCGAAGGGGTTGATCTTGCCCCAGAAACCTTCGTGACGCTCCAAGGTGAGGGGCTGCCGCGAGGACGTGCTCTGCTCTGCCGTCTGCGCCTGCGAGGGCGGCGGCGCCGGCTGTTCCTGCTGGGTTGTGGGCTGGTTCTGGGTGGGGGAGTTCTGCTGCGCCAGCGCGGGCACAACCAGTGTGGCCGCCAGCGTCAGCGCGATCCAGAAACGGGTCTTCATCGCAAATTCCTCCGAGACAACGTGAGCGGCGGAAAACCCGAAGGCTATGAACTTTCGGCTCCGGCCGCAAAGTCTGATGCCTGATGCCTGGCAGGCTGCTGAAGAACTGTCTTGTGTATCAGGGCACGACTTTAGTCGTGCCGATAAGCGCTTCCTTTGCGTCATTCCGAGGGGACTTCAGTCCCCGAGGAACCTGCCGTCCGAAGTTTTTCAGCAGCCTGCTGAAGCCCAGAGCCTAAAGCCTGGAGCCTTGAGCCTCAAGCCTTACGGGCACGCTCCGCCCTGCTGATAATCAATCGGCTTGCCAAACTCCTGCCCTTTTTCTCTCTCTAAGTCGCTGATTTCCAAGGAAGTGAGTTTTCGTTTCAGCAGACCGCTACGTAGGAAAGGGGCGGGGAGAGTAATTTTGTCTGACCACAGCCCGTCCTGCCCGCGCCTTCCCGGGATTTCGTTGACTCGCCTCATCCGGAAAACCCGTCTCGGGAAAATCCTGTCAAGCCCCCGAGTTCCGCGATTCCCGCTGTCCCCTCGTGCCCGGTGGCGATGGCCGCAACCACGCGGACCCGTGAAACCACTTAAACTGGCGAACGCGAACTGGTATCGTCATCACGAAGAGCCAACCACCGACAACGAAGGACTTTCATGCGCCGCCACACACTCCTGATCGCGCTCTTGCTCGCCGCCATCTCCGCCGCCGCCCAAACGCCGCTCGCCTCCGACGCCGTTCCGCCCGCGCGCATCGAGCAGTACGCCGACCTGGCGGTGGACTGGATGCGCCAGTACCTCCAGATCGACACCACCAACCCGCCCGGCAACGAGCTGCGCGCCGCCCTGTGGTTCAAGAAAATTCTCGACCAGGAAGGCATCGAGAACCGCCTCTTCGAGTACCAGCCCGGGCGCGGCAACATTTGGGCGCGGGTGCCGGCCACCGCCGGCGACAAGAAGCGCCCCATCATCCTGCTCAGTCACGAAGACGTGGTCACCGCCGACGCCTCGCACTGGAAGGTCCCGCCCTTCAGCGGCGCCGTGCTTGACGGCCAGATGTACGGCCGCGGCGCCCAGGACATGAAGTGCGAGGGTCTGGCGCAACTGGTGACCCTGGTGATGCTGAAGCGCGAAAAGGTTCCGCTCGCGCGCGACGTCATCCTGCTGGCCACCGCCGACGAGGAAGCCGACGACACCGGCACCGACTGGATGATCGCCCAGCATCCCGACCTGCTGGCGGACGCGGAATTCGAAATCACCGAAGGCGGCGAAAACGCCCTGGTTGATGGGCACGCGAAATTCATCGGCGTGGACGTCGCCGAAAAAGCGCCCTTCTGGTTGCGCCTGGTGGCGCACGGGACGCCGGGCCACGGCTCGCGCCCCATCGCCGACTCCGCCCCCAACCGCCTGGTGCGGGCGCTGCATCGCGTCCTCAGCTATCAAACCGAGCTGCAGGTGCTGCCCGTGGCGGAGCAGTTCCTGTCGGCCATGGCCGCCTACGAGCCGCCCGCGCGCGCCCGCCTGTTCCGCAACATCCGGCTGGCCATCCACGACCAGCAGGCGCGCCGGCAGATCGAGCAGGATTACTCCCTCAACTATCTGTTGCGCGACACCATCTCCCTGACCATGCTCGGGGGCGCGCAGCAGACCAACGTCATTCCCGGCGAGGCCTGGGCCAACCTCGACGTGCGCCTGCTGCCCGGCCGCGATCCCCGGCAGTTCCTGCAGGAAATTCGCAAAGTGGTGGCCGACCCGGATGTCACGGTCGAGCCGCTGAAAAATTTCAAGGGCTCCAACGCTTCGCCCATCGAGACCCCGCTGATGGCCGCCATTCGCACCGTCTCGGCGCGATATTTTCCGGGCACGCCGGTGGTGCCGCGCCTCACCAGCGGCTACACGGAGAATGAGCGCTTCCGCAAACTGGGCGTGGTGAGTTACGGCTATTCGCCTTACACCGCGACCCCGGAAGAAGGCGCCAGCGAGCACGGCGATAACGAGCGCATCCGCCTTGAAGAACTCCGCCGGGGTTTCCGCGTGCTCTACGACGTGATCAACCAGGTCGCCGGCGTCCCGGGAGCAAATTGACCGCGATTTCCAGCCTCGCTATAATCAAGCGGCAGAGCGGGAGTAACTCAGCGGTAGAGTGCGACCTTGCCAAGGTCGAAGTCGCGGGTTCAAATCCCGTCTCCCGCTCCAGTTTGTTTTTGCCTTCCCTTGTTCCTCAGGCGCGGTAGCCAAGTGGTAAGGCCGAGGTCTGCAAAACCTCTATCGCCGGTTCGATTCCGGCCCGCGCCTCCAAGAACCAGAAGGAGCGATTCCCGATTAGCTGCGGGGCTCGCTGATGGTGGGCGTGCGCTTACAATGAGCCGATAAGGCGGCGCGGTACCCAAGTGGCAAGGGAGAGGTCTGCAAAACCTTTATGCGCCGGTTCGATTCCGGCCCGCGCCTCCAGTTTTTCCTTCCATTTACCTGAAGCAGTTTTGGAATTAGGGCGAACTCGACCTCCAAGGCGGACAAGAAGCGGGCCCCGCCGTCTACGTCGGCTACGCCGCGTTGTGACGCGCTCTGGGAGGCGCGGCAGGAACAATCTGGATCACCGAACTCAACCCGGTAGTCTCCAGCGCCTCGCGGACTCGCTTCGAGGGATTCGCCAGATGAATCGTTCGGTTACCGTCCCTTGCCCACTGTTCCAACCCGGCCAGCGCCCCCAATCCGGCTGCATCAATCGCGCTCACCTCATTGAGGTCAATCATAATGTGCCGTTTGTCTTCGGACGTGACGGCCCGGACGAGAGCCTCGACTCCATCCTCTTTGACGATCCGGCCTGAGCAGCGCACGATCTTGAACTGCGGAGAGTTCTGAATTTCCAGCTTGAGCACGCGACCTCCATCATCCGTTTGCAGGCTCGCACATGAAGATGAATACGTGATTACAACGTTGCCGGTTCCGGTAGAAATCCCAGCTATGCATTAGACGCTGCGATTGTCAGGAGGTCACCATTAGATCAGGCACGCGGCTGTCGACGCGCCGCGTGTGTCTGGCGACGGCCATGCGCCGGCTCAAATTGCTGTTGCGATGGCGCTCCTGCTACCATTCCGGCCGGAAACGCACGTCATGGACGCCAACCCTGCCCGATCCGCATTTGCCGCCTTGTGTGCGGGTGCAGTGTTCGCGATTGCCGCCGTCGCCATCGCCGTAGCCGCTGCCGCCCAACCACAAACCAAGCCCAGTGCCGGCCAGGTGCATCGCCCGCCCTTGACCAATTCTCTGCAAGCGCTGGTCGTCGTCACCGAAGATTGGGGCGCGGTTGGAGGTACGCTGCAACGATATGAGCGGTCAACCCTGAGATCGCCATGGCAGCCGATTGGCAAAGCTTTCCCCGTCGTAGTCGGCAAGAAAGGCATGGCATGGGGAAGCGGCCTTCAGGGAGAAGCAGCCGCAGACCCTGTGAAGCATGAGGGCGACGGGAAAGCGCCCGCAGGGGTCTTTCGCCTCGGCGCCGCGTTCGGCCAGTCCGCAAGCACCATGCCCGCGCTGCGGCTCCCGTATCTGCCCCTGAGCGAAAAGGACGGCATCGAGTGCGTAGACGACCCTGAATCCAGCCACTACAACCGCCTTGTCTCGAAGCAGGATGTAGAGCCGGACTGGAAGAGTTCGGAGAAGATGTGGGCGGAGCCGCTTTACGAGCATGGTGTGGTCGTCCGGTACAACGCCCCGAATCCCAGGCCCGGCGCTGGTTCCTGCATCTTCCTGCACATTTGGAAGGGAGCAGAGACCGGGACGGCTGGATGCACGGCGATGCCCGAGGCTGATCTGACTGCCGTGATGAAATGGCTCGATTCGGCAAAGAATCCCGCCATCGTCCAGCTTCCGCGGGGCGAGTACAGACGGCTCAGGGCAGAATGGCGGCTGCCTTGACGAGCCGGGAATGTTGCATGGGCTGATGATCCCGGGTCGTGCCGAAGCTCCTTTGCGGCCGGGTGAATTTGACGCCAGCGAACGAGCCCACTTTTGCAACAGCTTCCACAACAAAACGCGGCTCTCCACAATTTCTGCACACCCGGCCGGCAGTTTGCGCTTGAGCCGCAGGAGAGGCTCAGGCAGAGTGCGGAGAACGCGAGCGTCGATGTCCTGAGCGCCTCGCGCGGGTACTGCCGGACCAGCGGTGATGCGTGGGTCCGGCGCGCTGCCGCTGCGGCGCGCGCCGCGCCCTGAAAAGCGAACGTCCTTTGGGCAAGGGAGGACGGGCAAGCCGGTCCGGCAGGTCGCGGGCATCTGCAAGGCACGGGCCGAATGCAGGGGCAAACGGGTGCATGCGCACCAGCGGCCGTGGATACGGCCGAAGGCCCACGGGGCCTGGGGGCATGCCGAACGCCGAGGGTCGGCGGAGACGCGCTCTGGTAGCGCGCTTGCGCAACCGCTGAGGCGGATCGAAGCCCGGAGCCCAGGCGGGCGCGATGGCCGGCAGGCCAGACCCGCAAAGGCCGGCGGCGCCGTCGCTGGACGGCAACGCCAGCCGGCTGCGAACCGGTGCTGGGAGCGAACCCACTTGAGCACGCTCCCGGCGGCGCTGAGGACATCCGCACCAAGCGCGGCTCACGTGGCTGGCGTGGGCCGCGCTATATTTTTGGTTGACGGTTCACGGTTTTCGCTTCGTATTTTCTTCGCTCTGCAACCAAACCTGTGCCATAATGTCTTCACGCCGGCTGCCCTCTTGCCGGCGGGCTCTGACGCGATTTTCCGCCGCCAAAGTTGTTCTCCGTTTTCAACGGTGATCCACAACAAAGTTTGCATTTGCACAGGCCGGCTTTGCTTGGTTCGTCTTCTGTTCGCCTCCATTCGCGATACAAAAAACGAACACCACCATAACTGGATGAAACTTGGCCACCACCGATTACAGTCTCGAGCGCGGTCTGCCCGGCAGCGTTGACGCCGAGCGCTCCATCCTGGGCGCGGTCCTGCTGGACAACTTCGCCTACACCCAGGCGGCGTCGCAGAACCTGCAGGCGGACGATTTCTCGCTGGACTCGCACCGCCGCATCTACAGCCGCATTCACGAGCTGGCCGACACCGGCCGCCCCATCGACCTGATCACGCTGGCGGAGGAGTTGAGCCGGCACAAGGAAGTGGAGGCGGTGGGCGGGGTGGCCTACCTGTCGTCGCTCACCGACGGCCTGCCGCACCGGCCCAACATCGACGAGTACGTGCGCATCGTGAAGGACAAGGCGCTGCTGCGCGGGCTGATCTTCGCCGCCAACGCCGCCGTGGCGCGCGCCATGGACGAAACCGAGCCCGCCGATGAGGTGCTCAACTCGGCCGAGGCTGCGCTCTACCAGCTCTCGGAAAACCGCTTCACCCGCGACTTCCAGGATGTGAAGCAGATCGTGCGCGAATCGTTCGGCTCCCTGGACCAGCTCTTCGAGCGCGCCCACCGGGTCACCGGACTGGAAACGCACTTCAGCGAATTCGACGGCATGACCAGCGGCCTGCAACGCTCCGACCTGGTGATCATCGCGGCGCGCCCGAGCATGGGCAAGACCGCCCTGGCGCTCAACATCGCGGAGAGCGCGGCCGTGCTGGACGGCAAAGTAGTAGGTGTGTTCTCGCTGGAAATGTCGCGCGAGGCGCTGCTGCTGCGGCTGCTGTGCTCCAACGCGCGCGTGGATTCGCACCGGCTGCGCACCGGATTCGAGAGCCGTGACGACCGCGAGCGCCTGGTCAAGGCGCTGGGGCGGCTGGCGGAGGCGTCCATTTTCATCGACGATACGCCCGGCATCACCGTCACCGAAATGCGCGCCAAGGCCCGCCGCCTGCAGCATCAGCACCAGGGCAAGCTGGACCTGCTGATTGTGGATTACATGCAACTGATGAGCGGCACGCCGGCGGGCGGCAAGCGCTACGAAAACCGCACCCAGGAAGTGTCGGCCATCTCGCGCGGGCTGAAGCTGCTGGCCAAGGAACTGCGCGTGCCGGTGGTGGCGCTGTCGCAGTTGAGCCGCGCGCCGGAGAGCCGCGGCAAGGATCACCGCCCGCAACTTTCTGATCTGCGTGAATCGGGATGCTTGACGGGAGACACCTTGGTGACTCTAGCTGGTACGGGCGAGCGAGTTCCTATTGCGCAGCTCGTTGGCCGGACCGATTTCTCCGTTTGGGCGTTGGATGAAAAAACGCTGCATTTCACGGCGTGCACGGTGGAGCGGGCGTTCGCAACCGGCACAAAGCCTGTTTACCGGCTCATGACTCGGCTTGGCAGGACCATCCGCGCCACCGCCAATCACAAATTTTTGAGTTTTGGCGGATGGAAACGGCTTGACGAAGTTCGCCCAGGTGACCGGCTCGCGTTGCCTCGCTCGGTGCCTGCCGCGGGCCGGGATTCGATGACTGAGGCGGAACTAGCGCTCCTTGCACACCTGATTGGAGACGGTTGTACTCTCCCCAGGCACGTTATCCAGTACACCACTGCTGAGCCTGATCTGGCGGAGAGCGTCGCTGCGTGGGCTCGTCAGCTTTTTGGCGATGAAGTGGAGCCACGAATTAATCCGGAGCGCCGCTGGTTTCAGGTCTACCTTTCGTCCACCAGTCACCATACTCATGGCGTTGGAAGCGCAGTTGGCGACTGGCTCAGATCGCTGGGAATCTGGGGTCTAAGGTCGTTTGAGAAACGGATTCCTTCCAAGGTCTTTCAGCAAACTCCAGGTGCGATCGCAGTTTTTCTGCGGCATCTCTGGTCCACCGATGGCTGCATCCACTTGCGCGCAGGGAAACGATTCCATCCAGCGGTGTATTACGCGACCAGCAGTCACTTGCTGGCGTGCGATGTCCAAAGCGCTCTGTTGCGGCTGAACATTAACGCGCGCATCACGCGTATAGCGCAAAAAAACAAAGGTCGCGATCAGTTCCACGTAGGCGTTTCCGGCAGGCCTGATCTGTTGCGGTTCGTAAGCACTGTGGGAGCGTTCGGAGCCAGGAAATCAGAGATTCTACGCAGGATGCGGTCGCAACTGCTTGAAACCTGCCACAACACGAACCGGGATGTCATTCCGCGTGTGGTATGGAAGA
>Ga0315268_10007740_pt1 | contig 11282 bp, 5 predicted proteins | sample C1_top_MG_FD_204535 | JGI IMG/M metagenome (GOLD analysis project Ga0315268, IMG submission 204535) | Sediment microbial communities from Yellowstone Lake, YNP, Wyoming, USA - C1_top | ecosystem: Environmental > Aquatic > Freshwater > Lake > Sediment | place: USA: Wyoming | collected 2017-08-01 | reverse complement strand
ACGACGCTGGTGAAAGAGAAGATGGACACGAAAGAGTACGTGGCGCTGGAGAACGCGTACGGGGCGCACAACTACCATCCGCTGGACGTGGTGATCGAGCGGGCGCAGGGCGTGTGGGTATACGACGTCGAGGGCAAGCGGTACCTCGACTGCCTGGCAGCGTACTCGGCGGTCAACCAGGGGCACTGCCATCCGAAGATCCTGGCGACGGCGCAGCAGCAAATGGAGAAGGTCACGCTCACCTCGCGCGCCTTCCGCAACGACCAGTTGCCGCTGCTTTACAAGGAGCTGCACGAGCTGACCGGCTTCGACATGGCGCTGCCCATGAACTCGGGGGCGGAAGCGGTGGAGACGGCGGTGAAGACGGCGCGCAAGTGGGCCTACAAGATCAAGGGCGTGCCGGAGGGCAGGGCGGAGATCATCGTCTGCGCCAACAACTTCCATGGGCGCACCATCACCGTGGTCAGCTTCTCCACCGACGAGCAGTATCGCGACGGCTTCGGGCCGTTCACGCCGGGGTTCAAGATCATCCCCTTCGGCGACGCCGAGGCCCTGCGGGCGACGATCACGCCGAACACCGCGGCCTTCCTGGTGGAGCCGATCCAGGGCGAAGCGGGGATCGTCATCCCGCCGCAGGGGTTCCTGAAGGAAGCGGCGGCGATCTGCCGCGAGAAGAACGTGCTGCTGATGCTGGACGAGATTCAGTCGGGACTGGGACGGACGGGAAAGCTCTTCGCCTACATGCACGAGGGCATCCGGCCGGACGTGCTGATCGTGGGCAAGGCGCTGGCGGGAGGTTTCTACCCGGTGTCGGCGGTGCTGAGCTCGAAGGAGATCCTCGGCGTGTATAAGCCGGGCGACCACGGGTCGACCTTCGGCGGCAACCCGCTGGGCTGTGCGGTGGCGCGCACGGCGCTGCGCGTGCTCGTCGAGGAAAAGCTGGTGGAGAACTCGGCGGAGCTGGGTGCGTACTTCCTAGCGAAGCTGAAGGCGCTGCGCAGCCCCGAGCTGAAGGAAGTGCGCGGGCGGGGGCTGTGGATCGCCATCGAAATGACGGGCAAGGCGCGCCCGTACTGCGAGGCGCTGAAGGAGGAAGGAATCCTCTGCAAGGAGACGCACGACCACGTGATCCGCATTGCGCCGCCACTGGTGATCACCAAGGGTGAGATCGACTGGGCGGTGGAGAAGATCAAACGGGTGATCGAGAGATAGTTTCTGGTTTCTAGTTTCCAGTGGCCCTGGCGAAAGCTGGGGCCAATTTCATTGACGACTTGCTGAGTTGCAGATTGACGATTGCGGAGGGGTGTTCGCCGGACGCGGGAAAAGCCACGCTGGATGCGGGGAATCGCCGTTCGCTGCAAATGGGGTTCACGGACATATGTGATGGGGGTCACAGACCTCTCGGTCATCAAAAAGTACCGTTTTTAGAGCCATTCATGCGGGTTTCCGCGATGAGTGCGCGAGGCACGGCCTGCCCCCGCAGGCGAATTCGTGGGAAGAAAGATCTCACCACGAAGGACACGAAGGACACACGAAGGTGAGCCGGCAAGATGCCGGCGCTGCGACACCATATGAGCATCAATATCGGACTGGACATTGGCGCGGTCAGCTTGAAGATGGCGGCCATCGGGAACGCGGAGGACGCGCCGCTGTTCCGCGCGCTGACGGAGAAATCGCAAGGGTTCTTCGCCGGGGAGTTCCCCGAGGGCGCGAAGCTGCGCGGGCGGCCGCTGGCGTTCTCGGCGTACCGGCGCATCCAGGGCAGCCCCATCCAGTCCACCTTTGACCTGCTGAGCGAGTTCTACGAGCACGTCCCGGAAGAAAAGGTGGAAGGCATCCGGGTGACGGGGTCGGGGTCGCAACTGATCGCCAAGATCCTGGGCATTTATTTCGAGAACGAGTTTCGCAGCATCGCCAAGGGGATGCGGGTGTTCTACCCCGAGGTGCGCACGGTGTTCGAGATGGGCGGGGAGACCTCGAAGTACCTGCGGCTGGAGCCGACGGCGCACGCCAAGTACCTGGGGATCGTGGACTACTCGTCGAGCGGCGACTGCGCCGCGGGCACGGGATCGTTCATCGACCAGCAGGCGACGCGGCTGCTGTACAAGGTGGAGGAAGTGGGTCCGGCGGCGTGCGGGGCGAGCTGCGCGGCGCGGGTGGCGGGGCGCTGCTCGGTGTTCGCCAAGAGCGACATGATCCACGCGCAGCAGAAGGGCTACACCACCGACCAGATCCTTCGCGGCCTGTGCGACGCGGTGGCACGGAACTTCAAGTCGGCGATCGTGAAGGGGCGCGAAGTAGTGGCGCCGGTTGCGTTCATCGGGGCGGTGGCGATGAACGACGCGGTGCGCAACTCCATGGCGGAGGCGTTCAAGCTGCAGCCGGAGCAGCTCGTAGTGCCGCAGCTCTACTCGTGGCTGGGAGCGGCGGGGGCGGCGATGTTCGAGGCCGACGAGATTCGCAAGCGCAGCTTCAAGCGCATCCACCAGCTGAAGCAGCACGAGAGCGGGAAGCACCAGTTCGCCGGCACCGATCCGTTGTCGATGAAGGACGTGTTGCTGCTGCGCGACCGGGCGAAGGACCCGCCGCTGCCGCCCAAGGGCACGCGCGTGGAGGCGTACCTGGGGATCGACGTGGGATCGGTTTCGACGAACCTAGTGGTGCTCGACGCGGGCGGGAACCTCCTCAAGGAAATTTACCTGCGCACGCAGGGGCGGCCGATCGAGGTGGTGAACGCGGGGCTGCAGGAGATCGAGCAGGAGATGGGCGACCGGCTGGAGATCCTCGGCGTGGGCACGACCGGGTCGGGACGGGAGCTGATCGGCGAGCTGGTGGGAGCGGACACGGTCAACGACGAGATCACGGCGCACAAGACGGGCGCGGTGCACGTGTCGAAGACGTTCCGCACGGAACTGGTGGACACCATCTTCGAGATCGGCGGGCAGGACTCGAAATTCATCCGCATCGACTCGGGCGTGGTGGTGGACTTCACCATGAACGAGGCGTGCGCCGCGGGCACCGGGTCGTTCTTGGAAGAGCAGGCGGAAAAGCTGGGTGTGCAGATCAAGGATGAGTTTGCGGCGCGGGCGCTGGCTTCGAAGAACCCCACGCGGCTCGGCGAGCGCTGCACCGTCTTCATGGAGCGCGACGTCACCGGGATGCTGATGAAGGGCGCGGAGGTGGGCGACCTATGCGCCGGGCTGGCGTACTCGGTGGCGCTCAACTACCTGAACCGCGTGGTGCGCGGGCGGAAGATCGGCGACGTGATCTTCTTCCAGGGCGGCACGGCGTACAACGACGCGGTGGCGGCGGCGTTCTCGCAGATCCTGGGGAAGCGCATCATCGTGCCGCCGCACAACGGGGTGATCGGCGCCATCGGCATGGCGCTGCTGGCGAGAGAACGGATGCAGCAATTGGCGCTGCGGCCCACCCTCTCGCCCAAGGCAGGCGAGAAGTATGGTCCATCCCCGGTGAAGTCCAGGTTCCGCGGCTATGACCTGAACAAGGTGAACTACACCACGAAGGAGTTCGTTTGCCAGGCGTGCTCGAACCTCTGCGAAATGAAGGAATTCACGATCGAGGGCGAGAAGACGTACTGGGGCGACAAGTGCTCGGACAAGTTCCGCAAGCGGGCGCGCACCGACCGGACCCCGGTGATTGACGACCTCTTTAAGAAGCGGGACGATCTGCTCGAGATGTTGAACGGGCGCCGCAAGCCAGGGCAGCCACGGGTCGGCATCCCGCGCACGATGTTCTACTACGACCGCTTCCCCTTCTGGGCGGCGTACTTCCAGGAGCTGGGGTTCGAAGTGGTCCTATCGCGGGCGACGGACGGAAAAATCTCCGCCATGGGAGATGAACTGGCGATCGCGCAGCCGTGCTTCCCGGTCAAGGTGGCGCACGGGCACGTGCAGGCGCTGCTGGACGACGGGGTGGACTACGTGTTCGTGCCCAACGCGGTGAACACCGAGGCCCCGGAGGGCTCGTGCGAGTCGCACCTCTGCCCGTGGAACCAGACGCTGCCCTTCGTGATGCGGGCGCATCCGCAGTTCGAGGCGATGAGCGACAAGCTGCTGGTCCCCACGGTTCACTTCCGCATGGGGCGGAAGTACGTGGAGAAGGAACTGGCGGGAATGGCGAAGCGCCTGAAGCGGAGCAGGAGGGAGAACGCGCGCGCGGTGGCGGCGGCGTACGCGGCGCAGGAGGCCTTCGACCAGGCGCTGCGCGAGGAGGGCGCCAGGGCGCTGGAGACGCTGGAGAAGACCGGCGAGCCGGCGATCGTGCTCGTGGGGCGGGCCTACAACCTCTACGACCGCAGCGTGAACTGCGACATCCCGCGCAAGCTGCGCACGCAATACGGCGTCAACGTGCTGCCGATGGACTTCCTGCCGGTGGACGAGGAAGACATCACGGAAGTGAACCCGAACATGTACTGGAACTCGGGGCGGCGGATCCTGGGGGCGGCGCGGATCGCGCGGCGCAACCCCAACCTGCACCTGGTGTACATCTCGAACTTCAAATGCGGGCCGGATTCGTACATCAAGTCGTTCGTGGACGAGGCGGCGGGCAAGCCGGGGCTGGTGCTGCAGTTCGACGGCCACTCCAACGACGCGGGCTTCATCACGCGATGCGAAGCGTATCTCGACAGCAAAGGATTTCTGCGATGCAGCTCAACCACCGCTGTGTGACGGAAAAGATCGGCAGCGACCACCCGCTCGCCGGGCGGACGATCTACGTGCCGACGATGGCGGAAGGCAGCTCGGAGGCGTTCTGCGCGGTGTTTCGCTGGCTGGGGATCGACGCCCGGCCGACGCCGCCTTCGGACGAGCGTACCCGCGAACTGGGCGGCAAGTGGACGAACGGCGACGAGTGCTACCCGGCGAAGGTCACCGTGGGCGACTTCCTGCGGGTGATCGAGCAGCCGAAGTTCGACCCAGAGAGAGCGGCGTTCTTCATGCCGACGGCGGACGGCCCGTGCCGCTTCGGGCAGTACGCACCGTTCCTGCGGAAGATCCTGGACCGGGCGGGGTACAAGGAAATCGCCATCGTGTCGCCGACCAGCAAGAACTCGTACGGCGACCTGGGCAGCGTGGCGAAGCCGTTCACGCGGGGCGCGTGGCGGTCGCTGGTGGCGTCGGACATCCTGCGCAAGGCGCTGCTCAAGACGCGGCCCTACGAAACCAAGCCGGGGGCGTCGGACACGGCGTACCGGACGTCGCTGAAGGACCTGTGCAACACCCTCGAGGAGTCCTGCTCGGACCCGAAGTGCCAGATGGAAGACCTGGTGGAATGCATGGTGCGCTGCCGGGAGCGCTTCCGCAAGGTGCCCGCGCATTACGATCCGGAAGTGCCGCTGATCGGGGTGGTGGGGGAGATCTTCTGCCGCCTGAACACCTTCAGCAACGACGACCTGGTGCGCAAGTTGGAAGGTTACGGCGCCGAGGCGTGGCTGAGCGACATCGCGGAGTGGATCGGGTACACCAACAACGAGCAGCGCAAGAACCTGCAAATCGCGGGCAGAAAGTACAGCCTGCAATACCTGGGGGCGATGATCCGGTCGCACGTGCAGCACGCGGACGAGCACGCCTTGCTCCAGCCGTGGAAGGAAGACCTGCAAGGCTACGAAGAGCCGCCGACAGAGGAGATCCTGGAGCTGGCGCGGCCCTACCTGCCGAACGAGGGCGTGCTGGGGGAGATGGTGCTCAGCGTGGGAAAGTCGGCGTGGCTGGCGAAGAACGGGGCCGACGGCATCATCGACATCAGCCCGTTTACCTGCATGAACGGGATCGTCAGCGAGGCCATCTATCCCAAGCTGAGCAAGGACCACGGCGGCATCCCCATCCGCAACTTCTACTTCGACGGGACGCAGTCCGACCTGGACCGCGACCTGGGAATCTACATGGAGCTGGCGCGCTCCTACCGCGAGAAGAAGACCTACCCGCGGAAATATCCCGAATACTTCGCGGTGACGGCGTAGCGGAACGGGCCGGCCGGTCGCCCGTTCATTCTTCCCTTTGGAAATTTGGCCAGGGGTCGCCCCAAGAGGCGCGGCGGGCGGCGCGGTAGATCTCCTTCTGCGAGCGGCCGATGGCGGGACGCTCCACGCCGGAGGAAGTACAGAGCGTCAACTGCACATGGCCGGGGCGCGTCTGTGGGTGGCGGACAATGCGCGCGGACGGCAGGGTGACCGCGGCCTTGCCGGCAACCAGATAAGAAAATTTCTCGTCTTCGTGGCCCAGGGCGGCGGCCTTGGCGCGGCGGTGGGCGGAGGTGCGCTCCACGCGGGCGGCGAAGTGACACCAGTCACCGGCGCCGGCCAGCGGACAGGCCAACTGGTGAGGACAGGGGGCAACGAGATGCGCGCCGTGGGAAATGAGCCAGGAACGGGCGTCGAGGAGGCGGGCGAAGTTCCTTGGCGTGCCGGGCTCGACGATCGCCAGCAGGATGGAGGAAGAATTCCAGGCGGAGGCGACGAGCGCATGGGCAGCGCGCGGGCTAAGCTCGCCAAGGGCGTAGGAGAGAACCACGAGATCGTGCGGCTCGAGGGCGCGAGGGCGCTCGAGGTCGGCGGCGATCCAGGCGGCGGAGCGGAACGCGGCGTGGGGAGCGGAGGACGCGAGGCGGCGGCCGAGGGTCAGGAGCGCGGCGTCGCGCTCGACGAGAGTGACGCGTGTAATCTCGGGAAAGGTTTCGCAGGCTGCCCAGGCGGCTGTACCGGGTCCGGCGCCGAGGTCGAGCACGGAGCGGATGCGAAAAGTGGGTGCGGCTTCGCGCATGCCGGAGAAGACCAGAGCGTTGGCGGCGAAGGTGGCAGGAAGGCGCACGGCGAGGTAGGCGGCACGGGCGGCGGAGGAATCGAGCGGAGCGCGCGCGAATTCGCGGGCGCGGTACTGCGCGGAGAGGCGGGCGGAGGCGCGCGCTAGTTCCCCGCCGGGAACGATGGAGGTCTCGGCCTCGATGGCGCGGCGCAGGGGCTCGGGAAGCTGCATGGCGACGGTTAAGATAGCACCATGACCTATCGCGGCCGGCTGGCGCCCTCTCCCACAGGGTACCTGCACGTGGGGCACGCGCGCACCTTCTGGACGGCGCAGGAGCGGGCGCGCCGGCACGGAGGGACGCTGGTCCTGCGCAACGAGGACCTGGACGCGCAGCGGTCGCGGCCGGAGTTCGCGGCGGCGATGCTCGAAGACCTGCGCTGGCTGGGGATCGCGTGGCAGGAAGGGCCGGACGTGGGTGGGCCGTACGCGCCCTACGCGCAGAGCGAGCGGCGGGCGTTCTACCTCGAGGCGTGGCGCAAACTGCTGGCGGCAGGATTTCTCTACCCGTGCACCTGCTCACGCAAAGACCTGGCGGAGATGGCGCAGGCACCGCACGCCGACGACGAGCCGCTCTACCCGGGGCGGTGCCGGCCGGACGGGCCGACGGTGTTTCCGCATGCAGATCCCGCGGGAGTGAACTGGCGGATGCGCGTGCCGCAGGGAGAGACCATCACCTTCGACGATGGGCGGCAAGGGCGAGTGTCATACGTGGCGGGAAAAGATTTCGGCGACTTCCTGGTGTGGCGGCGGGACGACGTTCCTGCCTACCAGTTGGCGGTGGTGGTGGACGACGCGGCGATGAAGATCAGCGAGGTGGTGCGCGGCGCCGACCTGCTGAAGTCCACGGCGCGGCAGATCCTGCTGGCGCGGGCGCTGGGCCTCCCGCTTCCCTCTTACTTCCACTGCGAACTGGTGAACAACGCCGCCGGGGTGCGGCTGGCGAAGCGGCACGACGCGCTGAGCCTGCGCGCGCTGCGGGCCGGGGGCGTCACCCCGGAGGAGGTGCGCGGCGCGTGGCACGATGCCGCGGCCCTGGCCGGGCTGGAAACGCGCGCCCGCGCCGGTCGCGGGTAAACGCGGTCAGCGCAGGCCGTAGAAGCGCCCGATGGCGGTGATCTGGTCGCGGATGAGGGCGCGCTGGCGGGTGCGGAAATCGTCCGAGATGGGAAGCTGGCGGCCGCTATCGACGCGGAAGTAGTAATCCTTGTAGTTCACCCCATCCACCACGTAAAGGTCCTGGCCGTCGCCGCTGAGCTCGCCGTAAACGGGCCCGTAGCTGGAAGCGATGAGGTAGGAGCCGGCCTGGTAGTCCTTCTGCTCCTCCAGGGTGGAGGTAAAGAGCGGGCGGCCATAGATGCCGTTGCGCTCCACCGGGCGCTGGCCGAGGAGGTAGTACAGGCTGGGGGTGATGTCGCTGACGAAGGCGGTGTTGTCGGCGTCCCAAACAACCTGCGACCTGAGGGAGGCGGGGAGGTGAATGATGAGGGGGATGCGCACGATCTCAGGGAAGAGGGCGTAGGCGTGGCCCCAGCGCCCGCGCTCGCCGAGAGAATCGCCGTGGTCGGAGGTGAGGATGATGATGCTGTTGTCGTAGATGCCCTGCTGCTTCAGGAAGGCGATGAAGTTGCCGAAGCATCCGTCCATGCGGCGGACGCGGGAGGCGTAGGGGGGGTCGAAGCCGGGAGGATAAGAGGCGCCGGGAAGGGTGGAACGTCCCTCGCGGCTGATGACGCTGACGTGGATGTTCTGCGGCTGGGTGTAGATGAAGAGAGGCTGGGGATCGTGGCGCTCGCGCAGGCGGGTGGTGACTTCGTCGAGGGTAGTGCAGAAGTCGTAGTTCATGGTACTGCTGTCGGCATCGAGATCTCCTGCACCGGGCGAAGGACCGAGGACGGTTTCGAGAATAGCGTCGCGGCTGACCCACTCCTGGTAGTTCTCGTGCTGCAGGAGCTTCTGCAGAGCGTTCATGGGCGCGAAGGGCGTGACGTACTGCTTGTGAAGCATCAGGCCGCCGACCCAGATGGCGGGCTCGGAGAGGCCGGTGCCGCCGTAGTGGGTGAAGGCGTCGCGGAAAAGGACGCTGTCGCGGGCGAAAGCGGCGATGTTGGGAGTGAAGTCCACGTCCGGGTCGTAGGGAGCGAGGTAATCGCGGCGCAGGCTGTCGATGACAAAGATGAAGATGTTGGGCTGCGGGACGGTCGCGGCGGTCCAGTTCTGCACCAGCCTGATGTCGACGGGCGCGACCGGGCGGGAGTGCGGAATGTTCGTGTTGTCGGCGAGGAAGGAGTAGAAAGAGCCGCCCTGGCGCGAGCCCGCCTGCGAGGGCGCGAAGAGGTCGTCCACGGTGCGGAAGGAGACGTCGTAGTCGGCGTAACTATCGAGCGTGGCGGCGACGGGGGAGGCACGGATTTCGCCGACAGGCTGGCGAGGCTCGAGGTTGGCCAGCGTCACGTAGGCGGCGAGCACCGCCAGTGCCACGCCGTACATCAGCCATGGACTGCGCCGCCGGGCGCGCGCCGCCAGCGCATAGAAGGAAGCAAAAGCCACGCCCCAGTAGGCGACGACGATCAGCTTCTGGAAGAGAAACTCCCAGTCGAAGACCGTGGCCCGGGCCTGCAGCCAGGCGGTGACGAGGACGACGGCGGCGAGGAAGCCGAGGCGCAGCGGCCAGCGCGCGTTCTCCAGGAAGCGGAAGGGCATGAAGAGCAGCGTGAGCCCGCTGGGCATGGGCCCGTCGGCGGAGCGCACCAGGCGCACGTTCGTCCCCAGGGCATAGGCGACCAGAGCGAGAGCGGAGACGAGAGCGATGAGAGAGGCGCGCGCGCCGGTGAAGGAGATGGGCAGAAAGACCACGGTGCGGAGGACGAACCACGCGGCCGCCACTGCGGCCAGCGCGCCGCCGAGCAACTGCAGCCGGGAATGGCGCTTCTCCCCCGCGAGCGCGGCGAGCGCGGCGACCAGCGCAAGGAGGACGAAAGCGACGAGGAACAGGAGGAGGTGCGAGGTTACGCTCCAAAGGAGGGCCGCGCCCCAGGCGCGCGCGGGGAACCGCTCCCGCCCCGCCATCAGGCTGCGGACAAAGACGACGGCAGCGTAGGTGAAGGCGACGAACAAGGCGGCCTGCCAGGCGGCGCCGAAGATGCGCGCATCGCTTTCCGGCGGGCCGTCGGACCAGCGCAGCTCGCGGCGGTGCCCGATGAAGTCGATGGCTGCCAGCCAGAAACACGGCAGCAGGAAGACCAGAAACCAGTACAGGCTGGAGCGGTCGTTGGAGAGCCGGGAGAGCAGGGGGTGAAGCAGCAGGGCGATGCCGCCCGCCAGGCCGGCTCCGGCAAAAGCGAAGGCCAGGGGCCGCGCGGGGCCGCGCCGCAGATCCGGAACGATGGTGAGGAGCGCCACCGCCCAGGCGGCAAAGAACAGATAGGCGTGCAGGCGGGTGAAAGTGGTCAGCCAGGGCAGCAGCCCCCCGAGGTTGACCTGCTGGTAGGTGAAAGGAATGTAAGTGAGCAGGCAGTAGCCGACGGTCAGCAGGATGTAAACGGCGAAGGCCGCGCGGGCCAGAAGCAGGAGGGGACGCGGCAAGGTCATTTTTTGGTGGTCTTCGAGGCCGCGAGCAAGGCATCGCGGCGGGCACGCGCTCGCTGATCGTCGGGGCGGAGTTCGACGATCCGCGTGTACTGGCGGAGGGCCTCGGCGTCGTCGTTCTCCTTCTCGGCGATGCGCGCCAGCAGGACATGGTAGTCGGGGTCGTTGTCAGCGAGTTTGACGCCGCGCTGCAGGTACGCCTTGGCCTTGTCGAGATTGTTGTCGTGCAGCTCGATGAGGCCCATGGCGAGCAGCGCGCCGCGGCTGTTGGGGTCCTTGGCGAGCACCTGCTGGGCCTCCTGGCGCGCTTCCGGGACCTTTTCGAGGCGCAGCAAGCAGCGGGAGAGGCCGACACGCAGATCGTTGTACGCGGGAGCGATGTCGAGGCCCTGCTGGTAGAGTTGCGCCGCGCGCGCGAAGTTCCCCGTCATCTCGAGGGCGTGGGCGAGAAAGAAATAGGAGTCGGCATTTTTGGGGTCGAGCTTGAGGCAGCGCTCGTAGGCGGCGATCGCTTGCGGGTAGAACTGCTCCCCCAGCTTCCAGTAGATCTGGCCGATGCGGGGGCAGGCATCGAGGGGGGTCGGGGAGTCGTTCATGAAGCGCTCCCACATCGCGGCCTCGTCGCGGTAGTTGCCGAGGTGGCCGTAGATCCTGGCCAGGCGGCCGAGGTAGATGGGGTTGTCGGGGTAGGCCTGGGAGAGGGTCTGGTTGGGCGCGAGGGCCTCGGCGTAGCGTTCCTGACGGAGCAAGGCGCGGCTCTGCGCCTCCAGACGGTTCGCCTCCTCGGGAGTGAGGGTGACGCGCTTCTGGGCCTCCCCGCGGAAAAATCCGCGGTGGGCGATCGCCGCCCAGTAGATCACCCCCAGAAGCAGCAAGGGC
>Ga0315268_10007739_pt1 | contig 11282 bp, 8 predicted proteins | sample C1_top_MG_FD_204535 | JGI IMG/M metagenome (GOLD analysis project Ga0315268, IMG submission 204535) | Sediment microbial communities from Yellowstone Lake, YNP, Wyoming, USA - C1_top | ecosystem: Environmental > Aquatic > Freshwater > Lake > Sediment | place: USA: Wyoming | collected 2017-08-01 | reverse complement strand
GAGGAAATCTACGACCGCACCATCCAGCTTTTCAAGCTGTCCGAGGACCCCGGCGTGCTTCTTCCTTCCGCCATAAACTTCGAGGGCTTCATACTTTCGCACGATCTGGAAAATGTGAGGCCGTTGCCCACCGACGCCGTTCACAGGTTCCTCGGAAGGCCGAACGCCAAGTACAGGCTGGACCCATCGGACCCCACCACCTTTGGGGCCATTGCAACTCACGATAGCTACTACGAGTTCAGGATGCAGCAGGTGGAGGCCATGGAGAGGGCGCTGGACGCATTCAGACGAATGGAAGACGAGTACGAAGCCATAAGCGGGAGGCGCTATGGCGCCGTCGATGCCTACAACACCCAAGGCGCTGACTGCGTGGCCGTGGTCAACGGCTGCACCGCAGGCACCATGAGGGCAGCAGCCAAGGAAATCAACAGGGCGGGTGGGAACGTCGGCGTCCTGGCTGTGAAGCTGTATAGGCCATTTCCTTCTGAAGATATCCTGAAGCACTTGGAGGGCGCCAAGGTTGCGATCGTAATGGACAGAAGCCTCAGCCTTGGAGCCCCTTCGGCCCCGTTGGCTGAAGATGTGGGCGCCGCGCTCAGGGCTGGCGGTCGAAACCTACGTCTTCTCAGCGTCATCTACGGCATAGGCGGCCGAGACTTTTCCGTAACGGACGGCAGAAGGGTCTTTGACCTAGCCAAGGGTGGGTTTGAGTTATCGCGAAAGCCCGTCATGTACGGGGTGAAAGAGTAGATGCTGGAACCAATAAAGGGACTGAAGGAACTTCCTTCGGAAGAACCACTTGCTCCCGGGCACAGGCTTTGCGCCGGATGTGGCGCCTCCATGGTCGTCAGGCAGGTCCTCCTTGCGGCCCCCAAAGACACGGTCGTGGCTACAGCCACGGGATGCCTTGAGGTGTCGACCGCCCTGTACCCCCATTCGGCGTGGAACAGGCCGTGGATACATTCCGCCTTCGAGAACGCGGCGGCCGTCGCTTCGGGCATCGAAGCTGGGTTCAAGGCCCTCTCAAGGCGGGGCGAAGGAGGCCTCCATCCGATAGTGGTGTTCGGTGGCGACGGCGGAACATATGACATAGGCCTTCAGGCGCTTTCGGGGGCCATCGAGAGAGGTCACCGTTTCCTGTACGTCTGCTATGACAACGAGGCCTACATGAACACTGGGATACAAAGGTCAGGAGGCACACCGTACGGAGCCTGGACGACGACCACGCCCTTCGGAACAGTGAGAGCAGGGAAGACGGAAACTAAGAAGGACCTCGTAGCCATAGTGGCCGCCCACCACGTGCCCTACGCCGCCACAGCGTCCATTTCACATTGGAAGGACCTGATGAACAAGGTGCGCAGAGCGCTCAACAAGGACGGGCCCACATTCATTCATGTGCTTGCGCCGTGCACTAGGGGATGGCGCTTCGATAACGCCAAGACAGTGAAGATCGCAAAGATGGCCGTAGAGACTCGCTTCTTCCCCCTTTATGAGGTCGAGGACGACGTGTATCGGATAACGGTTCCCCAGCCCAATCCCAAGCCAGTCGAGGAGTACCTGAAGCTTCAGGGCAGGTACCACCACCTGCTTACTCCCGCTTACCAAGAAGCGTTGGAGTCGCTAAAGGGAGAAGTGGACGCCAACTACAGGAGGCTGGAGAAGCTTTCACAACTTACCGCTGAGATGGCCTCTACCAGTTAGACTTCCTGTCCAGCAGGCCCCTGCGCACGGCTATGCTGCGGATGTAGACGAAGAAGGCGTTGAAAAAAGCCGTACGCAGCTGAGGTGATCACGAGGCCTGCCAGAATGGCGAGGCTGGGTCCACCTAGAAGGCTCTCCCTGGCCAGCTTAACGAAGTAATACGCGGGTGTAATATAGGCTAGCCATGAGACCTGAACGGGCAAGAAAGAAGGGGGAAAGAGGACTCCTCCGAGGATCCCTAGAAGCGAAGGGAGGCCGTCAGCGAATGCGAACACAGCGGTCTCAGAGAGTATCCCCGCGCCGTACATGCAGAAGCCGATGCTGTGAAGGCGAAGTATCCCAGAATGAAGGCAAGGATCAGCGCCGGAAGGTCAACTTTGGACAAAAGGGCGACGTCGATCCGAAGCACATGTCTTATGACCAGATCCGAAGCGAAGAGGGTTACGACGAAGCTCAAAGCGGCGTTCAAGAAGGACGCGAGAGAACGCCCAACGAGGTAGAGGGGAAGGCTAGGCGACGCCAAGTAGATGTGCTTCAAGGCCTCATAGTGTTCTCTGCCGTCGTGGATCAGCCAACCTAGGTCTTTCATCTGTGCTGTGGGCATGATGAAAAGGGCGCTTCCCAAAAATGATGTACCTGAGGTTATCAGGCGCGAAGCCCCCGTGACTGTGCCGATGAAGAGGTAGGCAAAGACGCCAACGAAGAACGTGAACAGTGGTCTGAGCACGAGGAACCCTATGAACAGGACGGGGTCGGTCCACTTACCGTTTCTAAGAATGTGTATTTCCATGTACATTCCCATTCGGAGCGCTAACAGCATCCTCGGTCCAACCTGCTCCCACAGCATCAGGCCCGCTGTGGGTGTACAGGTATTCATCCCTCATCTGCTGCCAGGAGGCGTCCGCGCTCACGGCAAACGGTTGGCCGCGCAGGCACACCAAGGCCCGCGCGTAGGCGGCCTTCACGTTTAGGCGGAGGGAGCGGCGCCACGTCGAAGGTTCCCTCATATATGCTGGCAAAGTTTATTGTGGAACTATATGAACGTTGGCGGCGAAGGTACGTTGTAGCCTAACTCGGTTGAACACATACTATGCCGTGGAGGGCCGCCCTCCCTACCGCCCTATCGACATGAACCTGTTGTACAGCATGACCTTGAGGGAGGCCTCCACCTTCTGAGACGCGAACCTCCTCGCCCTCAGCCCCTCCCCCAGGACCCCCTTGAGGGACGAGAAGGCCACCTCCTTCCGTACTCCTTCATCTCCTTCCACCGTTCGTAGCCCACCCTCCGCACCAGGAGGACCTCCTCAGGGGGGATCCGTGATCCTCCGCCTGGCGTGGGTGAAGTGCATCTCCTCCAGTGGCTTTATGTGTTCCGAGAGGGCCCTCGTCACCCCCTGCACCTCCCTGTACGTCATGTCGAAGCCCACCTTGATTGAGGAAGGCCAGGAAGGAGACGTACGATTCCGGGAACCTGTAGGGCCTCCCCTCCTTCCGCTCGTTCATCTCATCCACCTCCTCCTTCCATGCGGATAAAGCCGAAGTCCATCAGGGAGCATCCCCTCTCTATCAACGCCTCGTTGTAGTCGTGCCAGTCCATCCCCAGAGGCGTAGCGGAAGGCGAAGCCCTCCACCGCCTATCAAGGAATCAGACGATTCCCCCTGACACTTTGGCAAAGACGGTTAGGCTACAACGTAGCGATTCGAGAAACTCATTTAAGCATAGGCCAGCGATACTATCAACGGTATTAGCATTTTGAAAAAGGTTGGCTTAATCGGGCTTGGCAACATGGGTCTACCCATCGCTAACAGGATAATTCAGGCAGGGTTCACGCTCATAGCGTATAACAGGACGAAGACCAAGCTGGATGCCCTTCGGGGCAAGGCCGAGATGGTAGGTTCCCAGAGGGAGGTGGCTGAGAAGGCCGACTCCATAGTGATAACGGTGGCCGATACGACGGCCGTCGAAGATGTCATGTTCTCCTCTCAGGGCATGTATGAACGGATCGCGGCGGGAAAGACGGTCATCAACTGCAGCGACATCCTGCCATCCACATCTAAGAAGACAATGGAGAAGCTCCGCCGGAAGAACATCAACTACTTGGAGGTCCCGCTGGTGGGAGGCCCCGTGCAGGCAAAGACGGGAGAACTTGTGGCGATGGTTTCGGGCGAAAGGTCTAGATACGAGGAGAACTTGGACGTGCTGAAGACCTTCGCTTCCAAGGTCTTCTACATCGGTCCCGTGCCAGGGGCCCTGTACATCAAGCTGGCGTTGAACCATATGGTGGCGGCGTACGCGCAATCGATAGCCGAAGGCTCCGTGCTTGTGGAAAAGGCTGGCCTTGATCCATCTCTGCTGATACAGATACTTAACTCCACTGGTTTCAAGACGAGCTTCAGCGAGATCAAGGGAATGAAGATGGTGAAGGAGAACCTGGAGCCCACCCTGTATCTCAAGCATATGCTGGCCGATTTGAACCTCACTGATCAGACCGCCCAAGAAATGCGCATCTACATGCCCCTTCTGCTGCAGGTAAGAGGTTCATATTTGGGGGCGTACAACATGGGCTACGGCGACAGGGACTACTCGGCCATCGTAAAGTTCATTCGAGATATAAACAAGGTCAGATAGATGGGCCCGAACCGCCCGCGGAAAAACTCTTAATTACCTTAGCTATTGAAGGGCACATCGGCAGGTGGGGTGTCGGAGCGGTTACGAGCTCGCCTGCAGAGCGAGTCCACGTGGGTTCAAACGCCGCACTTGGCTTGGCTAGGAGGCTGAAAGTCCCACCCCCACCTCCATCGTCAAGCGGGCTTCCCATTAGTTAGTAGCATGCAGGGCACGTTACTGTCACAAAGCCCTGGCCAGTGCCCCTTACTTGTTCCTCTTGACGACTATCCGCGTGTAGCCGTTCTTTGGCTCGGCGCCCACAAATAGGTGCCCTCGGCGCTCGGCCCAAGCCCTGATGTCGGAGACTGCCGCAGGGTCTGTAGCCAGCACTTCGAGCGTCTCTCCAGGCGCCACCTGGGTTATGAATTTGTTCACTTCGAAGACGGGAATGGGGCAAGCAAGCCCCCTTACGTCCAAGGTCTTCGTAGTTCTGGCCGCCAATTCGCTCAGAGAGCCATAGGTTCTTGCAACAATATTAAGCGTTGCTTGAGTTCCTACGTTAAGGCGACGACGCCAAAGATGGACACGGACACATTGTCGTCCATGACTTCAAACTTCTCCACGTAGCTGGGAGCGAGGGCGCCAGCCGCCCCTATCCAAGCGGACGCCCACCCCCTGAACGGTGCGGGCTTGCGCTTGAAATCTGGTCAGAAGGACGACTCGCACCCAAAGGTGTATGGATTTCCGGGAAATATGGGGGTTCCTAATGAGATGAGTAAGGCAGAGTATGGCGATCATGCTGCCCAGCAGAATTGAAATGTGCCATAAACCGAATCGTCGATGAGCGTCAAGCGTCGTTCGCCCGCAAAAGCCCTTCCGAAAGGCGGCAGCCATATGAAGCGCGCCGTACGCCTCCGCGCCCCTTCACCTTTCGAGCAGCGACCGCAGAGACGTGAGGCTGAAGACACTGGGCGAGATATCGGGATGGGCCCTTTGGCGGTCCAAGAGCACCGCAAACCAGCCAGCCTCCCTCGGCGAATCAAAATCGGCCTTGACGTCGTCCCCTACGTGGGCTATTTCCGTCGGCTGCACGTTCAACGACCCCGCCACCTTGTCGTAGAAGTCTTTCCTCTTCGCCGTCAAGCCGAAGGTGGAGACGGCCGAGTAGACGGCTTCGACTTTGATGCCAAGGCGGGGGGTCACCAGGGCAAGGAACTCGTCAGAGGCGTTGCTGCAGATGACAAAGCGATACCTGTCCTCGAGCTCCCTCAGGGCAGCCACATCTGGATAGACTTTCATCCTCTTGCCGGCCTCCTCTACGGCCAGACCCAGCTGGTCGGCCAGGCCGAACCTTTCAAACCAGTATCGTGGCGAGTACCAGCGCACATCCGTCTTGCCAACCTGCTCGTATGCCCCGTAGACCTCGTCCTTGGCTTCCGATAGCCATATCCCGTGGCGCTTCGAATACAACAGCGGCACCACCTCAAGCCAGAAGTAGTCCATCATGTCCTGGCTCACAAGGGTGCCGGCAAAGTCTAGCGAGACTACTTTGACCAAGGACGAATGCGGCTCACCTTCGTCCGTGTATTTAAAGCTGGCCCCTTCAGCCTCCTGCTCCTCAGAGGCAGCGCGCACGCCCTAGTGTCCGGACCTCTTCCTGTTGAAGTAATCTTTGAAGCCTGTGGCGTGCATCGTGATGATCCACGTAGTGAGCTCATCGGCCGGGACCCAGCTGTACGAAGGGATCGAGCCAAAGAGATCCTTGACCACCCTGCTCGCAGAGGCGTCGGCAGGCTCGGACCCGATTATTTGATACCATTTCTTGTAGATGAACCTGTTGAGCTCGAACAGACGGCCGACGTCAGCCTGCGGCCCATAGTGGGGGATCAGGAGGAGACGCGGCGATTCGTCCTGGAGCCTCTTCAAAGTCTCCATGGACTCCTCATACCTGAAGGAGGGCAGAGGGCTGGCTGGCCAAAGGGTGTCCCTTTCCTGCACGTACATGCCGACGGCGTCGCCGGTGAAGATGGACTTCGTTTCCTTGTCAAGGACAGCCATGTGGTAGGGGGCATGGCCGGGAGCGTAAAGGACCTGCAGATGGCGGCCGCCCACGTTCAGGACTTCTTGGTCATCCACTTCCACAATCCTCTCCGCTGGAAGAGGCCTCATTTCACCCCAGAGCTCATAGAGAGGGCCAAGCACCGAAGCTGCGCCAATGACTAGCTTCCTAGGGTCGATCAAGTGCCTGCCTCCGCCGTTGTACACCACCACTCGGGCGTTGGGAAGGCGGTCCATCATCTTCCAAGCGCCTCCCGCGTGGTCGAGGTGAACGTGAGTCGCCACAAGGTACTTGACGGCCTCGGGATGAGCCCCCACGTCCTTGAGCAGGCTCAACGTCTCGTCGACGGTGTTCGACGGGCCCGGCTCCACAAGGGCGTATTCATCGTTCGCGCCCACCAAGTACGTGGAGAGCACCCCGGGCTTGCCGACAGTGCCCAAGTAGAAGAGCCCTTCGCCCAGCCTCATCATTCTGGCTTAAGGGTGTCAGGAAGCAAGCAATAACCGTTGTTCAACTAGCGGAGCGACATGTTATTAGCTGCCACGACGTCAAGGGCTCGGAAAGAAATGGAGGTCGGAGAAGAGAGGGTGGAGGCGGCTGCAGAGCTGGCTGTGCGTAAGCTAAAGGACCTCGACGCCCGTTCGGAGAAGGACGTGCAGGCGGCCAAGCAGGAGGCCGCCCACGACGTTCAAAGCTCTCGCATACCGAAAAACTCGGATCTCCTTCGTTTTGTTGATGAAGAAGACGGGTACCTCAGGGCGCTCCTTACAATAAAGCCCAGGCGCAACCTCTCGGGCATAGCTGTAGTGGCAGCGATGACAAAGCCTCTACCTTGCCCGCCTCAAGCCCAGTGTCTCTACTGTCCCGGGGGGATGGCCGTGAGCTCTCCCAAGTCGTACACGGGCAGAGAGCCCGCGGCGCTGCGAGGAGCGCAGAACGGCTATGACCCCTTCCTGCAGGTGACCAGCAGGCTTCGCCAGCTCGAAGATATAGGTCACAGCACGGCCAAGGTTGAGCTCATCGTGATGGGGGGTACCTTTCTCAACTTCGGCGTGGATTACCAAGAGGCCTTCGTAAAGGGCCTGTACGATGCTCTCAACGGAAGGGGCAGCAAAACGCTACAGGACTCCATAACAGCCAACGAGAAGGCGGACAAGAGGTGCGTGGGGCTGACGGTGGAGACAAGGCCCGACTGCCTGAAGGAGACCGATGTAGATAGGCTGCTGTCCTTCGGCGGCACTAGGGTGGAAATTGGCGTTCAGTCCCTTCATGACGATGTCTTGAAGTACGTTCGAAGGGGTCATACGGTGAAGCAGACAGCGGAAGCCTTCAGGACGGCCAGGGATGCAGGCCTCAAGATCGTGGCCCATATGATGCCCGGCCTGCCGGGTTCGACTTTGGAACGCGACTTCGATTCTTTCAGGACCCTCTTTGAAGACGAGCGTTTTAGGCCTGATATGCTCAAGATCTATCCCACCTTAGTCGTGAGATCTGCGCCCCTCTACGAGATGTACATACGGGGTGAGTACGCCCCGTACGACACGGAACAGATGGTGGATTTGGTGGCCCGTGTAAAGGCCATCACGCCGCCATGGGTCCGAATAATGAGGGTACAGAGAGACATACCAGCCCAGTTGATTGAAGCGGGAATCAGGGCGAGCAACCTGAGAGAGCTGGCACAAGAGCGGCTGCGCAGCGCAGGAGGCAAGTGTTCGTGCATAAGATGCAGAGAAGTGGGCCTCAGGTCTATCCCCCCAGGCAGAAGGGACAACTTCACCCTTAGAAAGAGAGCGTACTACGCCTCGGGAGGCGAGGAGCACTTCTTTTCATACGAAGACGAGGAAGGGGACCTCGCGGCCTTCCTCAGGATGAGGGTCCCGTCACAGTCAGCCCATCGCCCTGAGATCGATTCCGGCACTGCCATAGTGAGGGAGCTAAGGGTCTACGGGCGACTGGTGGACTTGGGCAAGAGGAGCGCGACCGGTTGGCAGCACAGAGGGTTGGGCGCCCAACTGATGAGAGAAGCAGAAGAAGCAGCCCTATCCTCAGGAAGAACGGAAATGATCGTCATCAGCGCCGTCGGGACAAGGGAGTACTACCGCAGGCTGGGGTACGAACGCAGGGGCCCTTATATGGCGAAGAGACTGCATTGAACTAAGGAAGTGTCTTTGAGCCGTATAATGCGTCGACGGAGGTGCGTTGCAACCCCTCTAGCTTCCTCCCGTCCATGGTCGCGCCAACGCCGGGGCCGCCAAGTTCAGCGAGCGTAGAGGCTACTAGGCCCAAGCGCCTGACGGACGTCCTTATCCTGGACGCTTCGCTCGGGTCCACCACGAAGATTTCGGCGCCGAAGCTGGGCAGCCACCAGGGGTTTTCTTCTTCACCGATGAGCTTTTTCGCACCTTCGGTCAGAGCGAGTCCTCTTGATTCAGCACGCACGACGTGGCCGACGGCCTTGGAGGTTTCGATCAACGAACGCGCCAGCCCTCCTTCTGCGACATCGTGCATGTACTTGACGCCCTGCAGCCTGCCCAAGGCGAGACAGGCTCGCAGGGGCGAGAGGCGCCTCAATTGGGCCAAAGGCAGACGGCTTAGGCCGTTATTGATCCACAATGACTCGTCTAACAGAGGGCCGACGACGAACACTGCATCGCCTTCGGCACACGGTGATGGTTCCCTGTACAGCTGCCCGATGCAAGTCGTCGACACGATCGGCCGTCGCACCCCGACATAACATCCGGTGTGTCCCGCCAATACGTCGACCTTCCAGCGCTTCGCCTCCCTTCCCAGCCAGCGCGCAATGAGTGCCAGCTTCTCCGAATCGTAGCCCACTGGCAGGTATATTCCCAGAACAAGATGAAGGGGGATAGCGAAGCAGGACGCCACGTCGGCGGCCGCATAATGAAAGCCGAAGAAGCCCAGCTGCTGCGGCGGAAGGCCCACGGCCACGTCGTGCGAGAGCACCATGCTGCCCCAAGCCTCGATGCGACCCCCGTGTGGACCTCTGCGACCTCCCAGCGGCAAATGGCTCAGCACTAGCTCCTCCAACCGTTCATCGGCCAGCTTTCCCAACTCCAGCCTGACCACAGCCGCTTTCACCTCTCCTTTGATTCAGGTTCAGGGAAACGCAGTTCGTTCTGCACTTGAAGGCTCACCTGCTTGCCCACCGACCATTCGAGCTCGCCTGCCTTCGCATCGTCGAGGGTCACCTGAATCGTCTCTGTGCCTACGTCGACTACCGCGCTCCAGTCGTTCTTTCCTCTCGTCAGCGAGACAAGCGTTCCGATAAGGCCGGAAGCAGGCGGAGCGGATATGACCGCATCGTTGCGGCGGAAGGCTATAAGGCCTCCTCCCGCTCGGTCCTTCACTACGTTATAGCCTATGAACCAAGCCACGAAACTCGTGGAAGGGGAGGCTTCTATCTCGCGAGGCCTTCCCACCTGCAACACCCTGCCGCCGCTCATCACGGCGATCCTGTCGGCCACGAGGAAGGCCTCCTCATGGTCGTGGGTCACGTAGACGGTCGTGATCCTCAGAGCCCTCTGGATCCTCTGCACCTCAAGACGGAGCTCATCCCTGAGCCTGGCGTCCACCGATGAGAGCGGCTCGTCCAACAGCAAGGCTCGAGGGTCGGCGACAAGGGCCCTCGCCAAGGCCACCCTCTGCCTCTGTCCTCCGCTCAGCTCATGGGGGAACCTATCCTCCACGCCCTCCAGCCTCACCAGGGCGAGGGCCTCCCTCACCTTGTCCTTCATACGAGCCTTGTCTTCCTGCCTGGCCTCAAGCGGATAGGAAACGTTGCCGAAGACGTCCAGATGAGGGAAGAGCGCCGTCGTCTGGAAGACCATCCCAATTCGCCTGCGGGAGGGATGGAGGGCCGTAACGTCTTCATCGCCCATAATCACCCGACCCGAAGAGAGCTCGACCAGCCCGGCCAATGCTCTCAGCAGAGTCGTCTTGCCGCAGCCTGAAGGTCCTAGCAGGACGAGGAGCTCCCCATCCTGGATCTCAAGAGAGACATCCTTCAGGGCGAAGGTTCGCCCGTATCGCACAGTAATGCCCCTGGCCGTCAGTTCAACCAAGCGACAGCTCCTCCTGAAGGCGAAAGGCGACGGCGAAGATGGCAAAGCTGGCAAGCACGAGCAAAGTGGAGAGGGCGTAGGCCTCCTGAGTCATCCTCAGACCCAAGAGCTGATACACAGCCACCGTCATCGTCGTGTACTCCGGGGTCACAAGGAAATTGGTAGCGGCGAACTCGCCCAAGCTCGTAGCAAAGGCGAAGGCACCCGCAGCGACAAAGCCCGCCCAGGTGAGAGGAAGCTCCACTCGAAAGAGAGCGTCGGCACGACTGCTGCCTGATACGCTTGCGGCTTCTATCAGCTCGGAAGGGACCTTTGAGAGGCTGTTCGACAGGAAGCGCACCGTCAGGGGCAGAGCAACAAGCACGTGTGACGCTATGATGAGTGGCCATATCAAGTTAAAGGGAGGCTGGGACTCGAGCGCCACGTAGAGGGCAAAGGCTGTCGTGACGGGCGAGAACATCATCGGCAGAAATAGGAACAGCTCGTATTTCCTGCCTGACCTGAAGACGCGCAGGGTCAAGTAGGCGGAGATCAGCCCTAGGCTCACGGCCAACGCCGACGTTATGGCGGCGAAGAAAACGGTGTTGAAGACGATGCTTTGCAGCGGAATTCCTAGACGTGTCGTTACGATCGTGGAGGCTAGCCGAGCGTAGCTGTCAAAGCTCCAGCCCTCCCGGCCGCTGAGAGACTCGAGCGCCAGACCTACGATGGGCGCGAAGAGGAAGAAGCCCACGGGGGCCATGTACATCAGGACGCTCAGCGTCGAAGCCCTACGCCTCCTAAGGCTGAGCCCTTCCTGCGTGAAAGCCGACCCCGTGCTGGCCGGGGTCCT
>Ga0315268_10007738_pt1 | contig 11283 bp, 11 predicted proteins | sample C1_top_MG_FD_204535 | JGI IMG/M metagenome (GOLD analysis project Ga0315268, IMG submission 204535) | Sediment microbial communities from Yellowstone Lake, YNP, Wyoming, USA - C1_top | ecosystem: Environmental > Aquatic > Freshwater > Lake > Sediment | place: USA: Wyoming | collected 2017-08-01 | reverse complement strand
CCTGCTAACCTGGCGTGGGGAGAGAGAGCTATGGCACACGAAGTGGCACATCTGGTGACATACCAGATGACATACAATCCCTACAGCGATATACCGACCTGGCTCAACGAGGGGCTGTCGATGTACGCAGAAGGACCCTTGGATCCCACTTTTCAATCCTTGCTAGATAGAGCGATATCTGAAGACACACTGATTTCAGTGCAATCCATATCAAGCAACTTCCCGGCCAGCGCAACGGAGGCAGAGCTATCCTATGCCGAAAGCTACAGCCTGGTCGAATTCCTGATTACAACTTATGGACGAGATAAAATGCTTAGCCTGTTAAGCGTCTTCAAACAAGGTTCAACATACGATAACGCCCTGCAGGAGGTCTACGGTTTCGATACCAAAGGGCTGGACAATTTGTGGCGACAAAGCCTTGGCCTGGGTCCTCGCGAAGAAGCCCCTACGCCACAGCCTACGCTCAAAATAGACTTCCTCGGTTGCCACGCGGCTTCAGCCACCACTTCTCATGACAGCGCAGCAGGACTTGGAATATTGGGTATATTCTTGCTGCCAGTGATCGGAGAAATTATTCGAGTTAGAGCACAGCGAGGCAAAAGATGAGAAGGGCGCTGCTAGTACTTCTGTCTTTGCTAATTTGTGGCTCAACTTTGTTATCCCTGCTGGGGGGTGGATGCGCACTAAACAAAGACACCCTCAATCTCTTTGGCACCAGCCCGTCAACTCTAGATCCCGCCATGGCGCAGGACCTCGAATCCCTGGAATACATCGTCGAAATATTCAGCGGACTGGTTTGCTTCAACTCAGACCTCAAACTAACACCAGACATCGCCGAGAGGTGGGAGGAGAGCAGCGACGGCACAATCTATACATTTCATCTTCGTGAGGGCGTAAAATTTCACAGCGGAAAAGAAGTCACCGCCAACGACTTCAAATATTCCCTGGAACGGGCCTGCGACCCTTCAACAAGGTCACCGACAGCTGAAACTTATCTCGGCGACATTGTGGGAGTAAAAGAGAGACTCCAAGGCAAGTCAAAAGAGATCAGCGGAGTTAAGGTTATCGACGACTACACCCTCCAAATCACCATTGACGCTCCTAAAGCGTATTTCCTGTCCAAGCTCTCCTACCCTACAGCTTTCGTCTTGGACAAAGCCAATGTAGAATCGGGTGTGAGCTGGTGGAAAAAACCAAACGGAACAGGGCCATTCAAGCTCAGGGAATGGCAGGCAGGCAAACTCATTATCCTGGAGAGAAACGACCTCTATTACCTAGAGCCGGCAAAGTTGCAGCAGGTCGTCTTCTATCTCTCAGGAGCGCCAATGCCCATGTATGAAGAAAATAAGATTGATGTCAGCCCCGTGTTCATAGGAGACATTGAGAGAGCGCTTGACCCATTCAACCCCTTAAACAAGGAGCTCTCCATCACTCCTGGGTTCAGCCTGTATTACATCGGTTTCAACTCAGCCAAGCCCCCATTTGACGATGTCAAGATAAGACAAGCGTTCTCGTATTCCATAGACAAGGACAAGATAGTAGAACTCTCGCTTAAAGGCATAGTAAGAAAAGCTGAAGGCATATTGCCACCTGGCATGCCAGGCTACAATAAAGATATTAAAGGGCTAGACTTCGATGTGGAGCGAGCGAAGCAATTGATTTCAGAATCGAAATACGGTGATGTCGCTAACCTGCCTCCTATCACTCTTACCACTGCGGGGATGGGCATTGCGTCGCGCATAGATGCTGCTTTGGTTGATATGTGGCAGGACAACCTGGGAGTGAACGTAGAGGTAAGGCAACTGTTGCCCGATAGATATTTCTCTGACATCATGGATGAAAAGAATGAGATGTTCACCTACAACTGGGGGGCTGATTATCCTGACCCACAAAATTTTCTCGATATCCTGTTTCACAGTGGTACCCAAAACAATGTGGGAGAATATTACAACCCTGAAGTAGATGCTATGTTAGAACAGGCAGCAGTGGAACAAGACCCTGATGTCAGATTGAGCTTGTACCAGCAGGCGGAGCAGGTGATGGTGAACGATGCAGCTTGCCTGCCAATATTCTTCAACGTTGACTATACTTTGGTCAAGCCCTATGTTAAGAACCTGCCGCTAATGCCAATGTGGATGCCACGGCTGAGGTACGTGACCATCGAGCCTCACTAGAGGACCCTCTACTTACCACCCGTTTCCCGCCAGACATGATAAATACGCTGCAAGGCTGTGAGATTAGACAGGACTGCTATTATCCACAACACCACTATCATCTGGTTGATGATGAGGCCGATTGCCAGCAGGATAATTCTCTCCGTCCTAGTGAATATACCTACCTCTTCCTTGAGTCCTAATGCCTCAGCCCTCGCTCTAGCATAGCTGGTCACCAATGAGCCCATCAGAGCAGCCCCAATGAGAACTATCTGGTGATATGAACCTTGGCTAGCATAAAAGGCTAACAAGCCCAAAAACAGCGCTGCATCCGAGAAACGGTCGAGAGTTGAATCTAGAAAAGCACCGAATTTAGTGCTGCGCCCTGTAGCGCGAGCCAGTGCACCGTCTAAAAAATCAAACGCTCCTGCGAGCAGCACTAGGAACCCACCCAAAAAGAAGCGACCTGAGGATAATACCCAGGCCACCGCTAGGGTCATAGCGAAACCAAAACAAGTCAATGCGTTGGGGGTTATTCCAGCTCTGGCCAGCAATGCTGCAGGGAATTTGCTAATATGCAGCGCCAGGGTATGACGAACCTTGGCAAGCACAAGATAACTCCTTATCCATTTTCCCAGCGCGATCTTGCAGCAATTTCTGGTAGTAAGACATTACCTTCTGGGCAATCACCTCCCAGCTGTAATCCTTAGCCTTGAGCTTACCCTTTTCCCCCATTGCCTTACGCATCGACTCATCTTGAAGCAATTGAAGGAGCGCGCCGCTAAAAGCCTTCTCATCCCCAGGCTTGACCAATAGCCCCTCAACACCATTAGTGACAAGCCCTGCATAGCCAGGGATGTCTGAGGCAACTATCGGCTTGCCGGTGGCCATCGCTTCTAGCAGGACCATGCCAAAGCTTTCCCATCCTATGGCAGGGGAGCAAAAGATATCAGCAGTATTGTAATACCGAGGCAACTCCTCATAAGATACCCGGTCAGCGAAAACGACGTCCTTCAATTTACGTCTAGCGGCAATCTTTTGATACTTCTTGCACAAGCGTCCAGCTGGGCTGACTACGATGAGACGGCATTGTGGAAACTGCTTCTTTACACGCTCGTAAGCTCCAAGCAGATATTTGAACCCTTTCCTTTTTTCAAGCCTGCCTACGAACAGGATGTTCAACTTCCCATCACGATATTGCTCGATAGGGGGTGCTTTATCGGAAAAACGATTTAGGTCAATGCCATTGGGAATTATCACATAATCGCCGGGAAAATATCTGCTAACAAAATCCCTGGCTGCCTTAGAGACTGCGATCTTGCCATCCAGCTTAGCCATCCACTTCTTAAGCAATGGCTTCCAGATGGTATAACCCCAACTGTTGCTGCGAGAGGCATGAAAGGTGCCCACAATAACCACATTCGAGCAATGGTGTAACACGGAAACAGCTAAAGCTGGCATCATCGGCTCATGGATGTGCACTACATCGAATTTCTCTTGTTCTAGGATCTTCTTTATGCGGTCGGAGAACATCAACATCGGCGACACTGGAGAGCGAACTATAGAGCCGCTTGCGCGGATGGGAACAGGTTTTCCAATAATGATAGCATTATCGCTCGTCTTTCTGGGACGTGATGAGGGTGCAATGATTTTCACCTCATGCCCCATCCAAGTGAAGTATTCCTCCAGTGAAGCGATGTGGTTATTCACCCCACCAGGATATGCGTAATCATAAGGAGAAACCAGAGCTATTTTCATGGCTTCTCTTACTTCCGTTTGCTTTGCTTTTTCGCTTTGCCCCCTAGTTTCCTTGCGGGACTACCGATAGCGTTCTCGACAATGAAATCCTCAGTCAACTTCCGAGCCTCACTATCGGTATACTGAATCGGTGGAGACTTCATAAAATAAGAAGATGGCCCAACGAGCGCACCGCTCAGGCCTCGATCCAACGCGAGCTTACAACATCTTATAGCATCAATAACTACCCCTGCTGAGTTGGGGCTATCCCACACTTCCAGCTTCAGCTCTAAGTTCAGCGGTACATCTCCAAAGGTGCGTCCCTCCATCCGAATATAGCACCATTTCCTGTCCAGTAACCAAGGGACATAGTCACTGGGGCCAATATGGATATCCCCCTTATCAAGGGCATAATCGAGTTGCGATGTCACAGAGTCGGTTTTAGATATCTTCTTAGATTCCAGGCGTTCCCGCTCCAACATGTTATAGAAATCAGTGTTGCCGCCAAAGTTCAACTGGTACGTCCTTTCCAGCTTAACGCCGCGCTCCCGGAAGAGGCGTGTTAGCACACGATGAGTAATAGTAGCACCTACCTGAGACTTTATATCATCACCAATGACGGGCAACCCTGCTTCCTCAAACCGCTTCTGCCAGTACTTCTCACGTGCTATGAACACAGGTATGCAATTGATGAAAGCACATCTGGCCGCTATTATCTGCTCCACATACCACTTCGTAGCCATCTCACTGCCCACAGGTAGATAGTTTATGACTACATCAACTTTCCTTTCCTTCAGAATTCCTACTATATCTGCTGTTGAACCCGGGGCTTTAGTGATAACCTGAGAAAGGTATTTGCCCAAGCCATCGTGGGTCATACCACGCTCCACAGGTACACCTATCTTGGGTACATCGCAGAACTTCATCGTATTGTTCGGTAGAGTAAAGATTGCCTCCGCCAGGTCTTTGCCTACCTTATTGCGGTCTATGTCGAAAGCAGCCACGAAATCGATATCCCTGATATGATAGCCACCCAGATTGGCGTGCATCAAACCGGGTATGAAATCATTTTCGGCTGCGTTCCGATAGTAGTAAACCCCTTGCACCAATGACGAGGCACAGTTACCGACGCCGATTATTGCAACATTGATCTTTCCCAAGTCTCAGCACTCCTTTCCTTAATGCCCGTAGAGGTCAACCCAATAATAAGACATACTAACGCAGACTTGCTCCGAAGGGAATCTTATGCTATTCTCGATACCACCAAGATGGTCTACGACTTTCATACCCACACTTCTATAAGCGATGGCGCCCTATCGCCACTGGAACTAGTGCGAAGGGCGCTCATCAATGGCTACCAAGCAATAGCTATCACTGACCATGTCGGAATCGGCTATCTGGAAAGGCTGGTCACCGAGACTACCGCTGATTGCACCTTGGCTCAAAAGCATTGGAATATTACAGCAATCCCTGGCGTTGAACTCACTCATGTGCCAGCTGCAGCAATAACCGAAACCGCAAAAAAAGCTAAAGAATTGGGCGCCAAGCTGGTGATAGTTCACGGCGAAACCACTGCCGAGCCTGTTGAGCCAGGCACGAATCTGGCCGCACTCAAATCGCCACATGTCGATATTTTAGCACACCCCGGACTATTAACCCTGGAAGAAGCGAAATTAGCAGCAGCCAATGGCATCTATCTAGAAATCACAGCACGAAAACAACACTCCACCACTAATAAACATGTTGCCGACATGGCTCGCCTCGCTGGTGCAAAACTCATCATCAATTCAGACGCACATGATGAATTCGACCTACTTACTTCGAAATTAGCTTATAATATTGCTCAAAATGCTACCCTTAACGAGGATGAAATTAACACCGCTCTCCAATCCAACCCCAAGGCTTTGCTCCAGAAGCTGCTGGCAAGATGAGCCACGAAAACTTCGGTATCCATTTTATCCTTTACCGATTCTGAACACCTTGGTTCCGCATTTTTCACATTTGCCTCGAATCGCGGGTTCCCCATTCTTTAGCTTCACCTGAGTTGCATTCTGAACCTCTACCTTTTTCCTGCACTTTAAGCAATATGCCTGCACCTCATCACGTTCTTCCTGGCTGTTTAGACTATACACATTTGAGAGCAAAAGTCAAGCTTTACCGAGCTTTTTGAAGACTTTCTCTGGCTTCCAGTGACCTAGTTGTCCATCGTAGCGAAGGATGGCGATGAAGCTCCCATCAGTGGAATAAGCACGGCGGAGCTCACCGTGAGTCTCAATCCCTAGCTTCAAAAATAGAGGACGGCCGTTCAACGCGGCCTTCTCATCGTCAACATCTACGGTCACCGCAGGAAGATGCGTCACAGCTACATCCATAGGATGTATGAGAACTGACCAGTTACCTTGGCTGAGAGCTTCTTCAAGCTTGGAAACACTTATGGCGTCGCTTAGATAGAAAGGTCCGCTTCTCAAACGAACGAGACTCCTCAAATGGGCACCACAGCCCAATTTCGCTCCGAGGTCGTGAGCTAGAGAACGAATATAGGTCCCCTTGCCACACTCCACCTCCAGCGTAAGTATAGGAAGGTTCAAGTCCACTATATTCAGTCGAGAAACCTCAACCCTCCTCGATTTTCGTGGTATCTCAACGCCATCCCTAGCCCAACGATAGAGAGGCATACCATGATATTTGATAGCGCTATATGCCGGCGGAGTCTGATCAATGAGGCCAGTGAACGAGGCCACTGCTTCCTCGACCTGCTCTCTGGTCAATAAAGAAGTATCGCTGCTCCGGATCACCTTTCCTGCAGCATCATAGGTATCTGTAGCTATGCCGAATTCAATTTCCGCGCGATAGACCTTGGTTGCGTCAGTCAAAAACTCGATCAGACGGGTCGCCTGACCCAGGCAAACTGGCAAAACACCTGTAGCTTGGGGGTCCAAAGTGCCAGCATGCCCAACCTTACGCTCACCAAAAAGCCTTCGAACAAGAGCCACTACCCCAAAAGAGGTCTTGCCTCGAGGCTTGTCTAGATTCAGGATTCCGTCAACGGTCAACTCTAATCCGCTTCGCCAGTACTATCTTTGGGAACTACCTCTCTAATTAACTGAAGAAGGCGACTCCCCCTCTCAATAGACTCATCGCGCTGGAAAACAATCTCGGGAGTGTAGCGCAATGCAAGGCGCTCACCCAATCCCTTGCGAATGAACCCCGAAGCAGCAGCAAGCCCTTTTTCTACCTGAATCTTCTCCTCTTCAGTGCCCATGATGCTAACAAAAACCCTAGCATGCCTAAGGTCAGAAGAAATAACCACCTCTGTCACACTGATAAAACCGCTAAGTCTGGGGTCCTTCACTTCACGCTTGATAAGCTCGCTTATCTCCTCACGGATAAGCTCCCCTACACGCTCCTGGCGTCTTATTCCCATCATGCCCCCATCTAGGACACGAGAACCTACGCCTTCTCTTTTCTATAGGTCTCGATGATATCGCCAACCTCAAACTCAGAGAAGCCTTCGATGCCTACGCCGCATTCGAGGCCGGCTGACATCTCTTTAACGTTCTCTTTGAAATGCTTCAAGCTCGAAATTGACGAATCGATTACTACCTGCCCCTTGCGCACAACCCTAGCCAATGCACCTCGGCTGATCTTGCCATCAGTTACATAGACACCCGCTATCTTGCCCTGCCTGACATTGAAGATAGCTCTTACCTCTCCGTGACCTTCGACAGTTTCCACATAGGTAGGCTCCAGCATGCCTGCCAACGCCTTTTTTACATCCTCAACCAGTGTGTATATAACCTGATAGTTGCGAATATCAACGCCTTCCTGCTCGGCGAGGCGCTTCGCTCCTGGCTCAGGCCTAGCGTTAAATCCAATGATGATACCTTTGGAGGCTATAGCTAGCAATACATCGTTTTCAGTGATACTCCCGCTTCCACTATGAACAATCCTCACCTTGACATCCCCGGTTCCCAGCTTTTCCAAAGAATCCCTTATAGGCTCGATACTGCCTTGAACGTCAGTCTTCAGGATTATGCTAAGCTCTTTTACCTGTCCCGCCTGAATCTGAGCAAAAACGTTGCTTAACCTGGGAACTTTGGAAGCTTTACTCATCTCCTTCTCTTTTTGTCGCCGCTCCGCTGTTGCTCTCGCCTCCTTCTCGCTACCGACTGCGATAAGGGTATCGCCAGCCTGTGGCACACTGCTCAGTCCCAGCACTCCCACAGGGGTAGAAGGCTCCGCCTTCCTAACTCGTTGGCCCTTGTCATCAAACATCGCTTTTACTTTTCCCCAAATGTCACCAACCACGATGTAATCGCCGATTTCCAGGGTGCCATCCTGCACCAAAACCGTGGCCAAAGGTCCTTTGCTGCTGTCCAACTTCGCCTCGATAACAACCCCTCTGGCTGGTTGATTAGGATTAGCCTTTAACTCTTCAATCTCGGCGACTAAAAGCAGATTCTCCAAGAGATCCGGTATCCCATCTCCCCGCTTGGCTGAAACAGGCACGCAAATAACGTCTCCACCCCACTCCTCAATAATCACGCCGTTGTCAGCGAGCTGCTGCTTTACCCGCTCTACATTCGCAGTGGGTTTATCTATCTTATTGATGGCCACCACTATAGGTACACCCGCAGCCTTGGCATGACTTATAGCTTCCACTGTCTGAGGCATTACCCCATCATCGGCAGCTACCACAAGAACAGCGATATCGGTAACCTGCGCCCCACGCGCTCTCATAGCAGTGAAGGCTTCGTGGCCCGGGGTATCGAGGAAAGTAATCTTTTGACCACGGGCTTCAACCTGATAAGCACCTATGTGTTGTGTGATGCTACCCGCCTCAGTGTCGACTACATTGGTCTTACGGATGGCATCAAGAAGCTTGGTCTTACCATGGTCAACATGTCCCATAATCGTAACTACTGGAGGGCGTAACTTTAAGCCTTTGCCTTCAACAGCTAATTTAGGCTTCTTGGCGGCTGCCGCCATAGGGGCCTGTGGTTCTTCCTTAGTTTCGATTCCTAGGTCGGCCGCAACACTAGCGGCAATCTCATAATCAACGACTTGATTGATATTGACCATGACACCTTTGCGCATCAATGATTTGATAGTATCAATCGCGCTGATCCCTAATAAGTCCGCCAGTTGCTTCACCGTCAGCCTCCGCGGTATGATAACAGGTGCTTTGGCTCCGGGTTTGGCCTCCGCCGGCTTCACAGCAGCTTCCAGCTTGCTGGCCGCCTCTGGCTTGCTAGCAGACTCGGCCTTCCCGGTAACCTCCGGTTTACTGGTGACCGGGGACTTGCTCTGCTCAGCATGCTCTTCGCTGCCAACTTTACGCTTCATTAGAAAGCTCCTTCGCAAGGAGGCTAGGTACAGGGTATTACACCACTAATCAACTACAGTAAGAGTTTTACTGAATTCCAGGAGCCCGTTGCGCTGCTCCGGACTAATTTCCACCTTCAAGGCATGTTCCAGCCTTTTCTTGGTCAACCCAACTTCCCAGCAACTCCGCAATTTACAAAGATATGCGCCTCGCCCTGCTTTCTTGCCTCTGCTATCTATTTCCAGAGTGCCCTGCGGTGTGCGCACTAACCTCACTAACTCCCATTTCGGCCTCTTCTGGCGACATGCAACACAGGTACGCTCAGGAACACGCTTCGTATGCTTTTGAGGCCCTTTCATCTATCCCTTCAGACCTCCAATTCTTCCTCGTACTCATCCCTTAATTCTATCCGCTGCTTGCGTCCTTTCCTTACTTTGCCCTCTTCCAACTTGTCTTCTTTAATAGCCTTCTTCTTTTTGTCCTTCTTTCTACCTTCACCCCTCAAATCCCTATCGGCAAAGATATCCTCAGCAAAACGGATCTGCTTCTTCCCGGCGGGCACTTCGACTTCAGATGGTGGTTGGTAAGGAACCAACTCTTCGACCTCTTCCTCCTCTGGCAACTCAACCTCAGGCGCTTCCTCAACCTGAGGAATTACATCACTGACCGCTGCACCCTCCACCACAGGTGTCACCGGCTCTTTCACACGAGCTACCGGCTCCTCCAGCTTAGCTGGTTCCTCAGCCAAGATTGGCGCAGGGGCTTTCTCCTCCTTCGCCAGCACTTTCCTCTCCGCCTCAGCAGCACTGGCGCTCTTGATGTCGATCTTCCAACCAGTCAACTTAGCAGCGAGTCTGGCGTTCTGCCCTTCTTTGCCGATAGCCAAGGAGAGTTGTCCATCGGGCACAACTACCACTGCCGATTTCTCCGCCTCATTGATATCCACGCTCATCACCTGGGCTGGACTTAGAGCGTTAGCAATAAATACCTTGGGGTGAGCATGCCACTGAATCACATCTATTCGTTCACCGCCAAGCTCATTCACCACATTTTGAATCCGCACACCCCTTAAGCCAACACAGGAGCCTACAGGGTCGATTCCTTCCTGCTGCGCTGCAACAGCCACCTTGCTGCGATACCCAGCCTCGCGGGCAACAGCCTTTATCTCCACGATACCATTATAAATCTCTGGCACCTCCATCTCGAAAAGCCTACGCACCAAATTGGGATGAGAGCGTGATAATATGAGTCGTGGGCCTTTACTGGTCTTGTTCACTTCCAATAAATAGAGTTTTAGCCTCTGCCCCACACGATAGCGCTCAGTTCGCATCTGCTCACTAGAAGGGAGCACGCCCTCCGCTTTACCCAGGTCGACAATCACTTGCTTGGGCTCCGCCCTCTGCACCACCCCGCTTACGATATCACCTTCTCGATTCGCATACTCTCCGAATATAAACTCACGCTCTGCCTCCCGGAGACGCTGAAGCACTACCTGCTTAGCAGTCTGCGCTGCGATGCGCCCTGGATGGAAAGCTGTGGACTCCAGAGACAGCGTCTCGCCTAACTGGACATCCTTTTTTATCTTCTTGGCCTCAGCTAAAGATATCTCTCGATACTTGTCAGTGGGCTTCTCCACCACGGTCTTGAGAGTGTAAACCTTAACATCGCCGCTAGCGGGATTAATCTTAACACTGATGTTGTGTTGCGCCCCAAGCTCATCCTTCTTGAAAGCAGAGACAAGTGCAGCCTCCACGGCAGAGAATACCACCTCTTTAGGCAGATTTCTCTCCGCTGCCAACTGAGTAATAGCCAGGATAAAATCTGTTTTCATCCTGCCTAGCCTCCTTGCTCACCCATGAAAACCCCAATCAATTAAAAAAGTGGGTTAAACCCACTTAATATAACTTCCTCTCGAGAGGAATATAGCACTTTTTGGGGCGGAATGCAACCCCTCGAATTGACTCATAATTATTGTTACCGAAGGAGGTATCGTTGCGTCAATAATAGTGTTACCGAAAGGAGGCTAGGTGACACGACGCAGCATACTGGAATACACAGAAGCGGTGC
>Ga0315268_10007737_pt1 | contig 11287 bp, 8 predicted proteins | sample C1_top_MG_FD_204535 | JGI IMG/M metagenome (GOLD analysis project Ga0315268, IMG submission 204535) | Sediment microbial communities from Yellowstone Lake, YNP, Wyoming, USA - C1_top | ecosystem: Environmental > Aquatic > Freshwater > Lake > Sediment | place: USA: Wyoming | collected 2017-08-01 | reverse complement strand
CAGGCCGCGCAACTCGTCGACGTAGAGCACGAAGATCGTCTTGTCGTCGGCTGCGCGCAGCTCGCTGCGCTCGATCAGCGCCTTGCTGGCGTGCAGCGTCGCCACCAGAACCCGCGCATGGTAGCTGGGCGCCACCTCGAGCGCCTCGCGCAAGTTGAGGATCGGCACGTTGCCGGGCGACGACGACGCCGAGCGCTCGGCCGAGGCTGCGCTGACGTGCGGCAGCTGACGACCAAAAACGCGCCACAACAACATGGCGGCCGCCACGCCGCCGCCGAGGACCAGCGCCAGCGCAGCGGAGATCGGCCGCCAGGCAACCAGCGCGTACAGTACCGCCAGCGAACCAGAGGTCGAGATCGCGGCCAGCAGCGCGGGCAGCAGCCGGCGAGCGCGTACAGCCTGCACCATGGCCTCGGTCGTCACCAGCGCCAGACCACCCGCGCCCAGCGTCGCAGCCACCGCGAAGCCACGGCTGGCGTCGAGCAACAGCGCAGCCAGCGCCGCCGACACGGCCTGTAACGCGACGATCCGGTATGGCGTGCCGAGGCGCCGCGAAGGTTCGACCAGCGCGTACGGTAGCAGGTAGCTGCGCTCGATGCCGGATGCCACGTAGTAGCCGGCCACGATCTGGTTGTGCAGCGTCAGCGCTGCAACCATCAGCAGCGCCAGCCCATACAGCGCACCCGACCACCCCTGTGGCCGCGTCCCGTCGTGGTTCACGACGACCAGCGCCAGCGTGAACAGCGCGACCGCCACCCCACTCGCCACGGTGGCATAGGCGACCGCCCGCCGCCGCGACGGCATGAAGACCGGCGCCAGCGCCGCCGCGCCCCAGAGCCCGGTCAACGGCGCTGCGGCGAGCAGCAGATCCGTCTTGAACACCGGCGCCACCAGGTGCGGCAGCTCGCTCTGGTTGATGGCGATCGAGGCCCCGGCGCCCACCACCGCGGCCAGCGCCAGCCCGACCGAGGCGGTGACAAAGCCGGGAAAACCGAGGATACCGGCGCTCGCCATCAGCGCCGCGCCGGCCGCAGCCAGCCCGCGCACCAGCAGCGTGTCGAGAAAATGCGCCTGCGCCAGCTGGGGGATCAGACCGACCAGCTGCGCCACCGCGACCTGAAAGGCGGCACCTGCCGCGATCACGCCGCTGCCAAGCAAAAACGCCCCGGTGCCGGCGCGACTGACCACGCCGAGCCGGGTGACCGGGTCGATACCCCACAGACCGAGAAAACTCTCCTGCACCGCGACCTGGGACAGCACGAAACCGGTGATGGCGAGCCAGAGCAGCGCGCCAGTGGCGACGCCAAGATCGAAACCGGGCCACGGCGAGATGCCGGCCGCCGCGGTCATCGGCAGCGCAGCGCCGATCGAGATCGCGATGCCGATCGCCGACGCCACGCCGGCGCGTCGCGTCCCGGATGGCAGCGGCCTCATCGACAACCCGCTATCGCCAGCGGGGCGGCGTGATAGAGTTGCGGCAGATCGGGGACGGAGGCCGCCGCGTGCTGTCGCCGGAGCGCCTTGGCGATTACGAGATCATCCAGCTGCTGGCAGCCGGCGGCATGGCCGAGATCTTCCTCGCGCGCAAGACCGGGCCCGGCGGCTTCGAGAAGCGCGTCGTCATCAAGCGCATCGCCAAGAAACTGCTCGGCGACCGCGAGGTCGAGGCCATGTTCCTCGACGAGGCACGGGTTCAGGCGCTGCTCGATCATCCCAACATCGTCCAGATCTACGAGCTCGGCGAAGAAAAGGGTTCTTATTACATCGCCATGGAATTCGTGCCCGGCGCCACGCTGCGTTGGGTCATCGACAACGCTGTCGCGGTCGACCGCCCGGTACCTCTGCAACACGCCCTGCGCATCATCTCCGACCTGCTGGCCGGTCTCCACTATGCGCACCAGAAACGCGATGCCAAGGGCCGCCCGCTCGGCCTTATCCACCGGGACATCTCTCCTGTCAACGTCCTTGTCTCGCGCGCTGGCGTCGCCAAGGTGTGCGACTTTGGCGTGGCCAAGAGCAAGCTGCAGAGCGTGATGACGAGAGTGGGTATCGTCAAGGGCAAGTTTCGTTACATGGCTCCCGAGCAGGTCGAGGGGCGCATACTCGACTGCCGTGCCGACGTGTTCGCGGTCGGTACCGTGCTCTGGGAGATGCTGGCTGGCCGCCGGCTGTTCAACCAGGACCCCGAGGAAGAAGTCGTCTCGGTGATCCGGGCCGGCGTCTATCCGTCGGTGCAGCAGTTCCGGCCCGATATCCCACGCGCGATCGATCGCGTGCTCGGCATGGCGCTGCACATCAAACCGGACAAGCGGTTCGCCAATGCCGGCGAATTTGCACTCGCGCTCGAGCAGATCTTGCGCCGCTTGCCCAAGGGCTCGAGCACGGTCTCGCTGGCCGACTACCTGGCCAGCGAGCTCGAGGGCACCGCCAGCCTCGAAAAGCCGCTCAGCGTCGACCAGCACGACCTGGCCCTGCTGTCGGGCAGTTTTCTCGCGCTCGACCCACCGTTGCCGCAGAAACAGCCCAGCGCCCGCGCCTCGCTGCCGGCACTGCGACCGGTCCGCCCGCCTGCCGTGCTGCGCCGCGCGAGCGTGCCGGGCAAGCTGCTGACCGCGGTGCTGCTGCTGCCAACCCTCGCCTTCACGCTGGTCGGACTGGCGCTCGAGGGGCTGGTCGTACTGGTGCGCATGGCATCTGGCCGACGCGCGACTGACAGGTCCTGAGGGCCGGTCGGGCAGGTCCGCAATTTCGCGCTAGCGATCGTAGCGGTCGGGGTCGTCGCCAACGATCCACAAGACGACGGCGCCGATCGCTGACAGCGTCGCGACCCCGAGCGCGCCATAGGCAACGGCCGTCGACACCAGCGCCTGTGTCTGCAGGTTTTGGTAGCGGGCGACCTCGGGGCTGTCCGCGATCAGGATCCGCGGATGATCCGGATCGCTGCCAAACACGGTCTCGTTGTTGAGCAACTTGCTCGCCTCGTCTCGTCGCTGCTGATTGAAGACCACCGCTCCGCCCCAGACCGCGGCGCCGGCCAGCGCGGTGCCTGTGCCCAACCAGGCCAGCGCGCGCAGCGTCCGGTTGCGCGAACGATAGACCTCGCGCAGCTCGGCGCTCGGCGTCAGCCGCACGCTCACGCCGACCGTTTCGTTGGGGCGGATCTCGACGTCCTGGCGCTGGTTGATGAACCCGGCCTTGGCCACGGTCAGCCGGTGCGGTCCCTGCGGCAGTTTGATCGGCGCATCGAGTGGCGTCACACCGACCAGCGCGTCGTCGACGACGACATCGGCGCCGGTCTCGTTGGCCATCAGGTCCAGCGCGCCCTGCTTGGCGGCGAGCAGCTTGCGCACGACCTGGCGCGCCGCATTGTCGGCCAGGCCAGGCAGCGCCGAGACCGCAACCTCGTCCTGCCGTACCACGCGATCGATGGTCTGTGCCCGCTGCTGGTCGATCAGCGTCAGCGCGAGCTGGTAGGCGTTGCCCAATTTGCCGACCGATCCGGCGACGATGTAGGTGGCGCCGATGGCGCCGGCGATCTCGGCCAGGCACGAGCTCTCGCTGCAGCCAACCGCCTGTTTGAGCGCCTCGGCCGTGAGCATGCTGCGGATGTCGTCGGCACTGATCACGCGAAAGACGCCGAGCCGGTCGATGGCCCCGGTCACGCTCTGGGTGACGATGTCCGCGATGTGCTGGTCGACGCCGCGCGCGGCGAACGACATGATCGCGATGCTCTCGCGGTCGCCTGACTGCACTGGCGGCGCCGGTTGCGCTGCCGGTGGCGGCGCTGGTGTCTCCAGCTTGACCTTATTCGAGGGACGCGCGGCCTGCAGCGGCGACGCGACCAGTGCCAGCAGCGCGATCAGAGTGACGTTCGCCCATCCCCGCATGGTCACCTCCGACACCACGATCATATCCCACTTCTGGCACGGCAGGGTCGCCGTGCTAGGATGGTGGTTCGTAGTACAGGAGCCCGCATGGCCAAACCGCCGCCAGGCAACCGCACGGTCTCGTTGCGCGACGGCACGCGCGTGGTGCTGCGGCCGCTGACAGCGGCCGACAAGCCCTTCATCCAAGAGGGGCTGACGCGGCTGTCCCAACAGACGCGTTACCGGCGTTTTCTGTCGCCGATCCGCGCACTGTCGGCGACGCAACTCGACCAGTTGACCGACCTGGACTACGACGATCGCATGGCCTGGACCGCATTCGCGGTCGACGACCCGGAGCACGGTCTGGGCATCGCACGCTACCAGCGTCTGACCGACGATCCAACCGTGGCCGAGAGCGCGGTCGTCGTCGTCGACTCACATCAGGGCCGCGGCCTGGGCACCTGGCTGCTGACCGTGCTCAGCCAATCAGCGGTCGAGAGCGGCATCCGTTCGTTTCGCGCCTTCGTGCTGGCCGACAATGAGCCGATGCTCAAGATCGTGCGCGAGGCGGGCGCCCGGCTCGAACCGGCCGGCGACGGCCTGCTGCGGGTCGAGACGCCGCTGCCCGATCCGGTCGATGGTCTCGCCAACACGTCGACCGCACGTGTGTTCAAGGCAGTGGCGGGCGAGCGTATCCCGTCGCTGGGCGTGCGATTCTTGCACGACGATGCGCTGCTAAAAGCGGTCAAGCTGTTCACCCAGTGGCACCGGGGACAGGACTAGCGGGGTCGAGTGCGGTGTCGCCGGCCGGACCGAGCACCAGCTTGTGCAGCTGGACATTGAGGCGCGCGTCGACACCAGCGTCCAGGATCCAGCGCGCCAGTTCGGCTGCGTCCAGGCAGCCGTGCACCGGCGAGAACAATACCTCGCAGCGCCCGACCAGCCGTGCGCGCGCCACCACGGCCAGCGCGAAATCGAAGTCGGCGCGGTCGGCGATGACCAACTTGACCTCGTCACCGGGACCGACCTGATCGAGGTTGGTGGCCACCATCCGTTGCGATTCGCCGCTCGACGGTGTCTTGACGTCGACGATGCGGCGGACGCCGACCGGCACGGTCGCGATGTCGATGGCGCCCGAGGTCTCGAGCAGCGTCTCGTATCCGGCGTCCAGTAATGCTTGCAGCAATTCTCGACAGCCGGCCTGCTCCAGGGGTTCGCCACCGGTGACCAGCGCACGGCGGACGCCAAAGCCGGCGATCAGCGCCAGCACCTCAGCGACTGTCAGCGCGGTCCCTCCGGTGTAGGCGTGCTGGCTGTCGCACCAGCGGCAACGCAAAGGGCACCCGGTGAGCCGGATCAGCGCGCACGGCAGCCCGGCGCGCGACGACTCGCCCGCAAAGGTGCGCCGAATCTCGGTGATCAGCAACTCGGTCGCGGTCGCCGCCATGGCCATCGCCTGCCGGCCCGGACTAGCGCGCGCGGTCGGCCAGCCGCTGCTGCAACGCGCGCATCCGCTGCTCCAGCCTGCCGATCTGGTCGGCCATCTCCTCGAACTCGGTCTTGGAGGGCAGCTTGAAACGCGCCATCGAACGGTGCACCGCCTCGTCGACGCGGCGCTCGAGCAGCTTGCGGTTGTTCTCGATCGCCTTGCGCCAGTCGGCCAGCAAGGTCTTGCCCTCGTCGCCGGTCAGCTTGCCCCACTCGACCAGCCGCTGGATCAGGTTGCGCGATCCGTCCTCAGCCGTGGCAAACCGGCCCAGCGTCGACTGCCACGCCTCTTGCAGCCGCGCCTTGGTGGTGCGGCTTTCGCCGGCGACCACGCTGCTGCGCGATTGTTTCATCTCGGTCCTCGTATCAGTCGCCACGGAAACTGCCGCCCGGGCCGTGCTCGAGCAACTCGCGGATGCGCACTTCACGCCACTGGCGGTAGACCAGGAAGATGGAGATCAGAAAGACCAGCGCCGCACCGAAGATCCAGATGCCGTACTGCCAGAGCCAGATCTCGCGGCTGAGGTAGGACGCATCGCGATGGTTGGGCTCGAACAGCCGCGCGGCATCGATCGCGGCCAGCGATCTGACGTCGTCACCGCGGCCGTGCTGCTCGAAGGCGTACTTGGTCAGCGCATCGGCCACCACGTGGTTGGCCTCGGCGTCCTGGCCGTGGGCGTTGGCCAGTTCGAGCAACCGCAACGCGGTCTCGAGGTCGCCCTTTTGCAGCGCGTCCATGCCGCGGATGCGATCGATCACCGCTTGCTGCTGATCATGCTCGGGCTTGCGGCCGCCGAACTGGATCGAGAGGTCGAGGTATTCCTTGGCGCCGGCGACGTCGTTACCCAGCGCCCGCAGGTGCGAGCACTTGAGATACGCAAACGCCGCGGTCAACCGCGACGCCGAGATGTCGACGTTGAGGCGCCGCAGCGCGTCGAGCTTCTCGCAGACATCACCCCAGTGCGCCCGGTTGTACTCGGTCCGCATGAGGCGCCAGGTTTCCTGGATCGATGCCGCCGAGTCGATCGGCGCCAGCTCGGGCAGGTCGGGCGCGCTCTGCGCACCATCCTCCTGCGCGGCAGCCGGCCCTCCCAATCCGAGGCCGACGACAAGACTCAGCACCGCCGGCAGAGCCGAACGCGCGCGGCGCAACCGCTGCACGTGAGAGTTCATGGGGCGGACCCTCCTTCCGCGCATTCCTCGTGCGACCTAGCGTGATCCCTTGGCGCTATAATATCAATGGCTCGCAGCGAAAGCTTTTTTTTGGCTCCCCATTCGTCCACTTCGGGCACACAAGCCAGCCGTGCGCCGCTGGCGAAGGCGCCGGCGGCCAGCTGTGGAGCCATGCCAAAGCCGATCCCGCCGACCGAGCGGCCATCGACCTGGGCCACGAAACGAACGTGGCCATTGCCGACCTGCGCCAGCGACCTGAAATCGACGCGCTCGAGCGCAAACGCCGCCTCGAGATTGCCGCGGCCATGAGGCGCCAGCGTGGCGAGCGCCTCGGCCAGTTCGAGATCGAGCTGGTCACCGACCAGCACCGCGTCCAGCTCGAGCGGTGCTGCCGGCGGCGGATCCGGCATCAGTTCTGCCGCGCGCGCACCGAGGGCCGCGCGCAGGCCATCGACTGCTGCAAGGTCGACCCGCACACCGACCGCTTGCTCGTGGCCACCAAATCCAAGCAGCCGATCGCGCACTTCTGTCAGTGCCGCGATCAGGTTGAAGCCGGGCACGCTGCGGCCCGAGCCGCGGCCGCCGCTCCCGATCAGCAGGGTCGGCCGGTTGAATCGCTCGCACAGCTTGGCCGCGACGATGCCGACCACACCCGGATGCCAATTCGGATCTGCCAGCACGATCACCGGCGGCACCTCGGGTGCCTGGTCAACCGCCGAGCTGGCCGCGTCCAGCACCTGGCGCTCGATCTCGCGTCGCTGGCTATTGGCGTCGTCCAGATCGCGCGCCAGCCGGGTTGCCAGGTCGCGGTCGGTGGTGAGCAGCAACTCGACGGCGCTCATCGCATCACCGAGCCGACCGGCGGCGTTGATGCGCGGGCCGAGCTGGAAGGCGATGCGGCCGGACTGGGCGCGCGCCGGATCCACCCCTGCCACCTCGCACAGAGCGCGCAGGCCAATGCGCTGGCCGTTTGCCATCTCCTTGAGCCCGGCGCTGACCAGGATGCGGTTCTGGTCGACCAGCGAAACCTGATCGGCCACCGTACCCAGCGCCACCAGATCGAGCCCCTGGCGCAGGTCGAATTCGCTGGCCGCACCGTGATCGGCCTCGCGACAGGCACGGCGCAGCGCGACGCACAGAAAGAAGGTGACGCCGACCGCAGCCAGATCGGAAAAACCGAACCGGCAGTCGGGGCGGCGCGGATTGAGCACGGCGCAGGCCGGCGGCAATGTCTCGGCCAGCGTATGGTGGTCGACCACGATGACGTCGATACCGCGCGCGCGGGCGGCAGCGATCTCGGCGTGGGCGGTCACCCCGCAGTCGACCGCCACCACCAGCTGCGCGCCCTGCGCGGCCAGCTCGTTCAATCCGCGCTCGCCAAGGCCGTAACCGTCGCTCAGCCGGCGCGGGATGTAGCGCGCGACGCGGCCGCCGAGCGACTCGAGGGTCCAGCTCAGCAGCGCCATCGAGGTCACGCCGTCGACGTCGTAGTCGCCGTAGATACCGATCGTCTCGCCCGTGCCGAGCGCGTCGAGCAACCGCGCCAGCGCGCGATCCATGTCGGCCATGGTACCGGGATCGCGCAGGTCGCCGAGCCGCGGCGCCAGAAATTGCCGTGCCAGCGTCGGGTCGCCGAGACCGCGGTTGAGCAACACCTGCGCCACCACCGGGCCCACACCCAGCTGCGCGGCCAGCTCGGCGGTAGCCGGGTGCGGTGGTGCCACGTTCCAGCGTCGGGTGCGTTGCACGGGCGGCATCATCGCGCACCCTGCCGGCGCGTCAAGAACTACCGAGGCGCGTCGAATCTTGGAAGTCCCCGACGAACAATGTCAGCCGAGGGCGCGGCCGATCAGTGCCTGCTCCGGATCGCGGCCGATGGCGGCCAGCACCCCCATCTCGGCTTCGGCCATCTCGCGCGCCGCGGCGCGCTGTTGATGATCGAATCCGAGCAGATGCAGCACGCCGTGGGTCAGCAACACCGCCAACTCGTCGGCGGGAGCACAGCGCCAGCGCCGGGCACGTGCAGTCGCCAGCGGCAGGTTGACCACGATGTCGCCGAGTAATTGCCGGCCCGGAGGTGGCGGTCCAGCGTCGGCCAGAGAAAACGACAGCACGTCGGTGGAGGCGTCGACACCGCGAAATCGCCGGTTGAGCGTCCGCATCCGGCGGTCGCCGACCAGCAGCAGCGAGACCTCGGCGCTAGGGCTCGCTCCCGAGGCGCTTAAGATCTTCTGGAGCAGTCTCGTCGCGACGGCCGCGCTCGCCGCCGCCCGCTTTTTGACCATTGCCCGCGCGATCACCGTCGGCACGCCCGTCCTCCTTCGACGCCGCAGCCTCCTTCGAAGTCCCCGCCGCGCCCTCGCCTGCCTCGGCGCCATCGTTGCCATCGCCGCGCAGGTGCGCAGCCGGCACCTCGCCGCTCGGTTTTCGCTCGAACTGGCCGCTCTTCTCAGCATCCCGTTCCCTGGAATCGCGATCGGGCTTGCGCCGCTCGGCCGTCTCCTTGGTGTCGCGCCGCTCCTTGGTGGCCGGCGCGTGGTAGGCCGGCCGGTCGTGATAGATGCCGAGCAGCACGCGGTGGTAGGCCTTGGCGATCTCGTGCAGGTCGCGCAAAGTCAGCTGGGATTCGTTGAGCGCACCGTCGGCGAACAGCCGGTTGACGGTCTTTTGGACCAGCCCCATCAGTCGGTCGGACGACGGCTCCTCGACCGAGCGCGACGCGGCCTCGACCGCGTCAGCGACCATGAGCAGCGCGGTCTCGCGCGAGCGTGGCCGCTGGCCGACGTAGCGGTAGTCCTGCTCGGCGACGGTTTGCACGTCGGCGTCAACCGCCCCCTTGGCCTTCTCGTAGAAGAACAGCATGAGGTTGGTGCCGTGGTGCTCACCGATGGCGTCGCTGACCAGCGCCGGTAGCCGGTGCTGACGCGCCAGCTCGAGGCCGTCCTTGACGTGAGCGCGCAGGATCAGGGCGCTCATCGACGGCGCCAGCTTGTCGTGCGGGTTGTTGCCGTCGCGCTGGTTCTCGGCGAAGTAGCGCGGGTTCTTGATCTTGCCGACGTCGTGATAGTACGCCATCACCCGCGCCAGCAAAGAGTTGGCGCCGATCGAGTCGGCACCCGCTTCGACCATCGAGCCGATGATGATGCTGTGGTGGTAGGTGCCGGGCGCCTGGACGATCAGCTCCTTGAGCAGCGGATGGTTCAGGTTGGCCAGTTCGAGCAGCTTGATGTCCGAGACAAAACCAAACGCCGCCTCGACGATCGGCAGCAGGCCAGCGACGACAACGGCCGCCGCCACGCCGGAGATCAGACCGAACGACAGGTGCGCCACCACGCCCGGCCAGGTGATGTCACCACCGCTGGCCATCATCAGGAACACGCCGGCGCCAGCACTGACCGCACCGGTCAGCAGACCCGACTTGACCAGGGTCGTGCGCTGCCGCGTGCGCGCCACGCCGGCGGCCGCCGCCAGGCTGGCGATAAAGGTGTAGAGCGCGAACGGCAGACTGCTGTCCATCACCAGACCGCACAGCAGGGCGACCAGGACGCAGAAGATCAACGTCACCTCGGGCGCCATCAAGAAGCCGATGAGCATCGGCCCGAACGCGACCGGCAGCAGCTCGCGCACGGAGTCGAGCGGCAGGTGCGCAAAGCGCGCCTGCAGGATCGCGGCACCACCGTTCCAGGCGTTGACCACGGCCACGGTCACCAGCAGGACGACCGACAGCGCCAGCAACTCCTTCTCGCCCAGCCGGTGCGCGCGCAACCCGCGGCCAGCGAACAGCAGGATCACCACCACCAGCAGCGCCACCAGCAGCGCCATGCCGACGCCGAAGGAAACCATGCGGTGCGACTGTTGCGCCTGGTGGATGCCCTTGAAAATCAGCAGATGGCGCGGCAGAAACGGATCGCCGTCGCGCAGGATCATCTCGCCCCGGCGCACCCGGATGGTGACCGGCGCCACGGTGTCGCGCGCGGTCTCCTCGCGCTCGAGCGTGGCTGCCCGGTTCTGGATCAGGTTGGGACGCAGACCGCCAGCCGCAACCTGCAACGCGGCCTCCCGCGCGGCCGGCGTGCGGCTGTTGAGCTCAGCGGCCAGCTTGCGACCAAGCTGGCTCTTGGCCTCGGCCACATCGACCAGCGCGCTCACCTCGGCCAGCCGTTCCGGCTGATTGCCCTCGGGGATCGGTCGCACCGCGGCCCGCGGCACGCCTTCGGCCACCAGCACACCGCGATCGCTGATCACGCCCAGCGCGAGCAACTCTTCAAGCGCGGCCGCCACGATCGGGCCGAGCTCCTTGTCAAACGACGCCACCACCAGCGAATCGAACAGCGCGTTGCTGACCGGCCAACCGAGCAGCTTTTCGAACGCCGGCCGCTCGCGGCGCAACCGTTCGGTGAAGCGCACTGCGTCGGCGCCGCTCGGCGCGCTGCTCGCCGGGCGGCTGCCTGCCACTGCCGGCTCCACCAGCAACGCCGCCTGATTGAGGTGAGCAAACGCCCGCCGGATGTTCTGACCGACCTCGGAGCCCACCCGCAGGTCCAGATCGTAGACCGGCGGCACCTCGGTCACCGCCTCGGAGCGCAGGCGCTCGGTGGTGGACGCATCGTAGATCTCGTAATCGCGGTCGGCCTTGTAGTTGTTGGTGGCGAAGGTGCCGACCAGCGTTTCGTTGATCGGATACTTGGAGCCGAGCAGCCCCGGGATGGTGGCGGCGGCCACGGCAATGGCAATGACCGCCAGACCGGCACTCCAGCGCG
>Ga0315268_10007736_pt1 | contig 11288 bp, 10 predicted proteins | sample C1_top_MG_FD_204535 | JGI IMG/M metagenome (GOLD analysis project Ga0315268, IMG submission 204535) | Sediment microbial communities from Yellowstone Lake, YNP, Wyoming, USA - C1_top | ecosystem: Environmental > Aquatic > Freshwater > Lake > Sediment | place: USA: Wyoming | collected 2017-08-01 | reverse complement strand
AGACTTAACTAGGACGAGAATCACGACATTCTATGATAAAGCCCCCGTAGTTCATATAGATGTGACCAACCCCTACTGCCCAGAATTGAGAGAATTCCTTTCAGCATCGGTAGAGAGGCTGGGTCAGCAATACTGGCGGGAAAGCGTGCTCGCGGCGACCGAGGGTCCAAGATTCGAGACTCCTGCAGAGATCAGGATGATGAGAAGCATGGGATGCGACATTGTCGGCATGACTGGTTCTCCCGAAGTATTCCTCGCTAAGGAACTTGAAATGTGCTACGCCACAATATGTTTCGTATCGAATATGGCCGCTGGAATACAAAATAGGTTGACAGCCGGAGAGGTTGTCGAGATAGCCCAAAAGAGCACGTCGATCCTGCGGCGAGTTGTTGAAAATCTGATCACTTCAATTCCAGAAGAAAGAAAGTGTTTATGCTCGAAAGCGTTAGAGCACGCCAAGATGTAGGGTACACAATTTGCTGACGGGGTTTCTTAGGTCAATAGGCATCTACAAGCTGTACGAGAAATGGCTGAACAGACAAGTAAGATCTGATCGGATGCCTGAACACATAGCCGTAATCCTTGACGGGAATAGAAGATGGGCTGCTGGACGCGCTTTACCTTCCGTCCTAGGTCATGAGAAAGGAGCGAAAACAGGTGAAGAATTTCTTGACTGGGCGATCGAACTGAACATAAAAACGATCACGATCTACGCTTTTTCGACGGAGAATCTTCATAGGAGGAAAGAGGAAGTCGAAGATGTCTTGAGATTGATTGAGGACCAGCTGAAACACCTGGAAACGAGTCCAAAGATTCATGATAATCGTGTGCGTGTTAAAGCCCTAGGACGCCTCGACCTGCTTCCAAGTAGTATGCGTGAAATCTTTGGAAGGGTCGAACATGCTACGAGTGGCTACGATGGCCACTACCTAAACATTGCGGTCGCCTATGGTGGAAGGGCGGAGATAATTGATGCAGCGAAGAAGATTGGAAAAGACATAGAAGAGGGAAAACTTGGTTCAGCCCAGATCGATGAAGAGCTCTTCAGAGATTATCTATATACAGCCCATCTTCCGAACCCATATCCCGACCTGATCGTAAGAACCTCTGGAGAAGAGAGGCTTAGTGGATTTTTGTTGTGGCAGTCGGCTTACAGTGAACTATGTTTCCTGGACGTTTACTGGCCTGACTTTAGAAAGATCGATCTTCTCCGTGCGATCAGAACATATCAACAGAGAATGCGAAGGTTTGGAACCTGAACGAGAGAAACATGGTTTCATGGGTTGAAGGTTGGGAACCTCATCTTTCTCCGAATCTAAGCCAAGTTTGATGCGAAGAGGCAGACATTTCAACCTTACAATGGCTGAGTGCTACATGTTTCTGACAGGAACGGCTAAATCCTCATTCTTCTCACCTACCTGCATATGAATCTAAATGGTCGGTGGGCCTTCTAGGGATTGGTTTACATCAAGCGGATCGACCTAAGAGGTTTCAAGACTTTTGGCAAGAAAGTCTCATTATCGTTAGACAGAGGTCTCACCGTCATCACTGGAGCTAATGGTTCTGGAAAAAGCAACGTAATGGACAGTGTCAAATTCACTCTCGGCGAACTCAGCGCCAAAGAGATGCGGGGCGGGTCCCTCGGAGACCTCATTTCCAAGACGGGTCAAACACACACACGCTCTGCGTACGCGGCTATCCAATTCGATAACTCTGATAGAAGGATCCCAATCGATTCAGATCTTGTAACTGTTTCAAGGGAATTTGTTAGAGGAGGGGAGGGGATCTACAGGATCAACGGTCGTAGGATACCTAGAAAGCAGCTTACCGAGATTCTCTCGTCGGCTGGGGTGGAAGTCACAGGTTTCAACATAGTACCTCAACACGCGATCACGAGGCTAGCAGAGTTTACACCTGAGGAGAGAAGAAAGATAGTCGAGGATATGATAGGGATCGCGATTTACGACACGAAGAAGGCTGAGGCCGAGGTTCAACTACAACAAGCCGATATCAACCTTAAGGTTGCATCGGCGAAAGTGGATGAAGTTAGATCCCGGGTCGAATCTCTCGAAAGAGAAAGAAACAATCTCTTGAGATATACGTTTCTTAAGAACGAGGTCGACCTACTCAAGGCTCTCATACTTTCGAATAAGATCAGGTTCTTACAGGAGGAAGTGTCGAAGACTGGAGAGTCTGCGGAAAAGAAACGAGGTGAAGCTGAAAGAGTCAAACAGGAAAGAGACAGACTTTCCGAGGAAAGAGTTAGAGTTGAAGAGGAGAGACAGAAGTTCGAGCTAGAGGCGGTGGATCAAGGTACGGCGAGGATGTTTGACCTTGAGCGATCGATTGGAGACCGAAAGGGCGAGATAGCGAAGTTGCATATGGAGATCAGTTCCAATGAGACGAGTCTAAAGAGACTTGAAAATGAGAAGCAGGAACTTGAAAAAAGGATAGAAGATGTCGTAAAGTCTCTTGAAAGTCATAAGGCTGAACTCTTAGATTTGAGAGATGCAAGAGACAACCTCTCCAAGATACTTGCCGAGAAAATCAAGATTGAAACAGACTTATGGAACTGGGTCCAGGAGACGGCAAGGGGTGCGGATGTTTTCAACAAGGAACTGCACAATCTGGAAAATTGTATCAATAAGTTGTCCAGCCAACAGGCAAAGCTTGACGCAGAGACGGACGCAGGCTCGGTCAAGCTCCAATTGATTTCCGGCCATCTGAAAACACTTGAGAGCCGAAGATCCGAATACGAACGATTAATGGAGGAAATAGAGAAAAGGTCAGGAGACCTAGCGAACCTAAGTATCGAAGAGAAGAAGCGACTAGAGGATATAGTGAAGAAAATCGAAGATTACGCGGAGCTCAAGGAGACCAAACTAAATGACGTTCGTAAATCCAAAGAGACGATGGAGAAAGCATCCACGACCATAATGGAATATGAAGCCCAAAAGAATGTTGTTCAAACCTTTGGAGCCGAAGAAAAGGCCTTACAAGCGATGGAGGAGATGGGACGGGCAGGGGCAATCCTAGGCGTTATTGGAAGACTCGACAAACTAGTGAAAGTTCCTGAGGGTTATCACAAGGCTCTGGAAGCAGCTTCAGCGGGCTGGATGAAAGCTCTAGTGGTTAAAGACGTAGAATCCGCCCTCATTTGCATAGAGAGTCTGAAACGAACCAAGATGGGTAGGATCAAGATAGTCCCACTGAGAGGAGTCTCATCTACGCAAACCATTGACTGGCCGAAAGAAGATGGAGGCATCATCGGACCAATACCAAGCCTCATAGAAGCTGATGAGTCTCTGAGACCTGCAATCAATTTTGTTTTCGGGGATACGATTCTCGCAAACAATCAGAAAACGGCTTACACCACAGCTGCGAACGGCGTAAGAGCTGTCTCATTAAGCGGCGAAGTCTATGAACCCAATGGAGGAATAGAAGGAGGATACTATCGAGAACCCTTCAACTTCGAATCTATCATTCCGAGAGCGTTAGCCGTTGAAAACTTGGAAAAGATCATAAAGTCACTTGAGACGTTAATCGCCAAGAGTGAAGAAGATGCAAAGAGACTTCAAGTAGAGATGGAGGCTCTCAAGGAGAGCAAGGTCCAGTGTGAAGGCTCGATCATCGAGATTGAGAGGGAGACGTCGAGTGTTGAAGCAAGTTTGGGAAGGGCGAAGGGAACGCTCTCAACCATTCTGAAGAGGATTGAAGATCTCTCAATCGAAGCTGACAAAGGGAAGACCCAAAACATACTGGTGATTGAAGAGAGAGATAAGATCAGAAAGGAGCTTGATGAACTCGTAAAGAAAAGAGAGATCATGAGGTCTAAGGTTGATCCCGCAAGCCTCACCCAGTCTCAGGAGAAACATTTGGAACTATCTAAAGAGACCGGTGAGTTGCAGCAAAAACTGACTGAAATCAACAGCAGGATTGGGATGCTTGAATCATCCCTTCAAGTTCTCGAACCGAGCCTCAAAGAGATGAGATTAAGGATTTCGGAGAGTGAGGAACAGACAACTAGGGCAAATACAGTGGTTCAACTGGCGAAGGTGAACTTGGAGGGCTCCCTCAAACAACTTTCTGAACTTGAAAATGAACGTAAATCAATCTCGGAAAAACTTTCTACTGTTCGAAATGTTCGGGACGAATTTCAGACTAGACTCAAATCGCTGGAGTCCGAAATTAAGATGCTTTTCGAAAAATATGATCAGCTCAATGCAGAATCGAGTCAGGTAAATGCCGAGTTGAAGGAGAGAGAGGTACAAGCTTCGTATCTTCTGAAAGAGCTTCAAGAGCTTGGATATCAAGAAATACTTCAATGTGAACAGGACGAAGTTAAGGAGGCTGAATCCGCACGTAGTCTGATTAAACGTGAACTCGAAGAGATTGGAGCAGTTAACCAGCTTGCCCTAACTCAACACGAAGAACAGAAGAACATCTACAAGCAGCTCTCAACAAGAATAAATGACCTCTCACAGGAGAAACTTACCATAATCGGCTTCATGAGCGAGTTAGACAAGAAAAAGTACGACACGTTCATGAAAGCGTTCAACAGCGTGAACAGGAACTTTGAGGACATATTCACAAAGATATCGGGTGGCGGGTCAGGAAAACTATTGCTGGAGAACTTAGAGGATCCATTTAGGGGTGGAGTCGACATTTACCTAAGGTTCCCAGGTAAGGCTGAACTTGCCATCAGTAGTGCAAGTGGTGGCGAAAAATCTGTTGCAACGGTTTGTTTCATTCTAGCTCTTCAAGCGATAAACCCGATGCCATTCTACATGTTCGACGAGGTCGACGCTCACCTTGACGTCCTAAACATTCAGAAACTAGCCGACCTACTCAAAGAACGCGCAAAAGGATCACAGTTCATCGTGATCTCATTAAGGGACATAACCATCTCCAGAGCAGACAGGGTCTACGGCATCTACATCCAAAACGGAATTTCTCAGGCAGTGTCACTTCCGATGCCGGAGGCACGTACATGACGGAACTCGAGAAACCATTCTGGCTTCGTCCGCCCTATGTCATCCTATTCGACCTGCTACGAGTGCACAGGCTCAAGCCATGGGATGTTAACCTAAACCATATACTAAACTCGTTTCTAGCTCAGATGAATGGTAGAGGTTACATCGACTTTCCCGCATCTGGAATCGCATTATTGTCATCATCGATAATTCATAGACTGAAGTCTGAGGTGGTTCTCAAGATGGAGGAACCTCCCAAACCTCCGCAGCCCAGACCTCAGGACTACGTTCCTCCAGCCCTGCCTATGCCGATAAGGTTCGAGTATACATCAACATCAATCTCGGAAGTGCTCCAAGCATTAGAACAGGTTCTTGAAAGCGAACGATTAACCCTACTGGAAAAGAAACCTCTCCTAACGCCACCCGCCATACTGGAACATTTAGACGAATTCATGATGAACATTGAGGAGCGCATAGAAGAATTCTATTCAAACTTGGTCAAGAGGACCAAAGGAGGGCGTTCAGTATCGTTTCTCAGCCTAGCTGGAAAGAGACCTTTTCTAGATGTAGTAAGAGATTTCATCGTGATCCTATTCCTCGCCATCCAAGGAAAGATAACGTTACAGCAGGATCAGGAATTTGGCGATATACACATACGCGTCTGCGAGGTGAAGCCCTGGCTTGCAGCCTGAACCATTATCACAGAAACAGAAGGAGCAGCTCGCATTAGTGGAGGCTGCACTCTACGTGACAGGCAGGCCACTCGACATCAAACTTCTCTCATCAATTCTAAGATCAAGATCTGAAACTGCGATCCGCGACATCGCTAGGAAACTCCGGGAAAGATACGAACAGGAACATAGCTCAATTCAGATCTTAGAACTTGAGGATGGACGATTCGTAATGCAGCTCAGACCGGAATACGTTGCGACAGTCAAGAGACTTGCAACACGCCAACTCCTAACTCCAGGTCCTTTGAAGACCCTCTCATTCATCGCTCTCAAACAACCCATTTCACAGGCTTATGTGGTGAAGGTCCGCGGAAAACTTGCATATCAACATGTAAAACAACTCAGGGATATTGGCTTAATACTCGACGAGAAATCTGGAAGGACGAAGGTCCTAAGAACAAGCGAAACCTTCGCAGACTACTTCAACCTGAGCCATGATATCGGAGCTATGAAGAGACAGCTCCAAAAACTCTTCAAGGAACTTCAACTCGTCAAACCCGAAGACCTTGTTCTCCAACCAAATTTGCCAGCAGGTCTCCCTAGCAAGACTACGTCTCCTGAGCAAGCCTAGAGGTTACTTCGTAATTTCGAGTGATGAGTGGTCAAAGGATTTTTGTCATCATCCCACCTAATTATGTGAAAGATTTCTCCATGATCTATGCTACCATCGGATCGGAGGAAATTGTCTCAGCGCAGACTATGCAGTCTATTCTACGCTAGAGATTAGTGAGTCAGACTGATATTGAATCAAAAGGATTAGAAAGATATTGTATCCTTTGAAATGATGAGAGGTAGAGTGATGGCGCATGGCTATGTCGGACACCACCATAAAGAGACTTGTTGATAGCGACCAAGTTAGAATTGACCCATTCGATGAGTCTAGACTTACAGCTGCAGGCTACGATCTCGGAGCTGACCAAGACATTTCGCTCGATGCAGGAGAGCGAAAACTTGTTGCGACGCTCGAGAGAGTTGAGCTTCCACCCAATTTGTTAGGAATCCTTCATCTAAGATCCTCATTTGCAAGAGAAGGCTTGCTTGCAAGTCTTGCCCTTGTCGATCCTGGATTTAGAGGACAGCTTACGGTTTCTCTACTTAACGCTGGCAAAGACCCGGTGAAGATGATGCGTGGAGAACGCTTTCTCCAACTAACGTTCATCGGGCTTTCTACAGGGGCTGAGAGGCCGTACAAAGGACATTATCAGGAAAGCTTTGGTGTTGTGGAGAGCAAGAGAGAGATTCGACCTTAGCAATTGTCCAGGCAGTGTTATGTTCGCTAAGTTTTGAAGGCTGAAATTGGGGTCCGCTGATTAGAGTATTCATGAAGAAATGTGAAGCATTTGAACCAGATCCAGTGGGTGATGATTAAATAGCCACCATACTTGAGGCACGCAGTTGTGCTCTACCCCCCTAGGGTATAGGGGGGTACCACACTAAGACCTGACATGGAAACAGACAAGGAATAGTTGACAGAGTGACATTGTCTCATTGGGCGCGCGATGTTTGATGTCTCGGTTAACGTGCTCTGGCTTGAACCCTAGGCTCTAACAATGTCCAGATCCAGTCCACGAACTCCTTCAGGTTCTTCGTTTGAATAATTACCTCTCCGGGGCCCGTGATCTCTGTCACGAGTCCTTCTCCACCGAGGATGGTTTCTTTCCAACCTCCAAATTTTGTGACCCTGTATTGGCATGTATCGCTAAATGCTACGAGGTGAAAGTTGTCGACTGTTAGCATTTCGCTTGGACCTAGGGTGTGGCGGTCCAATGCGCCGAAAGTGTTTATGAATAAGGGACCTTGGCCATTTACCTTTATCATGAAGAGGCCTTGTCCGAACAGGCCTTTTGTGAAACCTTGCCATTGGATATCCAGGTTAACGCCGCTTGTGGAAGCTACATACGCGGCTTTCTGAATTATGTAGCCCTTCGTTGGTGTTATCTCGAGTTTTTCTATGTCTCCTATCGGAGCTGACACGAATCCCACCTCCCCAGATCCACTTGTGGCTGTGTAGTCGTTCACAAAGAGAGATTGGCGGCCTAAGACCGAGAGCCCTATTGTTCCTAGGATACTCTTCTCTCGCCTGTGAGTCTGAACCTGGATGTTCGGAGTCATGTAGGTCATTGCTCCCGCTTCGGCTGTGATTGACTGGTTTGGCTTAAGGTGGACTACAAGCATAGAGTAGGAAGGTCTATACTTTATCTCAAAATCCAGAGGTTGAATTGGAAGTGAGTTGGACATTGGGTTTCCACAGTTTGGACAGAATGTGCTTCCTTCCGCAACCTCTTTTCCACACTTCGAACATGACATCATCTTGAACTACACCAAGTTTTTAGAGGTTATGCGACTTATATAAATGGCCAACCGTTTCTGTAGTAATGGAGAGCAGATCTTGGCGGACATACTCCTGGGCGGTTACCTCCACATAGTCTGGCAACTCGGATTTCTAAGCCTCGGCGTGTTCGCCTTCATTGTTGCCAAACTTGTCAAACCTCCTCGGCGTCGACGTGTGCATATGACCCTCGGAATATTCTATACGTCAGGACTGCTTATTGGATTCGTTTGGGGTGTTCTATCGATTACAACGCTTTTGCATAGGACACCATTTCACAGTGCTCATGGGTTTGTGGCGATAGCAGTAATTGTTGTGATTGTGATTGGGGCATCTCTTGGTTTTGCTATTCACTTCTTGAAAAAACAATTCTTCAGGATTCATTTCATGATTCAATTCACTGGCGTAATGTTGGCCTTGACACAGATCGTCTTGGGAATGACGTTGTTACTGCTTCTGAGCCAGTGAGCATTTGATTCAAGAATCAATCTTATCCGGCCACTGCACTTATTCTGTGCCGCAAACGATGTCATCTCTCCAATCTCTCTTTGTGGAATACGAATGGTTATTAGAGTGGCCAATTTTTTGTTGAATATCCGGTTGGTTCGGGATGGAGAAGAAGGACTACTACGAGATCCTAGGTGTGTCTAGGAACGCTTCAAAAGCCGAGATAAAAGACGCATACAGGAGACTTGCCCTCCATCATCATCCTGACCTTAACAAGTCACCTGAAGCGGAAGAGAAGTTTAGGGAACTGTCTGAAGCCTACGCTGTCCTTTCTGACGAGGAGAAGAGACAACAGTACGATCAGTCTTGGGATTCAGAGATTGATAATAGATACACGCCAGAAGACGTCTTCAGAGGAGTTGATTTTGGAGTCGTCCATCCGGAACCTGCCAGAAGTCCCAAATCAGGCAAACTACACTCGTTTTCGTGGGCAGTCATCATAGTACTAATTGCTGTTATTACCACAACTGCTCTTACAGCTATGTGGTATGTTCTGAGTGGAGGTGAACAAGTATTCTGGGGGTTGGGAGAGTCATCATCTATACTATCGATACTGCCGAATCTAATGCTTGTTCTCATGGTGATTGTGCCTATTGTTGCAGTTGTTGCGTTTGTTTTTCGCCAACATAGAAAGTCTAGACTCGGGTCCTGGGCTACCCGTAGGCGACCAAGTCCAACGGAAGGTCAGGTGGAATATTGCTATTATTGTGGAGCTTCAATGCCTAGCGGAGCCGTGTTCTGCAAGAAATGCGGAAGGCCGCAGACCTGATACTTTTTCGTTGTTCTCAAATTTCCATCGAACATGTATAATGCTGTCTCCTCATATCTTACTACGGCAAAAAGAAGTCTAGCGATCACATCTTCAAAATCGGGGCCACAAAGGAAGCCAGGTAGGTCAAGCGATGGGTGGGCTCTCTTAGGTCTCGGTCGATCTTGGGAGTCTGGGATGGTCCTGAAGGTGACGGCAGTTTCAGTCATTCTTGAGTCTATGGTATCGGCTCGAGGCTTTCTGCAAAGGGATACCCGTGCCTAGACTCCACACCAGATCTGCTGCATTGAGATTCCAGTCGGCTCGTAGAGGGGTTCAAAGTCTGAGAAAGCGGCTCCATGCATCAAACCAGTCATCCTCTTGAATGTGTCATGACTGACATTGCAAAACATATGTCAATGAGATTAAAGATTGAAGTTTGCGAGAAAGAAGCCAAAAACATTAGGAGATCGTTAAATATTGGCAGTTTGTGGGAAGTATGAAATAAGGCTCGCAACCAATGACCCAACTGTTCTCAATCATTTGGGTAGAGTGCTCAAGAAACAATTGGAGGGCAGTGGGAAACAGTATTGCATTGAATACCGCATCGAAAGCGAAGCCTTAAGTTTCATACGATGGCTAATCAGCTAGTAAGTCAAGCAATGGGTCAGACTCCTATCGAGCAGGTTAGTGCAGCGTCAAGGGCTTGAACGAGTAAATGATGAATATCGGGCTATCTGAGATCGTAATTTAGGTCGAAAACATCATGCTTAAATTCAAATCTTGGCATTTTTCTGGATGAGAGAAATTGAGTGAAAATAGGCACCACGCACCACCACCCAAGCATACTGCAAAGACTGAGAGGAAACTCGAGGTAAATGTTCCTCTAGGGATCCAACTGGTTAACGTAGGGTTTTGGATAAGCGGTCTAACAGGCATAGTCTTGGGCACTTTAACGCTCAGTCAAGCTCCCTACGAAAGTTACTATGACATGGCAATCTTAGAGTCCGTTCAAGGCGCCGCTATAGTCGGTTTGGGAGCAGCTATGTTCATTGTTGCTACTGGGTTAACAAGCGGCGCAAGATGGAGTCTAGAAGCCGCTAGACGCGTAGTCATGATCACTATTGTTTGGTCAGTCGTTGGTATCTCGTTAGCTGTATACACGGCTATGAATATGCCAGGTGTAGGAATCTCAGGCGTCTTGTATGGTGGTATGATCTGGTTGATTGTTTTTGGCATCGCGATAGGCATTCTGTCGATAAGGTACCTATACTTGGAGGATACAGCCCTTAGAAAATATACTGAATACGTTAGCACAGAAATAGCTAGGCCGGACGATGTTCGGCGTCTAACCAGCTCACGCTACGTACCCGCTTACGATGCCTTGTTGGAGAGTCGGAGTCAGCCTGATCGAGCAGTGGTTTATCTCAGGAAATTCTGTTGGCACTGTGGAGCTGTAGTCAAAGAAGATGAAATTATCTGTCCAAAATGTGGGGCTTCGAGAGATGTTGCATAGGAGGATGAGTTCGACGCAGTTTGTAAGTAGGATACTGCCCTCAATATTGATACTACTTGTAGGAACAACTCTATTCTTCGGTGCTGCAGTCAACGTCCTAGCTCAGACAGGCGACTTCATAATCAGTATTTCTCCATCTCGAGAAACGATCGGCGCCGATGGAATCGGCAGATACTCTATTCGGATTACTTCGGTTAATGGATTTACTGGAACTGTGCAGTTACAGTTGACAGGCATTTCAACCACATCATATTTTCAGGCATCCTACTCTTTCGAGCCATCAGTGGTCGGAGTTGCAGCTGATTCAGATGCATATTCAGTCTTGACACTGACAGTCTCAACCTATTACGGATACGGGAACTATCCATATGGAAACTACCCAGGGGGGAACTATCCATACTCCAATTATTCGGGCGGGGGATATTCCGGATACTCCTACAACCTGTATACTATGAGACTCACAGTCGTGGCGACGAGTGGTGGA
>Ga0315268_10007735_pt1 | contig 11288 bp, 7 predicted proteins | sample C1_top_MG_FD_204535 | JGI IMG/M metagenome (GOLD analysis project Ga0315268, IMG submission 204535) | Sediment microbial communities from Yellowstone Lake, YNP, Wyoming, USA - C1_top | ecosystem: Environmental > Aquatic > Freshwater > Lake > Sediment | place: USA: Wyoming | collected 2017-08-01 | reverse complement strand
ACGAGGAATATCGCGAGATCTTCAAGCGCGTTGCAGCCGATAAAAAGATCGAATATAACGACCAGGGACTTGCCTATCTCCTGCAGGAATGGTATATCAAACGCAACCGCAAGCTGCGGGCCTCGCACCCACGCGACCTGTGCGATCAGATCATTGACATTTCGTCCTACCTGGCGGTTCCGCCCAGCATGTCGCGCGAAATGATTGACCGCGCCGGAATGGCCTATTTTGTAGAAATCTAGGATTCCGAAGTCTCCAGGCTTCGGAATCCAAAGTCTGGAGACTCTGGATCCCGTGTTATCTGAATTTTCCCATCCGATCATCTTCGCCCATCGCGGCGCCTCGGCCCATGCGCCGGAGAATACCATCCCATCCTTTGAACTTGCGCTGGCGCACGGCGCAGATGCCATTGAACTCGATGCCAAGCTTACTGTCGATGGGCAGATCGTTGTCTTTCACGATACGACCGTGGACCGGACCACTGATGGTACGGGCCGTCTTGCCCAAAAGACCTTTGCTGAACTGCGTTCGCTCGACGCCGGCAGTTCCTTCCGCGATCAATTCCGTGGGACCAGGATCCCGTCCCTTGAAGAGGTCTTTGAAGTGGTCGGCAAAAAGATCTTCATCAATGTTGAATTAACCAACTACGCCACCCCTCACGATACACTTGTGGAAAAGGTGTGTGCATTGGTCAGGAAACATGGTCTGGAAAAAAGTGTGATCTTCTCTTCGTTCTATATATCCAACCTCAAACAAGCCGAGTGTCTGCTGCCGGAGGTCCCGCGCGGGCTGCTGGCGCTCGGCGGCTGGATGGGCATTTGGGCGCGTTCCTTTGGATTTTCATTCGGCGAATATGCAGCGCTGCATCCGTACCTGACCGATGTCGATGTTCAGCAGGTCAGCCGTGTGCACCAATTGAAACGCCGCATCCACGTTTGGACCGTAAACAAGCCTGAAGATATCGCGCGCCTCAATACTTGGGGTGTGGACGGCATTTTCACCGATGACCCGCAGCTTGCCCTGCGGACGGTGGGGAGGATCGCGTGATCCCTTCCAAGGGATTGAAACGCGCTTTCAATGCGTTCACGCTCCTGGCTCTGATCCTGGCTTCCTTCGGCAACCCGCCTCAAGTCCAGGCCCAGACCGTTACCCCTCCGCCAGCTGTTCGTCAATTATTCGATAAGATGAGCCCCGAGGAGCGCGTGGGCCAGTTGTTTCTGGTCAATTTTAGCGGGAGCGATACCAGCGATCAATCCAAAATATACGACCTTATCGTAAATCATCACATCGGGGGGGTGGTTTTGCAGGCCGGTAATGATAATTTTGTCGCCGCGCCGAATACAGTCACTGCTGCCCATCAACTGATCCAAAACTTGCAGCAGATCGAGTGGGATGGCTCCGTCAGGACCCTCACCGATCCGGCGACAGGGCAATTGATCCAACAGGCTTATGCACCGCTTTTCATCGGGATCTCACAGGAAGGAGACGGCTCACCCAACGATCAGATCCTGAGCGGCCTGACCCCATTACCCTCCGAGATGGCCATGGGAGCCACATGGAAACCGGACCTTGCCAACAAGGTTGGTTCGGTGATGGGGGCAGAACTTGCCGCCCTGGGTGTGAATTTATATTTCGGTCCTTCCCTCGATGTGCTCGAGTCTCCAAGCTCCTCCGCATCCGGTGATATGGGTACACGCGTCTTTGGCGGTGACCCTTTTTGGGTTGAACAAATGGGGAGTGCATATGTAAGCGGCCTGCATTCCGGCAGTCAGGACCATTTGCTGGTGATCGCCAAGCATTTTCCGGGTCGCGGCAGTTCCGATCGCCCGAATGGTGAAGAAGTCGCAACTGTTCGCAAATCGCTCGAACAATTAAAGCAGGTCGAATTATTCCCCTTTTTCGGTGTAACCGGCAATGCATCCACCCCCGATGCGGCTGTGGATGGCCTGCTGGTTTCACACATTCGTTATCAGGGATTCCAGGGGAACATCCGCGCCACCACGCGCCCCATTAGTTTTGATGCGCAGGCCCTTTCGGCCATTCTTGGCCTGCCGCAATTTTCCTCCTGGCACGACAAGGGCGGATTAATGATCAGCGACGATCTGGGTACGAAAGCGGTGCGCCAATTCTATTCCACCGGCACGACCTTTCAGGCGCGCACCGTTGCGCGCGATGCTTTCGTGGCCGGGAATGACATGTTGTATCTTGGCAATATCGTTTCGAGCGATGCCCCGGATACCTATTCCACCGTTGTCGAGACCCTCGATTTCTTTACCCAGAAATATCGGGACGACCCGGCCTTTGCGCAAAGAGTGGATGCGTCTGCCCTGCGCATTCTGATGCTTAAACATCATATTTACAGCCTGTTCACGGTTGATAATGTGCTGACGTCTGCCTCCGGTTTGGATACCATCGGTCAATCGCAGGAGATAACCTTTGAAGTGGCCCGTAATGCCGCCACCCTTGTCAGCCCTGAACCAAAGGATATTGCAACCATCTTTCCAACCCCGCCGCAGGTTCGTGATCGACTCCTGTTTTTTACCGACGCTGCACAAGTCCAGCAATGCAGCACCTGTCCGAACCAATCAGCGATACCTTTTGACGCATTTCAGAACGTGGTTGTCCAATTGTATGGTCCACAAAGCGGCAATCAAACTTCCACCTTCCGTTTATCCTCCTATACTTTGAATGATCTCTCCAAATACCTCGATGGAAAAAGTCCGCCTTATCTTGAGGACGATCTAAACCGTTCCGGCTGGATCATCTTCTCGTTGACGGATAACAGCAGCGGTCAACCGCAAGTGATCAGCCGCTTTCTTTCCGAGCATCAGGACTTGTTACCCAACAAGCACGTCCTTCTTTTTTCGTTCGGTGCGCCGTATTATATGGATGCGACTGATATCTCGCGTCTTGACGCCTACTATGCGCTCTTCAGTAAGCAGCCGCCCTTTATCGATGTAGCTGCGCGGCTGCTCTTTCAGGAACTGACCCCCACGGGCGCCTCGCCGGTTTCCATTCCGGGATTGGGATACGATTTGGTCTTGATCACCTCCCCGAATCCAAGCCAGATCATTGCGATCAATTTGGACCTCCCGGCGGCTCCTGTTCCAACAAATGTTCTTACCCCCCAGCCAACCCCCGTCCCACTCTTCAAGATCGGCGACACAATTGCAATAAAAACAGGAATCATCGTTGACCATAACGGCAATTCGGTGCCGGATGGCACGATCGTCCATTTTTCAATCACGTTGACCGGGGAGGGCGGCGTGGTTTTGCAGCAGGCCGACGCACCTACAACGCAGGGTGTGGCGCGCGTTTCATTCGGTCTCGATAAACCCGGCCTGCTCCAGATCCGTGCTTCAAGCGACCCGGCAACCATCTCTGCAGTTTTACAATTGAATGTCTCCAGCGGGGGCGAGCCGGCGGCGGTGACGGTCATCATTCCTCAATTGACCCAGGCGGGCACGCCGCAAAAGGCGCAAACCCCTCTGCCCCCGCAGGATGACTTTGTCACCCCGCAGGGATCGCCGCGTTTCACGGCCTGGCTGTTGACCATGCTTTTGCTGATCACCGGCTCCATGCTGGTCTTCTGGGCAGGCACCCGTTTGGAAAGCACACGCTGGGGAGTTCGTTGGGGGCTTACTGCGTTGGCGGGTGGGCTGCTGTTCTATAACTACATTGCCTTGGGATTACCAGGCAGTTCGGAGTTTGCCGCTTCGAATGGAATTGGCGGAATTTTAAGTGTAACTGCGGTCGGATTGTGTATTGGCTGGGGGGTTGGATGGTTTTGGTCGCGTCGCGCTTGATCTCGATATAAAGGAGGCGGCTTTTGGTCCGTCTCTTTGTTTTATCTGGTCAGAGTGGCGATCAGGCTGAGCAGCAGAAGCCCGGCTGAGGTCCATATAAGAAGCGTATCCGCCTGGTGTCCGAAAATATCCAGCCGGGGAATCTCGAATGCTGAATCCGAGGGGTGCGAGCGTGTCGGGATCTCGTGTCCACTGAACAGGTAATCACTGAAGGCTTCTATGGTATTCGGTCGTTCGTCCGGATGCAGGGACATTGCCCATAAAATGGCTTTTTCCGTGCGCGGGCTGATGGATGGATTGATCTGGCGCGGCGGCTGCAGGCTTTCGGGGTGCAGGAAACGCTTGCGCGCATCCGCGGGCGGTTCGTTGGTAAGGATATGGTAAAGCGTCGCGCCGAAGGAATATATATCGGAGCGTGCATCGGTATGCGCTTCGTCGGAGCCGTATTGTTCGATGGGGGTGTACAAGGCTGTGCCCTGTCCCTGGATGACCGTAATGGTCACTTCTTCAGGGGCAAGGATCTTGACCAGACCAAAGTCCACCAGCTTGAGCAGGCCCGTCGGCGTGATCTTGAGATTGCTCGGTTTGATATCGCGATGGACGATGGAGGGCTGCTGGTTGTGAAGATAAGCCAGTGCACCGGCGAGCTGCCGGGTCCAATCCAGCACATCGTGTTCTGAAAGGAATCTTTTCTCCCGGCGGGCATTCAGCATCATGGTGCGCAGATCATCGCCTGGAACGTAATCCATGACAAGATAATCGCGAATGTCGTTCGAGAAAAAGTCCGAGACTTTTGGCAGGTTGGGATGATCGAGACGCGCGAGAATGGTGGCCTCGCGCATGAACTGCTGGCGGGCTTCTTCACGAATATCGTCCGGGAGGCTGCGGTCATACTCGACTTCCTTGAGCGCGCAAACACGTCCAACCAGCCGCAGATCGTCGGCCAGGTAGATGGAACCGGCGCCGCCTTGTCCGATATGTTCCCGGATCTTATAGCGGCCGCGCAGGACCTCTCCATTCTTTAATAGTGGAGCCATCTTCTCCTTCTTGCAGGTGACCTGTGCATTTCATCTCGGCGTGGGATTGTGCACAGAAACGTGATTTATGCTATATTATAAACGTCTTTGTTGAGATTTTATTATCAGTAAGGTTGAGGGTTTGATATGGAACATGGTGAAGAATTTCCAATGCTCGTGGCGCAGGATGGCCCACTCAAGGGATTGCGCTGGCCTTTGAGCCGGCCGATCGTGCTTGGACGCGAATCCACCTGTGACGTCGTAATCGCCGACCGTCAGGTTTCGCGCTTTCACGCGCGCCTTACGCCCACAGCAGAGGGCATCGTGCTCGAGGATCTTGGCAGCAAAAATGGGACGCACCACAATGGCAACGCGCTTTCCACGCCTGTCATGCTGCAGGATGGCGACATGGTGCAAATAAGTTTTGTGCAGCAATTCCTGTTCTTTACATCCGACGCCACAATGCCGCTGACCGAAGGGGCCGGCAAACCCGGGCGTCTGATGATGGATCAAAAATCGCGTCGAGTATGGGTTAATCAGCAGTTGATCGTCCCGCCGCTTTCAGCCCAGCAGTTCAAATTATTATGGCTGCTTTATGAAAGCGCAGGACAGGTGATCAGCCGCGCCGACCTGGTGGCAGTGGTGTGGGGCGAAGAGCAGGCGACCGGTGTTTCAGACCAGGCGTTGGACGCGCTCATTCGCCGTTTGCGCGAGCGACTGGCCGCGCTCGACCCGGCCCAGAAATATATCGACACCGTACGCGGCCACGGCGTGCGGCTGGATAATCCGCCTGTTTGATCAATAAGGTCCTGCGGTCACCGGACCCCGGATCTTATTTCAAGATATTCCTTATGATCGAAAATAAACTTCCTTTGGATTCGATCCTGCAGGGGGATTGTGTCGAAACCCTTAACTTGCTTCCCGAAAAATCCATTGATCTGATATTTGCCGACCCGCCATACAATTTGCAGCTTACCGGAGAGTTGTTCCGTCCCAACATGACGAAAGTGGACGCTGTGGATGATGCGTGGGATCGATTTACTGATTTTGAACATTATGACACATTCACCCGCCGGTGGCTCTCGGCCTGCAAGCGTGTATTGAAGGACACCGGAACGATCTGGGTCATCGGCTCGTATCATAATATTTACCGGGTCGGCTCGATCATGCAGGACCTTGGATTTTGGTTCCTCAACGATGTTGTGTGGATCAAGTCGAACCCCATGCCGAATTTTCGCGGCGTAAGATTTACGAATGCGCACGAGACCTTGATCTGGGCACAGAAAAAACAGGGCTCGAAATATACTTTCAACCACCACGCCATGAAGTCCCTCAACGATGATCTTCAAATGCGCAGCGATTGGGAGATCCCGATCTGCAGCGGGGGGGAAAGGATCAAGACCAACGGACGGAAGGCTCATTCCACCCAGAAACCCGAAGCCTTGCTGTACCGGGTTGTGCTTTCAAGTTCAAATCCGGGTGATGTAATTCTTGATCCATTCTTTGGAAGCGGTACGACCGGGGCCGTGGCAAGGAAATTGCACCGCCATTGGATCGGGATCGAACGTGATGCAACTTATATCAAGGTGGCAGACAAACGCATTGCATCCGTGGATCCGGGAACGGATTCGGCCGAATTGTATTTTTTCCCATCCCGAAGAGACCGACCGCGCGTGGCATTTGGCAAACTGCTTGAGGCGGGTCTGATCCGACCCGGACAGACCCTGTACTTTTCCGGGAAAAGAGGGAAAACCGCCCGCGTACGCGCGGATGGAAAGATCAAGTGCGGCAATGTCATCGGCTCGATCCATCAGGTTGCGCGCAGTCTTATGAATGATGCACCCTGCAACGGCTGGGATCACTGGTTTTTCGAGGATGAGGCCGGGGAGCGAAAGCCGCTTGACGTGCTGCGTGAAACGTACTTATCCGACCGCTGAAAATCCAAGAAGGGGGATTGATTCCGGTTTTCTTTTGGGGTACCATGTTGAAAATCTTTTACTTTTAAAGGATTATCAATTGAAACCATCACTTCGCACATCCTGGGGCTGGCTTCTTGGACTCTACACTGCGGCGGCCTTCATTGAAACGGTTTTCTGGGGACAGATGGCGGCTTTTACGCCGATCTTCCTGCGCGACCTCGGCATTTTGCAGACCGATATCCCGCGCTGGGTGGGCATGATCGCAGCCATCGTCGGCGCGGCGGGCATCCCCTTCCTGCCGTTCTGGGGTGCACTCGCCGACCGTTATTCACGCAAACCGATGGTCGTCCGTTCCTTCATTGTGTATCTTATGGCCGGGATCCTGGCTGTGCTGGCGGGCAACGTATGGGTCTTCGTCATCGGGCGTTCGTTGATGAGCCTTTCGCTCGGCAACAGCGGTTTAATGTTGACCACCCTGGCCGAACGCACGCCGACCAACCGCCATGGATTTGCGTTCGCCATTATGAACAGTGCGGGGCCCATCGGCGCGTTCATCGGCCCGCTGCTGGGCGGCCCGATCGTTGACCATTTTGGTTTTAGAACCTTGATGTGGATCAACACCATTTTGATGATCCTGGTGGTGCTGGCGCTTTCGTTCGGTTACACGGATTCTTATCGAGGAAAGAGCCAGACTCCGATCCTGAAGATGGCCGTTGATTCCATCAGGGTTTCCTTTCAGGCCGGACGTTTGCGCACTTTGTTCCTGGCCTTCTTCCTCCTTTACGCCGGCTGGATGCTTGTCTATTCGTACCTGCCGATCGTCATTACCGCGCTCTACAAGGGCGGCAATCCGGCTTCGGCAATTGGTTATGTCCTGGGCGCGGGCGGATTGTTCGCCATGATCCTCGGTCCGATCTTTGGATCGCTGGCCGACCGATTTGGCTTCTGGCGGATCCTGATGATCGGTGCTGCGATCGAGACCGTACTTTGGCTGGTCCCCTTCTGGACCCGGAGCCTGATCCCGTTCGCGGTCATCATATGTGTTGTCAGCGGGGTTGCATCGGCGGTATTTTCCATTTCCTTCAATGTGTTATCTTCGTCGGCCCCCGAAAACATTCGCGGGCGTGTGATGTCGTTTGCATACCTGCCTGTTAATTTGGGATTTTCAATGGGCCCGGCCCTGGGCAGTTTCCTGGTTGGACTTAATCTGTTCTATATTTTCCCGGCCGCATTTATTTTTACCATGCTGGGACTTTTCGTACTGAACATTGCCCGCCGGCAGCCTGTGCCGGCGGAGGCCATAAACGCTTAGAGGATCAGCGGAATTTTGACGGTCTGATGATCCCTGATCGATCTTAAGAAAAATGCCCTGAAGGGTTTCAAACCTTCAGGGCATTTTGTTTATCCCATCTTTTTCTTCATCGAAAACTTCAGGGCGATCTTGAACACCGTGCCCAGCTTTTCTGAAAGGGCCTTTGCTTCCGGATTGCCCTGGGCGGCGGCGGCGTCCACCTGTGCAACCAGGCCGTTCAATGATTCCATAAAGGTATCGTTGACCAATGCTTCATTTGCAGCCAGCATCTTTTCAATGCCGGCTTCATCGGGCACATCCAGCAATTGCTCCACGAATGCAACTTCCGGCGGGGTGGATGCGGTCTGTAAAATTTCCAGCATCTTCTGAAGTTTGCCCATGCGGGCGTAATCGTTCGTCTCGGAGGCTTTCTTCAACATGCTTTGCGCGATTTCCACCGCATCCTGTGTGAATTGGTCGAGATTTTCCTGGGTCGCCCTGGCAATATCCTCCTGCTGCAGGAGTTGTTCCACAAAATCCTGGGCCTGTTTGTAACGAGCCTCCAGTTGTTTATCGATCTCGCTTGAAAGATTAAGTAATTTCTCGCGCAGGGTTTCAAGTTTGCTCTTCTCATCCCCGCCGGCCTTGTCGATCATCCCGGTCAGGATCTGGAAGAAGGTGTAATCCATGCCGTTACGGGCCAGGGAAACGTATGCTTTGAGGCGCGCCTCGCTCGGAGCCTGGATCATCAAGTCGAGCAGTTTCTCGCGCGTCAGTCCCTGCCCCGCATCCTGCAGGGTTTTTGCGGCAGCCTCCATGTCTTTCAGCGATTCCTGCAGCTGACGGCCGTATTCGGTATCGGTCAGCAATTGTTTCTGCAGCTCAGACATCTGGCGGGCCAGTTGTTCCTGTCCGCTTTGGGCGGCGGCCTGGCCCAGCCGTCCGAAGAGCGCAAAGAATTGTTCGTCGATGGAAGCTGCGTTCTGTTTAATGAGCTCCGCCCGAACATCCGGTGAAGATGCCTGCAGCAGCCGGTCTATCAGGTTGAGTTTTTCCTGCTGCGACTTGATCATCTGCGGTGTGATGCCATCCTTGCCCAGGATGGTTTCCATCATCGATTCGAAGGTCAGGTTGGCGATGGGTTTGAAGAGATAGGCCTTGCGTTTTTCCGCGGGCAGGCGATTTGTAACCTGTGTGATCAGCGGCCCGATCAGTTTCTCCTGCTCATTGATCGGCATCCCAAGTTCGGGCGGGAAGTAGGTCAGCAGAAGTTCCTTGTCGGCATCGTGATAGACAATGGGTGTGGCAAGGCGGCCTTCATATCCGCAATATTGGCAGCGCGCCATGTTCGAGACGCCGCCCAATAAACGTTGCTTGGCACCGGGATCCTGGGTTACGTCGAAGAGTTGTTCGACGTTGGCTGGAATGATCTGTTTGCAGCGAGGACATGAGATTTGAGTTTGGGGCATGTATGATTTCCGAATTATTTAATGGTGTAATGACAATTATCCAACGAGCTCTTCCAGCCGATCAATATAACTTTCCATTACGGCAAAGGTCTCTTCAACCGGCTTGGGCGTCGACAAGTCGACGCCGGCTTTCTTGAGCACCTCCAGCGGGTAGACCGAGGAGCCGGACTTGAGAAAGCCGAGATAGTCATCCACCGCGTTGGGTTCGTTGCGCAGGATGCGGCCCGAAAGGGCGTGTGCACCTGAAATGCCCGTGGCATATTGGTAGACGTAATAATCCGAGAAGAGATGACCGAAGGTCGACCAGATCATCCCTACGCGCGGCCGGTCGACTTTGACCTTTGGTCCAAAGCCCTCGGTAAAGAGATCCGCCATCAATTCCTGCATGGAGTCGGCGGTCAGTGGTTCGCCGCGCTCGACGCGCTGGTGGCTTTCAAGTTCGAAGCGGGCCAGGGTCGGCATCTGGAAAAAATAGCGGAAGAAATTGCCGCCGACCGCCTCTTCGATCAATGCGATCAAAAAGTTCCTGTCGGTCACGGTCTTAAGCAAATGTCCGCGCATCATGGCTTGATGGAAATTGGAGGCAACTTCCGCCACAAAGAGCGAATAACCGGAATACGTGAAAGGCTGGTTCTTCCAGGTGAGATGGGAGTGCATGGAATGACCGAGTTCGTGCGCCAGGGTGGACATGCTGCCGACTTCATCGGTATAGGACATCATGATGAACGGGAATGTGCCGGGCGCGCCATAGGAAAAGGCGCCGTTCTGTTTGCCTTGATTCGGATAGACGTCCACCCAGCGATCTTTGAGCGCGCCCTGCCGGATCGTATCCGTGTATTCCCTGCCCAGCGGCGCGAGGCTGTCGCATATTAATTCAACCGCCTTTTCATAGGCGATCTTTGGTTTCCTTTTGGTGATGGGCGCCCACATGTCGTAATAAGTAACCTCGCGCAGCCCCAGGGCTTTGCGGCGCAGTTCAAAGTAGCGATGCCAGACGGGGAGTTTCCTCCTAAACGTGTCTATCAGGTTGTGGAAGACCTCGACGGGTATGTTGTTGTTGAACAACGACGCCTCGAGTGTCGTCTGGTGTTTGCGGGCGCGCATGGTAAACACATTGCTCTTGATGGAGGTGGAAAGATTCGCCGCCAGGGTATTCTTATACTCAAGATGTTTGTCCATGTAACTTTCGAAGGCGGTCTGGCGCAATTTGCGGTCGGTATGTTCCATCAGTGCGGTATGGATGTTGCCCTGCGTCACATCGACTTTTTTACCCTTGCTGGTCAGCGCAGGCCTGAATTTGAAATCGGCATTGACCAGCAGGCTGGTGCTGTCGGAAGCACCGCTCAATGGGTCTGCCAGCATGCCGAGGATCTCCTCCACTTCCGCGGAGCGGACGTGTTCATGCTGGCGGAAGAGATCGTCAATGCTGTGCCGGTATTCAGCCAGGATGCCGTTGCGGAGCATCCACTCATCCAGTTTGGGTTTTCCGATCTGCAGCAATTCAGGGTTGATGAAGGAAACCGTGCCTGCAACCTGCCCAAACATTCCATTTGCCCTGCCGTACATGGCGGCGGATTTTTGATTGGTGGTGTCCACGCTGTAGGAGAAAGCCGCATACATAAATACCTTCTGGACGCGCGTCATCAGCGCATCCAGGGCTTTCAAGCCATCAATGAGAGTTTCGGGGTCTTCGCCCAGTTTTCCCTCATATTTTTTGATGCCCGGCAGATCCTTTAGAATGGACTGGATCTCGGCTTCCCAATCCTTGGGGGATTTGAAGACACTTT